>Ga0210409_10000241_pt1 | contig 109178 bp, 88 predicted proteins | sample IncBWH17MmetaG_FD_161649 | JGI IMG/M metagenome (GOLD analysis project Ga0210409, IMG submission 161649) | Forest soil microbial communities from Barre Woods Harvard Forest LTER site, Petersham, Massachusetts, United States - Inc-BW-H-17-M | ecosystem: Environmental > Terrestrial > Soil >... | reverse complement strand
ACTTCGCAGCTTACGTTGTCGCCCGGCATCACCATTTCCACGCCTTGCGGCAATTTCACGTCGCCGGTCACGTCCGTGGTCCGGAAATAAAACTGCGGACGGTAACCGGTGAAAAACGGCGTGTGCCGCCCACCCTCTTCCTTGGTCAACACGTACGCTTCGGCCTTGAACTTTGTGTGCGGCGTGATCGAGCCCGGCTTGCAAACCACTTGCCCGCGCTCCACATCTTCTTTTTCCGTGCCGCGCAGCAGCAATCCCACGTTGTCTCCCGCCAAGCCTTCGTCCAGCAGCTTGCGGAACATTTCCACGCCGGTCACAACTTTCTTTTGCGTCGGTCGGAAGCCCACGATTTCGATTTCTTCGCCAACCTTCACTTTGCCGCGCTCGACTCGGCCGGTAACCACCGTACCGCGTCCAGAGATCGAAAAAATATCTTCAATCGGCATGGCGAACGCCTTGTCGATATCACGCACCGGCAAAGGCACGTTCTTGTCCACCGCTTCCATCAATTCATCGATCGTCTTTTCCCACTTGGCGTCGCCGTTCAAAGCTTGCAGCGCCGAGCCCTTGATCACCGGAATCGTGTCGCCTGGAAACTGATAGCTCTTGAGCAATTCACGCACTTCCAGTTCCACGAGTTCAAGCAATTCCGCGTCTTCCACCATGTCGCACTTGTTCAGGAACACGACAATCGCCGGCACGCCAACCTGGCGAGCGAGAAGAATGTGCTCGCGTGTTTGCGGCATCGGGCCATCCGTGGCCGCAACAACCAGAATCGCGCCATCCATCTGCGCCGCGCCGGTGATCATGTTCTTGATGTAGTCCGCATGACCCGGGCAGTCCATATGCGCGTAGTGGCGATTCGGCGTTTCGTACTCCACGTGCGATACGGCAATGGTGATCCCGCGCTCGCGCTCTTCCGGCGCGTTGTCGATTGTGTCAAACGCGCGGAACTGCACCTTCGGATTGTGCTTCGACAGCACCTTCGTGATCGCCGCGGTCAACGTGGTCTTGCCATGATCAATGTGACCGATGGTCCCAATGTTCACGTGCGGTTTACTGCGTTCAAATTTCTCTTTCGCCATCTGTTTCTCTGCTCCTCGAAATCTTAGAATCTAATTTCTTGCAAAATCCCTACCCAAATTACTTATCGCCGCGTATCTTTTTCACGATTTCTTCGGCCAGAGCCGCCGGCACTTCCGCGTAATGCGAAAAATGCATGGTAAAGGTCGCGCGCCCCTGCGTGCGGCTGCGCAAATCGGTGGCATAGCCGAACATCTGCGACAACGGCACTTCCACGCGGATCACGTTGCTGCCCGCGCGATTTTCCGTGCCCTGAATCGCCGAACGCCGCGCGTTCAAATCACCGAACACCGCCGGCATATACTCTTCCGGGACGACCACTTCCACCTTCATGATGGGCTCGAGCAAAACCGGCTTGGCTTTGTGGCAAGCCTCTTTGAAGGCCATGGAGCCGGCAATTTTGAAGGCCATTTCCGAACTGTCCACATCGTGGTAGCTGCCGTCGACCAGAACCACGGCAACATCCACCATCGGGAAGCCCGCCAGGATGCCGCTATCCAGAGCTTCACGGATGCCCGCTTCAATCGGCGCGATGAACTCACGCGGAATCGAGCCGCCCACGATTTTGTCGATAAACAGGAAGCGGTGGTCCTTGTCGAAGCGCCACTTGCCGCCCGGACCGCCCACAATTTCCTTGGCCAACGCGTCCAGCTCATCGGTGGACATTTCGTGCATGTTTTCATGCGTTGCGCTGGGCAGCGGATGCAGGATGATTTCGCAATGGCCGTACTGGCCGCGCCCGCCGGTCTGCTTGATGTATTTGCCTTCGGCTTCCGCTTTCTTGCGGATCGTTTCGCGGTAGGCCACTTGCGGACGGCCAACGTTGGCTTGCACGTTGTATTCGCGCAGCATGCGGTCGACGATGATTTCGAGATGCAGCTCGCCCATGCCGGAGATTAGTGTTTGCCCGGTATCGGGTTCGGTGGACACGCGGAACGTGGGATCCTCTTGCGCGAGCCGCTGCATAGCCACGCCGAGCTTGTCCTGGTCCGCCTTGGTCTTGGGCTCGATGGCCACGGAAATTACCGGGGCCGGAAAATCGATGGTTTCGAGGATGATCTGCTTCTGCTCGTCGCAAAGCGTATCGCCGGTGTTTACGCTCTTTAGGCCGACGCAAGCACAAATATCGCCGGCGTAGATTTCGTCGATTTCCTCGCGCTTGTTGGCATGCATCTGCAGCAGGCGGCTGATGCGCTCGCGGGTGCGCTTGGCCGGGTTGTAAACGTAGCTCCCGGATTTCAGGACGCCGGAATAAACGCGGATGTAAGTGACATGCCCCACGAACGGGTCGGACATGATTTTGAAAGCCAGCGCGGAAAATGGCTCGCTATCAGAAGCGCGGCGCAGCACGGTTTCCTCGTTGTCCGGATTGATGCCTTCGACCGGCGGCACATCTACGGGGGAAGGCAGATAATCGACCACGGCATCGAGCAACGGCTGAATACCTTTGTTCTTGAACGCCGAGCCCGCCAGCACCGGGACGATCTTCAACGCCAGCGTCGATTTGCGAATAGACTTGCGCATTTCCTCGAGGGTCAGCGTCTCGCCGTTCAGATATTTGTCGACCAGTTCATCGTCGTGTTCGGCGATATATTCGACGACTTTGTTGCGATGCTCTTCGTAAAACTTTTTGTCGATCGCAGCGCCTTTCAGCGCCGCCGCCACGTCGGGGCGAGAATCGACGAAAGCTTTGTCCCATAGCTTTGCGACTTCAAAAATTTCAAACTTCGCGCCGAGCGTTTCTTCGAGCCACACAACGACTTTCTGCTCGAGGAAATCGATGATGCCAATGAAATTATCCTCGCGGCCGAGCGGGAATTGCAGCGGCACCGGACGCGCGCCGAGGCGTTGTTTGATGGTGCGAATCACGTGATCGAAATCCGCGCCCATGCGGTCCATCTTGTTCACAAAGCAAATCCGTGGCACGCGGTATTTGTCCGCCTGGCGCCACACCGTTTCCGATTGCGGCTGCACGCCGGCTACGGAGTCAAACACGCAGACTGCGCCGTCCAGCACGCGCAACGAACGCTCGACTTCCACGGTGAAGTCCACGTGGCCGGGCGTATCAATAATGTTCACGCGATATTTCTTGCCAAAGCGGTCCCAAGAAGCAGTGGTAGCCGCGCTGGTGATGGTGATGCCGCGCTCGCGCTCCTGCTCCATCCAGTCCATGGTGGCGGTGCCTTCGTCCACGGAACCAATCTTGTAAGTCACACCCGTATAGAACAGGATGCGCTCGGTCGACGTGGTCTTGCCGGCGTCGATGTGCGCCATGATGCCGATGTTGCGCGTGTCCTCGAGCTTAAACACCCGTCCCGAGGCACTGGCTGCCTTCTTCTCGCCTGTCCGATTTGCTACTGCTTCTGCCACTTAGTGCCCCTATTCTCCTAAATTCTTACCAGCGCCCTTTTTTACCAGCGATAGTGCGCGAAAGCCTTGTTGGCTTCCGCCATGCGATGCACGTCTTCCTTCTTTTTAATGGCGCCGCCGCGCGCATTCGCTGCGTCGATCAACTCATCCGCTAGCTTATCGACCATCGTCTTGCCGGCACGTTCGCGCGAATACTGCAAAAGCCAGCGAATGGCCAGCGACTGCCGACGGAACGGATTCACTTCCACCGGAACCTGATAGTTCGCGCCGCCCACGCGACGGGTCTTTACTTCCAGCACCGGCTTCACGTTCTCGATGGCCTTCTTGAAAATCTTCAGCGCGTCGTCATTGGCCTTTTTGGCAACCTGGTCCATCGCGCCGTAAAACACCCGCTGCGCGGTGGACTTCTTGCCTTCCCACATCATCGAGCAGATGAACTTCTCGACGATGTCGCTGTCGTACACCGGGTCGGTGGCTTGTGCGCGGCGGCTAACGATTCCTTTGCGTGGCATGGTTCTCGCTCGCTCCTAAAATCTTTACTTCGTTACTTCGCTGCGTCGTTACTTCTTACTTCTGCGCTGCCTTGGGCCGCTTCGCTCCATACTTCGAGCGTCCCTGCTTGCGATTCTCGACGCCCGCGGCGTCTAGAGTTCCACGCACGATGTGATAACGCACGCCGGGCAGATCCTTCACGCGGCCGCCGCGCACGAGCACGATGGAGTGCTCCTGCAGGTTGTGACCGATGCCGGGAATGTACGTGGTCACTTCCACCGAATTGGTCAAGCGCACACGCGCGACTTTGCGCAACGCGGAGTTCGGTTTCTTCGGCGTCTGCGTGTACACGCGAATGCACACGCCACGCTTTTCCGGGCAGCCCATCAACGCGGGCGACTTCGTCTTTACCTGGACCTTCTCGCGGCCCATGCGTACTAATTGCGAAAACGTCGGCACAGTTTCCCTCTTCTATGCGACCACACCGCGGCCGCCCAATCGCGCGCAGAAATTTTTGTCCCCGTGCATCGCAAGTTCACAATGAGCAGGGCGCGGCTCCCGCAACGCGCGCAGACAAAAATGCGCGAGAGCGCACAGCATGGCTGAAAGGTCTACTGCGAATCCGGAGAAACCCCCAGCAAGAAACTCCGTACGCATTCCAGAAGGCAGAAATCCGCTTCTGGCTTCGATTCGGAGAGGCTCACTCGGCTTTGCGGGGCTGGCGCCCCATTCCGGCCGCTCTTCCGTCCCATTCCGTCTTACTTTGTTCCGGGACCGAAGATATTCCTTCCAACTACAACTACAGGGCCAACTTATCCCTGACAAACAACGAAGTATAAGGAAAACACCTTATTCTGTCAAATCAGTTCGCTACACGGCGACAAAGAAATTTGTGGAAAAGCGGCTTTTGGCACCGGAACTGCGAGATCAAAGCCGACGTTCACTAACACCTGTAATATCAATATCTTACGGGCAAGCAAGGATCCTTTGGGCCCTCTTAGTCTTCCTTTTTCCTCTCGCCGGTCCCCAAATCTCCGTAGGGCCAAAGGTTAAAGGCCCTTAAAATGTCGTATTGACCCTGCTCGCGCAGCATTTTCGCCGTCCGTTCGGCCGGCCACGGGGCGGCGAAGCGCTCCGGCCGGTCCGCGATCCAAAAGGCCGTCATGGCCATTAGCGTGGCATTCTGGGTGAGCACCTCCGGCTTCACAGCTTCCAACGCATCGGCCGCGGAATGATGCGTGTATGTGTAGTCCGGTGAGTCCTGGTTCATGTTGATGCCGGGGAGTCCGGCAACCGAAAATGGAAGTGTGTCTGTTCCCGATTCCACTTTTTCGTTCACTTTGATTTCGCGAATGTTTGCGAGCGACTTGGAAAATGGCCGAAAGCTAGCGACGAGATCGTCGCGGCCACCCAATTGAAAATCACTGACCGGTCCTTGGCCTTCATCGAGCACCAAATCGCCGAGATGATTGGCCATTTCTTTTTGATGTTCTTTCACATAAGCGAACGAGCCGTCGAGCCCTTGCTCTTCGCCGGTGAACAATACGAAACGAATCGTACGCCGCGGCTTCATCCCGGAACGAACGATGGCGTCGGCGGCTCCCAGGACGCTGGCCGAGCCGAAGCCGTTGTCGGTCGACCCTTCCGAAAGATCCCAGGAATCCAGGTGGGCGCCGACGACGAACACCTGCTCGGGATTTTGGCGGCCGCGAATCTCGCCGACCACGTTGGCGCTCTCCACAGGTCCGTTGGTGAATGTGTTTTGAATGTTGAACCGTGCACGCGGTTTTATCTCGGCGTCCACGTAGCGTTCCAGTTGGCCTTGATCTTCCGCGGTCATGGAAACCACGGGAATCTCGAAATCCGCGTCAAACCCGAGAATGCCTGTATGTGTCAGGTTTAGACCGGCGGCTTTTGCGCCGCCTTGTCCGCCGATGACCGCCAACACGCCTGCTTTCTGGGCCGCGCGCAGAAAGTCGCCGAACTGCACGAAGAGCATGTCGCCGCCCTTTTTGGGATTGCCCTGGGCCACGACCAGCGCCACTTTGCCTTTCAGCCGGGAGATATCTTTTATCTCCTGGTCCAAGTCAAACATGTTCACCGCAACCACTTCGCCTTCGACGCCGCCGGCGGGTGTCGAGCCAGTCCAGCCCATGGCATCGACGTGCAGTTTGTGGCGCGTGGGAGAAAGCAGCTCGGCCTCGGCGGTGCCGCGCTTCCATCCGCGCCAGAGCTGCCATTTTTCCGCGTGTACATTTTCCAGGCCGATCGCGCGCATCTTGGCGATGCCCCAGTCGATCGCTTTCTGCGCTTCCGTTGTGCCTGTGACGCGCGCGCCGACGTTGTCGCTAAGCTCCGTCAAATACTCGTATGCGTGCGAGTTCATGAAGCCTTCACCGGCGATTTTGGTCAGCGCGGGCTTGGTGCCGTCTTCATCGGGTCCTTTAAAGCCCTCATTGGCTCGCGCCGGCCCTGGGCACGCCAAGCTGAAACTCAGGGCGAGAATTCCGACAGTCGCTAGCAACTTTCGCATCCGCTCGTCTCCCTCACGCCGCGGCTAAGGATAGCCGCGCAACAGTTCAGCGTATCACGTCAGACGCGCGAGGCTAATTTCCGTTGCGTTCGCAGCGCAAGAAAAAGCTAACGCAGAGACGCAGAGCACGCGGAGATTCGCCGAGAAGAGAAGACCGTGACTTTAGGAGCGTAGAGAGGTTTCTTTCCTGAAACTAGCGAGCGAATCGGCGCTTTACCTGATTTTCGACGCGCCCTACACTGCCAACGAGGCACCTTGACGCAATTTTCCAAACTTCTGTGGTTGCCAGTGGTCTGCGCGCTGATTTTGCTTTGCGCTTTCGGCGCAACGTCGGCGCGCCGCCAGGAACCTGCTCCGCCTGCGGCTCAGCAGGTGACAAACCCAGCCGAGGCGTCCCCGAACGCGCCCGACCTTCCCGCGCAGCTTGAGCTGCTCGAAACACGCGTGCGCTTTGAGGAAAATGGCGATAGCCGCAAGGAAGTCCACACGCGCGTGCACATCAACAACGAAGTCGGCGCCCGGCAGTTTGCCCGGCTAGCGTTCGACTACAACCGTTCGTTCCAGCAAATCGAATTCCCGGTCGTGCGCATCACGCACAGCGGAGGCGGCACGGTCGACATCCTCCCGAGCGCCATTTCCGACCAGCCCAATCCCGCAGTAGTGAACGCCCCCGCCTACCAAGACGTTCGCGTGAAATCCGTGCGCATCCTCGGCCTCGCCCCGGGCGATGTCCTCGAATATCGAGTAATCACCATAACATCCCACCATCCCCTCGCCCCCGATTTCTGGCTCGACCACACCTTCGACCGCTCCGGCATCGTCTCCCACGAGGTATTCGAGCTCGATCTTCCAGCCTCACGAGTAATTCAAATGAAAGTCAATAAGGCATTGCCTCCCGAGGAGATAGCCACCGGGAATGATTCGGGCCGCATTGTCCAGAAATGGCGGATGAAGCCGACAGACGCGGGGAGAGACCCGAATCCCTCCCCGCCACAAGCGGAACAGCCTGACATCGTCCTAACGAGCTTTTCGAGCTGGAACCAATTGGCACACAAGCTCGCAATGTCTTTTGTCACCGGTTTTTCGACCGCAGATTGGGAGAAAGTCATGAAACGGGTCGGAGCTTCACACGAGCCCGTTCCCAAACACTTGCTGTACGATTTTGTATCGAAAAAAATTGCGACGGTCGACCTGCCTCTGGATCCCGAACGTTTCGGTGTGAGACAGGTGGCATCCGAAATCCTCGCTTCAGGCTATGGCACTCCTGAAGACAAGCTGAAACTGCTGAAGACCTTGCTCATTCAAGATTCCCTGAAGACCAATCTGTTGCTTTGCACGATGAAATCACCCGAGCAGGAACTTCCACGACCTTCTGTTTTCACATCGATCTTGCTTGCTGTCGCCGCCAACGGGAGTACCTCCTATTTGGACCCGAGCGTACAGGTTGCTCCCTTCGGTGCTGTCAAATCGAGTCTTCGAGGAAGGAAGGCCCTGGTATTCGGGGATTGTCCCAACCAAGGGGGATGTTGGACGACCATATCCAGCGACTTGCCCTTCCCTTCCTTTCAGCGCGTCCATGTCGACGCAGCGATCGGCGCGGATGGGACGCTATCCGCCAAAGTTAAATACAGAATGCGGGGCGACAATGAACTGCTCCTGCGCGTCGCTTTCCATGAGTCGGCCAAGGAGAAATGGAAAGAAGTCGCGCAGCTTCTTGCGCTTTCCGACGGATTCCGCGGGAAGATCACGAGTGTTAGTGCTTCGGATCCTTACGCTACAAAGGACCCGTTTACCGTTGAATACGAAATTGTACAGCCCAAATTTGTGGACTGGTCGAAGAAGCCGGTGCGCATTCCGGCGTTGCTGCCGCAGCTTGGATTGCCCGAACCGCCGGGTAATCGCGCTTTGGCTGCGGCCACTTCCGCCATTGATCTGGGCACGCCTCTTGACGTGGAGACGCACCTGACGTTGCGTCTTCCGCCGGGGACCGCGGCGCTTATGCCTACGGGCACATCGGTGCAGCGCGATTACGCTACGTTCACATCGAAGTATCAGGAAATCGGCGACACGGTTACGGCTTCGCGCCGGCTGAATTTTTTGCTGCGAGAAGTTTCCGCCCACCGTGCTGCGGACTACAACGCTTTCATCCGCGCGGTGCAAAACGATGAGGCGCAGGAGTTTACGCTGGACCGAGGCAACGCGGCCACCACACAGCCGGCGGCAGAAAGTCCCAAGAAGAAAGATTAACGCAGAGGCGCGGAGTACGTAGAGTAGCTTCGAGAATGCGACAAAGGGACGAGTTCGCGTCGCAGACGGAGGACAGCCAGAAATGGCTGTCCCACTGAGGCTACTTGATGGACATTATTTCTTTTTCTTTGGCTGCGCTCAGGTCTTCGATCTTCCTGGTTTCGGCCTGCGACAATTTCTCCAGTTCGTCCAGGCTGCGCTTCTTTTCGTCTTCGCTGATCTTCTTTTCTTTTTCTAGCTTCTCGATGGCTTCTTTCAAATCGCGGCGAATATTGCGGATCGCGGTGCGGTGATTTTCCAGCACTTTGTGCAACTGCTTGACGATGTCTTTGCGGCGGTCTTCGGTAAGCGCGGGAATGGGCACGCGCACGACTTTGCCGTCATTGGTCGGATTGAGGCCCAGGTCGGAAGTGCGAATGGCTTTGTCGATCAGGGGCACGGCGCTTGGATCCCATGGTGAAATCACGATCAGGGTGGCATCCGGCGTGTTCACCGTGCCGAGCTGGTTCAGCGGCATGGGCGTACCGTGGTAGTCCACGCGAACGCTATCGAGCAGCGATGCATTCGCGCGCCCGGTGCGCAGCGTGGCCATATCTTTGCGAAAGTCCTCGACGGCCTTTTCCATGCGGGTCCTGGCCGCGGCCATGGCATCCCTGGTGGTTGCAATCGTCGTCATATCCTCGTCCTCAGAAATTCACAACCTCTCGTCAGGCTGGCGTTACCGTGGACCCCACGCGCTCGCCCATCACCACGCGCTTGATATTGCCGTGCGTGTTCATGTTGAAGACCACGATGGGCATGCCATTGTCCATGCAAAGGGAGATGGCCGTCGAGTCCATCACTTTCAAGCCTTGGTGCAACACGTCGCGATAGGTTATCTGCTGAAAGAATTTCGCGTCGGCCACTTGCTCGGGATCGGCGTCGTAGATTCCATCCACGCGGGTGGCTTTCAGAATCACATCCGCCTTGATTTCCATGGCGCGCAATGCCGCGGCGGTATCCGTCGAAAAATAGGGGTTGCCAGTGCCGGCCGCGAAAATCACAACGCGGCCCTTCTCCAGATGCCGCTGGGCGCGCCGGCGAATAAAAGGTTCGGCCACCTGCTTCATCTCGATTGCGCTCAACACACGCGTGTAGACATCCTCTTTTTCCAGCGCGTCCTGCAGCGCCAGGGCATTGATCACCGTGGCGAGCATGCCCATGTAATCGCCGGTGGCACGATCGATCTCAAAACCTTTCTGGCGCGCGCCGCGAAAAATGTTTCCGCCGCCGACCATAATGGCGATCTGCACGCCGAGGGAGTGCACGTCTTTTAATTCGCGCGCGATGGCCTGAATGGTTTCGCCGTGAATCCCGAATCCCTGCGGCCCTTGAAACGACTCGCCGGAGAGTTTGAGCACGATGCGGTTATAGACCGGCTCACCTTTTTTCGCAGGTTTGCTCAAGGCCCGCTTCGCGGCTGTCGTTTTCGCCATGATTCTCCGGGATGCGCTTGGAAATCCGTCGGGATTGTAACAAACAATGGGAGACATCGCACAGGACCCACCCCCTCCCCCCGGTTTTCTGTAAGTGCGCATTCTAAAAGGGTTAGCTCGAGGGGCGTCTGTAAGTGCGGATTCTAAAGGGTTTACAAGCAGCTATTTTCGGACTTCTACGGAACTGCACATTCTGAAGGACTTAGCTTTTGAGAGCAGAGCGCTGGGGCACGACGACGAACCATAAATTCCGGCTTGCCCGTGAATGGCGCTGCAATGATGTTTTTGACTTGGCATCCGTCGCCAAAGTTCTGAATTTCGGCTTCTGCTGGCAGGGTATACTCGCGCCATCAGGCGGCTTACGTATACAGTCCGGCCAGTCGACAAAGGAGCTGAAACATGACTCCGGGAGAGACCAAGCACCGAGAGTGCACCATCATTCGCGCGCAGGCCTATGGAGAGTTGTTCGGCAGCAAACCGGTCGCTTTTTTTCCGGCCCATAAGCTCCGAGCCGAACCGAATGACCCACACTTTATCGATGTCTTCGTCTACACGATGGAGGTAGCGGGTGACGACCGCCCTATCTATGCCGCAGTGACCAATGGTATGTCCGACCAGCGCATGGCCGAGGGCGACTCTCCCGACCAGCCGCGACGCCGCGAACTGATTCAGTATTTTCGGGAGTGCGGCGAGGGCCACGCCAAGCGCTTGCGGGACATGGCGTGGCTCCCGCTGTATGACGGTTTTCTTCTCGACACGCATAACAGTTTCGCGTGGGAGTGGCCGGCAGTAGAAGGCACACCATGGAAAAACGCGTTCTTCTTGTTGCCGCTGCCCAAGCCGCATCGCGAGTTCAGCTTCGAGATCGAGGGCGACGAAGTGTCATTCCTGTGGCACATCCCGATTTCGGATCAGGAGCACGCCTTCAAGCGGGAGCACGGAGCCGATGTCCTATTGGATCGAATGGGGCAGGTGGGGCTGCCGTGGATCTTCGAAGAGGCGAATCGACCAAGCATGGTCGACTAGAATTGTCCGCAGCCCTATTGCCGGATCATGAGCAAAATCGCATAAAAAGGCCTGAGCCGACACAAACATACAATAATCCTTTGGACCATCACGCTCAACTACCCCTGCCGCAATCACACGACCGCTGCCTAAAATTAAAGATAAAGATGCAATACGCCCCGCCCAAACGGACGGGAGACGGCCACCCGGAGTAAACGCAATCATGAGCTTAACAATCATCCTCATCCCAGTTGCTATCGGCGGCTTATTCGTCGCCTCTGAATACCGTAGGGCCAGCCGCAGCAAGTGGGACGTGCTTTCGCAGAAGTTTCCGAATACGTCCACGCCGCCGAAGGGCTGGCGTGGCTGCTGGTTCCTACAGATGGAAAGTGTTGAGGGGAATCGGCTCACGCGCGTTACCTACGGCCACGGCCGCTCGAAATCCGCGCTGGACGCCGTTTGGGCCAAACTGTTCCCCCAGGCCTCGGTGTCTGCAGGCCCCGCGGGCCTGTATCTGAAGCTCCGGCCCTGGAATTTCCGGCACCCCGAAATTTTGATCCCTTGGAGCCGCTTTAATTCCATCCAGACGATCTCTGGAACTCAGCACGTGACCGAAACGGCGGGCCGGCAGCGAGGATTCGCCGGCGAGCACTTCCGCGCAAACCTCCCAAAGGCCGTGGCTGGAGTGATTGACAAGCTGGCCGGCGATGTAGTGGAACTGCAACTGTCTGATCCAAATTTACGGATCGACCTGCCCGCCGACGCAGCCGGCAAGCTGGAACAATACGTCGGCGCAAAGACCAAAGCGCCAGTCCGTCAGCCACCGTCGCTGGTTGGCGCAGTCTAAAAGGCAAGCGTTGCTCCGGCAAAGTTTAGAAGATGAATTACGCTGATACAGGTTCTGCGGCAGAACCCGTGGCGCCGCCGCTGATTTCGCCGACCTTGAAGCGGACGAAGCGGCGGACGGCGATGTTCTCGCCGAGGTTGGCGATGGCTTGGGTGATCATTTCGCCGATGGTGACGGATTCGTCTTTGATGTAGTGCTGTTCGTAGAGGCAATTCTCCTCGTAGAACTTCTCCATCTTGCCGGTGACGATCTTCTCGACGACCTGATCGGACTTTCCGGTGGCTTTCGCTTGCTCGCGATAAATGTCACGCTCCTTCTCGAGCATTTCCGGCGTAACTTCTTCGCGCCGCAAATAGCGCGGATCGAGAGCAGCGATGTGCATAGCGATGTCGTGGCAAAGGAGCTGGAAAGCCGGGGTGCGCGCGACGAAGTCCGACTCGCAGTTCACCTCGACAATCACGCCGATTTTTCCGCCGGCGTGAATGTAGTGCCCGACCAGCCCTTCGGTGGCCTCGCGTTGCGCCTTTTTCATAGCGGCCGCCTGGCCCTTCTTGCGCAAAATGTTGATGGCCTTCTCGAGGTCGCCGGCGGATTCCACCAGCGCCGCGCGGCAATCGCTGAAGCCCGCGCCGGTGCGCTCGCGCAATTCCTTCACGAGAGTTGCTGGGATTTGCATAGCTTGTGGTTGTGTGCTCATTCCTTTTTCTTTCTTGGCTATCGGAAATCTTTAAAGGCGCCTGTAATGTCGTTAGATGCGCCCATTTGCAAAGCGACCCGGCGCCTGAGTTGGACCGCAGCGCCGGGTCTGTTGAAAATTATGCCAGCGCGATTTGCTTACCTGGATTCCTCGTCGGGCGGGACGGTCGTCTCCGCGGGTTCAGGCGCTTCCAGCGGCACTTCGCCTTCGACGAAATCGCCTTCCTGCTTTTCGTACTGTTCGTAGGCGCTGGTGTCGACGTATTCGACGCCTTCCACCAAAGCCTGATCTGCCGCGGCCTTTTGGTCGGCCACTTGGGATTGCTGGTAGAGGTTGTGGCCTTCCAGCACGGATTCTGAAATCTTGGAGGTAAACAGGCGAATGGCGCGCAAAGCGTCGTCGTTACCTGGAATAATCCAGTCCACTACGTCGGGATCGCAATTGGTGTCGACCACGGAAACGACTGGGACGCCCATGCGCCGCGCTTCTTTCACGGCAATCTCTTCCGCGTTGGAGTCGATGACGAACATGGCGTCAGGAAGCTGCGCCATATTCTCGATGCCCTCGAGATTCTGGAAAAGGTGCTTCATTTCACGGTCCAGGCGCGCTCTTTCCTTTTTGGAAAGCTCGGCCATACGGCCATCTTCGTTCATGGCCTTGAGCAGCTTCAGGCGCTTGATGGATTTCTGCAGGGTGGACCAGTTGGTGAGCGTGCCACCGAGCCAGCGATGGTTCACAAAGAATGCGCCGCACTTCTTGGCTTCTTCGGCGACGGCTTCCTGCGCCTGGCGCTTGGTGCCGACAAACAATACCGTTCTGCCGTGCGAGGAGATCTCACTCACGAAGCGGCTCGCTTCGCGGAACATCTTGAGCGTTTTCTGAAGATCGATAATGTGGATGCCGTTGCGCTCCCCGAAAATGTATTCCTTCATTTTGGGGTTCCAGCGGCGCGTCTGGTGGCCAAAGTGAACTCCGGCCTCCAGCAGCTCCTTCATTGTAATTTCAACTGCCAAGTTTCCTCCTTTAAGGATAGCTGCTTGCGGCAGCGGGTCGAGGTCGCCCGCGAAACGCTGGAGAGCAGCCTTCTTGCCGGCAGCTTGCCGGCCATGATCTCGGCTACTGGACTCTCGTTCGGTAGCCGGAGTTCGTTGTGTAGGGCCCGGACCGGTTGAGATCCCTCAGCCATCCTACTCGGATGGCTTCAGGATGACACCGATGCCAAGCACTACCCAAAATTAACGCTTCGTGAACTGGAAGCGCTTGCGCGCGCCCTTTTGTCCGTACTTTTTGCGTTCCTTCATACGGGAATCGCGCGTAAGAAAACCGTTGGTGCGAAGCGAAGGCCGCAGCTCCGGATTGTACTTGGCGATGGCGCGGGACAATCCCATGCGCACCGCGCCCGCTTGCCCGCCGACGCCCCCGCCTTTGGCGGTGACCACGACATCGACCTGGTCTGCGAGGCTGGTGAACTTCAGCGGCTCGATGGCGTCGTGCTTCCAGGCGAAATTCGGGAAATACTGCTCGACCGTGCGCTTATTGATGGTGAACTTGCCCGAACCGGCGCGGAGAAACACGCGCGCGACCGATTCTTTGCGGCGGCCGGTCCCCAGAAACCAATTTGTGCCCGCGATGGGCGTGCCCGTAGAACTCAACGATCCTCCTAGATTACAGACAGTCCCGCATAGCAGGACCAGAAAACTTCACGCTTCGGGTTGCCCGCCGAGACGGACTTGCCCGCTTCTTGAAGGCGGGCAGGCTCCCTACTCGACGAAGGAAGGCACCGCAACGTGCGGCAAAATCTTCACACTAACCGGAACCTGGAGACTGGAATGCTGCAGGCTGCCAACCCACCAGAACAACAATCCCCGAATCTCGAAGCGCACAGCCTAAGGGCCGTGCCACTGAAAAATCTTACAGCGTCACTGCTTGCGGCTTCTGGCCAATGTGGCGCGCCAATCCTGCCGCATCACGATAAATCCGCAATTTTTTCGCACGGCGCGCGCGCAACTTGTTCTTCGGCAGCATGCCCAGAACAGCCTCGCGAATCATCCAATCCGATTTCGTGGGGCGCAGCCGCTTGGCGGGAACTTCTTTCAATCCGCCGGGATACCCGCTGTGCGAATAATAGATTTTTTGCTCGACCTTGTTTCCGGTCATGCGCACTTTGTCGGCATTGATCACGACGACGTGATCGCCCGAATCCAGGTACGGCGTAAAGCTCGGCTTATCCTTGCCGATCAACATGCGCGCCACTTTCGTGGCCAGCCGACCCAGCACTTGGTCCGTGGCATCGATCACGAACCAGCTTGCGCCTTCCTTCAGCGCCTCGGCTTCTGCTCCCTTGGCTACATACGTCCTCATCGACCTTAGTCACACCTTTCCCTGTAGAGACAAACGTCAATATTAGAGTACGACTCGGCCGGTGTCAACGCACTTCCTGTGAAGAGGTTGGGCACGTCGTTTCCGTGAACAGCACGACAGCCGCGGAATGTTTTAGGAACTTAACGCGGCCGCAAACGTACCACTTGTAGTTGATCGCGTCGAGAATGGCCGAAGACGCGAACGGAGTAAGTCAATGAGCTCGTTCAAGGACCAGTTGCGGCAGGTTTTGCGAAGACTTCGGCGCGCGCCAATGTTCACGGTGATCACCCTGATCACGCTGGCGGCTGGCGTGGGCGCAAATACCGTCGTTTTCAGCGTCCTTGAGGGTGTCCTGCTAAAACCTTTGCCTTATCCGCACTCCGAGGAACTGGTCGGCGTTTGGCACAAGGCGCCGGGCATTAACATTCCGGAACTCAACATGTCGCCTTCCAACTACTTCGTTTACCGCGAACAGGGCCGGAGTTTCCAGGATATCGGAATGTATCAAAGTGATTCGGTGAGCGTGACCGGAGTCGGCGAACCGGAGCAGGTGCCTTCACTCAATGTCACTGCCGCCACCCTTCCGATTCTGGGCGTGCAACCTATGCTCGGACGCCATTTCCGCAGTGAGGATGATGCGCCCGGCGCTCCACAGACCATGCTGCTGACCTACGGGTATTGGCAAAGGAAATTCGGCGGCAACGCATCGGCGGTCGGGCAAACGCTTGTCGTTGACGGAAAGACCCGGCAAATTATCGGCGTTTTGCCGAAGGGATTTCATTTCCTGGACCAGGAAGATCCGGCGCTGATAACTCCCTTCCAGTTTGACCGCAATAAAGTGCACCTGGGTAACTTCAGCTACGAGGCGCTTGCGCGCCTGAAGGCGGGAATGACGCTAGAACGAGCTAACGCCGACGTGGCACGCATGCTTCCGATCGTTATGAACACCTTTCCCGCGCCGCCGGGATTCAGCCTCAAGCTATTTGAAGATGCAAAGATCGCGCCGTACGTGCGACCGCTGAAACAGGACGTCGTGGGAGATGTTGGCGGCGTGTTGTGGGTGCTCATGGGTTCCATCGGCATGGTGTTGCTCATCGCTTGCGCAAACGTGGCGAACCTGCTGCTGGTGCGCATGGAAGGACGCAAGCAAGAGCTGGCGTTGCGCTCTGCGCTGGGCGCCAGTTGGGGCCGTATTGCCGGCGAACTCTTGCTAGAGAGCGTGATTCTGGGATTAGTCGGCAGCGTAGTCGGATTAGGGCTGGCCTACGGCGCGTTGCGCATACTGGTGGCGATGGCCCCGGCGGGCCTGCCGCGCATCAGCGAGGTCGGGATTAACGGGCCGGTTTTGTTGTTTACGCTGATCGTGGCGTTGCTCGCGAGCTTGCTGTTCGGTTGCGTGCCCATCCTGAAATATGCGGGGTCGCGTTTGACCACCGGCATTCGCGAAGGCGGACGGGGATTGAGTCAAAGCAAAGAACAACACCGCGCACGAAATACACTTGTGGTTGTCCAGGTGGCGCTCGCACTCGTCTTGCTCATTTGCTCCGGGCTGATGATCCGCACCTTTCGCGCGCTGACCAAAGTGAATCCGGGATTTGCCGACGCTGCGGAGCTGCAGACCTTTCGCATCTCGATTCCTGAGACCCACGTGAAAGAGGGGGTACAGGTAATCCGCAAGGAAGAGGAGATTCTGCACAAGCTCGAGGCAATTCCGGGCGTCTCCTCGGTAAGCATCGGCACCAGACTACCTATGGACGGGTTCGGGTGGCACGATCCGATTCTTGTGCAAGGGCGCACGTATGCGGAGGGGGAATTCCCGCCGCTGCGGCTGTTTAAATTCGTTTCGCCTGGGTTCCTCAAGACCTTAGGGACGCCGTTGATTGCTGGTCGCGAAATCACATGGACCGACACGTACAACAAAATTCCCGTCGCCATGATCTCCGAAAATCTGGCGCGCGAGTATTGGCAGGAGCCGACAGGTGCGCTGGGCAAGCGGATTCAGGTCAGCACGAAAGACGATTGGCGAGAGATCGTCGGCGTGGTCGGCGATGTTCACGATGACGGGGTGAACGCGAAGCCGCCGACTTCCGTCTATTGGCCACTACTCCAGGCGCGCTTCGAGAGCGACGACGCTTCCGTTCGGCGCGATGTGGCGTTCGTTGTTCGGACGCCACGCGCGGGTTCCGAAGCTTTTCTTAAGGATGTGCGGGAAGCGGTGTGGTCCGCGGACGCTAACCTGCCGCTCGCCAATGTGCACACGGTCGACTATTTCTACAAAAGATCGATGGCGCGCACAGCATTCACGCTGATCATGCTGGGCGTGGCGGGAAGTATGGCGCTGCTGCTTGGCGTTGTGGGCATTTACGGCGTGATTGCGTATTCGGTATCGCAGCGGACGAGGGAAATTGGCATCCGCATGGCGCTGGGGGCGCAGCAGCCAACGGTCACCGGAATGTTCGTGAGGCACGGATTGATGTTGACCGGCGTGGGCGTTGCGTGCGGCCTTGTCGCCGCGGTGCTCTTGATGCGGCTGATGTCGTCGCTGCTGTTCAACGTGAACCCGGTTGATCCGGTCACTTACGGCGCAGTTTCTATCGGACTCGTGGCGACCGCGTGGCTGGCCAGCTACTTGCCCTCGCGCCGTGCGGCCACAGTGGATCCCGTTGAAGCGTTGCGCGCGGAGTGAGCAAGTCCCTACCGCTGTTGACCAAGCCATGTTATTTTCGGAGGGTTTTCACGAGCAAAGGAGACACAGGATGGCGACCCCGCAAAAAGCTCACATGAAACTTACGCAGGAACCCGAGATTGTGACCTGGCCAGAGACGCATTACGTCTTTGTCGAGAAAATAGGACCGTTCCAAGACGCTGCACCGAAAGCCTGGCAAGAAGTGCATCCCCTTACCCCCGGGATTTTGGAAAACAACAAGATCACGGGGTACATGAGCTTTTACAAAGCAGGACCAAAGATATATCGCGCCGGCGTTTCGGTTGCCACCGAGCCTAAGAGTTTGCCGGAAAATTTGAGGTACGAAAAATTCAAGGGCGGTAAGTACAGCCGTTTTGTCTTGACGGGATCTTACGCGAACTTGGGGGAGGCTTCCGGCCGCGTTTTTGAAATTGTCGCCGAGAAAAGAATCCAGATGCGCGATGACTACTGCATTGAAAATTACACCAACGATCCGAGGACAACGCCGGAGGATCAGTTGGTCACGCACATACTTATTCCTACCGTGTAGTTCCGCGTGGGGGGGCAAATCGCGGCTTACGCCGTGGCCATTGGGGTCCAGACTTGCATCGGAGTCTGGGCCCTGTTGGCCCAGGCATAGTAAGGGATAAAGGTCAGCTGTACCGGGCGCGATTTCCGCGCTGGCGCGTTATGCGAGAAATACAACCCGCTGCGATCGGATGATTCGTCATATGCGGCGCCGGAATGGCGCAGCACCAAAACCCCGCCCAGCAAATCCTTCTCAAATTTTCCCTGGAAATGGCCGCCGCCCTTTTCATCCACATGCAACGCCACGTCCTTTATTGCTACGCCTTCGTCTTGATCGATTTGCTCCATGCAGTAGACCAAAGGCCCGCGCTGCACCGCTACGCGGCCGTTGTTCTCCGTGACTTGCGCGTTGGCCTCCAGAAATTGCGGCTCCATATTGAATTGCAGAGTGACCCTATCGCCGCCCGACCAGCGACGCCGAACCGGCAAATACTGGCCCGCCTTCGCGCCCGTGATGGGTTTTCCGTTGATGGCAACCTGAGCAGTATTCGTCCATCCTGGGATGCGCACGAAGAGCGTAAACTCCGTGGGCTGCGCGGGGGCCAGCGTCAGTTCCACGCTTCTATCCCAAGGGTAATTCGTTCTTTGACGAATTTTCAGCGCCGCTCCATTCTCGAGATGCCAATCGAGCTGTGAATTGTCATAAAGATGAACGTAGATGCCGTCACTGCTGGTGCTGTAGAAATATCCCGGCAGCGAAGCCAGCGTGCGCTCGAGGTTCGGCGGGCAACAGGTCGTGTCGTACCACTCGTTGCGGATCTTGTCCCCGCCCGAGGGATCGAAGGCCAGCGGATTGCGATAGCAATATAGCGTTCCGTTGAGCGACATCCCGGAATTGATTCCGTTGTATAGCGCGCGCTCGATGACGTCCGCGTACTTCGCCTCGGCCGTCGCTGCCAGCATGCGCCAGTTCCACATCATGTTCCCGATCGCCGCGCAACTCTCCCCATACGCCCGCGCGTTCGGCAATTCATAAGAATCGCCGAAGGCCTCGCCGTCGCTGCGCGCACCAACGCCGCCGGTGACATACATCTGCGCGGAAACCAGATCGTTCCAAAGCGTGTTCAGTGTTTTCCAATAGGTTTGGTCACCGCTTTCAAGGAAGTAGTCCGTAGCACCGCAACAGGCATACATTGCGCGAACGGCGTGCCCCTCGAGGTGAGTACGCGAGGTGAACGGAATTCCGCAAAAGTGATACACGTAATCTTCTGGCTTGAAGTGAATCCGCGCGTCGCCTTGCAGTAGATACGCCGCCAACTCCAGGTGCCGCTTGTCGCCAGTCAACCGGTACAATTCGATCAGCGCCAGCTCCATTTCCGGATGTCCGGAAAACAACGGCTTCCTATCCGCGGCAGGACCGAAGTTCGGCCATAAGAACGCGTTCACAAAGCGCAACCCCGCGTCGAGCAGAGTGCGGTCGCCAGTCGCGCGGTAATAAGCGATCGCGCCCTGTAGCAAATGCCCTACACAGTAGAGCTCGTGGCCGTGCTGCTGCGTCTTTGGCTCCATGCGCTGCGCGGCGCGGTCCTGCACGTAGTACGTGTTCAGGTATCCGTCCGCTTGCTGCGCGGCTACAATCTCCTGAATATCTTTGTCCACCACCGCGCGGAGGTCCGGCACGTTGCCCGATTGCAGCGCGAATCCCGCCGCCTCAATCCACTTGTAAATGTCGGAATCCGAATAGACCGGACCACGCTGCTTGGCCGTGCTCTTTCCGTTCAGCCGACGGAAATTGTCCATACGCCCGTTCACCTCTAGCAGTTTGCCCATGGAGGGAATGCTTGCGCCCACGTTCGTTTCGCGGCGGGGCGACCAGAATCCGCTTTCTATAGCTACCGCGTGCACCGGGACGCTGTGCAGCTTCGCGTACGGCGACTTCGCCAAATTCAAAATTCCCTGATCGCGCCACGATGAATTCGTGGTGAGCGGAACGGAACTCTGCTCGACCCTCCCTGCGCAACCAAAACCGGCAAATCCATGCAGAAGCTTCTGTGCGCCCGGCACCACGGAAATTGCCGAGGCGGATACTGCCGAGGATACGAACTTCCTGCGCGAGAACCTTCGCTTCACGTCCATCACCGCCCTCCCTCGACAAATTCTCGCTCCGACGCGCACATCATAGCGCAACAGCGGCGCGAGTTTTGCCCGGGCACTACCCGCGTACCCCTTTTTCCCAGTACCTCCCTCTCAGTACTTTCTTGCTACAGAATGCCATTGTCACGGAGCCTAGCTTTCAGTAATATCTCGCCATCGGATTGTCCCGCGTAATCGGTCGGAAATGACAAAGACGGACCTCTCCATTTCCTGTAAGCACTATGTGCACGAACCCGTGTCACTGCGCAAGCCACTGCGCTGCGGATTCGCAATTGTTCTATGCTCTTGCCTGCTTTTCGGCGCTGCGCAATGCCGCGCGCAAACGACGCAGAATACCGAGGAAACAGCGCGTCAGCAGCGCGCTGGCAAAGAGCAGCCCAGGCAACAAAAGCACGTTTACACCGAAGACGATCTGGGGCGCGCGAAGATCCTGACGCCCGAAGATGACGCGCGCTTCGCGGCCAGTCGAAAAGAGCAAATTGGCCCGGGCGAGCAGCCCCTAACCGTCCTGGATGCTAGTGGCGACCTGCTGCAACTTCCACTCGGCGACATAGCACGCCGTTATCGCGATGCCAAGCGCGCCATGCAAGCCCCCACACCGTTCCATCTGCCGTTCGATGAGCCGGCGTTCGCTTCGCCGATTATCCCGGTTGCAAAGCCAGCGCCTCCTCGTCCGAGCTTTGCGCCCGCGCATCCGAATGTCGCGCCGGCGCACCGTAATACGACAGCCGCTCCGGCAATTCCCAGTCCGGCACCCTTGCACCGCGTAGATCCCTTTACGCGACGCGATGCTTCGGCCGAGCCTCCTGTCGCACGCATCGCACCGAGCGCGCCCGGAGCACGAGCGTTCGTTGCACCGGCTCCAGCCCCTGCCGCGCCGCGGACGAACCTGCCATCCGAAATTGCAGCCCCGAAATTTGCATATCCCAAATTTGCGCCCGTACCGGCTGCGCCCACTGCGGTCGCTCCCGAGATTGCGCGGCCATCGGAGGCGCACTTGTCATCGTCGTCGCCCGCACACATGGTGACTCTGCAACCGGGCGATTCCCTCTGGAAGCTCGCGCAGCAAAATCTCGGTCGAGGCTCGCGCTGGCCGGAACTGCTAGCGGCCAACCCGGGCATTATGGACCCCGCCCATCTCGCTGCCGGCACACAGATTGTCGTGCCCACTGAGACTTCTACTTTGAAGAATGTTAAATCGGACACGAAAGTTGCCGTTCAAAGGGGCGACACCCTGACGAAGATCGCGCAATCCCGATACGGCCGGGCAACAGCCTGGAGCTGCATCGCGCAAGCCAATCCCCAAATCGTCGACGCCAACCGCATCTACGAAGGCCAGCAGCTCCTCTTGCCCTTCACCTGCAATCCGTAGGTCAGTTGTTATCTGTAACATATGTGAAAGATCTCGATGGAAGAGTCTCCGATTGTAGTTGTCAAGGAAGATGGAAGATATTATTATAGAAGGTGTATGGCCCTCAATATCAAAGACGAGGAGACCGACAAACTGGCGAGAGAGGTCGCGGAGCGCGCTGGCGAGAGCCTCACCGAGGCAATCCGCATCGCTTTACGAGAACGCCTTCAACGCCTTTCTGGCAGGCAAAAAGCTGCCACGCAACGCGAGAAGATCTACGAAATTTTGCAGCGGGTCGATTCCCTGCCGCGCAAGACCGATCTGACGGACGACGAAATCCTTGGTTATGACGAGCACGGGATTCCCAGCTGACCGGCACCGGCTATGGTAATTGACAGTTCCGCTCTAATCGCTATTCTTCTGAACGAAATCGAGCGCGAACGCTTTCTGGATCTTATCCTTGCCGCTGACCGGAGACTTGTCTCAGCCGGTACCGCTCTTGAAGCGGGAATCGTCCTTGAATATCGTTCGTCGCCGATCGCCACTCGCGAGTTCGACCTTTTCTTGCACCAGGCCGGCATCGAGATAGTCGCATTCGATGCCAATCAAGCCGACCGAGGCCGCATCGCCTACCGCAAGTATGGGAAGGGACGCCATCCTGCCGCGCTGAACTTTGGAGACTGCTTCACGCACGCCCTCGCGACCGTTTCAGGAGAACCCGTTTTGGCGAAAGGCGAAGCGTTCGCGCGAGCTGGGCTGAATGTTTGTAGGTGAACCGTTCTCCGTTCTTAGTCCTTCATTCCATTATTTTTCGCTAGAATAGTACCCCTGAGGAGCGTTCATTGATTCATCGCCACGTCTTCCATAACGATTCTTTGTTGCCCATCGAGGAAGTCCGCCTCTCTCCCGGACAAGCCGGTCTCCTCTGCGGTTGGGGCCTCTTCACCACCGTGCGCATCTCCCGCGGCGAAGCCTTCGCCTACGAACGCCATTGGCGCCGCCTCGAAAAAGACGCCGCGCTCATCCGCTTGCCCATGCCTTACACAGCCGCCAAAGTCCGCGTACATCTTCACGAAGTCATTCGCGCCAACAATGTCACCGAAGGCTCCGCGCGCATTTACGTCGTGTATAACGAAGTTGGGTTCTGGCGCAGTGACGAGCGGCAACCGCAAGTCGATCTCATCATCTATTCCGCACCGCTCCCTGAATATCGCGAGCCGGTGGGTCTGGGTCTGCGTCCGCACGGCCGCCATGCCGCCTCTCCGCTCGCCGGAGTGAAAAGCATCTCCTGGCTGCCGAACGTTTGGGCCGTCGCCGAAGCACAAAAGGAAGGTTTTGACGAAGTTGTACTCCTGAACGAGCGCGGTGAGGTTGCCGAATGCACCGCCGCCAACATTTTCACGGTTAAGGACGGGAAAATTCACACACCGCCGTTGAACTCCGGCTGCCTCGAAGGCATCACTCGCGGCATTCTTTTTGAAATCGCGCCGGAAGCGGGCGTTCCGGTCCTCGAGCGTGCCCTCCGCCCTGAAGATCTCTATTCTGCTGATGAAGTCTTCATTTCGTCCACAAATCGCAACATCATCGGCGTCGGTGAAATCGGGGGCCACAAAATCGCCGCCGCCCCGGGCAAAATCACGCGCCAACTGGAAGAGCTCCTGGTCGCGCACGTAACCGATTACGTGACCCGCCGCCTCGCAACCGCTTCGCGCTAGCTCGCTGTTTCTTTTGTCCGTAGCTTCGGTCCACTCGGTGGACCGGCATGTTTCGACTTTTTCCGGGCGGTACCGCAACTGGCGCGATATCACAACCTATGATGTACTTGTCTTTGCTTTTCGGGCTTTCTTCGCAAAGTGTCGACTCTATTTCCAGATAGCACTGCGGGCGCTGCCGCCGCACCGCCAGATTGGCGCTCAGATGCCACGTGGCGCTCCTACGCGGTCCGGGTCTCCCGCCGCCCTTCCGCGAAATCCTTGCTTCTGGCTTGCGCCCTGTTTCTCTTGACGTTAGGCACCTGCCTCGTTGCCGGTACGCACTTTGCCGTCGCCTATGCCCACAACGAAGCCGTCTCCTGGGACGAATTCGTTCGCGCCTTCAACCTGGCATATCGTCACCCGTTCGCGCTAGCCGCCGGACTCCCCTTCGCCCTAACGCTGCTGGCGATTCTGCTCGCTCACGAACTCGGCCACTTTTTCGCCTGCCGCCATCACCACATTCACTCCAGCTATCCTTTCTTCATTCCCTTCCCTACGCTGATCGGCACCCTCGGAGCGTTCATTCTTATCCGCTCGCCCATTCGCACCACCCGCGCGCTCTTTGACGTCGGCGCCTCCGGTCCACTCGTTGGCTTCCTGGTCGCCGTTCCGGCGCTGATCTACGGCATCGTCCACGCCAAGTTTGTTCCCGGCCTCGCCATCCCTGCCGACAACAAAATCATCCTCGGCGCTCCGCTGATCCTCCAGCTTCTCGCGCCGATTTTCCATCACGGCGCCAAGGCCGCGAATCTCCTGCTTCATCCCGTCGGCCGCGCCGCGTGGGTCGGACTCTTCGCCACCTCCCTCAATCTCCTTCCCGCCGCGCAACTCGACGGCGGACACATCCTGCGCTCCCTCAGCCAGCGCGCTCATCGCGCATCCTCAATTCTCCTTCCCGCAATCTTGGCTTTCCTTGCATATCGCTATTGGGGCGGCTGGTACATCTGGGCCGCCTTGCTCGTCGGCATCCATTTCCTTCGCGCTCTTCCCATCTACAATCCCGAGCCGCTCGGCCCGTCTCGTTACGCCGCCGCGTTTCTCGCGCTCCTGATTTTCCTCCTGTGTTTCATGCCCGCGCCATTCCTTGAGTAGCCCAATTCCGGACGTGGGACAGCCATTTTTGACTGTTCGATTTTTGCGTGATCTCTGCGCACCTCTGCGTTCTCAGCGCCTCTGCGTTAGCTTTTCTCTTTTTTCCAAATCTAGAAAGCGCCGCAAACTTCTCATTGACCTCTCCGATCACCAAAGGCACTCTTGACCTGCCAAAATGGCTGCAACCATCCCCGCAGACGCCAAAGCTCCTCCCAGCATCCTCCGCCCCTCTCTCCTTCGCACCCTCCGGCAACGTGACCTCTTTCTGCTCTTCATCGGCTCCGTCATCGGTTCCGGCGTCTTCCTCACTCCTGGCCTAATCCTTCGCCAGCTCGACGGCTCCGTCGGCTACTCTTTCCTCGTCTGGAATATCGGCGGCGTCCTCTCCCTCCTCGGCGCGCTCACTTACGCCGAACTCGCCGCCGCTAATCCCGAAGCTGGCGGCCTCTATGTTTTCATCCGCGATGGTTTCGGCCGCATGCCGGCCTTCCTCTATGGCTGGTGCCTTTTTCTCGTAATCGCCAGCGGTTCCGTCGCAGCGCTCGCCCGCGCCTTCACCCGCTATCTCGCGGAAATCATTCCGCTCACACCGCTCGAAGCCACGCTCGTCTCCGTCGCTATGATCGCCGTGGTCACCGCCGTCAACGTCTGGGGCACGCGCAAAAGCTCCGACCTGCAAAACTGGACCACCCTCATCAAAGTCGGCATCATTGTGGTCCTCAGCGCCGTGCTGCTATCCCTCGGCCATCACATGCGCGAAATCCCCGCGTCACTCGGTTCTACGCAAACCGGTTTTTCTCTTCTCTCCAATTTCGGCTTGGCCATGATCGCCGTCCTCTGGGCCTACGAAGGCTGGCAGTTCGGCACCTACAGCGCCGGAGAAGTCATCGACCCGCAAAAAGCGTTTCCCCGCGCCTTCTTGCTCGGCTCGCTAACGCTAACCGGCCTGTACCTCATCGCTATCGTCGCCTATCTCAACGCCCTCGGCCCCGCCGCCGCCACCAACAGCGAAGCCATCGCCGCCACGGCCGCCACCGCCGTCCTCGGCCCCTGGGCCGGACGCGCCATCGCCTTCACCATCCTCATCTCCACCTTCAGCGCCGCCAACAGCGTCGTCCTCACCGCTCCGCGCGTGTTCTACGCCATGGCCAATGACAATCTCTTTTTCAAGAAGTTAGCCGAGGTCCACCCGCGCTTCCGTACCCCGGCAAACGCAGTAATCGCCCTCGGCGTCTGGTCCGCTGTCCTGGCCAGCGCCGGCAAATTCGCCGAACTCATCGGTGGCGTGATCTTCATCGGCTGGATTTTTTACGGCTTAGGCGCCGCCGCCATCTTCCCCATCCGCCGCGCCAGCCAAGGCAAAGCCATCCTCTATCGCGTTCCCGGCTACCCGTGGACTCCCGCCGTCTTCGTCGCGGCCGCCAGCCTCATAGTAGCCAACGCCATCTACCTCGCCTTCCACGACCCCACCCAATTTCGCAACCTAGCCGTAGCCATCCTCCTCTTCGCTCTAGGCCTCCCCGCCTACCTCTTCTGGCGGCGGCGTTCCTCGATTTCCCCGTAGAGGCACGGCAGCACTGCCGCGCCCCATCTCGTCAACCCACATTCAATTCTTGAAAGTGCTTTTGTTGCTCAGTCTGTCGGGCATCAAACGCTCGCGGCACTTTTTTAAAAATACAGCCTTGACTCTCCCTAAATTTGTGTTAAAAAAAATTAGCACACGATCGCCAGCCCCTTCACTCGCTCACCAAAAACTGCTTCTCGCCATCTTGCCCAAAATGTTTTGGGCCGAGAGATGGTGTTAGCTCCTGGGACCAACATGAAAACGGTATTCGATATCTTGAAGAAAGACCGCAAAGGAACGTTCCTTTGGCTCGAAGCGGTGCAGGACATGGAAGTGGCGCAGGCTCGACTCCGTCAATTGTCAGAGCAATCCACCGACGAATTCGTCGTCTTCCGCAACGTCGACCTGAAAGTGGTTGCCACCTCTCGCAAGGAGTAACGCAAACAAACCCAATTCCGAAAATTATGGGCACCTGAACCTCAATTGTCCCCCTGTCCAGTTGTGCCAGCGCACCCCGTCGCGTAGTCTGATGCACGAATAAGCGCTGCCGCGGCTCACCTCCGCTCGCCCCACCCCGGGAAGCGATGCGACGCAAAACGAGAATCTCCTGCCGAGCCGACGTTGAAGCGAACGCGCCCCGATACCATGACCTCGCCAACGTTTTCTCTTCCGCAATTTCGCGGAAGCTTGTCCACAGAACGTTGGCCTCGGACGCTGACGCCGCATCGAAATTTTGAGCAAGCCGTTTGTTTCCATGCCCTTACAGCCTCTTGGCTCTCTTTTCACAGTCGCCTTCCTTTGTTTTCAATAGCTTGCAGCCTCTTTTGGAAAAACACCCGGGTAGGGGTACCCCCAACAATCGGGCCTTTGGAATGAACACCCTACTGTCTCTTCTCTCGAAAAATGTTGAACCCATTGCTCCAATGCCGCTGCAACTCGGCACTTCGACCCCGCCCCCGGTGTCCAACATCTGTCTACTTCCTGGCCGCAACTTGTCCGCTCGCAACAAGGAAGGCCTGATGCTCGCAGCGCAGGGTCTCTACAAGTTCTATGGCTCCGTTCCCGCCGTCCAAAACGTCACCTTCACCCTCGCGTCCGGCCAGGTTCTCGGCTACTTGGGTCCCAACGGTTCCGGAAAAAGCACCACGGTAAAAATGTTGACCGGCCTGCTCGAGCCCAACGACGGCGAGGTTACCTACAACGGCCAGAACATCCACAAAGACCTCGCCGCATATCGAAAACGGCTGGGCTACGTTCCCGAGGAGGCCAATCTCTATCCCTATCTATCCGGCCAGGAATATCTCGACATGGTTGGAACGTTGCGCGCCATGCCCGAAACCCGCAAGAGCGCCAGGATCGATTCCCTGCTCGAGCTCTTTTCCCTCTGGCCGCATCGCCACGTCACCCTCGGCTCCTATTCCAAAGGTATGCGCCAGCGCATTCTGCTCATCGCCGCTCTCATGGACAATCCCGATCTGCTCATTCTCGACGAGCCGCTCTCTGGACTCGACGTCACCTCCGTCCTCATCATCAAGAATCTTATTCAAGCCTTGAGCGTCCGCGGCAAGTCCATCTTCTATTGTTCACACATTCTCGAAGTGGTGGAAAAAGTCTGCTCGCACTTGATCGTGCTTAGGAAGGGCCAGGTCATCGCGAACGGCGCGACCAGCGAAGTCCGCGGCCACATCGGCAAATCTTCCCTGGAAGGAGTCTTCCTGCAGTTGGTCGAAGAAAAAGATGTCACAAAGACCGCAAACGAAATCGTCGATGTAGTCGTCTCAGCGTGAGCAAGCGGCGCACCACCAAATGAAACAACTCATCCAAACTCGCTGGCAGGCCTTCTCCCGAACTCCTTTCGGCTGCCTTCTGCGGCTCTTCATCGGCCGCATGTTTCACGGCGGCGGCGAACCGGGTGCCGAAGAACTCGACCTGGGCATCGGCGTGATTCTGATCATGCTCGCCATGCCCGGCATTCTCGTCTCCCTTCTGATGTTTGAAAAATATGGCTCGCTGATTCGCTACTTGCGCGGCAATCCAATTTTCGATCCGTACACCGCCACCATGCCCGACGAGTATTTCTTCCTCGTTCTTTCTCTGACCGTCACCGGAGCCGCCGCCCTCTGGCGCTGGGACGCCCTCTTCCTCGACCGCCGCGACTACACCAACCTCGTTCCTCTTCCGCTCCCGTTGCGCACCATTTTCTTCGCTAATCTGACCGCCATCGTCGCTCTCGCCGCTCTCTTCACCCTTGTTGTCAACGCCGCTTCCCTGATTCTATTTCCCGTCGCGGTCGTCGGCTCGCAAAATTCCTTTGCTGTATGGATTCGGTTCACCCTCGGCCACACTGTCGCTGTCTTCACCGCTAGTGCCTTCAGCTTCTTCGCCGTCTTCGCGCTGGCCGGGCTCCTGATGGCCGTTCTCCCCGCCAGACTCTTCCGTCGTTTCTCTCACGCCGCCCGTTTCCTCGTCGCTGTCGTCCTTCTCGCACTCATCGCCAGCAGCTTCACCGTTCCCTATCTGCTCACGAAACTCTCCGTGCCTGCCGCGCACAAAATCGCGGCGCTCCCGCCCGTCTCCTTCTTGGGCCTGGCGCGAAACGTTTGGCTCCAAGGCGCTGACCATTTCGCTGCGAACATGAGCAAGGCCGCGCTATCCGCCGTCGCTCTCACCGTTCTCATCGCCTTCGTTGCGTACGCAATAAGTTTCCGTCGCTCCTTCCTTCGCATTCCAGAAATGGCCGACGCGGGGCCCTTGCCCCGCCTGCGCCGGTCCCTTTCGCCACTCGCTCCGCTCCACCACGCGATTCTGCGCAATGCTCCGCAACGCGCTTGCTATCACTTCGTGGCCAAAACGCTTCTGCGCAGCGACGGTCATCTCCAAGTCCTATTGGGTTTCGCCGCCTTGGGACTGGTCCTTTCCGGGGAGAGGGCCTCCTCCGCGCCGAACCTTCGTTCCCTCGTTACCGGCCAACTCCCATCCGCGGAGTTTCTGTCTGTCCCTTTTATCCTGGCCTACTGTGTCATCGTCGGAATTCGCTTCGCCTTCGAGCTTCCCGCCGACCTGCGCGCCAACTGGATCTTCCGCTACTGGCTCGATCCCGACCAGCAGGACGCCAGAGCCATCGCCCGCTGCGTTCTCCTACTTTTTTCCCTTCCCTGGCTCGTCCCGGCCGTGTTTCTTTCCGTTTTGTTTTCCTGGGGATGGGTCGCCGCGCTACTTCACGCCGTGATCTTGACCGCCTGCACCGTTCTCCTCGTCGAAACCATCCTCATCCGCTTTCGCAAAATTCCCTTCACATGTTCCCACCCGGCTTTCCAAAGCCATTCCGGCCTGATCTTCGTCGCCTATCTCTTCGGCTTCCTGTTTTTCACCGACTATCTTCCGCAAATGGAGCGCTGGTCTGTTGCCAACCCGTGGCAAGCTATCCTTTTCGTTCCCCTGATCGCTGCAGGGCTCCTCGGCCTCCGCCAATATCGCAAGCAAATGCTCGATATGGACAAGCAGCTAATTTTCGAGGAGCCATCGCCATCCCTCTTCTAACAACACCACATCGTCGCGTTTCAGATCGGATGCTTCGCAACAGTCGCTCCCCAGTCCTCGGGACGCACGTCGCGCGCGTGTCGCGAAAAGAGCCAGTGGTGTCCGTCAAGATCCACAACCCCGTACTGCCGTTCCCCATAAACTGTCTCGTGCAGTTCCTCCACGATCTTCGCGCCCGAGGCCTTCGTTCTCTCGAAGTGCGCATCCACATCCTCCACGAATATTGTCAAGCTCTGTGTTCCGTAACCCAGTACGGCAGGGCTAGAGCGGAGTTCGCGCACTCCAGTAAGCATGATCCATGCGTTGCCCGCACGCATTTGCGCGCCGCTTACCTGGCCCCCGGTCTCGCCATAGCGGTAGTGCTCGCGAAAACCAAATGTCTTCGACAACCATGCAATGGCCTCCGCGACGCTGCGATAAACCAGGTGTGGCAACACCGTATCCGTCGGCACCGAGCGATTTGGATTCATTGCAGGAACCTCCCAAGTACGGTCTTGCGGACGCCCGGTAGAATCGGGGGGCCCGTGTCCATACCAAGCAAACTCTATGCTAAACAACCCCCGCATGCTGTTTGCCGGGAGCGCCCCGGGCGCCTCAGCTCTCAACCCGGGCCCGTGATCGGTGGTACGGCTTACTCAACCCGCCATCCTTGGCCTTTGCACGGAGCTGCACGAAGGCGCTCGCCGACCTCAGTCCTTCTTCCGCGCCATGCATCTAAATACCACAAGTCTATTTTCGCGAGAGGCGAGTCTCCGGTGCCCAGATCAATTTTGCTTGTTGACGATCACGAGGTCATTCGTCGGCAACTCCGATTGCTTTTCGACTCTCATCCGGATTTCACCATTTGCGGCGAGGCGGTTCACGGAGTTGAGGCCATCGAGAAAGCCCAGCAACTCTGCCCCGATCTGATCATTCTCGATCTCTCCATGCCAGAGATGAACGGGCTGGAGGCGGCCTCTTCCCTTCGCTACATGATGCCCGATGTTCCCCTTTTCCTTCTCACCGCGCACTACAGCCGCGAGCTGGAATTGGCCGCATTCGGCTCCGGCATATCCGCCGTGTTCTCCAAGCACGATGATTTGGACTCTCTGGTAGAACGAGCACGTATGGCCTTGCATCTCCATCCCCCCGATAACAGCGAATCGAGTACGCAAGACATGTAAAACCGCGTTTCGGCTGTGCAGTTGTCACATCAAGCTCAACGGATCCATATCGACCAACACCGCCGTCTCCGGAATTTCCTTCAGCTCCAGATAGCTCATGGCGCCGCCGAGCACTTTGGCAAGCAGCGAGCGCTTCGGCGATTTCAAAAGGAACTGGAAACGATGTTCCTTCTTTAATTTCGCGAGTGGCGCCGCGGCCGGGCCAAGAATGCGCAGACCCCGGCCATCATGCGGAGAAAAATATTCGGAGAGCTGACGCGACCAACGAATCGCTTTTTCTAAATCCGTATTGCGAATGATGACATTCGCTAGCGACGAAAAGGGAGGGTAAGCCATCGCACGGCGGAATTGCGTTTCGCGCTCGTAAAACGCCGGATAGTCCTGCTTCACTGCGTCTTGAATGGCGTAGTGTTCCGGATAAAATGTCTGGATCAGCACGCGCCCGGGCAATTCGCCGCGGCCCGCGCGCCCCGCAACTTGCGTCAGCAACTGAAAGGTGCGTTCGGCAGCGCGAAAATCCGGCAAGCTCAGCGAGGAATCGGCACTTATTACTCCGACAAGCGTCACGCGCTGAAAATCGTGGCCCTTCGCCAGCATTTGCGTGCCGACGAGAACATCCAGAGCGCCTCCGGCGAAGGCTCCAAGCGTTTCCTGATATTGGCGCTTGGTGCGCGCGGTATCGCGGTCCAGCCGGGCGATACGCGCGCGGGGGAATTCTTTGCGCAGCCGCTCTTCCAAATGTTCCGAGCCTTCACCAAAAAAATAAACGTACTTGGACTGGCACTTCGGGCACTGCTTGGGTATCGGCTTCAGCGACCCGCAGTAATGGCATTCGAGCCGGTTGCGCTGCTTGTGATGGGTCATGGAGATGCTGCAGTTGTCGCATTGCACAGACGCGCCGCAGCTGCGGCACAGCACGGACCAGGAATAACCGCGGCGATTGATGAGCACGAGCGCTTGCGTCTTCTGCGCGAGGCATTCTTGAATGGCGACGTGAAGCGTGGCGCTGATGGGGCTGGTCTGATGCGTTTTCGCGAAATCCTTGCGGAGATCCACGATTTCGACGCCGGCCATGGCGCGCTTTTCCACGCGCGAAGCCAGCGTCAGCAACTCGTATTTTCCGCTGCGTGCATGATGATAGGTTTCAAGAGAGGGCGTCGCGGAACCGAGCAGCGCCGCCGCGTTTTCCATTTTCGCGCGCACGATGGCTACATCGCGGCCGTGATAGCGTGGGGTTTCTTCCTGCTTGTAGCTGCTCTCTTGCTCTTCATCGACGATGATGAGCCCGAGATTTTCGAGCGGCGCGAAAATCGCCGAACGCGTGCCGACCACGACGCGCGCCTCGCCATTGCGCACGCGCCACCATTCGCGGGCGCGCTCCACGTCGCTAAGGGCGGAGTGCAGCACCGCGACGCCCTCGAATCGCGCACCGAACCATGCACGGCACTGGCGGCCGATCCACAGCGTGAGGGCGATTTCGGGAACGAGAATGATCGCGGTTTTTCCGCGGGCCAGGGTTTCTTGCACCGCGCGCATGTACACTTCGGTTTTGCCGCTGCCGGTAACACCGTGCAGAAGCAGCACGCCGAATTCGCCGAGCTCGAAGCGCGCGCGAATTAATTTCAGCACGCTCTCCTGTTCTGCATTTAATTCATGTGCCGGCGGCACATATCCCGCGTCAAATGGGTCCTCCGCGGGATCGATGCGCTCTTCCCAACTTTCCAGCGCGCCATCGCGCAGCATCCGGTCGATAACGCTGCGCGAAACCTGCGCGACGCGCAGTAATTGTGCCAGGGGTAACGGACCGCGCGCCTGCAGCGCAACTTTGATGCGCTCCGCCTTTGGGTCGAGCGTGGCAGATTGCGCCGCACTCTTTGCGTCGACGGTTGCGCTGTTGACCGCGATCACGCGCTGGGTCTTGGCTTTGCGGCCTAGAACTGATTCGCGAAATTCGATTAGGCCGGCGCGGCGGAGTCTCTGCAAGGCGGAGGCGTCGACGCCAAGCCTGGTGGCGGAAATGAATGGGATCGTGCCACCTTTGTCACGCACAAGCGCAAGGAAAGCCTGCTGTTCCGCGTTTAACAAGGGCAATACGTTTCGCTGCGACATGCCGACTGCGGCCGCAACTTCCGTGTCGGCTGCAACGCGTCCGGAGTGAGTCAGCACAATTTGGCGCTCGGTTCGCAACTCTGTTACAGGAGGAAGCATGGCGCGAAAGACTTCGCCGATGGGAGCGAGATAATAGCCGGCGATCCAATGAGCCAGCTCAATTAATTTGGGAGTGAGGGCGGGCAGAAAATCCAAAGATTTTGTGATTTCGCGAATCTTTGTGCCTTCCGGCGCTTGCTGGACGCATTCAACGACCACGCCGACTAGCGATTTGTTGCGAAAGGGGACGAGCACCCGGCTGCCCGGCTGCACGGACTCGCGCAGCATCTCCGGAATCGCGTAGGTGAATGTGTTGCGCAGCGGGACGGGCAGCGCCACGTTGCAAAAAGGGAGACTCATCTCGGCGTGTAGTGTATCAGGCGAGGGAAACTGACCGAAAACCGCGAAGGAAGCGTCCGTGGAACACGAAATGCTGAGGCTTCACCGGCTCATCAAGTAGATGCCGGAAAAAATGGAGGCTATGCCGGCCCATTGCCAGCGCGAAACGTGTTCGCGCAGAACGATGGCGGCTAGCGCGACGGTGACCGCGCCGTAAAGCGAGCCGAGCACGCTGATGACGGCAACTTGCTCGATTTGCATCGCGCGATTGCTGAGCACGAATGCGCTTGTATCTCCCGCGCCCATGCCGAGCGAAATCAAGCGCGTATTGCGCGGAAGTCCGATAGGTTGCCTGGCTAGAAGAATTACCGCGGTAACGACGGCAGTACAGGTCAAGCGAATCATCCATACAGTTTGCGGAGCCCCGACACGCGGAATGACATGCGTGCCGAGCAGCCAGAAAAGCACGCCGAATCCGGCCGCGGACGACAAAGCCCAGCTAATTCCTTTACCGCTGCGGCGGACGGCTTCCACGTCATTTTCGTCGGGAGGCTTTTCGCCACCCGCCACCAGCAGAACTCCTAGCATGGTGCAGGCTATTCCAATGGCGCGTGGCAGGCTAAGGCGCTCGCCAGAGACTAGCGATAGCGACACGCTCAGCACCGGGTAACTCGCAGACAGCGGCGCCACCACAGCCATTTTGCCGATTTCGAACGAGCGGTAAAGGCTCAGAGTGGAAACCGCATTGACGCAGCCGGCGAGGGCTCCCCAGGCCCAGGGTTGCCAACCGGAGCCGTCAGCTAGATGGCCCCAGCCACCGAGCCAGGGAAGCGCGATAGTCAGCAGGATAAATCCGGTGAACTGCATGTAAAGCATGGTGCGAAGCGTGCCCATGCGCTGCGTGGCGAAGCGAGCGAGGAAATCCGAGCCGCCCCAGGTCAGCGCCGTCAGCACGCCCAGCAAAATTCCCATGATGGGTTAGGAGGACTTGCCTGCCCCGGCAGACGAGCTTTTCTTGGCCTGCAAGCCGAGGACTGCCATGACTTTTTGCAGATCTTTCCAGACTTCGCCTTTTGCGCTGGGGTTTCGTAACAGATATGCGGGGTGATAGGTGGCCATCAGTTTTCTTCCGCGGAAGTCGAGCCATTCGCCGCGGAAGTGCGAGATGCCGCGATTGGTTTCGAGCAGTGTTTGCGCGGCGACGCTGCCAAGGCACACGATCACTTTCGGTGAGATGGCGTCGAGCTGTCGCAGCAAAAATGGCGAGCAGGTTGCGACTTCGTCTTTTTCAGGAGTGCGATTTTCCGGCGGACGGCACTTTACGACGTTGCAGATGTAGACGTCTTGTCGCCGCAAGCCCATGGCCTCGATCATTTGCGTGAGCAATTTCCCAGCGCGGCCCACGAAGGGCAATCCTTGCGCGTCTTCGTCACGGCCCGGGCCTTCGCCGACGAACACCAGCTCGGCTTTGGGATTTCCGTCGCCGAAGACCAGTTTCGTACGGCTGCGATGCAGCTTGCAGCGTGTGCAGTCTCCGATGTCGCTGAGAATGACCGGCAGCGAATCGCCGGCGATCTTGTTCATGGAATCGAATAGAGAAACGTTGGAAGCGCGGGGAAGCACATCCAGTTTTCTCACCGGCTGCGCTGCGGGAGCCGTAAATTTCACGAGCTGGGGTTTTTGAATGGGCTTAGGCAAAGTGATTTCCTCGGTGACGGCCGCGGTCTGCTGTGAAAACCGGTCGCGATAGAAAAGGTCGATTCCGATGTCCTGGTAAAACGTTAGACGCTTTCTGAATTTCTCTTCGAGAGCTGCGGGAATGCGTTCGGCCATAGGTTCAGACGGCGGAGCGTTGTGCGCTGCGCGATTCGGAACGCAGGCGGACGACTTCGTCAAGAATGCGTTGCGCGACTTCGTTCTTGCTCATCTGTGGCAGGGCGAGGTCGCGGCCATCGCGTGCAATGAGCGTAACAATGTTGGTGTCATGGTCGAAGCCCGCGCCTTCTGCTGTGACGTCATTGGCGACAATGAGGTCGGCGCCTTTGGCGGCAAGTTTCTTGCGCGCGTTTTCCACAACGTGCTCGGTTTCCGCGGCAAAGCCAACGATGAGGCGCTCGCCTTTGCTGCGCGCGACAGCGGCGAGAATGTCCGGCGTGGGCTCGAGGGAGATGGTCATCGAATCCTTGGTGCGCTTGATTTTCTGTCCGTTTGGTTCGGCGGGACGATAGTCCGCCACAGCGGCGGCAAAGATGGCGATGGAGCAATCGGCCATCTTTTCCAAAACGGCGCGATGCATTTCCTCCGCGCTCTCCACGTCGATACGCTCGACGCCCGGCGGCGCATCCAGTGCGGTCGGCCCACTCACTAAGATTACGTGTGCGCCTCGCTGCGCTGCGGCTTCGGCGATGGCGTACCCCATTTTTCCGGAAGAGCGATTTGTGAAATAGCGCACCGGGTCGACGTTTTCTCGTGTAGGACCGGCGGTGACTAGAACTTTCTGGCCGGCTAAGTCGCGAACCACGTGCAGAGCTTCGTGCACGGCGGCGACGATCGCGTCTTGGCCGGCGAGGCGGCCTGCGCCGGTCATGCCGCAAGCCAGATAGCCTTCGTCCGGATCGACGACCTTGACGCCGCGCGCGCGCAGCATCTCTACATTTTCCTGCGTGGCGCCGTGATTCCACATGTTCACGTTCATCGCCGGGGCTACGACCACTGGCGCCGTGCTCGCGAGGTATAGCGTGGTCAGGAAATCGTCGGCGATCCCGCGGGCAAATTTCGCAAGTATGTCCGCGGTGGCGGGAGCGACGAGAAGTAAATCCGTGCGCTGCGCGACGGCGATGTGTTCGATGGCGCTTTCCAAATTGGCCTCGCCTCCGGATTCGGCGAACAGGTCGGTGATTACTTTTTGACCGGTCAAGGCGGCGAAGGTCAGCGGTGTGATAAATTCGCGGGCGCCGCGAGTCATGACTACTTGGACGGTGAAGCCATTTTGTTGCAGACGGCGCACTAACTCCGCGGCTTTGTAGGCCGCCACTCCGCCAGTTACGCCTAAGGTGATTCGCATTTCAGTCTCTGCTTTACAAGATCGGTGGCAAGCAGCACGCGCACCTCTGCCCCGCCGTACAACCGCGACTGCTACTTGCGGCGCTTGTTGCCGTCTTTGTCTTCGTCGATCGATGCAGGCTCAACGAAATCGTATTCGATCAGCCCGTTCTCAAGCTCTTCGCATGCGATGCGCGTGGCCTTCAACGTTCGCGGATTCTCGAGCAAGGGTGGCGCCCCCGCCATGATCTGGCGCGCGCGCCGCGCCGCAAGCACTACATATGCAAACTGGCTCTCCGGAGCTTTCGTGAGTACAGTCATCTAGTTTTTTCCTCCAAACGATGCCAGAAGTTTTTCGACTCGGCCCTGGCGCCGCTCGCTCGAGCAGCGCAACGCGGTCACAATGGCTTGCGCCTCGAGGCCGGCACGTTCCACGTCGTCGTTCACTACACAATAGTCGTAATATTTACCGAATTGCGCAATCTCGTCGCGGGCCCTTGCCAAGCGCCGCGCGATTTCTTCGTCCGAATCCTGGCCGCGACCGCGCAGCCGCCGTTCCAGCTCTTCACGCGACGGCGGCAAAATAAAAATCGCAACGGACTCCGGAAGCTTCTGCTTCACCTGCGCGGCGCCCTGCACATCGATCTCCAGCACAAGGTCGAGTCCTGTTTTTCGCGATTCCTCCAGCCACTTCTTCGGAGTGCCATAGGAATGCTTGCCGAAAACTTGCGCATACTCGAGAAACTCGCCACGCTTGACCATGGCGCTGAATTCCGCGTCAGTAACAAAATCATAACACTTCCCACTAGCCTCAGTCGTGCGGCGCGGCCTTGTAGTACAGGAGACCGAAGGCATGGTACCGGGCAGCTCCAAAATTTTCTGCACCAGCGTCGACTTCCCGGAACCCGATGGGCCGGACACGATCAGCACCAGCGGCGCAACCTCGGGCGGCGCTGTCATTCGATGTTCTGCACCTGTTCGCGCAACTTCTCGATCTCCGCTCGAATTTCCAACGACAAGCCGGTGATTGCGAGCGCTTCGCTCTCCACTCCGGGCGTCTTGGAAAGCATGGTGTTGGCTTCGCGATGCATTTCCTGCAGCAGGAAATCTAGTTTTTTCCCAAGTTCGCCCGCGCCGTCGAGGAGCTTGGCAAACTGTTGCAGATGGCTGCGCAGGCGGTCGAGCTCTTCGCTGATGTCGCTGCGTTCCGCGAGCAGCGCAGCTTCTTGCGCCAGCCGCGCGGGCTCGATGCCGGTGCCATTCAGCAGTTCCTTCAGGCGCGTCTGCAAGCGCCGGGCGAACGCGGGAGTGAGCGCCGCCGCAAGATCGCGAACCTGATCGGCTTGCTGGCCGATGCGTGCTACGCGCGTGCGCAATTCCTCGGCGAGATGGCGCCCTTCCGCATGGCGCATATCATCGAGCTTGAGCAAGGCTTCGCGCAAGCAAGCGTCCAACGCTTTTCCGAGTAGGTCTTGTTCTTCATCGGTTTCCGGCAATGGCGGCGCAAGTCCGCCGATTACGCCCGGCAAGCGCAGCAAAGACACTACGTCCAGATCCCCTGACGCTCCCAACTGCTGACGGAGTTCTTCCGCAGATTGCGCGTAGGCTTTCAGCAGTTCGCGATTGACTTGCACGGGCACGGCCGCTCCAGGCTGGACGTTCACGTTCACGTCGATATGACCGCGATGAATTCGTTCACGAATAATCTGCCGCAAGCGCAGTTCGTACACATCAAAACCTTCGGGCAAACGAAAGCGCACGTCGAGAAAGCGATGGTTCACGCTTTTCACACTGACGCGGATGGCCCAACCGTTTTGTTCGCCGCGCGCCTGCGCGTAACCGGTCATAGACACGCATTCCGCTTTATTGACAGCAGCTTGGCTGGCGTGAGCAGACGCCTTCTGGGTCATATCGGTTCACTCGCCCTGGAAATATCTTGCCGGATATTTTGCGCGGGAGCCAACATGTCGTCATCGGCGAACTGCAGGTCGTGCAAGCGCGCGTAGGTGCCGCCGCAGGCCATCAGCTCCGCATGCGTTCCGCGCTCGCGAATCTGGCCGTCTTCGAGCACGAGGATACAGTCAGCGCGACGGATGGTGGCGAGACGGTGCGCTATAACGAACGTAGTGCGCCCAACCATCAGGTTGCCCAGCGCGCGTTGCACGTTCATTTCAGACTCCGCGTCCAGTTCGGAAGTGGCCTCATCGAGAATCAGGATGGGCGAATTCTTCAAGATGGCGCGGGCGATGGCGATGCGCTGACGCTGGCCGCCGCTCAGTCGAGTGCCGCGTTCGCCGATGAGAGTGTGATAACGCTGCGGCAATTCCATGATGAAGTCGTGCGCGAGGGCGGCCTTTGCGGCGGCGGTTACGCGCTCCTCGGAAATATTGCTCAAGCCGTAGCTGATGTTGTTCCACACCGTGTCGTGAAACAATATATTTTCCTGGGTGACCATGGCAATTTGCTCGCGCAAGGATTTGATGGTCACACCGCGGATATCAATGCCATCGATGCGGATCGAACCGGAGCTTGGCTCATAGAAGCGCGGCAGCAGATTGACTAGTGTCGTTTTTCCGGCGCCGCTCGTGCCCACCAACGCGATCACTTCTCCTTTGTGCGCGCGAAGGCGAATATCTTGCAGAATCATGGCGTCGTCGCGACCGTAGGAAAAACTGACATCATCAAATTCGATCTCGCCCGCGAACGGGGCCAGCGGCTGCGCGCCGGACTGTTCACTTTTTTCTTCTGGCTGATCCAGATAGGCAAACACTTGAGCGCTGGCGCCCTGCGCGTACTGAAACTGCTGATAGACCTGGCCGATGCGCTTGAGCGGCATGTAAGCGTTGAACATGGCGTAAAGGAAGGCCAGGAAAATGCCGGGTGTCATCTTGCCGGCCTTGATCTGGTCGCGCGCGTACAGGAGAAGCAACGGAATGACCACGGCGCCGAGCAGGTCCATGAGAGGCGCGGTAGCCACGGCGGCGCGCACCCAGCGCATGCTCTCGCGCAACAGCCGGCGGGATGCATCGCGGAATTTGCGAATTTCGAAATCCTCCATTCCAAAGGCTTTCACCACGCGGTTTCCGCTGACCGTCTCCTGCAAAATCTGGCTGAGCTCGCCCAGCCGGCTCTGGCTGCTTTCCGCTGAGTGACGTATTTTTCTCCCGAATTTTCCGACCGGAAGAACGACCAAAGGAAGCACCACGCCCACGGCGAGGGTCATCTTCCAATCGATATAGAACATGACGGCGAGAAAAACGATAAGAGTGAAACTCTTTTGAAAAAGGTCCGAAAGATATTCGGAGAGCGCGATGCGAGTCTTCTCGATATCGTTGATGACCGCCGATAAGACTCGACCCGCCGGATTGTGCTGAAAAAATCCGATGGGTTGCCGAATGATTCTCGCGTAGACCTGATTGCGCAGATTGGTGATGGCCGCGTGGCCCGCGTACTGAATTTCCGTTACGCCGAAATATTCCGCGATGCCTTTAGAAACGAAAATCACCACGAGTGTAATGCTGAAGATCGCCCAGACATGGTGAATGCGTGCCGGGAAAAATTGGTTCAGATAGACAGTGTGGCCGGCGACCGTGAAGAGCGGAAGTTGCGAGCTGGGAGCCGTGGGAGTGAGCACGTAGTCCCAGGCGATGCGCGCCATGAAGGCGACCAGACCGTCGGCCAGGGCGACGAAAGCCACAAGCACAACGCCCACGGCCAGGCGGAAGATGTACGGGCGCACATAGCTGAAAAGCCTTCTTAATTGCGGTGAGAACAACGATGCCACGCTTCCGGGTCCCCCAGTTGCTACTCTTGGTACGCTATTCGCCGTGCGGCAGTGTGTCAAGTTTCCGAACGCGTCGAGAGTTCCAAAATCGCCAGTTGGTTCTTCGTTTTCTGGCCAGTCCCGAAAAAAGCTACTTGTCGATATCGCGGTGCGTTACTTTCGCGGAATAGGAATGCGCTTCCAGCGCCTTTTTTATAGCTTCGCCCAACATGACGGAGCGATGCTTGCCTCCGGTACAACCGATGGCAATAGTCAGATAGCTTTTCCCTTCTCGGATGTAGTGCGGAATTAGATACGTCAGCAAACCTTCGATGCGCTTAAGAAACTCGCCGGTTTGCGGAAACGACCGGATGTAGCGCCGAACCTTTGGATCTTTGCCGGTGAAGCGGCGAAGTCCCGGAACGAAATGTGGATTAGGCAGAAAGCGCACGTCAAAAACCAGGTCCGCGTCGGTGGGCACGCCGTAGCGATAGCCAAAACTAACGACGGAAACGAGCATGGGACGCTTGTCGGGATTTCTGAAGCGCTCGGTGACGAAGTGACGCAGCTCGTGCACGTTGAATTGCGAAGTGTCGATGACCACATCCGCCAATTTCCGAATGGGCCCCATCAACGAGCGTTCCTCGCGCAAACTTTCACGCACGGAAACATCTTTGCCCAACGGGTGCGGCCGGCGCGTCTCGCTATAGCGCCGCAAGAGGGAATCTTCCGTGGCGTCGATGTAGACCAGGGCAATGGGGTGATCGCGGCGCAGATGCTTTAGCAGCAGGGGGAGCTTTTCTAGCTGCGTTCCTTCGCGCGCGTCCACCAGCAAAGCCGCACGGGCGAAATCTCCTTCGCCCGCGGAATGCAACTCCGCAAAAATGGGGATGAGGTCGACGGGAAGATTGTCAACGCAATAAAATCCCATGTCTTCGAAGGCTTTGAGTACCGTGCTCTTGCCCGAGCCGGAAAGCCCCGTGAGGATGACAAGCTGGCGCGATTCGCCCCTCGCCGTCCGTTTCACTTGGGGCGGCCGCTCAATTCTTCACTCGCCGCTGATGTGTGCTGGGGATGCGCATATCTTCGCGATATTTGGCGACCGTGCGCCGCGTGACATGAATGCCGGCATCATCGAGCTTCTTCGCGATTTGATCGTCGGTGAGCGGCTTGGTGCCGTCCTCTTCCTCGATCATTTTCTTCACCAGGCGCTTGAGGGTGAGCAGCGACATCCCGCTGCCCTCCGGGCCGTTCACCGATTCGCTAAAAAATGAGCGCAATTCGAGAACGCCCTGCGAAGTGTGCGCGTACTTGCTGGCGACGGCGCGACTGACCGTTGAAGGATGCACGCCGACTTCTTCGGCGACTTCCTTAATCATCATTGGTTTAAGTGCATCCGGGCCGTGATCGAGAAATTCGCCTTGCCGCGCGATGATCGACTGGCAGACGCGCAAAATGGTGTGCTTGCGCTGCTCGATATTCTTCATTAACTGAATCGCGGCCGTGAACCTTTCTTTCACATAATTGCGCACATCGCGATCCGCCGCGTCGCGAACCAGCAAGCGCCGGTAAGTGGGGCTCAGGCGCAATTGCGGCATGTCATCTTCGTTGAGAAAAGCCTGCCATTGGTCGTCGACTTTGCGAAAGTAAACATCGGGCTCGACCAGCCGCGGCTCTGTTTTGTTGTAGCGAAGGCCCGGGCGCGGATCGAGTTTCTTGATTACATCCAGCGCGCGCTTCACCACTTCAAGTGGCCGGTTCAGCGCCCGCGCGATTTCCTTTAGCTGGTTGGATTGCACTTGCTTCAGGTGCTCGGAGACGATCTGCTGCGCAAGCGTGTTTTGCGGATCGAACGCTTTTAGTTGCAGCAGCAGGCACTCCCGCAAATCCTTCGCCCCGACGCCGATGGGATCGAAATCCTGGACCACCGCGATGGCATCATCCAGATCATCCTGCGAATATTTTTCGTTCTGCGCCAGTTCCTCGCGCGAGGCGGTCAGATAACCGTTTTCATCGAGATTTCCGATGATGCTGTCGGCTAACTCGCGAACCGTTTCGGAGCAAATGGTCACACTCAATTGCCAAGCGAGATGATCGGTCAGGCCAGTGGCCGACGAAAGAAACTTCTCGAACGAAGGCCGCTCGGAAACTTCGCGCTCCTGCGAACGCCCGCCATCTCCCCCGGAATCAAGATACTGATTGAAGAAGGTGCCGACATCGAATTCGTCGAAAGGATTCGCCTCCGGCTTTTCGGGGACTTTTTCGGTTTCCGCCTTGAGGAACGTCTCGTCGCTATAGTTATCGGATTGCGTCGGTTCTTCGCTCTGCTCTTCCAGGACGGGGTTGGCAATCATCTCCTGGTTGATCATCTCGCGCAGTTCCAGCCGGTTGAGCGCGAGCACACTGACCATCTGCACAAGGCCGGGCGTCAGAATCTGCTTCTGCGAAACCTTCAGATTCAGTTTGAGCCCTTGCCATGCCATGGTTTTCTTTTTCTGTTCCCTAGTTTAGCCGGAAGTGGTCGCCAAGATATACACGCCGCACCTCAGGATCTTCGCTCAACTCCGCCGGACGGCCCTTCCTGAATATTTTCCCACTTCTCAGGATATATGCGCGATCCGTTACGCTCAGTGTTTCCCGCACGTTATGGTCGGTAATCAGCACGCCAATTCCCGAGCGGCTTAACTCGCGAATGATTTCCTGGAGATCTTTCACCGTCAGGGGATCGATTCCGGAGAACGGCTCGTCCAGCAAAATAAACGAAGGTTGCAGGGTCAGCGAGCGCGCGATCTCCAAGCGCCGGCGTTCTCCGCCAGAAAGCGTGTACGCCTTATTTTGTCGCACCGTTTCCAATCCCATTTGCACCAGCAACTCCTCCAGCCGGTCACGCTGCTGTTCCGGCGTCAGCGGCAAAGTCTCCAACACCGCAAGCAAATTCTCTTCGCTGGTCAGTTGACGAAAAACCGAAGGTTCCTGAGGGAGGTAACTGATGCCACTACGGGCCCGGAGATACATGGGGAGGTCCGTTATTTCATCGCCATTGAGAAGAACACGGCCGGAATCGGGGCGGGCAAGACCTACGATAATGTAGAAGGTTGTTGTCTTTCCTGCGCCATTGGGCCCGAGGAGCCCAACCACTTCACCCTGTCCGATCTCCAGCTCCACGTCGTCCACGACCCTGCGACCGCGATACGACTTGCTCAACTCGACAGCCTGGAGCTTCAGCATACCTCGTCATTTCTCGACTCGGTGCTTCGTCAAAGTGCGCGACCCATTTTCTGAGTCGACGATGATCGTATCATCCGCTAAATAGAAGGTCAATTGACGCCCCGTCGTGGTCCCCGCGGAACCATCATAAAGCGTCGGATTTCCCCCACTCATCACGAATTTTCCCGTCGCCGCAATGTATTCCCCTCGTTCCGCGGTCGCTTTGCGGCTGCCCTCTTCAACAATTACGCCGCCGGTGCCCACCGCGCGGCTGATTTGCTGCGCGCCGGCAGGAGAATTTGTATTGCTTGCGCCGCTCGGCGCACTCTGCGGGGCACGAGTGAAATAAAGATCGAGGCTCGGCGCACGCATGCGCTGCTCCGCCGACTGCACCACAACATTTTGTTCCAGATGCGCGCGGCTTTCCTTGTCACTATAGCTCAGCGTCCCCGAACTCGCGTGCCAAAGATGCGCCTTCTTCGCGGAAGTTTGCGCCGCGCTTGTCGAGGCTGGAGTCAGTGCGGTTGCTCTTTCCTCGGCGCGATTGGGACCCGTCGTCGATGACGCCGTAGCTTGCGGGAAAACCGCGCGCACATTGCCGGCAGCGTTTAGCACGCGCGTCTCGCGCAGTAATTCGATCGAGTCCGCTTCCAGCACGGAATCGCCCTGCCACAAGCGCGCGTGCCCTGAGTAGAACGCGCGGCCCGTTTTCGAATTGGCCTGTAAAGTATCGGAAGTGATGTTCGCGGCTGCAGGCGCCAACTGCACCGCGCTCGAGCGCGACGCAAAATCGGTGGAACGCACGCCGCCCTCGGCGCGAATGTCTCCGCTGCTCTGCGCGAAAATGATTTTCGGTGCGTGTGTCTCTGTGGAAGCATCGCGAGCTACCGCGTTCCCCGTCAGCGTCGCCGTTTGCGATGCGCGGACAAACACCGCGTGCGCGCTCTGGCCGCTTCGCTCACCTTCCTTCAATCGGACGTCGCCATCCAAACCCATTTGCGACCATCCGCCCGTTGCTTGTAACTCCGCCAGCCCATTGCGCGCCGTCGCTGTCTGCGTGGCGTGTCCGGTCAACGCGCGCTCGGTCTGCACGTTGCCAATCGCCTGGAGCTGCCGCGCTTTCCCCAAGGCGGCGAAGTCCATCACCAGCTTTTCTGCTTGCAATCTTGTTTTCGCCGCCGCTGCCCCAGGCTGCACCGGCGCGTCGGTCCACTCCATCGTTCCGGCGGCCAGCGTTTCGGCCCTTTGGACCTTGCCCCGTCGTTCCGGATCATCTTTGCCGAAATCTATGTGAAATGCCTCGGTGTGCAGCGTCCGCGATTCCCCCTTGCCCCCGTTCGTTTCCAGCACCACATTCCCCCGCAAACTCGCTTCTTTGGGACGTCCCAGCCACGGCCACAACTCCAATGTGCCATACTCGGCGCTCGCTTTGTCCTGCTCCGTCGCGTTGCTGCGCGTGCCGCGCACCGCTCCGGCTGCATCGAGCCGCGTCACCGCGCCCTCCGGCGAGAAGTGTGCGGTCAACGTATCGGCCTCCAGCCTCATTTCATCGTGCGTTCCCTGCGACATCGCAACCGGCCGGTTGCTGCCCGTGCCCGACGCAACCAAGGTTTGGGCGTGAAATTCCTGATCGAGCGATAACTTGATTTCACCCGCGCTTAGCCGCTCTGTTCCCGTCTCCGCTTCCGCCGGCCCGAACAAACGCAGCAATCGCGAATCGCGCCCAAAATCCAAACTCGAACCCTTCACCCGTACTTCCTGCGGAGGGCGCATCACCACATCCGCCGCTTTGGCCTTCCCGGCGGCCGGCACGTTCTGTTGCAAAGTGAATCGTACATTGCGGAGCAAACGCAAGCTGCCTTCTTCGGACTTATATTCCAGCCCAATCGCGTCACCTCTTCCGCTTGGGAACGCAAAGGTCACTTTCTGGTCCGTCTGCGCCAGGCCGCTGGCGCGATCGAAAGTCACCCCGCGCGTCTGAATGTGTGTGGTCACCGCCTTTGCGGCTTCCGGATGCTTCTCCGTGCGCTGCGCATCCGCCGCGCTCATCAGGTCGATTTGCACTTCGCCGCTACACGCGATGCCCCCGTTTTCCTTCCCGTACTGGCAACTGCGCGTGTGCATCACGTCGTGGCGCTCCCCCGTCTTGCCAAAAATGGTGATCCGCACATCCTCCAGCAAGTTGGCGTCTTTCCCTTTAAACTCTGTCGACTTTGACGCCGCCACCTCAAAAATCGCCTGGTTCTGCTCGCCATATTTCTTGAAGTTAATTCCCGCGGACTGTCGCGTCACATCCACCGGCGCGGCCGGAGGCGCGTTTTTCTTCTCCACATGGCGCACCCAGTCGCGCCGCACGTAGGCCAGTAGCGTCACGCTCGCTAACGTTAGCGCGACGATCGCCGACCAGCGCGCGTATCTCGCTGCTTCGCTTCGCAACATAGCTTCAGTTAAGCAAACTTCTGGGAGGCTGTATAGCGGGAGGGATTGAGTCTTGCGATTACCCGGCAGATCCGGCGTTGGCCAAGGTGTCGGGCAGGACGCCCATGTTCGCTGCGGCCACGCTGTCCCTATTCGTATTCTTTACCAGGTACATGGCTTCGTCCGCCAGGTGCAGCAGTCCTTCTTTCGTTTTGGAGTCCACCGGATAGGACGCGACGCCGATGCTCGGCGTAATGCGCACCTTTAGGCCAGCCTGCTCCAGCCACGCTGTCTCGCGAATCATCTTGTGCAGGCGGCGCGCCACATTCAAGGAATTTTCCTTGGACGTTTGCGGCAACAAAATCACGAATTCATCGCCGCCATAGCGAAACGCAAAGTCGATCAACCGGCAGTGCATTTTCAGCGCGGCGCCGATTTCCGCCAGCAGCCTCGACCCGATCAGGTGCCCATGCGTGTCGTTAACCTCCTTAAAATGATCAAGATCAATGAACACCAGGGAAAATTCGTAGTTGTAGCGCTGCGAACGGTAAATCTCCGTTTCCAGGATGAATCCCATGTGCCGCGCGTTGTAAAGCGTCGTGCAATCGTCCGTGATGGTCAACTCGTGGATGCGCTTCACGTGCCGCGCGTTTTCCAGGGCGATCGCCGCGAAGTCCGCCAGCGCCTCCAGCAGGTTCAAGTCGCGCGCGTCGAAGCCTTCCGGTCCGAAACAATTGATCAGCTCGATTACGCCCAGGCAAGTATCACGAAACTTAACCGGCACGGCCACGATGGACTGCGTTTCCATCTTGGTCTTCTCGTCGACCTTGCCGAAAAACCGCGTATCCTTCGACGTGTCTGGCACCACTACCGCTTCGCCATGTTGCGCGACCCAACCCGCAATTCCCTGCCCCACTTTGATGCGCACATCCTTAAGCGCTTGCGAGGCCTTCCCGACCGCCAGCTCAAAATAAAGCTCTTGCTTGGCTTCATCCAGCAACAGCAGCGACCAGTTGTCCGGGCGCAGGAATTCGTCGATCTTCTCCATGATGGTGCGGAGAACCTGATCCAGTTGCAGCGACGACGTCAGCGCTTTTCCGAGTTCCTGGAAGATCGCAAGTTCGCCCGCTTCGAGGTGTTGCGAGGAAACCGCCGGATTACGACGGCGTTCGACGGCAGGAAATGGCTTGACTTCCTCCACGCTCGATTGAACCTAACCCTTCAGTTTTCGAGTGCCATGGCAAACCTGTACCGGCTTGCCGCGCGATGCGACTCGATCCCACGCCCATGAATCTTCGCAAGTATAGGCTCTCCGCAAAAAGCCGCGCAACACACTCGTAGGACAGGCGTTGCCATTCAGCCATTAGCGACCCTCCGCCCGCCTGGTCCCCTTATTTGTATGCCTCCTGGTTTAGACCTACCCTCGGGTACAACTTGATCTACCTGCCTAGCACCGCGCGCGGAATCATACGACACGGGGACGGTGAGAACCTTGGGCCAGCTGCACGTCAACCGTCCCTCCGACCAGTTGTCCCCCGCTTACCCCTCCTGCTATCTTCGACTCTGACGTTCGGATTTATGCTTCGCTCTCGCGCTCTTCTAATTTCCCCCGCCACCATTTCGTCTCGCCACAAACCCGCCGCCCACTTCTGTTCGCCTTTCATCTCCCACACGCTTCCTTCTGCCCATCCGCCGTTTCCACCTTCGTCTAGAGCCGTAAGTCCTTCATCTACCGCTTTTACGCCGAATCGCTCGCTAACCCCTTTATCTACCGCATTTACGCAAAGACCCCGGGGGTGTGGGGCACCAGTCACCGGGCATTTGTCACCTGTCACGTTTTCCCGCCCTTTGTTTTCATATTCTTACGAATTGCTTTTCCCACAACCCTTTTATTTTCACAACCATCCCTATTGCCCCGGGGGTGTCGGGTAAACCACTGCAATCCAATTTGCCGCCGCCCTGGCTTGCAGTACACTCTTCGTCCCGGGCGCCGGTTCAGCAATCGTCATGGATAAACGCGTAGCCTCGGCCGATGCCGCCATCGCTAAACTCACCGACGGCGCCACCATTTTGGTTGGCGGCTTCGGGCTTTGCGGCGTCCCCGAACACCTGATCGACGCCGTTCGCCGCAAGGGCAGCAAGAATCTCACCATCGCCAGCAACAATGCCGGTACCGATGGCGCCGGCCTCGGCTTGCTGCTGCAAAATCGTCAGATCAAGAAAATGATTTCCACCTACGTCGGCGAAAATAAACTCTTCGAGCAATTGGTCCTCAGCGGCGAAGTCCAGGTGGAACTGAATCCGCAGGGCACTTTCTCCGAGCGCATCCGCGCCGGCGGCGCCGGCATTCCCGCCTTCTTCACTCCCACCGGCTACGGCACCATGGTCGCCGAAGGCAAGGAAGCCCGCGAGTTTGACGGTCGGCACTACGTCCTCGAGCGCGCGCTACGTGGAGATTTCGCCTTTATCAAAGCCTGGAAGGGCGATCGCTGGGGCAATCTCATCTACCGCAAGACCTCGCGCAACTTTAATCCCATGATGGCCACCGCTGCGGATTACGTAATCGCCGAAGTAGAACAACTGGTAGAACTCGGCCAGCTCCCGCCCGACCAAATCCACACCCCCGGCATCTTCGTGGACGCCATCTTCCAAGGCCCTCACTACGAAAAGAAAATCGAGCGCCGCACCATTCGCAAGGAATCTTGATCATGCCCAAGCGCGCGCTTACGGAACTCTTGGAAATACATCAGCCGGCTTGGCCCACCGTCAATCGCTGGATTCAAGCCGCCGAGAACGACATCGAAGTGTTACTTCCGGATGACCGTCTGCGGGGGTCCGAGTTGGAAGAAGCCCAAGTAACCACCCGCAGCCCGTTGGGCGCCGTTGTCTACGAGACAGGTGGGCTGCTTGTTGACCGAGGTTGGCTTCGTTTGCTCGGTTCGGGACACCCTAAACTTCCGCGTTCGATGGCGGCATGGAACCGCGGACGTTCGACCACGCCGCAGGGCGAATCCCTAGGCTTCTGTCTGATCGCCGACGACGTCATCGGTGGATTTTTCGCCTTGAATGGTGGCGCTTTCCCCGGTCACAACGGTGAAGTTTTCTACTTTGCGCCAGACTCTCTTCGTTGGGAATCGATGAAGGGCATAGGTTATAGCGACTTCTTAGTCTGGTCGTTCAGTTTAAATCTCGCTTCCTTTTATCAATCGTTCCGATGGAGCGGCTGGGAAACCGAAGTTTCCGCGCTGTCAGGTGACCAGGCATTTTCCATTTATCCGCCGCTGTGGTCTGCCGAGGGCAAGAGCATTGACAAGTGTTCGCGGAAGCCCTCTCCAGTTGCGGAAGTTTTTGGGCTCAACGTTCTAGAGTTCCCTAAGCAAGTTCAGCCTCGTTTGGAGTGACGATGTGCCGCTGACCGACGAACAAAAACGAGAACGAATTGCCCGCCGCATCGCGCTGGAACTGCGCGACGGCTTTTACGTCAATCTGGGAATCGGCATGCCTACGCTCGTTGCCAACTACATTCCCAGCCGCATCGAAGTCGTGCTGCAATCTGAGAACGGCATGCTCGGGGTTGGCCCTTACCCACTCGAGTCGGAAATCGATCCCGACCTTATTAACGCCGGAAAAGAAACCGTTACCGAACTTCCCGGTAGCAGTTATTTCTCTTCCGCCGATTCTTTCGCCATGATTCGCGGCGGCCACGTGGACCTCACCGTCCTCGGCGCGCTGCAAGTCGACGAAAAGGGCAATCTCGCCAACTGGGCCATCCCAGGCAAAATGCTCAAAGGCATGGGCGGCGCCATGGATCTAGTCGCCGGCGCGAAACGCGTGTATATCGCCATGGAACACGCCACCCGCGACAACCAACCCAAAATCCTGAAGAAATGTTCGCTCCCGCTGACCGGCGTGGAGGTCGTGGACCACATCGTCACCGAGCTAGCTTTGATCGATGTCATTCCCGAGGGCCTCCTCCTTCGCGAGATAGCCGCAGACACCACCCTGGAGCAGGTGCAATCTCTTACCGAGCCGAAGCTGCTGCTTCCGCCAAACGGCCCGCGTCAGATGCCGACATGAAAGCCAAGAAAACAAAGCGCGCGCGTCCCCGAATGCCGCTGGCCAGCGAGGAAATGAAGCAATGGTCCGCCATGCTCGGCAACGAGCTGAGCACCTTGCCCAAAGTTACGGCGCGCCCGATGTTTGGGCTTCGCGGATTCTATCGTGGCAAAAAGATTTTCGCCGCACTGCCGGTCACCCGTGGAATCAGAAATCCCAATGCACTGATCTTCCGAATCCAACCGATGCCGGCCCATTTGCTGGAGCGCGCCAAGCAGGAGCCGCGCATCGACACCGAAAACGGGATCCCCAGCGCAAAATGGTTTACGTTCGAGCTCCATTCGGAAGCCGATTTCCGCGACGCCTTGTGGTGGCTCAACCAGGCCTACGAACATGCCAAATGAGTGCAACACGGGCACGGCCCTTCGGCTGTGCTTCTACGAATAAGTTGTTGCCCAGGAACTGGTCTCGAGGACGCAAGGATAGTTTTGCTAAGCTAGAAAAAGCGCGCTAACAAAATCATGGATCCGCATTCCATCGTCGTGGTGAGCTTGCACACCCCCAAGGAAAAAATCTGGGGCGAGCTCCTGACTATCAGCACCGCCGGCGTAACGTTGCGCGGCATCGACCTGAACTCCTTCGACCATTTCATCCGCCAGCTCAACGAACCCGACGGCGAGCGCGTCGGCGTCCCCACGCTTTTCTTCCCGATGACCCGCGTCGAGCGCATCACGCTCGACGAACCGACCGGGTCCATTCCTTCCATGGACGAACTTTTCGCCCGCAAGATCGGCCGCCGCCTGATTGACTACCTCGCGCAGTTTGCCTGAACTGCGTTATCCTGAATCACAATGCGCGGCCGCATCTGGACGGTTCCCAATCAAATCACGCTGTTGCGCCTCGGCTTCCTGCCGATTTTTCTGATCCTGATTTCCTACGAACACTACCGCTGGGCGCTCGCGGTGCTGGTGGTGGCCGGACTCAGCGATGGCATCGACGGCCTGCTCGCGCGCAAACTAAATCAGCGTTCCTCGCTCGGCGCCTACCTCGATCCCATCGCGGACAAATTGCTGCTTTCCTCTTCGTTCGTTATTTTGGCGTTCAAGAACGAAATTGCGTGGTGGCTGACCATTATCTTGTTGAGCCGCGATGTTCTCATCCTCGTCGTGGCCGTGGTGATTATTTTGATTTGGGGATATCGCCCATTCCCACCGAGCTTGCTGGGCAAGATGACCACATTTTTTCAAATCGTTTTGGTATTCACCGTAGTTCTTGGCGCGGCCTATCCGAACGCGCTACTGGGAAGCATCAAGCAAATTCTGATTTACTTCGTTGCCTCGCTCGCGACGGTGTCGGCGTTTCATTACTCGGTCAGCATCGCGCGCAGCCTCAGTTCGCCGGCATCGCCGACGAATTAAGCCTGGCCGGGCAGCGAATCGCGGTAATGCAAAATCATTAGCGCGAAACTGGCGATCACGGCAATTCCCGCAATCCAACCCAGCGCGTTAGCAATTTGTTTTTCGCGCACATTCATGGGTTGCCGGTCCGCAAATATTTTGCCGAGAACGAAACCTGATGCGAGCCCGCCCAAGTGAGCCTTGTTGTCTATGCCCATGCCCATGAAGCCAAGCACGAACAAGATCACGACGTTGCTGATCAAGCGGGAACGCAGTTCGCGCATGTAAGAGCCGCCACGTTTACCGGTAATCGCGAGCATGGCGCCGACGAGTCCAAGTAATCCGCCGCTGGCGCCGAGTGAGTTGTTCGGGTACCAAGGCCCGTAGGGAAACGAACTAACAAGAAAACCGAACGCGCCGGTGATGATAAAGAGAAAGAAGTAACGCGAGGAACCGTATAGCTCTTCGAGCGCCGGGCCGAGCTGCATGAGGGCCATCATGTTGAAGCCAATGTGAATCAAGCCCCCGTGCAAGAACATCGCTGTGATTAGGCGATACCATTCATGCTGGATATAAATTCCGTACGGCCAGCTCATTCCTAAGTGAATTGTGGCTGGACCGCCCACGCCCCACAGAATGCTGAGCCCCCCGCCTCCCCCTTGCGCTGCGGCGGCCATAAACTCCACGCCGAACATCAGGAGATTTGCGACGAGTAGCGCGGTGGTGACCGGCGCGGGGCCAGAAAACACTCCCGACAGGCTGCGGTTGACCGCGGCCATAGAAAATCGGAGGTTGGTGCCGCAATTGTGACAGCGCGTGGCATTGATTCCGACCAGCGAGCCGCAATTTGGACAAAGCTTGGGGCGCGGTTGCTGGTTGCCGCCGCCACCGAAAAAACCTTGCAGGTTGGCCTTCCAGCGGTCCAGCTTATATTGCCATTGATAGGGAAGCGCCAACTCTCCTCCTTGCGGCACTCGCGGAGCGTTCCTATAATACCGAAATCGCCACGCAAGGTCCGGCGAACACCCGTATGGACAAATTTGAAGAGTTTGGCAAGCGCATCGATGAAGAGTTGACGCGGCTGCGCCGGTACATTGAGAAGGAAGTCGCGCCGGAGACGGAGCGGCGCAGCGCGGAATTTCTGCGCGAGGTTTCCGCCAAGCTTACCGAGGCGGCCGCTAAACTCGAAGCGCGCACGGCTGCGCGCCGCAACCCGCCGCCACCGAATCCGGAATCGTGACGGGTCTTCGCCGCGGGCGGGCGTTCCGTGTTCTGTGCGCGCTTGGAGTTTGTTTTTTCTGTGGGTGCGCTTCGCGGAACACGGCGGTAACTCGCCCGAAACCATCACCGACACAACCCGCTGAGGGCTCAGACAACAGCGAAGAGCACGAGAGTGGCGGCGCGCGCGCGGCAAACGCCCCGAATTCCCCGAGCGCGCCGAAGCGCGAGGGTGCGGGGCCGCATGCTGCGATGCCGGCGGCAATGTCTGCGTATACGGAGGAGGGCATCGCCTCCTGGTATGGCGTGCCGTTTCATGGGCGGCGCGCTTCGAACGGCGAAATCTACGACATGCACAAGCTGACGGCGGCGCATCGTACGCTGCCGTTCGACACGGTGGTGCGCGTGACGAATCTGAGCAACGGCAAATCGACGGTGGTGCGTATCACGGACCGCGGCCCGTTTGTTGACAATCGGATCATTGATTTGTCGATGGCGGCGGCGCAAGAAATCGATTCCATGGGTGCGGGAGTAGTTCCGGTGCGGGTGGAAATTTTGTCTGCCAGCGTCGATCCCGCAGCCGGATTCTTCACCGTGCAAGTCGGCGCGTTTCGCGATCGGGGCAACGCCGAGCGCTTGCGGGAGCGGCTGAATGCCTCGTACTCGCCGATTTTCATTCAGTCTTATGATTCGCCGGATGGATTGTTTTATCGCGTGCGCGTAGGCAAAGTTCCCGGAGAAGACGCCGCGCGGCAATTGGGCGAGCAGATGCGGAGGCGTGAAGGCTTTGCGCCAATGGTGGTGCGTCTGGATGAAGGCGCGGGTGCGGGAGGATTGAATGAGCGCTGACTGCCTGTTTTGCAAGATCGCGGCGAAGAAGATTCCCTCCAAGATCGTTTACGAGGATGACGAAGTGTTTGCCTTTGAAGACATCGGCCCGCAAGCGCCGACTCATATTTTGATCTGCCCTCGCAAACATTTTGCTGCGCTGCACGAAGCGGGTGAGGAAGATCAAGGGTTGCTGGGCAAGTTGCAGCTGGTCGCCGCACAATTAGCGCAAAAACTGAATCTGCTCGACGGCTATCGCACGGTGGTGAACAACGGAAGCGGCGCGGGACAATCGGTATTTCATTTGCATTTGCATCTGCTCGGCGGGCGCGCGTTTCGCTGGCCCCCCGGCTAAGTCGAGCAAGCTCGACAAACGGGAAAACAGCGACTGATAAGCAGTAGCTGGGGGAGATAATGCAAAGGCGATCTAGCAGATCCGCATCCTTACTAACTTTTCTTTTGGCTTTTGGTACTTCTACGAGGGCACAAAGCGAGTGGCCCCAATCTAGCATTCCAAAGCTGCCACAGCCCTCGGGTCAGTACGGTGTGGGACGAGTTGCATTCGATTGGATTGATATCAGTCGCGCGGCGGATATGGCGGAGGATCGGGGCACGCATAGCGAGCTGATGGTTTATCTTTGGTACCCGACGCCCCCACCTAACAAGGAAGTCAAGAGCACTCTTTTTCCCGGTGCTAAGCAAATCGATTCCTCTCCCGATGTTTCCCCTTGGCTTAAGGCTAAAATGTTTGGAGGTAACTGGCCACTCGTCGTCTCTGGCGCAATCACATCCCATGCGCAGGAGAATGCGCCAATCGCGAGAAATCCAAAGACCTTTCCAGTGATTCTCTTTTCCCCCGGGGCGAATGGAACCAGCTTCCAGTATTCCAGCGCCATTGAAGACCTGGTGAGCCACGGATACGTGGTGGCGGCGATTGAGCATACCTCCGAGGTGTTCGGGGTAGTCTTTGCGGATGGAAAGATTCACTTTTACTCGGCAGACCGGATACCGAAGCAATCTGTGCCGCCGCCGGGCGGAACGAAAGAGGAATACGAAGCCAAGCTGGAGGATTGGTTTCGCCATTGCGTAGACGTTCGAGCAGCGGACGAGTCCTTTGTTCTGAATAATTGATCGAACTGAATAAAGGCAAGGATGGCGCTTCGCAGTTTTCGCAACGGCTAGACCTCGCGCATGTGGCCGCCGTGGGACACTCGCGGGGAGGTTGGTCCTCGATTCTTACCTGCCGGAGGGACGAACGGATCAAAGCATGTGTCAACGAAGATGGAAACGCCGGTGGGAAAGGACTTCAATACCAGGAGCGGCAATTCCGAACCAACCGATATTGTATGTCGAGATAGCTCCGGTATTGAAGCCCGGGACGACGGAGAATGACTGGATCGTTCTCAAACAGCTCCATCTGACAGCCGACCAGTGGGTTCAGCAGTGGCACGAAACTGTGAATAAGGAGTTCCGATCTTTCCCTGCGGGAGGTTATTTCGTGCAGCTCACACTCCCAAGCCTGGAACACTATAGTTTCTCCGATGAAGTGCTGTTGCGAGCAGCGAAGGATGGAGCTGGAGAGAAAGAGAAGATGGCTCTGCGTGGCCTACGTCTCACAGAAGATGTTACGCGGACGTTCTTAGATGAGGTTCTCAAAAGCGAGAAATTGAGGAGGTTGCGTGACAACTCCGATATGACCGTCAAGCATTTTGAATCCAAAAACTAGAAAAGCTCAATAGGCTTAATGATCTTTCTGGAGGCGGCTGATGCGACAGCCGGCATGCTCCGCTTTGATCTACGAAGCGCTGCTGGGCAAGCTGCAGCTGGTCGCCGCGCAATTGGCGCGAAAGCTGAACCTGCTCGAGGGCTATCGCACAGTGGTGAACAACGGAAGCGGCGCAGGGCAATCGGTATTTCATTTGCATTTGCATCTGCTCGGCGGACGCAAATTCCGCTGGCCTCCGGGGTAGGATTCGAGGCCGTTTAGGACTTCCAGCTCACACTAGGTTGATGGCGACGTCGATGTTGCCGCGAGTGGCGCGGGAATACGGGCAGGTCTGGTGCGCGGCGTCGACCAACTCCTGCGCAACTTTTCGGTCGACTCCCGGCAGGCTGACATTCAGCCGTGCCGCGAGAGAAAAGTTGCCCTGACTTATGCCCAGGTCCACTTCCGCGTCGATGGCCACCTCGTCAGGCAGCGTGATTTTTCTCTTCCCGGCGACCAACTTGATCGCGGACAGGAAGCACGTGGACCAGCCGGCCGCAAACAACTGCTCCGGATTCGTGCCGCTGCCTTGCCCGGGTGAGGAAAACTTCACCTCGAGGTGGCCGTCGTCGGTGCGCGAGTCGCCACCGTCTCGCCCGCCCATGGTGTGGGCCTTGGCGGTGTACAACACTCTTTCGAGATGAGCTATTGAGGATTCTCTTGCTGCTTCGGGTTGAGCCATTTGGGGACTCCTTTCTGTGGTCGTCAGGGTGGGAGATTCGGTGCCGGGAGCCGTTTTGAATGCTCACGTGGCTCCAAGGGCGAAATCCGCCAGTGAGAGGCGAAAACACTAGCACGGTGGAAGGTCCAGTGCAATAAATCCTGGTAAGCCGGCTATGGACCTGAAATACATGGCCTGTTTTATGGGAAGGCATTAGCTGGGCAAAATGGGCGCAGAGGCTAGGGCCGGAAGCGCTGGATCGGTCATTCATCTAGACGATTTGTAAGGGGCGCGGAATTGTGCCCACTGTTCAGCCGTGGGTTTGCCAGAAACCAACTCGTAGTCGGTGAATACGACGTCGCCACCCACTAACTCCGGGGAGTAGACGGATTCAAATCGCTTTACGGCCTCTGATTGGCCGTGGCGAGTTTGCGCAGCAGCATCCTCAAAGATAAAGAGGTGCAGAAACCGAGTCGGATCGTTCTCTTCCTGCCAGGCAAGATACATCTTTGTGCCCGGCTCATTTTCCTGCACGTAACGGACAAAGTCTTTGATGGCCTGCTTGACTTTGTCCACCGCTGAAGGTTTCACCTGGTATCCGCCCGTTTGATAGATAGCCATTACACGTCTCCCTTGTTTTCGAGATGTAGAAAACTGATGTTGTCAAGACTTTCAAACCGTTTGAGGTACTGCTCTTCCATCTGAATCTTGGTTGCCCAGAAAGGGCGCGGCCCGCCGCCGCTGAGAAGATCGGTGAGAAGGCCGAGGTGCGTGTGCCATCCGCCGGCCACGCTGACCATCGTTCCGCGGTCGCCGAGGCGGCGATGGGTGATGACCAGAAGTACATCTTTGCCCTGCGGGGTCAGTTCAAAAGTGACTTCCGAAGCATTTGGCTCATTGCCCCAGGTGTAGCTAAGCAGGCGGGGCGGATCGCAACGTGTGACTCGGCCGGGAACTTCGCATTCGTCGGCTTTGTTTGGCGGCGTCTTTTCCGCAGATAGCTCCGAAAACTTAAATTGCAATTTCACGAGGCCGCCGGCGCGCAGTTCCATTGGGCCAGCGCCAAACCACCTTCTGCGCTTTTGCGGGTCTGTTAAATAAGACCAAACGCGTTCGATGGGCCCGGGAAGCAAGCGTTCGATGCGGAACGTGCCGGGCTCCGTAACTTCCCCACGTACATCGTCCGGTTGTCTCCGCTTGTCGCCTGGCTTGGCCGGCCCGTCGCTCATCGAGATGATCGTCTCCTTCTGCGAGTTTTGGCTGACAAGCGATCTTCGCCCCGTAATATCGCTTCGAGGGTATCCAGCCTTCTGGTCCAAATCGCGCGCTGGGCCGAAAGCCACGAGGCAGCCGCGTCGAGCGGTTCCGGGTTCACCGACAACAGATGCTCGCGTCCCGCACGGCGGCGCCGAACCAAGCGCGCCCGCTCCAGCACCCGGACGTGTTTGGAGACGGCGTTGAGGGACATCGCAAACGGCTTGGCCAGCGTAGTGACGCGCAACTCCCCACGCGACAAACGTTGCATGATGGCTCTCCGCACGGGATGCGCCAGCGCGAGCAAGGTTACGTCGAGTCGAGCTTCTGTCTTCACATTATTCAACTTCGAGGTTGAATATAGTTTGTGGCACCCGTTCTGTCAAGAGGAGTAGCCAAGAGAGAACAATGGGCTTGTCGTATTAGGGGCTTTCTCGCTACCGCGGAATCCGGTTAGCCGCTCACCTCGCCTTGAACGTTGGGAGTGCTGACAGTAAAGTAGGTCTTTACCAGTTGCCTGGCGCGGACGGCGGCCTAGCCGCTCGCAGTTGATGGAGATTGACCGTGCTGATGAATGACATCCGTTACGCCTTCCGTATGATGCGCCGAACGCCGGTGTTTGCGACGGCGGTGGTATTGACCGTCACGCTGGCTATCGCCGCCAACACAACTATTTTCAGCGTGGTGAACGCGGTGATGCTGCGGCCGCTGCCGTTCCGAGAGCCCAGTCGGATCCTGCAAGTTGCGGAAAAGAACGACAAGTTGCATCTGGCGAGCTTTGGCTCGTCGGTGCTGAACTTTCTCTCCTGGCGCGAACAGTCGCAGAGTTTTGAAGCTTTGGCCGCAGTTGGATCAAGCAATTACACGTTGAGCGGGACAGGCGAGCCCGAGCAGCTATCTGGGAACCGTATCAGCCCGGCGCTGACGCGAGTGCTTGGGATCTCCGCGGTGGCCGGCCGAGCGTTCACCGATGATGAAGAAAAGCCTGGCGCTGCTCCGGTGGCGATGATCGGCGAAGGCCTGTGGAAACGACAGTTCGGCGCGGACCGGGCGCTCCTTGGCCGCACGATCACTCTCAACGGCGCGCCGACTACGGTAGTGGGCATCGCGCCCGCCGCGCTCAATCTGCTTTCGGGAGGTGACGTTTACACGCCGCTCACGATTGATCCGGCAAAGGAAATCCGACTCAATCATGTGATTTTCGTGGTGGGGCGACTTAAAGGCGGCGTTTCGATCGGCAATGCTCAGGCGGAAATGAACGACATTTCGGTGCGGATGGGGCAAGAGTATCCGGAAATTCGCGACTGGGGCATTCGCCTAATCACGCTATTTGATACGTTCGTCAGCGCGGAGCTGAAAACCGGGCTCCTGGCACTCCTGTGGTCGGTAGCCTTCGTGCTGCTGATTGCTTGCGCGAACATCGCTAATCTGTTGCTGGCGCGAGCGGCCAATCGGCAAAACGAAATGGCCGTCCGTACGGCCATTGGAGGAAGCCGCAGCCAGCTTGTGCGCCAACTGTTGATCGAGAGTGTGATGCTCTCGATTACCGGTGGAGTGGCTGGGCTACTGGGAGCGTTCTGGGCGGTACGGGCGATCAATCATGCGTTGCCGCCAAGCACATTGCCCGTTCCAGCGGTGGAAATAGATGAGACGGTTCTGTGGTTTGCGCTGGGCTCGACCATCGTTACCGGATTGCTTTTTGGAATCGCGCCGGCGTGGCGCACGGCGAAAGTCGATCTGAACATTATTCTGAAGCAAGGAGGGCGCGGCTCATCGGGCCGGATGAGTGGCCGGCTGCGCAACAGCCTCGCTGCTGTCGAACTCGCGCTGGCGACGGTCCTGTTGATCGGAGCAGGATTATTTATTCAGAGCCTTGCGAACCTCAAGCGAGTGCGACTCGGCTTCGATCCGCATGGAGTGATCAGCTTCCAACTTGCTCCGCCCACTGCAAAGTACGCACTCAACAGCAAGGCACCGCAGCTATATCGTGCGCTACTTGATTCCTTGCAATCGATACCAGGTGTGCGCGGCGCTTCAGTATCCAGCGGCATTCCTTTTGGAGCGGGGAACTACACTACACACCCGATGATTACGACCGAGCAATCGTTGCTGCCGCACGACGCGGCGGTGCCAATCGATTGGCGGATCGTCAGTCCTGGCTACTTCAAGACGATGGGTGTACCCCTGCTCCACGGACGCGACTTCACGGACGCGGACGGCCCCTCGGCTCCGCCGGTCATGATTATCAGCCAAGCTACGGCGCGGAAGTTTTGGGGTGACTCGGACCCCATCGGGCGGACGTTGCGCCGCTCCGCCGACCCTCGAACTGCCATCACGGTTGTAGGCGTGGTGGGAGACGTGCGCAGCACGGCTCTGACCCAGGAGTCGCCGGCGCTGTACTATCCGATGGCGTCGCGGGTGTGGCCGCTCATGGATGTGGTGGTGCGAACGGACGGCTCACCGGAAGCGATGCTGCCGGCGATCCGGCTGAAGGTGCACGAGCTTGACTCGGAACTCGCACTGGCCAACGTGCGGACCATGGAGCAATGGTTGTCGAACAGCGCCGCGCAGCCCCAGCTCAATACGATTCTGCTCACGGTTTTTGCGGCGGTGGCGTTGCTGATCGCCGCGATCGGCATTTATGGAGTGCTGGCGTATTCGGTAAGCCAGCGCACTGGCGAGATTGGAGTGCGCATGGCGTTGGGTGCATCGCCACGGGGCGTGTTGCGCCTGGTGGTCGGAGAAGGAATGAAGGTAGCGTTGATCGGGATAGGAGCGGGACTGCTGGCAGGTCTGGCACTGGGCCGAGCGGTGTCGAGCTTGGTTTTTGGCGTACCGGTGCGAGACCCGGTGACGTTCATTGTGGTTGGGTTGGCGCTTGCAAGCATTGCGCTAGCAGCGTCCGCAGTTCCCGCGCTACGCGCGTCGCGAATTGACCCAATTGTGGCGCTACGGCACGAAGCAAACTAATCTGACGACAGATTGAACCGAACGAAGCAAACGATTGGGAGCACTCACGGGTGACGGGGTTATTGAACCCCGGCGCGGACGACTGTAATTGACTTGAGCATTCGGACCCAACGGGCAGGGCGTTTCTCGCGCGGGGCGACGAGCCGGAAGGGACCTTGTTTGTCGGCGAGGGGAGCACCGTCCATGGTGTCGGCCACGATTACTTCGGATTCGACAATACCCGAATCGAGCTCCGCTAAGGAGAAAACCACGCGATAGCCGTCCTGGCCTTCGGCGACAACGTAGGTGGCCATGGAAGAGCCTCGAAGTTGTTCGCCTTGCGGAACTCCGGCGCTGCGGAGAATTTCTTCCAGAAGAACGCCTTCATACGTTTCTTTTTTGTGGTCGTGGGGATTCACAACGGCAAGAGTTTTTCGGGGCATCTTTTTGAGATCAGCGACGGATAGTACGAGAGGAGTGGAAACAGCTCCGCTGATTCGGAGGTCCGCGGTGGTTGCGGTGGCTTGAGCACAGGTCTTCGGCGCCAACGAAAGGAGCTCGGCCAAGACGGCAGATAAAAGTATGGGAATGCACGCGCGGATGTTGCGATGCAACGTTGAGCCTCTTCTTTAGGTTATCGTCTTTAGGTTATCGGTGTTGAAGTGAAGTTCAATCCTTTTCCAGCATGACTTCCGTGGATTTGATGATGGCAGAGACCACGTCTCCGACTTTCAGCTTCATTTCATCCGCGCTGCGCTTGGTGATGACGCTTTCAATCAGATTCTCACCCACGCGGACGACAACATGGGCCATAACGCCGCCGAGTTGAAGTTCGACGATCTTTCCTTGAAGACGATTTCGAGCCGATAGGGTCATGGGGCAAAGAATACGCCTGGTTGTTCGAGGAGTCCAGAGGTGCGGAATGCAGAGCGAGCGTCTCCTCAGACGTGACGCCTCTAGACGATTCCTGGAGCCGGGATTCGCGTAAAGTCGCCTACCTTTCATTCGGATCAAGTCGATTTGACTTAACGGTACGAAGCGTATTGAATTATTTGCTCACCGAAAGGCGATTCGTCCAGGCGCGGTGAAGCGCCGGCCCGCGGGCGGCGAGCCTTCTAGATTGTAAAGGACCCAAAATGAAAGCGAATTGGTTACCGGCACGTGGACCAGAACCTCGCGCGGATAGTCGACGCTGCACGGCCGCTTTTGAGCGGGTGGCGCGCGGTATCGCATTGTTGATGCTACTTATGGCGGTGTACGGGTTGCCATCCGCCGCGCAAGTTTCGGCGAGCATAAAAGGCGTCGTCACGGATCCCTCGGGGGCACCGGTCGCGTCGTCGGCGATGGTGACGAAAAATCTCGAGACGGGAGAAACTCGAAGCGCCAGCACCGACGACGCAGGCCGCTATTTGGTCCTTGCGCTGCCGGTGGGTGAGTATGAAGTGCGGGCGACAAAAGCCGGTTTTCAGGAAGCAGTCCGCAGCGGAATTCGCTTGGTGGTGGGGCAGGAAGCGAGCGTTGACCTCACGCTGCAAGTTAGCACGATAAAAGCGGAAGTGCGGGTCATTGAAGATGCTCCGATGGTGAGCACCAGCACCAAGGACATTTCCGGCCTGGCTGGGGAACGGCAGGTGAAGGACCTGCCGCTCAATGGGCGAAGCTATGACTTGCTGCTGCCGCTGAATCCCGGGGTGGTGAATTTCACGTCGCTGAAAACGGGCGGGACGGGGATATCGAATTCGACGACAGGAAACAACTTCGCGGTTTCTGGAAACCGGCCGCAGCAAAATCTGTTTCTGCTGAATGGCGTGGAGTTTACGGGGGCGGGTGAGAACAACATGCAGCCGGGAGGAACCAGCGGGATGCTGCTGGGGGTGGACGCAGTGCGCGAATTCAACGTGCAGCGCGACTCTTACGGGGCCGAGTTCGGCAAGCGGCCCGGCGGGCAAGTGGTGATTGTAACGCAATCGGGAACGAACCAGTGGCACGGGACGGCGTTCGAGTTTCTGCGCAACAACGCGCTGGATGCGCCGAACTTTTTCGACCAAGGTGATGCTCCGCCTTTCCGGCGGAATCAGTTTGGGGGTTCCATGGGCGGGCCAGTGCAGAGAGACAAGACTTTTCTGTTCGGAAATTACGAAGGATTTCGGCAGAGCCTGCACCAGACGTCGGCGACTTTCGTTCCGGACGCAATTTCGCGAGCAGCAGCCGTGCCGAGTGTGCAACCGCTGTTGAATTTGTGGCCTACGCCGCCAGCGGGCGCACCGGACTTCAGCGGGATCGCAGAAGTTTTCGGGAGTCCGCTGCAAACGATTCGGGAGGATTTTGGGACAGCGCGTGTCGACCACATATTTTCGCGGCGGGACACGCTCTCGGGGGTTTACACTATCGACGACGGCCAGGACTTGACGGCTACGCCGCTCGACCCCTTCAGCAGCGACGTAGTGACGCTGCGGGAACAAGTGGCGACGCTGGAGGAAACGCACATTTTCTCGCCAGCGTTGGTGAACAGCCTGCGATTTGGTTTCTCGCGCGCGGGCTATTTTTTTACAGGAGATCCGACGCCAGGGACGCCAGCGGCTAGCGTTCCCGGGTTCCTGATCGGACATCCGGTGGGAGCGGTGGTGGTGGGAGGCAGCGCGGCGTCGAATCCGCAGGCGCAGCTGGGACTGGCGGGAAGCAATAACGGGAGCAACCTGAAGATTGCGCGCAATCTATACACGTTCGAGGACCATGTGACGCTGACGCGGGGGCGGCATCAGGTCGAATTCGGCGCTTGGGTCCAGGATTTTCAATCGAATGAAACCATTGCGCTGAGCCAGTTCGGACAGGCGACGTTCACCAGCCTGCAGACGTTCTTGAAGGGGACCATTTCCAGTTTCTTGTTCGATCCTGCGCCGACAGAGATGAATTGGCGATCGATGTTCGGGGCCTGGTACGCGCAAGACACGATGCGGGTCAGCCCGAGACTTACGGTGACGCTGGGTTTTCGGAATGAATTTACGACCGGCTGGAACGAGGCGCACGACCGCGCCGCAAACTACACGTTTACGAACGGAGTGATTTCGACGCAGCCCCGCATCGGAGGTTCGCTGTTCACCATTAATAGAGCGACATTTTTGTCGCAACCGCGGATTGGAGTGGCGTGGAGCCCATTCAGTGCGAAGACGGTAATTCGCGCGGGATTCGGGATGTACAACGATCTTCAAGATGCTTTGGGATACCGCGCGGATCAGAACGCGCCGTTCAATGCAACGTTTACGACACCGCTCACCGTAGCGCAGCTTCCGATCAATGCAGCCGGGCCATTTCCAGCGACGGCGAAGCTTATTCCCGGAGGAGTGCAACCGGATATGCGGACGCCGACGCTGATTTCCTATTCGTTGCGCGTGCAGCAGCAGCTCTCGCCAAACACGGCGCTGACCGTGGGGTACGTCGGGTCACACGGATATCACGAACTGATCGGGATTGATGCGAACGAGCCGTTTCCGGTGATCTGCCCGGCGGCGTCGTGCCCGGCAACATATCCAGCGACATTCCCTGCCGGGATAGCGGGCACGCCGGTGCCGGCGGGAGCCTTCTTTGTGCCGACCACAACGAAGGCTAATCCGGCGATTGCGAATACGTGGTCGTGGTTTTCGGAGGGAGTCAGCTCTTACAACGCGTTGCAAGTGGATGTGAACCGGCGCTTCAGCGGAGGGTTGACGCTGCGAGGAGTGTATACGTTCTCTAAAGTTCTCGATGATGGGGATTCGCTCAACGCTACGACTTCCGGAGGCGGGCCGGCACTGGCTTCTAACCCGTTTAACCTTCGGTCGGACTGGGGCTTGGGGACTTTCGATGTCCGACATGTCGGGGTGGCAAATGCGACGTATGCGTTGCCGTTTGGATCGGGAAAGCGTTTTCTCAGCGGTCTACGCGGATTTGGGAACGCGGCGGTGAGCGGCTGGACGGTGAACTCTATCGTGACTCTGCAGGGAGGCTTCCCGTTTTCACCGCAACTTAGTTACAACCCGTCAAACAACGGAGACACGCGAAATCCGGTGCGACCGTTCGCGAATCCCGCGTTCAGCGGGCCAGTGATTCTCGGTAGCCCGAGTAAATGGTTTGATCCCAGTGCATTTCTGGCGCCAGCGAATACTCCGGCAAATGGCGGGTTCTACGGAAACGTTGGCAGAGACACATTGATCGGACCGGGACTGGCCACGTGGGATTTCTCCGTGCTGAAAGACACGCAGATTCGCGAGCGACTGAATCTTCAGTTTCGGGCGGAGATCTTCAACTTACTGAACCGGGCGAATTTCAACCTACCTAATGCCGTGGTCTTTACCCCGTCGGGCGTTTCACCAACGGCTGGGGCTATTACCAGCACGTCCACAACATCACGCCAAGTGCAGTTCGGCCTTAAATTGCTTTGGTAAAAGGCTTGCAAATAGCGCCGAGCGACGTACCTGATAGAAAAATCGGGTAAACGCGTCGCTTTCTCCTCTGATGTCGACAGGCTAAACTATGGGCCGTTGTGAGGAGGGTTCATGCGGCGTTCGGCGGGGATTCGTGTTTTGGTTCACCCGATTTTATTGCTGGTGTGCGCGGCTCCGTTGTTCGTCTGCGAGGCACAACAGCAACAGCCGGGCGCGCCTGCCCCTGCGGCGACTTCCTCCTACAAGCCCCTTACCGTGGAGCGCATCTATGGCGACGAGCCGAGCTTGAGCGGACAGCTTACGCGGGGGATTCAATGGACGCCAGACTCCAAGCAGATCAGCTTTTTCGACAATAAAGGCGCTGGAAAAGGGGGAAGGACGGAGCTTTGGGCGCTGGAGGTCGGGACGGGGCAGCGACGCGTGCTGATCTCCGCCGAAAAATTGGAAGCGGTTTTGCCCGCGGATTCCTCGCCAGCCACGCAAGCTACCGGGCTGGGAAGGCATCCGCCGGCGGAATATCAATGGGCGCCGGGCGGAGGCGCGATCCTCTTTCAGGGACCTACGTCGCTAGCGTGGTTCGATTTGAAGACGCAGACTTCGCGCACACTGGTTTCCGGGAAAGAGAACATTGCCGATCCTAAAATTTCTCCCGATGGCCGAACGGTGAGTTTCGTACGCAGGCACAATTTGTGGCTGGTCAACATGGCGGATGGGAAAGAGCGCGCGTTTACCGAGGGTGGCACGGAGGAAGTGCGCAAGGGCGAACTTGACTGGGTATATCCGGAAGAACTGGAGATCACGACGGCGTATTGGTGGGCGCCCGATTCTTCCGCAATCGCTTATTTCGAAATGGACGAACGCAAGGTGGCGAAATATCCGCTGGTGGATTTCTCGTCACCGGAGGGAGACGCCGAGGAGGAGCGCTATCCTCCCGCGGGCGGGAGCAATCCGCTCGTGCGCGTTTTCGTTGCGCCGGTTGCTGGCGGTGAGGCGCACGCCATGGACACCGGAGAAAACACGGACATTTATATTGCGCGCGTGAACTGGCTCACGGATTCAAAACACGTGGCGATTCAGCGGTTGAATCGCCAGCAAACGGTTCTGGATTTGTTGATCGCCGATGCCGCGAGCGGGCAGACCCGGACGGCCTTGAACGAAACGGATCAGTATTGGATTAACGTCGGCAACGATCTGCATTTTCTGAAGGACGGAAAACGGTTTCTGTGGTCCAGCGAGCGTTCCGGATATCGACATCTGTACCTCTACGATCTCGAGGGTAAGCAGCTTGCACAGATTACCAAAGGCGATTGGGAAGTTTCCGCGGTGGACACCGTGGATGAAGGCAAAAGCCTGGTGTATTTCACCGGTACGGCGAAATCGCCTCTGGAGCGCCACCTATATCGGGTCTCGATGGACGGCTCGGCGATCAGCCGCATTACGATCCACAACGGCACGCACGGCGTAAACATGGCGCCGGACGCCTCGGCATTTGTGGACACGTATTCGGATGTGATGACGCCGCCGCGCCAAGACATCGACCGCGCGGACGGTTCCCTACTACGCGTCGTCAACGAAAACAAGGTTGCGGAGCTCGCCGAATATCATCTTTCGGCGCCGCAATTCCTCTCCGTGAAGGCACACGACGGCGTGCTGCTCAACGCGGTGATGACTAAGCCGCCGGACTTCGATGCCTCGAAAAGGTACCCCGTGCTGATCTCTACCTACGGGGGTCCGCACGCACAGATGGTGGTGAATGCATGGGGACGCAACACGGCGCTTTGGCACCAGTTGATGGCGCAGAAGGGCTACATCATTTTTTCGCTGGATAACCGGGGCTCGGGAGGCCGCGGGCATCTCTTCGAGGAGCCGATTCATTACCGCCTGGGCGCGCAGGAGCTTTCGGACCAGCTCGATGGCGTGAGGTACCTCAAGTCGCTGCCGTACGTTGACGCGGAGCGCATCGGCATCTGGGGCTGGAGTTACGGAGGGCATATGACGCTCCACGCGATGTTTGAAGCGTCGGGGGCGTTCAAGGCGGGGTTTGCGGGCGGTCCAGTGACCGACTGGCATTTCTACGATTCCATCTACACGGAGCGCTACCTTGGGCTGCTGCCGCAAAACGAACACGGTTATCGCGAATCTTCGCCGGTTGATAAGGTTGCCGGACTGAAGGGCAAATTGCTCATCGCGCATGGCACCGGCGACGACAATGTGCATTTTGCAAACACCCTGTCGCTACTCAACGAGCTGATTGAGACCGGGAAATATGTCGAGGTGATGCCATTTCCCGGGCGTGGGCACGGAGTGAGCGACCCGCCGGCGCGAAAAGTGTTGATGAACCGCGTGACGCAGTTTTTTTTGGATAATTTATGATTTCCAATTGCTGCGGGATGGTTATCTTACGCCGGAATATTCGACGTGGACGTAGCGGCCTAGGCGAGCGTTGAACAGCAAGTACCAGCCTGGATGATGGTCGTCGTCGTAGACGTAGACCTGGTCGCGATCCCACTGCCAGTCGCGGCAACGATTGAGATCGTAAGAGGCCACAACCCAGTTGGAACGGTCGTACAGAACGACATTGCGCGTGCGGTAGTCGATCGAGCGCGCGACGAAGACCTCCCTGACGTGCTCATAGTGGCCGCGCGGGTAATGTTGCCCCGGGACAATGCGGTCGTGCTCGTGGTCCCAGTTGCGGTAATCGGCGCGGGCCTCCTGCTTTTCCCAGCCTTTGTGCTGACCGTTATCATGGCGGTCTTCGCCGCCATCGTGTTTGTCTCGCCCGTTGTGCTTGCCATTGTCGTGATGCTCGTCGCGATCGCGGCGGTCATCGCGATCCTGGGGCGGCGCGGCCAAGGCCAGAGTTCCGGCCAGGACGCACAACGCAGTTCCCAAAATTAGCTTGTTCATGGTGCCTCTCTTTTGCAAGGGCTCCGCCGACCCAGGGTCAGAGAGCCACGGAGTGTGGATGCTATTTGAATTGTCGCGCAGTCGGGACGTCCAAGGATGAGAAGCCGCCCAATCGTTGCCGAAAGAGCACGGGTGTCCGGGGCAGGCTTCTCCCACGCGGTTCACAAATAAGCAAGACCTTGTGGCTCAGGGTTTCGGCGGCTTCTTCTCTTCCTTGATTTCCACCGGCGTGCCGATTCGGATGGTTGCGCCGAAACGCTTGTAGTTTGTGTAGCGAATCTTCATGCGCATATGAATCGGGCCGCTGCTGAAGTGCAGTACATCATCAGCGCGCGTATACGTTGGAAACCAATAGTTGCCCTCGATGTTTTCGCGAAATGTCTCGAAACGCGGAAAAATGTTCTCGTTATTTTTCTTGATGATGTCGGGCACCGCTTTTCCATCGCTCTTTACGATGTTCAAATCTTTTTCATACACCCAGATGCGGCCCTGAAAGTAGCGCTGGTTCTTCTCAATTTTTTTGGGCGCGACGTCGAAAACATAGGTGCTGAGCTCGTCCAACTGTTCGCGTCCGACATATTTCACGTCATACTTCGGCAGGTCCGTGGTGGTCAGCACGAACGGCTGCACATGCTCGACGTCGTCCAGATCCTGTTGCGAGAGGCTCATGCCCGCGCGCTCTAGCGTTGGAGGCGGCGCACTGGTGACTTTTTCGTAGCGCTTGCCGTCCGGGGTGAACAGAATGTCGCTGGTCATACGATACTCGCCCGCGACCTGGTCGTCATTGTCTATCACTTGCACGACAAAACTCTGGTTGTACGTGTAGTTGTCACGTTCTTTCTTGAATTCCAGCTCGCGGTCGCCAAATTTTTGAATGATCTGCTCGACAGGAAGCGCGGGCGGCTCGTGACTGATGCCGCCGGAATCGCTTTGCGCTCTCGGGGCAGAAGCAGCGGCGGCAGGCTGAACCACGGGAGTGGGCTGGCTGGCTTCAGTGGCGGGAGGGGACGGCAACGGTCCTTTCTCTTGTGAAGGGAGCGAAGCGGCGAGTAGTGGAGCAGCGAGAATCAATGCCGCGGCGATCCGTCGTGGCGATTTTCTCGTCATGAACCCGAATTCTTTGGCCATGGCTCTTGGCCTCCTTGCCTTTTGGCATTTGCCCATCTGCCCATTGGACCGCGCAAGACGCTCGCGGGTTGCTTGTCAAGAGGCTGTACCAATTATTGCGCGTTCCCGCAGAGACTCCAAACAGCAGGCAAGAAAAACTCAGACGGATTTCAGGATTTCAATTTCGCCACGGCGGCGCAAGACTTCCACGGCCAAACCGCCATCCTGGCGGTGAATCAGGAGGTCAACTGAGGAATCCATCAGCTTGAGATTTTCGATACGCAACTCACGAAGATCCGACGGGAGAATCGGGTGGTCAAAACAAATCTGGCGCTCGGGGGCGCGTATGGTCATGCCCAGGCAGGCGTGCATCAGCAGAAAGACCGCGCCGGCGGCCCAAGCTTGCGGCGCGCAGGCGACTGGATAAAGGGTAGGACCGCTGGTCCCTGGCCGCTTGTGGAACCCGCAGAAAAGCTCGGGCACCCGCTGGAGCTCGACATCGCGGCTCACTTCAAATAGGGCATTCAGGATCGCGCAAGACTGCCGCTGAAACCCGTACAGGGAAAATCCCAAACCGATGAGCGCATTATCGTGTGGCCAGACGGAACCGTTGTGGTAGGACATGGGATTGTAACGTACCTCGCCGGAGCCAATGGTGCGGATTCCCCAGCCCGAGAACATTTCCTCCGTCATCAGCGATACCGAGAGAGTTTTTGCGCGCTCGTCGGTAGCGATTCTGCAAAGCAATGCATGCCCTGCGTTGGAGCTGCGCACGCGACACTGTTTTTTCTGGCCATCAAGGGCGAGGGCGTACATGCCCAGCTCCTCGCACCAGAAGGCTTGGTCAAATTTGTCGCGCAGGGCATCGGCCTGCGCTTCGAGCCTGTCCGCGAACTCGTTTTCCTGAAATGCCCGCGCAATCGCCGCGGCGGAGCGTTTCGCGGCGTAGACATAGCCTTGCACTTCACACAACGCAATGGGCGGATCGGCCATGCGGCCGTCGGCGTGAAAGACGGAATCGTTCGAGTCTTTCCAACCTTGTTGCACGAGGCCCCGGGATGAGCGCTGCGCATACTCAACAAAGCCGTCCTGGTCGCGGTCGCCATACGTGTCGATCCATTGAATCGCGCGCTTGATATTCGGCCAAACCTCTTTTAGGAACGACAGGTTGGCGGTGCGGCGAAAATAGGCGCCGGCGAGCATCACAAAGAGCGGCGTGGAATCGACGCTGCCGTAATAACGCCCGAAGGGCACTTCGTTCATAACCGACATTTCACCGCGGCGCATTTCGTGAAGTATCTTTCCCGGCTCGGCGTCACGCTCCGGAACCTCTTCAGTGGCTTGGGTTTCCGCGAGATATTTCAAGACGCCCTCAGCGATGCGCGGCGCCATCCACAAACATTCCAGCGCGGTGATAATTCCATCGCGCCCGAATACGGTGTTGAACCACGGCACGCCGGCATACGGGTAGGGACCTTCCGGATTGCCTTCAATCAGCATGCGCAAGTCCGCGGAGGAGCGCGTGAGCCAGGCGTTGAAGGTTTCGCTGGGGGTGGTGATGGTGCACTCGCAGATACCCGGCCGCTCATAATCCTGCTCGAGTCCTCGGAAGGCGGCCGGATAAGGTTCGACCGTCTTGGAGTCACTATCGCGTTCGCAGGAAATTGTGCAAGATATGACCTTTTCCTCTTTCGGAACCAGCGTGACCGCAAAAACTGCTTCCTGCACGTCCAAGGACGTCGGCCGTGGCGTGAATTCCAGGCACGTGGAACGCAGCACATTATCTAAGCCATGGTAGGAAAGCACGGCGCGATCGCCTTTGGAGCGATCGGGGAGGCGCTCACCTTTGTGGGCACGCTTGGTGCCGCGCACTTCAAAAATGTCCGCGAAGTCGGCATCGAATTGGAGAAGAAGAGACACCTTCACGGGCTCCAACCCGTAGTTGATCAGACGGAAATATTGGTAACAGGTGGCGTCGCGCAAAAACTGCAAGCGGAATAAATGCACGGTGCCTCGGGGCAACTCGCCGCCTCCGTTCATGCTGGTGTCCACGTTGGTTAGATCGACTGACAAGAACGCATTGTCATCGCGAACAGTAGAACTCAGGAGAAGCGGTTGTTTCTGATTGAGGCGTGCCGTAAATCGCGAAAGATGGCGGGTTTCCGCGTGAAAGAGACCGAAACGAGAAGTGCCTAGCGGTTCGATATCGCCATAACGGTTGAATACGGCGAAGGTGTCGCCGTACTTGAGGACACGCGTGCGATCATCGGCCAGCGCGGACGATGCACGAACGTAGTATTCATCTTCAACGCGGACAATGTCCGTCAAAACAAAACCGTCCTAGAGCGTGAGCAAGGAGTCGATCTCGGTATCCGGGTCGGCGGACACGCTATAAGGCACCGCGGACTTAGCCCTGACGCTCGCTTCGTATAGCTTAACGTACTGCTGGGCCATTTTGGGCGCGCTGAAGCGCTTCATGAATTCAGCGCGGCACGCGGCACGATCGAGAACAGCCGCCTGCTGGACCGCGTTCACTGCTTCATCCACGGTGTCGACAATAAAGCCAGTCACCCCGTGAGTGATTACTTCGGGCACGGAGCCGCAATTGAAAGCGATGGTCGGGGTGCCGCAAGCCATGGACTCGATCATCGTGAGCCCGAAAGGCTCCGGCCAATCGATGGGAAACAAATAGGCGTAGGCGTCGCCGAGAAATGCGCCCTTTTGCTGTTCGTTGATTTCACCGATGAACTCGACATTTGGCGTGTTCAGAAGATGCTTGATTTCGCGTTCGTAGTAGACGCGATCCGCCGGGTCTACTTTCGCGGCAATCTTCAAAGGCATGTTGAGCCTCTGGGCGATTTCAATGGCGCGGTCGGCGCGCTTCTCCGGGGAGATGCGCCCCAGGAACGCCAGGTACTTTCCGCGGCCGCTGCCTAGGGGCAGAAGATCCGCCGGCAAACCGTGATACACATTGCCGATCCAGTTCACCCAGGGCAACGGTTTGCGCTGGCTGAGAGAAATGGACGTCACCGGCATATTCTTGTACTTGCGATAGAGAGGAACCAAGTCGGGAGAATCGAGCCGGCCGTGCAGGGTGCTGACGTGCACCAGCCCGGAGAGTCTTGACAGCGGAAAGTGCATGTAGTCGACATGGAAATGAATGATGTCGAATTGCTCGGCGCGCTCCAGCACTTCCTCGAGCATTACAAAATGGTGCGCCAGCTGGTCCTGGCATTCATAGTTGTTCAGTCGCAGCGCCTTCGGGCAGCCGGGGATCAATCGTGCCGACGTCTCTGAGTCCCCGCTTGCAAACAGGGTTACCTCGTGCCCAGCCTCGACCAGCGCTTCCGTCAAGTACGAAACCACCCGCTCCGTGCCGCCGTAGAGCTTGGGGGGAACGCTCTCGTATAGGGGTGCTACCTGAGCTATCTTCAAGACTCCCTCCTCGCCGTAGCGCCATCAAAACACTTAGGATAGGAGGAGGTGCGGCATTTTAGTATCAAGGGAACCCCCGAGCAAACTTGGGGGATTTATCTTAGGGAACCTGACGCCTGATGGCCGAGATATGGTATAAGCGGAATTCTACGGTGTGACAATGTCTTTGGCCTTCGGTCTTACCTGCACCGCCGCGAGACTCGAGGCGTCCCAACCTCCGCCGAGAGCCTTGACCAGCAGGACGCTAGAAACCAGCCGCTGTCCCTCGATGACCGCGAGTTGCTGCTCGTCGGCAAGCAGATCCCGTTGGGCTGTCACCACGTCCAGATAGCTGACCAGCCCGCCGCTATAGCGGCTGGTAGAAATGTCGAGGGTGCGCCTGGCCGCGTCGACGGCTTGCTGCTGCGATTCTTGGGCCTGAATCAATACGCTCAAACCGGTGATTTCGTCCTGCACCTCTTGAAATGCGCCCAGCACCGTTTGACGGTAGGTGGCCACATTTGCGTCGTAGCCGGCGCGCGCAAATTGCACCTGCGCGCGGCGCGCCCCCCCCGTGAAAATTTCCTGCGCCACGTTTGCCCCGAGCGCCCAAAACAAGCTGCTCGCGTTGGCCAGTTTGGCTATGTCCGCGCTTTGCAAGCCGCCCTGCCCCAAAATATTCAGCGACGGGTAATAAGCGGCTTGCGCGACGCCGATCTGCGCGTTTGCCGCAGCCATCAGGCGTTCTGCCTCGGCAATGTCCGGGCGGCGCTCCAGCAAATCAGAAGGCAGCCCTGCATCTAGGGGTGGAGGCTCCGCCTCAAGCGGGCGCGTCGCAATATGAAAGTCTGGAGCCGCTTGACCGACCAGCACGGCGATCGCGTCTTCGAACTGCTTACGCTGTTGCTGCAGCAGAATGGCTTGCGTGCGCGTGGTGTCCAGCAAGGTTTCTTCCTGCGCGACGTCCAAGCCGGAGGCTACGCCGCCACTGTGACGCGAATTCACCAATTCCAAACCTTTCTGCAGAGCTTCCACGGTACGTGTCAGAATTCTCAGCTCGGAATCCAACTCGCGCAGATTGAAATAGTCGCCGGCGAGCTGCGAGGTGACCAGCAGGCGCACGTTTTCCACGTCCGCGGCGTTGGCCTGGTAAGACGCTTCCGCCGACTCGATGCTGCGCCTTCTGCGCCCAAACAAATCCACTTCGTAACTGACCGTGAACGGAAGCACGAAGGTATTTTGCGTTACTGGCCTCAGCGTTATGGGCACGCCGTTTGTCGGGCGGTTCCCGGATAGGCGTTGTCTAGTCGCGCTCGGTGTTGTGCTCAAGGTGGGAAACAGCGTGGAGACTTGAATCGCCGCGCCGGCGCGCGCTTGCTCCAGGCGCGCCATGGAAACCTTAAGCGTCTGATTGGCGGCAAGCGATTGCGCTTCCAGCGCGTTCAGGGCTTCATCGTGAAATACGCTCCACCATTGCCCCTTGGGAATGGCGTCCTTGGGAGCGCTTTCGCGCCATGGCTCGGCAACGTCCCATTTTGTCGCGGAGGGCGCCGGGGGACGATGATAATTGGGGCCCACCGAGCAACCCGCCCCGAAAATCCCAATGGCCAGCAACAGCCCGGCACGCCCAACACGTATGGTGCGCACGCCCCCGCCTATGCCGGACATCGCCATGCGCATTACTTCTTGTCCCCCTGCTGTGGCTTACCGTTGGTGTTAGGCGCGGCATTTCCGGGAGGCGGATTTGCATTTCCAGGAGCAGGCGGCTGCTTCTGTTCCTTCACATTGACCTGCATGCCCTCTTCGATCGAGTCCGGAGGATTCAGCACGATCCAATCGTCTGGCTTGAGGCCCTGCAATACTTCCAGAGCGGTGCCGTAATCGCGGCCGATGGATAGCTGTTGCAAGTGGGTCTTGTGATTTGCGTCGATGACAACGGCTCGCAGTCCTTCGGATCGGAACAGCAGTGCGTTGACCGGAACTTGCAAGCGTGTACCCACCACGCCCACCAGCAAATGCACCTGCGCGTACCCTCCGGGCAGCAGTTGACCATTTTTGTTTGGCACGTCCACTTCGGTGTTCAGCGTCCGGCTGGCCAAATCGATGGCGTCCGCCGTGCGCGTAACTTTCGCCTGGAATTTTTCCCCCGGAAACTGCGTTAGCTCCAAATACGCGGCTAGCCCTGGATGCACAGCGGCCGCGTAGATTTCCGGCACGCTAACGTATGTACGGATAGGATCCGTGGCGGCGAGGACAAAGAGTTCTTGCGCGCTCCCTCCGTTACCGGCATTGATCAGATTGCCGATGTCCACGTTGCGGCGAGTGATAACGCCGCCAAACGGCGCGTAAATGTGCTTGAACGATTCCAGTTCCTCCAAGCGCCGCACGTTGGCCTGCGCTGAGGCGGCAGCGGCGCGCTTGGCCGCATAGTCGCCGACCGCGTTATCGACCTCCTGCTTGGAAACGCCGTCCGTCTTAATTAGCTCCTCATAACGCGTGGCGGTGATGCGGGAAAGATTCTCATTGGCTTGCGACGTGCCGAGATCGGCACGCGCTTGCGAGAGTTGTTGGTCCACTTCCGGCGTTTCGATATCGGCAAGGAGTTCGCCCAGCCGCACATGGCTCCCGATATCGCGGTACCACTTCTTGAGGTACCCGCTGGTGCGCGCGTAGATAGGCGATTCGGTGTAGGCCTGCAGCGTGGAAGGCAGCACTAAATCTTCCTGCGCGGGTTCGACTGCGGGATGGATCACCGCGACGGTGGGCACAGCGACTTTTTCGGTTTCCTTGGCGAGTGCGTTGTATTGTTCGCGGCGCTGCAGCAGCGTGAAGATGCCAATGATGACGAGCACAACCGCGATGCCAACCAAGAACAGGAACAGCCTGCTCTTTTTCTCAGCACCTTCATGCGCACCGTGTTGGCTGCTCTGTGTGTTACCTTCCGTCGTCATTCTAGGCTCCGAGGTTGTCACCCTTCGCTCTACGATGTCGCCAGTCGGGGCGTCGTGCCATGCAGCCTGCGTCGCTCCAAGCGCCCGTGAATAATGGAAAATACGCAGGGCACAAAGAAAAGTGTGGCAAAAGTGGCGAACAGCAATCCACCGATAACCGCGCGGCCAAGCGGCGCGTTCTGCTCGCCGCCTTCGCCAAGACCAACGGCCATTGGCACCATGCCGATAATCATGGCCAAGGCGGTCATAATCACCGGGCGCATGCGCACGAAACCCGCTTCCAGAGCGGCGTCCAGAGCGTTCTTCCCCTCGTTCATCTGTTCGCGCGCGAAGGACACCATCAAGATACTGTTCGACGTGGCCACACCCACGCTCATGATCGCACCCGTCAGGGACGGCACGTTCAACGTGGTGTGGGTTACCAATAGCATCCAGCAGATACCCGCAAGAGCGCCCGGCAGCGCCGTAATAATAATGAAGGGGTCCAGCCAGGATTGAAAATTTACCACGATAAGCAAATAAACAAGAACAATCGCGCCGATCAGCCCAAAACCGAGCCCGGTAAACGAGCTTTTCATCGTCTGCACTTGTCCGCGAATTACCATGTGGCTTCCGCGCGGGAGATCCTTCTCGATTTCCTTCACGCGCTTGGCAACATCGTCGGAGACCCCACCTAGATCGCGGCCATCCACGGCAGCGTACACGTTGATCATGGGTTGCGCGTTGAAATGCGAGATGGTGGCGGGCCGTGCCGTGGTCGTGGAACGCACCAGATTGCCAAGAATCTGCGGGGTGATGCCGGACTGGGTTCCGGTCACCGGAATATTCTGCAGCGCCTGAAAGGAATCCACGCGATATTGCGGCGTTTGCACGGCTACGTTGTAGCTAACCCCGTTTTTTGGGTCCAGCCAAAAGGCCGGAGCCGTTTGGAAGCTGGAGCTGAGCGATACAAGCAGGTTTTGCGCTATATCCTTGGCTTGCAGTCCAACGGTCTGTGCGCGCGTGCGGTCGATATCCATGTGCAAAGTGGGACCGTCAAACGCTTGCTGTACGTGAACGTCCACCGCGCCGGGAATATGCCGCATTTCATTGGCCAGCTTTTCTGCGATCAGGAAGTTGGCTTGCTGATTGTTGCCGGTGATGGCGATGTCGATTGGCGCCGGCGTCCCGAAATTCAAAATTTGCGTGACAATGTCCGCGGGCTGAAAGAAGAACTGAACGCCCGGAAACATTCGCGGAAACTTCTCGCGAAGCGTTTCGATATAGGCGCTGGTCGGCTTGCCCCGTACTTCTTTCAGCTGAACGAGGATTTCGCCATCGGCAGTACCAAAGGTGCCCGAATTGCTGTAACTGAGATTGATGCCGCTATACGGAAGGCCCAGATTGTCCAAGATTGTCTGCAATTCCTCTTTGGGAATCGTCTCGCGTATCACTTCATCAATCTGGTCAGCCAAGCGAGCGGTTTCTTCGATACGCAATCCGGTGCGCGCGCGAAAGTGTATCCGGACTTGCCCGGCGTCCACTTTGGGGAAAAAATCGCGGCCCAGGACAAAAATCAATCCCGCGGAAAGCACGCAAAATCCGAGAAAGCATGCTGCAAATATGGTGGAGCTGGCCAGCGCGACGCTCAATGCGCGGCGGTAGCCTTCTCGAAAGCGCTCAAACTGGTGCTCGAAACCCTGCTGGTAACGGCGGAAGAATCCTTGCTTCTCTCCCTTGTGTTCTTCCGCGTGGTATTCGTCCTCCGCTGAGAGCAGATACATCGCCATTGTCGGTACAATCGTCCGCGACCACATGTACGACGCCAGCATGGCGAACGAAACGGCTTCGGCCAGCGGCACGAACAGAAAACGCGCCACTCCGGAGAGGAAAAACATGGGAATGAACACGATACAGATGCACAGCGTGGACACTAACGCGGGCACGGCGATCTGCTGCGCGCCGTCCAGAATAGCTTGCACTGTTTCCTTGCCCATGGCCAGGTTGCGATTGATGTTTTCGATTTCCACCGTGGCATCGTCCACCAGGATTCCGACGGCCAGGGCCAGCCCGCCCAAGGTCATGATGTTGATCGTTTCATGCAGGGCGCTGAGCAGCAGTATACTCACCAGAATCGAAAGCGGAATGGAAATGGCGATAATCAGCGTGCTCTTCCAATTGCCAAGGAAGACCAGGATCATGATGGCCGTCAAGCACGCGGCAATCAGCGCTTCGCGCAGCACGCCTTGAATGGACGCGCGTACGAAAAGCGATTGGTCAAACAACATGGTGACGTGCAGGCTCTCCGGCAAGGAGCCCATGTAGTTTTGGATGGTCTCCTTTACTCGTGACACGATATCCAGCGTCGACGCACCGCCTGTTTTGTACACCGCCATCAACACGCCGCGTTGCCCGTTAGCACGCACGATATTCGTCTGTGGAGAAAAGCCGTCGCGCACGTGCGCCACGTCGCGCATGTAAATCGTCGCGCCATTTATGGTCTTGACCGGCAGGTCGTTCAGCTCCTGGATCGTCTGGGGACTGCCGTTCATTTCCACGTTGTATTCGAGCGTGCCGAACTTCGCTGTTCCGGTCGGCAAAATCAAGTTCTGCGCGTTTACCGCGTTCACGATGTCCACGGGCGAGAGCCCCTTGGACTGCAGCGCCTCGGAATTAAGATCCACGCTGACCAGCCGTTGCTTTCCGCCGTAGGGAAAGGGCAGCGCGGCGCCCTGCACCGTAGCCAGTTGCGTGCGAATGAAATTGTTTCCGAAATCGAAGATGGCTTGCTCGCTAAGACTGTCGCTAGTCAAACCAATTTGAATAACCGGCACGGTTGAGGCGGAATAGATAGCCACGAGCGGGGGCGTGGTGCCCGGCGGCATAGTTCTCAAAATCGTCTGCACGATTGCTGTGGTTTGCGCCAGCGCTGTCTGCACGTTCGCGGTGGGCTGAAAATAAATCTTCACAACGGAAATTCCGTTCAGCGATTGCGACTCGATGTGCTCAACGTCGTTCACCAGCGTCGTCACCGCGCGCTCGGAGTTCGTGGTGATGCGCTGCTCCATCTCCTGCGGTTCTAGCCCGGTGTAGTTCCATATCAAGCTGATCACTGGAATGTTGATGTCCGGGAAAATGTCGGTCGGCGTGCGCAGCAACACCACTGGCGTCAGCAGAATCACCACCAGCGCCATCACGATAAACGTGTACGGCCTCGATAGCGCTAGACGAACAATCCACATACTTCGATTTCCCTGTAGGTGAGTTCCGGAGCAGCCGCCGCTCTACTCTGTCCGGCGTGCTCCGGGAAATCTATCCGCTTTCTTTAGATTCACCGTGGCAGTGATTTGGGTACGCCGCAAGCCGCTTCGCGGGGCCACTCCCCGACTCCTTGAAGTCTAATCGTCCGAAGTGTTGAGAGACAAGGTCGAGGGCCCTCGGTTGGCATGCAGGTAGGATGCCAGCGCTCAGCTTCTTGCCACAAGCCGGTGCGACAGACACATCTCGCGAGGAGTACCGTGTTCGCTTTGCGCCGAAATAACGACGCCACAGACAGCGATAAAGTGGAACCACGCCGAGAGCGTTATTCCCGGAACATAAAACTAAGTCGCAACCCGCAGATTTCGATCACGTCGCCGTCGTTGAGCCGCACCGGCCCTTGTATGGGCTTGGAATTGACCAGCGGAGTTTTGTCGCCCGGCCCGATGTAATAACCATCATCGCGCTGATTGATTTGCGCAGCGACCTCGGGTTTGAACCACCCCTTCAGCCGCACGGTAGCCATCCTGGACTTGCCGATGACCGCCAGCTTGCTGGTGATCACATAGTCTTTCTGGTCCGAGTTGCCGCTCAGCACCACCAGTGTGGGCATCTTCAACCGGCCCGCGAATTGCGAGCGTTCGCCCATGGCCGCTGCTTGCTGCAGCATTTCGCGGCGCTGCTTGGTATCGAGCACCATCGTTTCATTAATCTGCGGCGCCGCCGGCTTGCGCTTGGAGTCCGCCGACACCGCCGGCGTATCCCCACTCGCATCCACCTTGATGTGATGTTTGCCGATCCAAATGGAGTCGCCGTCGTGCAGCGTGGCGCGCTCCACCCGCAGGTCATTGACGAAGGTACCGTTCAGGCTGTCCAGATCCTCTACGACCAGTCGCCCAGCCTCGAAAAACACGCGAGCGTGATGGTTCGACACGGCTAGGTTGTCGACGGGTAAATCGTTGTCCGGAGACCGCCCAATCCCCACCGGCCGGGTCCCGATCGGTACTTCCTTCACCAACCTGTTTTCAAACATAAGGCTCAGCTTCGCCATGCTACTTTCCTCCCGCGGTCCCGTTGCCGGCCGCATTTTTCCGCGCCCCCGGGCGCAGCCACGAAAACCAACCCTTCGATTCCGCCCCGATGCGCACCACGATCACCGTGATGTTGTCGGCGCCCCCGCGATCGTTCGCCAAGTCCACCAGCTTCTGTGCCGCCTTCGTCGCGTCCGGCTCGGACTGCAGCGTTCCCGCGATCTCCGGCTCGATGACCATGCGCGTCAGCCCATCCGAGCACAGCAGCAAAATATCTCGCGCGATCACCATGTGCTCTTCCGCGTCTACTTCCACTTCCGCTTGCGAACCGAGCGCGCGCAGCAGCACGCTTTGCATTTGGCTTTCTTCTGCTTCCGCCGCCGTCAAGATCCCGTGCCGGACCTGTTCCGCCACCAACGAATGATCGCTGGTCAATTGCTGCAGCGTTCCGCTCCGCAACAAGTACGCGCGACTGTCTCCCACGTGCGCGATGCTTAGCCTTGTGCCTTCGATCCACACCGCGGTCAGCGTCGCGCCCATGCCGTGCCGTTCCTTGTGCTCCTGCGCCGAAACATAAATCTTAGTGTTGGCCAGGTGCGCCGCGCTGCTCAATCGCTTGGTTTTCTCGCTCCAAACCGCTTGTTGCTCGCCATAGAGCGTCACCGCAGGATTATCCTGCGCTTCCATGCAGTGCTTCACCACTGTTTCCACCGCTAGCGCGCTGGCTACTTCCCCGTGCGCTTCGCCGCCCATCCCGTCGGACAGCACAAACAGGTGCAGTGGGGCCACTATGCGAAAGCAGTCCTCGTTGTTCGTGCGCACGCGACCCACGTCCGTCACGCCGCCGCTCACAATCTGCACAAAGACTCCCCTGCCTCGGCGGGACACACCCGGCCCGAGCGTACTGCTGGCAACCCCGTTCCCACGCTAACAGACAGACCATCCTTGCGTAAGGCAATGAACCCTACTAATTACTCGCTTTTTCGCCACATTTTGGAAGCGGCGTTACGAGCCACGCGCCGAGGGCTGCCGGGTCGCCCACGCCTTGGCAAACTTCCGTTACAATCCTCCAATGCTCGGGCGCCCTTTTCTTTTCCTCTGTGCTCTCTCGCTCACCGCATCGGCGCCAGCTTTGCCACAGCAACCGCCGCCCGCCTCCGCTGCTCGTATCCTGCTCCTGCCAAAACGCCTCCTCGCTGGCGAGAGCGCCATGCTCGCAGTGCTGGACGTCAACGGTCGCCTGACGCCGGGCGTCACCATAGATTTCTCGAACGGCGACCACGTCCTCACCAACGCCACGGGCCGCGCTTTGTTTGTCGCGCCACCCAACCCCGGCGTGATTTACGCGACCATCGCCGCGCGGTCCACCCGCGTTTACACCACGATCCTCTCCCCCACCGAAGCACCTTCGTCCTCGCTTCAGGTTTCCATTGCGCCTCGCTTCGCTTCACTCGCCGATCGATTTGAACTTTCCGGTAGCGGCTTCTGTGGCCAGGCGGACGCAAACACAGTGCGGGTAGCCGGTAAGCCCGCGTTGGTGCTGGCATCGTCTCCGGTTGCTTTGATTGCATTGCCTCCCAACGATCTCGAGCCAGGGCCAGCCCCTCTCGAAATCTCATGCTCAAAGCGCACCGCCTCCGCGTTTTCGATAACCTTTCTGGAGCTAACTTTACAGGCAGATTCTTCGCCGCTGGCTCCGGGCGAGCGCCGCATGCTGACCGTGCATATTCGCGGCACCTCAGCCAAGGTTCCTGTGGAAGCGCGCAATCTTTCGCCACAAATCGCTGAGCTCACCGGCGGAAATCCTACGTCCGCAAGAGTTACCAGCGGCGGAGGCGCCGAAAACGTCGCGCAGTTTGAACTCACCGGCCGCGCGCGCGGCAACTTCCTCATTTCCGTGCGACTTCTACCCACCTCCGGGCCCGCCCGCCGCTAGTCCCTTGCGGCGCCAACCCTGTCTGGATAGAGTCTTCTCTGGAAACGTTAGCTTCGCTCAATCGTCTACACGGATAGGGCCACCGGCATTCCCTTATTCCGGTCAGAACTGCGCGCCGACTGCGAACCGCCGCGCACTGCGAGAGACTCAATATGCACACTCTTTGGCAAGACATCCGCTACGCCGTCCGCATGCTCACCAAAAATCCAGGCTTCAGCGCCATTGCCATCCTCTCTTTGGCTCTAGGGATCGGCGCGAACACCACGATTTTCACTGTCGTCAACGCTATCCTGCTGAATCCCCTGCCTGTAAAGGACGTCGCGCGCGTGGTAGAGGTGGACACTGTTGACAGCAAAACGCGCGTGACGGCGGCCAACTTCGCAAAGCTCGGTATGTCTTATCCGAACTTCCAGGACTATGCCCGGCAGACCCAGATCTTCTCTGCGATGACCTGCCTCGTCGGTCCGTTTCCCATGACTTGGAGCGGCGGCGCCGAACCTCGCCAGCTTCAGTCACAAATGGTGAGCGCCAGCTATTTTGATCTTCTCGGCGTCCGCCCTGCCGCGGGACGCTTCTTCTTGCCCGATGAAGACACCAAACCCGGCGGAAACAACGTCGTAGTTCTCAGCTATAGTCTCTGGACCAACAAGTTCGGCGCCACCTCCAACACCATCGGCCAAATTCTCACTCTCAACGCCACACCCTACACCGTCATCGGAGTTGCGCCAGCCGGATTTAAAGGCACATTCACCTTCAACAGTGCCGAAGAAGTCTGGATTCCGGCCAGCATGTACTCCCAAGCATTAGCGGGATTTTTTAAAGACAATTTCAATGATCGCCGCTTCCTGGCCACCATAGCTTATGGCCGCTTGAGAGATGGAGTCTCCCAGGCCGGAGCTGAAGCTTCGCTTAAAACGGTTGCCGCTAGCTTGGAGAGTGCCTTCCCCAAAGATAACGCCGGCCGCAGTGTGGCCCTCACGCCACTGGCCGAAGCCGCTGTGGGTGTCAACAATCACAGCCAGATCACGCTCGCTGGTGGATTGATGATGGGCATCGTCGGACTGGTTCTTTTGATCGCCTGCGTCAATCTCGCCAACCTCCTTTTAGCCCAGGCCGCCAGCCGCGAAAAAGAAATCGGCGTCCGGGCTGCCATGGGTGCTAGCCGCGCTCGCGTCATTCAGCAACTCCTCACCGAAAGCATGGTCCTTGCATTTATCTCCGCGCTAGTCGGCTTAGCACTCGCCTACAGCGGGCGAACGATCTTGTGGTCGTTTCGTCCGCCGTTTGTTGCCGATAGCGACCTTGACCTTGGATTCGATTCGCACGTCTTGCTGTTTACCTTGAGCGTAGCGCTTCTCACCGCTTTGCTTATTGGCGTCGCCCCGGCATTGAAGGCTGCCCGCTCCGACCTAATTGAAGTCCTGAAGGTGGGCGGCCGAGGCAATACCGTGGGATGGGCGAGCAGTCCTTTGCGCAGCCTGCTCGTAGTTACGGAAATTGCTCTCGCGCTCGTTGCGCTGATCGGTGCCGGCTTGTTCATTCGCAGCATGCAAAATGCGCAGCGCATCGATCCGGGCTTTGAGTCCAGCCACATGTTCATGTTCAATTTCGATCTTGGCGCTCTGCATTACGACGAAGGCCGCGGCCAGCAATTCTTCCGCGCAGCCATCGAGCGCGCCGGAGCTACTCCCGGCGTGGAATCCGTTGCTATCGCCGATGCGGCTCCGTTAATTGGAGGCTTCGCGCGGACCATTTTCCCCGAGGGACAGGACGAGACTTCCGGCTATCGCGGCACGTTGACGCCGGTCAACGATATCTCGTCGACTTATTTTGGAACTCTTCGCGTACCGTTGCTTGGCGGTCGCGAATTCACCGATTCGGATCGGGCCACAACCAAGGCCGTGGCCATTGCCAGCGAAGCCATGGCCAAGCATTTCTGGCCCAACGAAAACGTCATCGGCAAGCGCTTCCACTTTTTTGGCGATCCTACTATGCGCGAAATCGTTGGCGTGGCTCGCAACACGGTGGTGAACAACATCGGCGAAGATGCTCAGCCGTTCGTCTATTTGCCCTTGACCCAGAACTATTCACCCGCCGCCACCCTTCTTGTCCGCACCAGTGGCCGGCCGGAAGCGCTGATCTCCGCGGTGCGCCGCCAAGTGCAGTCTCTGGACTCCAATCTCGCTCTTACCAATGTGCAGACCATCGGAGAGCTCATGAGCCAGGGCCTTTGGGCTCCGCGCATGGGCGCCGCCATGCTGGCCATCTTTGGCGCTCTCGCGCTAATCCTCGCGGTCATCGGCGTCTACGGCGTCCTCTCGTACTCCGTCAATCAGCAAACGCGCGAGATCGGTATTCGCATGGCCATGGGCGCGCAGACCGGCCGCGTGCTCGGCCTCGTAGTCGGCCAGGGCATGCGCCTCGCTGCCGTCGGCTTGGTCTTGGGATTGGTCGTCGCGTTCGCCGCCATGCGCGTGATGTCCAGCCTGCTGTTCGGCGTCAGCGCCCACGACCCACTCACATTCGTCGGCGTATCTCTCGTTCTCGCCATAGCCGCCGTGCTCGCCTGCTATATCCCCGCGCGCCGTGCCACCAAGGTCGACCCGATAATAGCCCTGCGCTACGAGTAGCCGAAAAGTAGGCTACTCGTGGAAACGTTTGTGGTATGTAGTCGTCCTACCTACAGGTAAGGAGCCAGTCTACATACCCCTATGGCCGCGCAAAAGAGCCGCTACCAAAACCGCACCGAAATCCTTCAAGGCACTCTGGATATGCTCATTCTCCAGACCTTGCAGTGGGCCCCGCGTCACGGCTATGCCCTCAGCAAGGCCATCCGCACCAAGTCTGGCGAAATCCTGAAGGTAGACACCGGCTCTCTCTACCCCGCCCTGCACCGCCTCGAGCGCAAGGGCTGGATCGCCGCGGAATGGAAAAAATCCGACGTCGGCCCACGCTTGCGAGTTTATCGCCTCACCAAATCCGGAAAAAAACAACTCCTCGCCGAGCGCTCTCGCTGGGAAACGCTCCTGGAAGCAATTGCCGGCGTGCTCCACCCCGGCGCGCAAGAGCGGGAGGCAGGCGAATGATGAGATTCCCGTGGCCAACCCGAAATCGCCGCAACGACGAACTCCAGGAAGAAATCCAAGCGCACCTCACGCTAGCTGAGCGCGAAGAAATGGAATCCGGGTGCACAAAAAAAGAAGCGCAGTCCGCCGCCCGCCGCGAATTCGGCAATGTAAGCATCGCCGAAGAAACCACGCGCGACATGTGGGGCACACGCTGGCTCACCGATTTCTTCCAGGATTTCCGCTACGCCGTTCGAACCCTCCGCCAGCGACCCGGCTTCGCCGTCGTCGCCATCGTAACCCTCGCCCTCGGCATCGGGGCCAATTCTGCCGCTTTCGGCCTGGTGGATTCCGCCTTCCTCCACGCCTTACCGTTTCGCGAGCCCGAGCGGCTCGTGCATGTGTGGACGACAGACGCTAGCGGAGAGCTACACACGCCCTCTCCGACTGAATACTTGGCTTTGCGGAAAACCAGTAAGTCCTTCCAGCAGGTTACCGGAGCCGGATGGATGGACTTCTTCTACGACGATGCTCAATCTAGCGGACAAACTCTGCCCGGATTTCTCATAGCCTCGAACTGGCTGCCCACATTGGGAGTTAAACCGTTCCTGGGGCGCAACTTTCTCGACGACGAACAGATTTCCGGCCGCGATGCGGTGGTAATCCTCTCTCAGGCTTGCTGGCGGACGCGATTCCATTCCGATCCGCACATTGTAGGAAAACAGATCAATTTAAATCGCCGCGCAGTCACAATTATCGGTGTCTTGCCGCAGTCCTTGGGATCTTACTTCGAGGGCATGGATGTCTTCGCGCCTCTAGTTCTGGACTCCTACAAAGAAAACGGCAATGCGCGGTCTGGGATAGTCCGCGTTCAAGTCGTGGGACGCTTGCGACTTGGTGTAACCCTGGACCAAGCACGTTCCGAAACGGAAGTCATCGCACAGCAACTCAGGGAGCATCGGCCCATCGCCGATCGCAGCGGACATTTAGTCGTCGAGGATTTCGAGGAGATGTACCGGCATCCAGGTCCGACTAGACAAAATGCCCAGCGTGGTATGTGGCTGACTGTTTGCGCGGCCGCGCTTGTGCTCCTAATCGCCTGTGCCAACGTCGCCAGCCTACTCCTGGCGCGCAGCGTGAAGAGGCACAGAGAGATAGCGTTGCGCGCCGCACTTGGCTGTTCCCGCGGCCGCATGATCCGGCAACTCCTCACCGAGAGCACGATGCTCTTCGTTTGTGGCGGCCTCCTCGGTTTGCTGATCCTCCAATGGTCCCGCGACATTATCACCAGCGTCGCGTCTGGCTTGCTTCCGGGAATATATGTGCAAGTCGATGCGCGCGTTTGCATAGTGACTCTGGGAGTGTCCTTTCTGACCGCTCTTTTCTTTGGCATCATCCCGGCGCTGAACGCAGCGCGCGCGAGCCTGAATGACACTCTCAAAGATGCTCCTCCGAACGCCGCAGGCGGTTCACAATCTCGACGCCCGCGAAATCTGTTGGTCGTATTACAAATCGCGTTAGGTATGGTCCTGCTCGTAGGTTTTGGCCTTCTCTTTCACAGCTTGCGCAACGTGGAGTCCGCGCACATTGGATACGATCCCCGCAATGTCTTGACCGCCACGCTTAGACTGCCGCCCGCGCGTTACACAGATCCGTCCGCACGCGCTCGGCTGATTCGCGACGCCCTCGATCGTGCACGCTTGCTCCCCGCTGCCGAATCCGCGGGTATCACCGGATCCCTTCCGATGTTTGGTGCGGAGAGTGCCCAGTTCAAAGTCGAGCCTCCTTCTGCTGGCACTGCACCAGCGGATGCCGAGCTCTTTTTTGTCGCCGTGAGTCCCGAATATTTCGCCGCCCTCAAGGTGCCCATGCTGGCGGGCCGACCCTTTGATAACGCGGATATCCTCACCTCGAAGCGCGTTGCCATTGTGAATGAGCTCTTTGCAAAGCAATATTTTCCGTCGTCCAATCCCGTCGGTCATCAACTTGCTCTCGCCGATTCGCCCGCGTCTTGGATCGAGATCGTTGGCGTCGTTTCGGATTTTAGCCAGCGCAATCCAGAGGAGGATCGGCGTCCTCTTGCGTACTTTCCGATTTCGCAGACGCTCCCCGCGCAATGGAGCATAGCTGTTCGCGTGCACGCATCTGCGGACTTTGCCAGTTCATCGCAGCGCCTCACGGACTGGCTGCGCGAAGTCGATCCTCAACTCTTTTGGCAGTTCGGCAGCATGCAACAAGACATCCATGATTCCGAATCGCTCGCACTGCGCCGTCCAATCATCGCCCTCTTAGCTTCTTTCGGCGCGTTGGCACTTGTGCTCGCGATTGTCGGCGTTTTCGGCGTGACATCCTATTCCGTTAGCGAGCGTACTCGAGAGATTGGCATCCGTGTCGCTCTCGGAGCTGTCCGTGCCGAGATAGCACGTCTTATCTTTCGGGAAACGCTCACGGTGACGTTCACGGGTCTTATCCTGGGCACATTCGCCGCATTTGCCGTGACGCGGTTTCTCCCTACCGGGTCCATCGGTTGGAGCGGCTCAGGAATATTTCTGTATGGAGTTTCTCGCACCGATGCGTTCAGTTACGCGTGCGCCGCTGTGTTGCTGACGAGCGTCACGACTGCGGCGTCTTGCATCCCTGCGCTGCGAGCAATGCGCGTCGATCCGATGGTAGCGCTGCGCCACGAGTAACCGAACCAAGGCCACGTGCTTCTTGGGCGGTCAGAAAGAGAGCGACTCATGAGATTCCCACGGTTGGCGCGAAATCGCCGCAACGACGAACTCCAGGAAGAAATCCAAGCGCACCTCACCCTAGCCGAGCGCGAAGAAATGGAATCCGGCTGCACAAAAAAAGAAGCGCAGTCCGCCGCCCGCCGCGAATTCGGCAATGTAAGCATCGCCGAAGAAACCGCGCGCGACATGTGGGGCGCGCGCTGGCTCACCGATTTCTTCCAGGATTTCCGCTACGCCATTCGAACGCTCCGCCAGCGAACCGGCTTCGCCGTCGTCGCCATCGTAACCCTCGCCCTCGGCATCGGCGCCACCACCGTGATGTTCACCCTCATAAACGGCGTCTTGCTAAAACCGCTCCCCTATCCGCAGCCCGACAAACTCGTCGCAGTGAACGGCCACAGCGATACCTGGAACGCGGAAATCTTCGGCGAACAAAACGTCGCCTACCCTGATTTTCTCGATCTCCAGCGCGCCAGCCGTGCTCTCGACATGGCGGGCGCGCTATTCAATGGCGCCACGCTCAGCGAACCGGGAGAGCCCGAATATGTCGACCTCCGCGAAATCTCCTCCAATCTTTTTTCCGTCCTTCGCGTAAGTCCCGCGCAAGGCCGCGCTTTCCTCCCCGAAGAAGATCGCACCGGCGCCACACGCGTGATGATCCTGGGGCACAGCTTCTGGCAGCGCCACTTTGCCGGAAGGTCCGACGCGCTCGGTGCATCCGTCGTTCTCGATCAAAAGCGCTACACCATTGTAGGCATCGCGCCCGCAGGCTTTCAGCTCTACGGACCAGAAGCCGAGGTATATACGCCGTTGGGCCAAGACACCGCAGGATATTTGCGCAACCGCGGCCCCCATCCAGTTCACGTTCTCGCTCGCCTCCGCTCCGATGCCACCCTTGCGCAAGCGCAAGCGGAAATGAAGTCGATAGGGCATCACCTCGCCGAGCAGTACGCGGACACGAATGCAGAACGCACCTTTTTGGCGCAGCCGCTTCGCCCAGAGGTTGGCGACGTCCGCTCCACGCTGTGGCTTCTCCTGGGCGCCGTCACGCTCGTGCTCCTGATCGCCTGCGCCAATGTCGCCAGCCTGCTGCTCGCCCGCGCCGTTTCCCGCGAGCGCGAACTCGCCATGCGCGTAGCGCTCGGCGCCACTCGTGGCCGATTGGTGCGCCAATGCCTCACAGAAAGCGCCGTCTTAGGCCTTTCCGGCGGCGCGCTCGGCATTTTGCTGGCCGGCATTGGCATCCAACCGTTTCTCACCTTCTGGCCAGGCAGTTTGCCGCGCGCCGAAGAAGTCCAGCTCGATTGGCGCGTGCTCCTCTTTGCCCTCACCGCTTCCCTGCTGAGCGGTTTTCTTTTCGGGCTCGCCCCCGCGTTGCGCGCTCCCACGGAAAAAGTCGAGCAAACTCTTCGTGCCGGCGCGCGAACCGTGGTCGGAAGCTCGCGCCGTCTGCATAGCGCCTTCGCCATTTCCGAAATGGCTTTGGCCGTAGTTCTCTTAGTCGCCGCAGGACTGTTAGGACGCACGCTACTGCGGGTTTCTTCCCTCGATCCCGGCGTGAACATCCACAACGTGCTCGTCACGCGCATGGCTCTTTCGCCCGGAGTGCTCGCCGATCCCGCACGAATTCGTCCCGCTTGGCAGGATGTTTTGGAGCGCGCCCGCCGCGTGCCCGGAGTGGAAGCCGTCGCCGCCATCGACACCGTCCCCATGCGCGAGGGCAACAACCAAATCGGCTACTGGCCCAGCGCCGATGTGCCGCCCGAAAACAAGCAACCCATGGCGTTGTCCACCAGTGTGACCCCCGAATATTTGAAAGTAATGGGCATTCCCTTGCGCCGCGGCCGATTCTTCGACGACCGCGATCGCATGGGCAGCAAGCTAGTCATCGTAATTGATGATGTCTTGGCGCAAAACGCTTTCGGCACAGACGACCCTGTCGGCAAGCGCCTCTGGATGCCACAAATGGGCTACGGTCCTTTCACCGTAGTAGGCGTAGTCGGCCATGTGCGTCACTGGGGACTCGCCGGCGACGATCAAGCGCAAGTGCGCGCGCAGTTTTACTATCCTTTCGCGCAACTCCCAGACAAGTACCTGCGTCGCTGGTCCGAACTCATGTCCGTGGCCGTGCGCACCAGCGTCTCGCCACTCAGTGCGGTCGAGTCCCTCCGCGGCGAAGTGCGCGGCGCCACCCGCGACCAAGTCCTCTACGAAGTCCGCACCATGGAGCAACTCGCCCGCGCCACGCTCGACCAGCACCGCTTCCTCTTATTGCTGTTCGGCGTATTCGCCGGCTTGGCTTTGCTACTCGCCTGCATCGGCATCTATGGCGTCCTCGCCTATCTGACCGGCCAGCGCATACCGGAAATCGGTATTCGCATCGCACTCGGCGCAACGGCCCACGAGGTACTCTGGCTAGTGCTCCGCCAAAGCCTGGTCATGATTTTTCTCGGCGTGGTGGTTGGTGCTACGGCCGCATTCGCAGCAGCGCGCGTACTGCAACAGTCCGTGGCAGGAGTGCGCACCCTTGAACCCATCGCCTTCGCCCTCATGATCTCAATCCTGATAGCCGCCGGCTTATTCGCCAGCTGGCTGCCAGCACGCCGCGCCAGCAAAGTCGACCCCATCATCGCCCTCCGCTACGAATGATCCAGTAGCCGGCCTTCGTCCCCCCGCAACGCCATCCTCTTGAATGGCGTTTTGCCCGTCACGTTCGTGTTACACAACCCGCCGCAACATAAATTTCTTCTAACTTGGCTAGGCCAACCCAGACAACCCAGGAACATACTCCGTCTAAGACCGTATCTTCATCAGGAGATCCCTCATGCGCACTCTGCTGCAAGACCTGCGCTTCGCTCTTCGCCAGTTTCGCAAATCGCCCGGCTTCGTTATTACCGCCATTCTCTCCCTGATGCTGGGCATCGGCGCCACCACCGCCATGTTCAGCGTCGTCTACGGCATCTTGCTGGATCCGTATCCATATAGAGACAACAACCGCATGGTCCACGTTCAGCTCAATGACAAGGGCGGCCGCGGCCCGTTGCTCCTCGTTAGCGGCTCTGGATACAAGGACTTACGGAACATCCCCTCCCTCGACGACGTCTTTTTGCAGCGTGGAGGTCAGGAAAATCTCACCGGCGACCAAATTCCCGTTTCCGTGAACGTCGGTTCCTATTCGCCGAACCTCTTTGAATACATGGGCGTGCCCCCGCTCCTCGGCCGCGAATTCACCCAGGCCGATGCTCCCAGGGGAAACGCTGCTCCCGTTGCTGTCCTGAGTTACCTTTTTTGGCAGCGCCAATTTGGCGGCAACCGCGACGTGCTCGGAAAAAATATCGAGCTGAACCATAAACTCTACACCGTCATCGGCGTTGTCTCTCCGCGATTTACTTGGGGCGACTCCGACGTTTACCGCCCCGCGCTGCCGACCGCCGATCCCAACGAGTTGTGGCTCGCCTTTGTGAAACTCAAGCCGGGTACGAAATTCCCAGTGGCGGAAGCGCAGTTTCAAGCCCTCGTCGACCAGTTTGCGAAGCAGAGCAAAAATTATCCTCAGGAGCGCAAGGTCAAGATCGTCACGCTCAACGAACAGGTCCTCGGCCAATTCGCCGGCACGCTGACGCTGCTCTTCGGCGCGGTGCTCGCGCTCCTGCTGATCGGCTGTGCAAACGTTTCCATCTTGCTGCTCGCGAGAGGCACAGCGCGCCAGCACGAGCTCGCCGTGCGCGTTTCCGTCGGCGCCGCGCGCAGCCGCCTGATTCGCCAGCTCCTGACGGAGTCCATACTTCTCTCCGTTACCGGCGCGTTAGTCGGCGTTCTCGCCGCCTACAAAGGCGTCGCGGCCTTGTCCGCCTTTCTTCCCTACTACTCCTTTCCACACGAGGCCGCCATTCACGTAAATAGCGCCGTGCTGGCATTTACGGCCGGAGTGGCCGTGCTCACCGGAATCCTGTTCGGAATTTCCCCGGCCTGGCAGCTTTCCCGTCCAAAGCTCGGGCAGCTCATTCAGGCCAGCAGCAGAAAACATACGGGCAGCGCCCACAACCGCCACACGCATCGCCTGCTGATCGCCGGACAGGTGGCTTTGACGCTGCTGCTAATGGCTGCGGCAGGTGCGGCAATGAAAGCATTTGTCGCCCGCCTCCACACGCCTTTGGGCTTTGACCCGGACCACGTAATCGCCATGAATATCGGATTCCCGAAAGGGGCAAATCCCACCTGGACGGCTCGGCTCAACGCAAACGAGTTGGTGCGCAAAACCATTACGGAAGTTCCCGGTGTCGATACCGCCAGCGTGTCAACGACGTGGTTTCCAGGCTTCGGCGGCTTCAACGCCAAAATCGAATTGCAGGGCAAACCGTCCCTCACCGACGCGCAAGCCGTAGGTTGCCTGGTCAGCGCTCACGAATTTCTGACCCTGCGCATTCCCCTGCTCGCCGGTCGTCTGTATGACGACGCCGAGAACATGCGCGCCGCGCACGTGGCCGTGGTCAACCAAGCCTTCGTCAAACAGTTTATTGGCGATAGCGATCCCATCGGCCAAAGAGTCCGCAGCCCCATGCTAAAAGTGGAGCAGCCCTCCCTGTTGCTCGCGCAAGCACCGGATGACTGGCTCGAAATCATCGGCGTCGTGGGCGACGCAAAAAATGACGGCCTCGACCACCCCATCAAGCCAGCCGTGTTCCTTCCCTATAGCTTCATTCTGCCTACCGATGAATCAATCCTGGTGCGCGTCACCGGAGATCCCGACGTAGTCCTTCGCTCCATCAAAGAACGCTTGCGCCAATTGAATCCGGAGATGGTGGTAGGCAATAACACGCACACGCTACTGTGGTGGATGGAGAATCAAGGCTGGGGACGCGAGCGATTCATCGCCACGCTGTTCTCCCTGTTCGCAGTCTTGGCGCTAGCCCTCGCCGCCACCGGCTTGTACAGCGTAGTGTCATTCGCAGTAACGCAGCGCACCCAAGAAGTCGGCATCCGCATGGCGCTGGGCGCCCCGCGAACCAGCATCATTCGCCTCGTGCTAGCCTCAACCGGCGCCATGCTCGGCTTCGGCCTGGCCGTCGGCCTCGCCCTAAGCGTAGCCCTAAACGGAGTAGTCGCCTCCTGGGTAAAAGGAAGCGCCCGCGACCCCCTCACCCTTTTAGCCTCCGCAATGCTCCTGCTGCTAGTAGCTGTCTGCGCCTGCATAGTCCCGGCCTGGCGCGCCGCCACGATCGACCCCATGCGCGCCCTCCGCACTGAGTAGGAGCATGTGCTAGTAGGGGCTTGGGGGGGGCGAATCGTTACTTAACTTTACTTAATCTGCGTTCTCGCAAGGCCACCGCGCTAATTAGCGATAAGGGGCGGAAGAGGGAACACTACCGAACTGAAGCTCGCTCAATTTAGAACCGAGACCGTGGCGATCCCGAGCCAACTTCGACCAGCTCTTCGTCTCCAACATGAGCTGAGTGGCCTGCAGCCGACGCAACCAGCGCCGCCTGACTCAGCGAATATAGATAGCCGAGAACTACTACCGGGAAGAGCATGATCGCCCCTCTCCAAATTGTGGGACGAGAGAATGAGCCAGTCATCAGCCCGGCAAATACGATTCCACCCATGAAATATGGGAACACGCGCTGGTAACAAAGCCTGCCCACTTGTGCGAATGGTTTGCCGTCAACGAGCCCGATGACAGCAGAGACCAACGCCGTGTTAAGGGGAAGATATAGGGTTCCTGCAACTATCACCAAAGCCGCTAGCGAACTGCCGCCTCTTGATCCCAGAAGAAGACTAGAGCCTTGATACGCAACGCTGGCGCTCAAGACCAGAGCCGCTGCGCTAAACGCAACCTGAACAAGGCGAGGCCGTTTGGCGGTCCACAGCGATTGCACCAGGGCGGCTGCCAACGTTATCGCGATCACCTCAGAAAAGCTGCAAACAGCTATGCCCAAGACAATGAACACAAAATTCGGCGACATCGTTCCTTCGATGCCAGGAATCTTGATCTTCATGGTTGAGGATATTGTTGCCAGACCCAGGAAAATCGCGAATGGAAGGAGGCTGGCAGGAGACCACGATCCAGCTGCAACGAGGACGACTGCAGCTCCAGAACATAAAACGAACCATATGTAGGTCTTGGCGTTCCGCGGCATCAGTTTCGCTCCGCTGACATTCGCAGTCCGTTCACCTGAATGAGTCCGTTCACCCATTTAGTCGCCCCAAACTACGGAGTTACCCCAGACAACAGAGTTACCCCAAACCACCGAGTTACCCCAGACTACGGAGTTGCCCCAAACCACCGAGTTGCCCCAAACCACCGAGTTACCCCAAATCACGGAGTTGCCCCAGACAACCGGATCGGTCCAGACGGTGCCGGGAGCCCCGGTGATCGTTACGGAGTTGGTGGCCGAATCAAACCCGGCCGCGGGTGACATCGCAGAACCCATCGTTGCCGGAGCAAGGTACGTACTGGAGAGAGCGGCGGCAGCGTCAACTGCCCCGGCGCCCGCCGCAAACATGTCCTGTACGATCGTAAAGCTTACACCGGTGCCCAAGTTCGTCGCTGTGGTGTACTGCCCAAAACCCTGCCACGCCGTCGTCATCAAGCGGGCTTTCACCTGGTCCGGAGTGAGGGACGGATTTTGTTGCAGCAACAGGGCCGCGACGCCGCTAACCACTGGCGTGGCCATACTTGTGCCGCTCATCCGCATGTAATTTGCAGGGCCCACCTGGGACCCGCAATTGATTCCAGTCGCATCGCAAGGGAAAACCGCGAGTGCCGGATACTCGGTGATCAATGTGGTATTCGGAGAAGCCAGGAGAGATACAACCGCATTACCTGGGGCGACGAGATCGGGCTTCACGATGTGATCGAACGTCGTCGGGCCTTTCGAGCTGTAGCTGGTCACAGTCTGGGCGGCTTGCGAGCCTGTTCCGTGTGTGTTGGTTGCCCCAACTGTGATCACGAAGGGATCGTTGCCGGGCGCGCCGATGGTCGCGTATCCGTTCGTGCCCGCCCCATTGTACTCACCCATGTTGCCTGCCGCGGCTACCACCACGATGCCCGCTTGCCATGCGGATTCCACCGCCTGGCAGAGAGGATCGACCGTGTAGCTTTCGTAAACGCCGCGAGATAGGGAGAGATTGATTACCCGAATGTTGTAGGTGCTCTGCAGATTGATGGCTTGCTGAATCGCAGCGATCACCGCACTGTCGACACTGGCGCCAGTGGCGTCTAGTACGCGCAAGCTGATGATGTTGGCTTCCGGCGCGATGCCGCGATAGACGTCCGGATAGTTCTGCAGGCTGCTGGAATCGTAAGCATTTCCAGCCACGATACCTGCCACATGCGTGCCGTGACCATAAGCGTCAGCCGTCGAGCTGTCGCCCGGAACAAAGCTTTCGCTATAAACGACGCGCGATGGCTGTGCATTTCCATCCGAATTCAGATCATCCACAGCGCCAACGCCGCTATCAAGGATCGCGACACCAACGCCTCTACCATTCCAGCCACCGGAGTAAGCGATATCCCCGTTGACGGCGGTAACGACGGGGTCCATCGCGCCGCTCACTTTGCGGTCCAGAGAAATGTAGGTTACATCAGGGTCGTCTGCCAGGGCGTCCAACGCCTCAACCGGCACGGAATAGTGGCCAGCCTTGATGAAGTCGAGCTTGGTCTTTAGAACCCCGCCTCGGTTCCGTACCTTCTGATGGTGGGCGGCCGTCGGCGTATAATTGAATTGGATGATCACATCAACCGTGGCGCCGTTATGGCCGTGTTTAAGAGCGTCTAGGTCTTTGGACTGCTTGTGGTTTTTCCCGTCCGCAAATGCTAAGCCCGCAGCCAGCAACGTGATCAGGGCCAACAGTGCGAGCCGCGCGCCCCACGTCGTTGTCTGTAAGACGCTGTCGCTGGAGGATTGCCTTCTTTTGCGCGTAGCGGGCATGAGCCGGGCTCCTGACTGACTCGCGTGCTGACAGGCGGTTATGGTCTCTGTGCAGCGATGTCAGTATTAGCGCTGGCTATGTTTGAGTCGATAGTACAGGTGGGTACCAGGTTTAGTACCAAAGTACAGCAGGTTTTTGTAAGCCGAACATTGCTACTGCCCTGGCCTTTCGTCGTATTCAACCCCACTTCACTGAAGTGTTGAAGAATTGGCTTGCAGGCACGATTGAGAAGCAATCTGTCGTTCATCTCCAGTTAGTGTCTGGCGGCTGGATTAGACACTCGTAACTCCTCAAGGTGTTCCTTTACCACCTCTCGTGCAAACAGTGTCTATGAATTCAGTTTTGCGGTGCGGTAGAGAGTCGAACGTGGTAGTCGGAGACATGCGGGCAGCGTGCTTCGGATTTTCACCTCTTTGGTTAATACTGGCCCTGAGGGCAGTAGACTCCGCACCGATGCTCCGGCTACGTTAGTATCGTCGGCATTCACGCCGTAAAGGATCCCCATGACCCTCGGACTAGTGACGGAGAAAACCCAAGACACAGAGCCCCAACATCTGCTTGAGTTCAGGGAAGGCGTCGAGCTTCTTAAAAATGAATACCCCGAAAAGGCGCTGCTGAAACTCCGACGTGCATTCGAAAGCGACAAGCGGAACCCTTACTACATTTCTTTTCTTGGATTGACGATTGCCCGTGCGGAACGAAACTGGGAACAGGCCTTGGACCTTTGCGAAACGGCCGTAAAACTCAATTCCAAAGAGATCAAGTTTCACCTGAATCTCATCGAGGTCTATGCATTGGCAGGGTGGCGCGAGAAAGCACTAAGCAAGTTGGACAACGCCTCAAAGTTATTTGGCAACGATGCGCGATTGAAGCGTTTCCGCGCAAAGATCGTGGAGCGTCGTGCCCCGGTTCTGCCTTTTTTGGGACGCGGTCATTTCCTGAACCGGGAACTCGGCAAATTCCGACACCGCATATGGAAGCGCGGAGACAGGTGAGATCATGCCCAGCAGAATTATGGCACCGTGCGCATTCACGGTGACTGTCCGGGTTTGCGGATTTTGCAAGGGTGGAGCCTTCTACCGAGGTTCGCGCTTGGCGATCAAATACTCGAGCCTGTTGAACTCTCTTTCCATTTGTTCGGCGAGAGGTCGGATTTGGCTGACACACCTCTCGAAGTGTCGCAAGTGATTCCCGGTCGCATCCTTCACGAATAGGTCACGGTTCGCTTGAATGTGCTCCAAAGCAACGGATAGGACCAGGCGAAAGTTCTTTAGGTTGTCGAGAAAGCTCCCCGGATCTGCCATAGAAGCTCCGCGAATCATCCGCGGGGAAACCAAGTAATAGCTGAAATTTCGCGCGCTTCCTACTGGCTTTGCGTCCAGTGTTGGTACATTGCCCCCTCGTCCCGGTTGGGTCGGGGGGGCCATCCTTGGCGGGTGCGAGAGGTGCCACGGCTGGGTGCGCATTCGTCCCCCCAGGCTGTTAGTTAGCCTCAGCGATGCGGTTGCTGCTCGTGGGGGGTAGCAGCCTTCATCCACGCCGCAAGGATAACCGCTTGGCCGGGTGGCATCTCCACAAAACAAAGGCCCATGAATTGGTCCTTCAGGCTATAGACCACGAAGGCGTGTGTTCGCAAGGAAACGCCGTTCTTGGTAATTTCCACCAGAACCCGTGTTCCTTGCGAGAACGGCGCCTTGCGCGTTACGATGCAGCACCCACTCGGGCTCAAGTGCGTCGTCAAGCCATCAAGTTGCATCCCTGAGACCACGTCCGTTGCTTTAGCCCTTGCCACGAACGGGCATCTTACGACGCGTCGTTTTTGAGTGGACGTCTCGGACCCCATGGCATCTCACCAAGGCACGTTTCTTAACTTTGTTGCGATTGCCGACCTTGCAACAATCATACCCGGATATACGCCGTGACCTAGAAAAGGTTCAACCATCGTTGTTAGAGAAAACGTAAGGCTCAACGTACGCCGCCAGCGATACGATCAGCCCGTAGCAATGGATGCCGGACTGCTACCACAGACTTTCATCCGAGTTACTCGGAAAGGCTATCCTCGCGCTTCCCCGCACGAAACCGGTAGTGCTTTTTCCATCGATACACGCTATCAACTTTTTCAAATTCGTCCTGTTCGGCCAGCGCCATTTCGTCCAGCGTGTTTTCTACCTCGCGCACGGAGTAAGACGTGGGCTCCATTGAGTCATGCACTTGCTGCGCCGTGCCCTCCCCCATCGTTCTCAACCGAGATTTGACGGCTTCATACCGCGTACGGTCATCCATAGTTTTGACCCGAATCTAAGTTAATCAGTTTCCGCAAAGCGTCAAGTTCTATAATCTCTTGCGTCCCCTTCTTCTTCGCTTCCCTGGGTGCCGCTCTTATCCAATCAATCCTTGTGGGTTTCAGGGTGCGGGTTTGCGCTTTCTCCGTCGTCGCCTCGTCATCTCATTAAATCGGCCACTTGCACCTCAACTGTCCCTTTGTACAGTTGTATTTAGTTAACCCATCGGGTATCTTACGCCATGACCGTCGCGCAACCCTCCTCGTCAACTCGCTCCCCACGCCTTTTTCTGATCTCTGCGCCTATCTCAGCGTTCTCTGCGCCTCAGCGTTATCCTTTGCGGTCGTATTTACCCTGGCCAAGAATGGCTACTAAAAGGGAGGAACTCTAACTACCTTTAGAATGAACACTTGTAAAAGTGTATGAAAATAAATGACTTTAACTCCCTCTAGAATGAACACTTATGCAAAACCCAGGGGGAGGGGGTAGGAGACCGTTAGCGTAGAAAGGAAAACTAAGCTTGGCTCGCAACCGGCTGCAAGCCGGCCGATAACACGGGCGTGACTAGCTCCAGGGCCACGGAGACAAAGTCTTCTGCGGGGCAGCGGTCAGCCGTGCTCACCCATTGCTTCACCGAACCGTAGATGGTCCAGCTTGCTGTCGCCGCGATCATTTCCGCGGAGATACGCCGCTGTTGCGGATTACGACGAAAGCCTTCCATCAGCATCAGGCGGATTTGGTCGATTACCGTGGCCTCAACAAAGGGCTCAAACTGCAGCCGGTCGGAAGACTGCAACTTCTGGATCTCCAACAGGTAATCGCAGAGGGCGAGGATAATGGCTCTGAACGCCGCGGGGCAGGTGCCATCGAAGCTCACGTTGCGCTGGGCAAGAAGCTGAAGAAAGCTCACGCGAATCAGCTCTTCAAGCAGAGCGAACTTGTCCGGGTAATGGGCGTAGAAGGTCGCGCGATTCAGGGTTGCGGCCTCGGTGATGTCCTGGACCGTGATGTCGTCGAAGCCCTTTTGCTCTAGTAACTTACGCAGCGCATCCTGCAAGAGCTGGCGCGTCCTGCGGATCCGGGGATCGAGTCGATCGCATTGTTCCTGAAGCATGTTCCCCTTCCGCATCCTTTCGCATTCAAGAATGCACACTAAGGATACCATATAGCGACGACTGCTGACTAGTCGACGAGTAAGCCTCCATGCCGCATAGACGACAGATGTTGATTTCCAGGTAGACCTGATATAGCATGTAACCGACAGATGATGCTTATGCATCGAATGCTGTATTGGAGGATTTACCATGGCAACGACACCAAAGCCCACGCTTCTAAAGATTGATTCGAGTCCCATGGGAGAGCGCTCTATCTCCCGCAAGCTCACCACAGCCTTCGCAAAGGCTTGGCTCAAAGCCCATCCCGGCGGAACCGTCATTTCGCGCGATCTGACTGCACTGCACATACCGATTGTTGATGGCGGTTGGGTAGGTGCTGCCTACGCGCCCGAAGGCGCCCGCACCCCGCAGCAGAGGGATGCCTTGGCGACCTCCGACATTCTGATTGCGGAGCTGCAGCAGGCGGACGAGTACGTCATTGGAGTCCCGATGCACAACTTCAGCATTCCCTCCACGCTGAAGCTCTGGATCGATCAGGTAGTGCGCTTGGGCAAGACCGTCGCGTACAGCGCGGCTGGCAGAGAAGGCTTGCTGAAGGGGAAAAAAGCAACGCTGCTGATGGCCAGCGGTGGAGTCTACGACCAGGGAGGCGCTGCGGAGTCTCTCAACTTTGTCACTCCGTATTTGCGCACGATCTTTGGATTTATTGGCATTACGGACGTAAACTTCATCGCTGCCGGAGGCACCCAGAAATTGATGACCGGAGAAGTCGATCCGCAAACGTTCCTGGCGCCCTCCCTTGAAAAAGTTCACGCACAGGCCAGTCTGTAAGAAAAACGAATCCACACACAGGAGACAAAGATGAAGATCGCATCGACAATCGCACGATACTTACTGGGCCTGATTTTTCTCGTGTTTGGCTTGAACGGATTCCTGCACTTCATTCCCATGCCGCCCCCTAAGGGTGTCGCAGCCCAGCAGTTCGGAGGTGCCATCTTCACGTCCGGCTACTGGGTGGTCATCTTCGGCATTCAAGTTCTTGGCGGCGTGCTGCTCCTGGTGAATCGATACGTTGTTTTGGCACTGATCCTGCTTGGACCGGTGGTCGTAAACATTGTGTTCTTTCACTTCCTGATGGCTCCCGAAGGGATTCCGCTCGCCAGCGTCGTGACCATTCTGTGGATAATCCTTGCGGTTCGCTACAAACAATATCTAGCGTCAATTTTTGTGCAGCGCCCGGCGTAAGTTAGCCTGAGAGCATCCTCATCGGAGACCCTCAGAATGAAACATCGTGTTCGGCAGCGATCAGCTGCTAATCGGGGCTCTGCCCCAGGCCAATGCGAAATGGGTTGCCAGCTTGGGCGGCGATGGCGTACCAGCCAGTGGCGCCTATGTGCAGGAAGCGTTTGTAGGAAAAGCCGAAGCCGGTGTTGAGCTCGCTGGTCGCGGCGAGGACGCCGAGTCCGTCTGGAATCGCTTGCGCAGGTTTACCCAGGCCAATGATGGGCTGTCCGCCGCCTACGTGCTGGCCTTTTCCAAGGTTTTTTTGCGCGACGCGAACGTTGTCCAGCAGGATTCGCGCGGTGTTGACGTCACCGTGAAAGCCATCGATGTCGCGATTTTGCGGCAAACGCCGCGTGAGCAAGGCCGCCGCCAAATGCCCGGTTCCTTCCAGCCAGACCGCGCTGGGACTCGGCTGATTGGAAAATGGATCGGACGGCGCGATGAAGCAGGGGCTTTCCGCGCCTTCGTTTTCAGCGAGCGGAGGGCGCATGCTCTGCGAGGCAAAGGTAACTCCGGAGATGCGAATGTTGCCGGTCAAGTTGTTGTTGTTGAGCGCCGGAATCAAATCGCTGTTGTATGCCTGAGGCGTGTCGGTGACCGCAAGATTCGTCTTGCACCAGTCGATGGACATCCCGCGGTCAGGATTGAGAAACGCCTGGAACGACCAATTCTGTACGTCCTCCGGAATATTGTCCTGGCTCAGGTTGGGGTTGACGCTAACTCCGTCCGGCCCGGTGCCGGTGAAGAAAAATCCCCCGGCGACATTGAACATCGCGTCGACGAAGATGCGAGCATGGTCGGCGCGCTGCGTCCAGGTAGCGGAATCGCCCGTTAGGCGAGCGAGCATGGTGAAGAGCGCAAAGACGTCAATATTGTGCTCGGTGGATTTCACCTGGTTGGCACCGAGAGTGAAGTTGTAGCCGCCGGCACCGCGCGTGTCGAACGTGTTGTTGAAAATCCAATTGCCCAGGCGAACGGCTCCGCCCAGGTAGGCCGAGATTCGCGTGCGATTGGCTAGCTGCGCGAGGGCCATTCCGGTCCACGCCATGTCCCCCGTCGCGCTGCCTAAAAAGAAAAATGGAAAACCGGAGGGAAGGACGAAAGCGCCTTGCGCGTCCGCATGATCCACGAAATAGGCTTGGCGCACGCGGCCGTCCTCGGCGGGATCAATTTGTTGCGCGTAGAGCAAGCCGTTCCCCAGAATCTTGGCGCGGGCTAGATCGAGACCTTGGCCGCGCAGCAGCCGGGCCATGATTTCCACGGCATTGTCATAAACGAACGCGGTGCTTTCCAATCCAATTTCGTCCGAATAGCTTTGCGAAAGGCGAGTGGTGGAACCTTGGGCGTAGGCGTCCATCATCGTGTCCAGAAACACATACGCGTTTTGAAGCGATGATCGAAATTTTTCCGCATCGCCTTCAGAGAAGAGGGATGCGGAATCGCCGTCTTGACCCGGCCGGGCCAACGCTGTTCCCGGAATTGCGGCGACTCCGGCAGCGGCCGCGGCGGCGGCACCTGCCTGGAAAAGCTTGCGTCTTGAAAATAGCGTGGAATTCATTAGGACCGTCCTGTTGATTGGGCGGAGCCCTTCGTGGCGGGGAGGCGAGGGCACGCCCGGTGGGGATGAAAAGCGGGGGGAATTATTGTTTTCCGTGGAGCGGTTGTCAATGCCAATTTCGTGCGCGTCGTCCCTGCACATTTCGATTAGTTCAATGACTTGGTCGCGAGGTTTGTCTCGCAGTTGTCGCGGCGAAGCTTGCGGTGTCATGCGCGGTTCACAAGGATGCAATCACGTTGTAACTCCTGAGGCGCATTGTCCCGGGGCTGTCCCCGGCGCAGATGAAAGTTGTCTGCGAGGATTAATGCGAACAAGGAGCGACTATGCATCTAAAGGACGTGTGTGCGAAGGGTCTGCAATGTGTCAAGACCGTCTTCGTGGGAATTACGATTGTGCAGTTCAGTTTCGGCGGTTTGCTGGTCGGTTCAGCCGAGGCGAAAGAAAAGAGCAACACACGCACTCCGATCAAGCACGTAATTGTGCTCATCGGCGAGAACCGATCGTTCGATCACGTTTTCGCGACTTATAAGCCGAGGAGCGAGGACGGCGTAAAGAACCTGCTCTCGGAGGGAATCATCAAGGCGGATGGTACCCCGGGTCCGCGTTTCTCGAAGGCTGCGCAATTTCAAGCTGTAAAGCCGTTCAAGACGGAATACTTCATCAGCTTGAACAAGAATGAGAAGGCGCCATACGACACCCTGCCGGCCCCTACCTTGAACTTTTCGCCCAGCCCCGACGCCTCGATCATCGGTTTTGCCACAGAGCCACCTCCTTTTCCCCCGGCCACGCCGACTGCTTTTTTGGCGGCAATCGAGCCGTCTTTGGAAACCGCCGATCTTGGCCTGCTGACTACTGGTGCTTCTGGCGCTAACAATACATTTGTACTGACCCCAGTTCCGGACTTCGATACGCGGGTCGCGAATTTCAACAACTTACCGAACGGACCCTTCCCACTGAAGGGGGCGAGCCTCCCCTACGATTCCTACACCGGTGATACGACGCACCGGCTCTTCGAGATGTGGCAGCAATCGGATTGCAACATCGCGAACGCCACCCGCCAGAACCCCTCGGGTTGCCTGAGCGATCTCTATCCCTTTGTCATCACGAACTATACGAACCAGATCGATAACTTTGATACGCCCCCTGCCATCGACGACAATGGCGGCGGGAATTCGATGGCGTTCTACAATGTGCAGGCCGGCGATGCTCCGGTACTGAAGCAGCTGGCCGATGAATTCTCGATGAGCGACAATTTCCATCAGTCGGTGATGGGGGGTACGGGCGCCAACCACGTGATGCTGGGCACCGGCGACGCAATTTTTTGGAGCGACGGCCAGGGCAATCCGACGACACCGCCGTCACACATCGCCAACCCCGATCCGCTACCGGGAAGCGACGACGTTTATACCGTGGACCTTGGTTTTGACGGCAACTTTACGGAGTGCGGCGATTTGTCGCAGCCGGGAATCAAGCCGATTCGCGACTACCTGGCGTCACTTCCCTACCATCCAAGTACCCGGTGCGAACCGGGGCATTTTTATATGGTGAACAATAACTCGCCGGGATTTTTGCCGGACGGCACGGTGGACGTCGCGGGAATTAAGAGCGGGGGCTCGATTCCACCAAGCAATGTACGTACGCTCGGTGAGGCACTGAATGAAAAGGGAGTATCTTGGGCGTATTACGGTGGAGCTTACGCAGCCGCCGTAGCGGGTCAGCCGGTCGGGAGGGCCTACTGCAACATTTGCAACTTCGAATCGTACGCCACGAAGATCATGGGCGATCCGGTGCAACGGACGGCGCATATAAAGGATGCGACGGATTTCTTTGCTGCCGTTGACAACGGGACATTGCCAGCGGTGTCTTTCCTAAAGCCGGACGGCTTGCTGGACGGCCACCCGGCATCGTCGAAGCTGGACCTGTTCGAGGGCATGTTGAAGAAGGTGCTCGACCATCTGAATGCCAATCCGGCACTGATGGCGGAGACCGCGTTGATCGTTACGTTCGACGAAAGTGGCGGTTACTACGACTCGGGCTACATTCAACCGCTGGACTTCTTTGGCGACGGACCGCGCATTCCGCTGATCATTGTGTCGCCGTTCACTAAGGGCGGGCACATCAACCATACGTACACCGACCATGTTTCGATTCTTAAATTCATCGAGCGGAACTGGGATTTGAAACCGTTGACGAGCCGGAGCCGGGATAACTTCCCGAACCCGCGCGTGGATGACGAGAATCCTTATGTGCCGTTGAATAGCCCGGCGATCGGAGATCTGTTTGATTTCTTCCGTTTCGATCGCGGTGGGGATAAGGACTGAAAGACGGAACTAATCGGTTGGAAAATAGGCGCTGCTCGCAGCAACACCGAGCAGCGCCTTTCGTTTTGACTTGATCGTCACGGTGCCGCGAAAGTGCGGATAGAGCATTACAGAACGACTTAGCGGGCGGCGAGCTGGACCTCGCAGAAGCTGGACGCTTGGAGGATGGCAGCTCTCATTTGGCGGGCCAGGTCAGCGTAATCGGAGCCGGGCTTTCCGAACTCGAGGTAGGCAATCGTGGTAGCGGCGTTTATGTTCTGTGCTTCACGTTCGAACCAGCGCGAGACTCGTTGCCGATTGAAACTAATGGGAGCCTGCGCCGTGAAGATAACGTAGCCGCGCTTTGGGTTGCTTGCTGTACCCCAAATGATGTTGTTAACGGAATTGAGGGGAACGGTAAAAGTGTCGGTATCGGTGTACCCGGCGAAGGAGGTTGCGGTAGTAAAGCGTAACTGGCAGCCCTCCATGGAGACACCTGTATAAGTGACGGTGGTAGCGGCGTCGGTGTACCCAGCGGATTCGCTGATGGTGGCGACGACCCAATCGCGTGTCTGGTCGTAGCTTGGCTGCGGAGCACCTGCATAGGAGGATAAGGTTGCCAAAGTTAGAATCAAAGCCAAGGCCACTGAGACAAAAGGCTTCATGGACTCCCCCTCAGGAATAAAGGTGTAAAACACCTTTCGTGATTCGTCTCAATTTTGAGGAACTGGTGTGCTCATTCGGGAAGCATGGCAGATGCCATTCCGCAGCCCGGGTAAGGACATTAGAAGGAATGAGATACCGGGGTTAAGCGCGCGCTGACTCGCAGGATGTGTCTAAGAGAATGCCTGGGTTGCGCAAAGTTTTTCCTAGGGGGAGAAGGATCAGGAAGTCCTGGAGCTGTTACGAGGCACGAATCGTGCCCGAAATGCGGCTCGCGGCGGCTACTTGGGGTCGGGCAGGGGGAGGACGGCCTGGGCAGGGGCTTGGCCTAGCATGCCGCCCAGGGTGTCTTGGGCCTTTTCGAAGCGCTTGTCGGCTTCGGCGTAACTTTGCTGGGCGTTTTTGAGGTGGTTGCCTAATTTTTCGAAGACGTCGGCGAAGGTTTCCATTTGCTTTTTCATGCCGTCGAGGCTGCCGAGAATGCGGCGGGCGTTTTCTTCGATTTGCATGCCGCGCATTCCCATGGCGATGACGCAGAGATTGGCGTAGAGCGTATTCGGAGAGACGGCGATTATTTTTCTATCGCGACAATAGGCGTCGATGGCCTGGCCCTTGGCGTCGAGCGTATTCAGCATTTCACAATAAACATTTTCGGAGGGGACGAACATGAGGGCGACGTCGAGCGTGCCTTCGTTGGGCACGATGTATTTTTTTGCGATGGAGTCGGCGTGGCCCTTGACGGCAGTGGCAAAGGCGCGGCGGGCTTCGTCGCCGTCGGATTCGATGCGGCGGAAAGCGTCGAGGGGAAATTTGGAGTCGATGGCCATTAGCTTTTTGTCGCGAAGGAAAATCACAGCGTCGGCGGCTTCCCCGGTGGAGAAGCGATACTGCAGGGAAAATTGCGACGACGGGAGCGAGTCTTCGAGAAGACGCTGCAGGGTGACTTCGCCGAGGAGGCCGCGGGTCTTCGTACCGCCGAGAATGTTTTCGATGGATTGCGTGGCAAGGGAGAGACCGCGGCTTTGTTCGTGAACGGCGCCGATTTGTTCCTGAAGTTGGAGGATTTGGTCGCGGGTGTTCTTTAGCTCGGCGGCGATGGCGGTTTGGCCTTGCGTGGCGATTTGCGCAGAGTTAGTGACTCCATCGTGGAGAGCCTTGGTGACATTTTCAAGGCGCTCGGAGACAGTTTGGCCGATGGATTGGATTTGGCCGGCGCTCTGCGATTGGGTTTGCGCGACGGAGAGGAGATCGCGGCGGAGTTCGGTGAGCTGAGATTCGAGGGCGGAGCTTCTCTTTTGGGATTGGGAGATTTGCGTGAGGAGCCAGAGAATCAGGGCGATCAAAATTATGGCGACGATTAGAAACACTGAATTCATGGGTTACTACTTTACTCGCCCGGAAAAGAATTCACCACAAAGGGCGACGAGAGGAAAGATTTAACACGGAGGGCGTGCAGGTGCGACGGAGGGAGTGAATCCAGACCAATTTTGTGCAGCCCGAAAATGGTGTCGAGAGCCACGGCGAGACTCATGAATGCGATCGCCTAGAGGCGCGCCCGGAACATCTTCCAGGAACACCATTTTCTTTAGTGCATTCCAAATTTCCTCAAATGGAATTGGTTCCAATGTGGCGTGAATTCCTGTGATCAAGCGAACCACTTTCCAGCGAACATTACGGAACTCAAATTATCGTGCCCTGTGGAATCAGTGTGTTAGCAGCGTGGCATGATCGAAAGTATCGACGCGTTGTAAATCTCCTTTGGCATGGGTTTTGCACGGTCTCCCCGCGGCGGAACAGGACTCCTATCGAGAGAGCCGAGAAGTACTTGGCGAGAAAAACCGAGGGGTAAAGGTTTTGGCTAACTTTTCGAGCTAGTGGCCCTTGGCATCAAGTCCTCAACGATGCCGCAACTCTCTTGAAGGGAACGCAGCTGGTCCGATTCTGCTGCGGTGCCAATTTGCTGATCCCAGTTGGCCGGGTTCCGGACACTTGCCACGTACTTGGTGCCAGAAGAAGTAATGCGCAAATTGGTGGTTGGCAAAATTGGGATCGGGGTGTTGCTGCTCGCCGTTCTGGTGGCCGGATGCGGCGACTGGGACAAGAATGCGAGGAACCCTGGCGATCCGCTGACACCGCCCACAGTGACCGCGGTAACGCCCGCGGACGGCTCTACCGTCGCCAACAACGCAGTTATCACCGCAACATTCAGCAAGGCGATGAATCCTGCGACGATCAACACCTCTACGTTTACTCTGAGCTCCGGCGGGGCGAGGGTGACTGGGCAAGTTAGCTACGTTGGGGCGACCAAGACCGCCACCTTCCAGCCCGCGGCCAGTCTTGCGCCGGGCACTACTCTTACTGCCACGATCACCACTGGTGCGAATGACCCGTACGGCAATGCGCTGGCGGCCAGTTTCGTGTGGAGCTTCACGACCGGTGCGCCGACCGTTATTTCCACGGTCCCCGCGAACGGCGCCAACGCAGTGCCCGTCAACACTCTGGTCTCGGCTACGTTCCGTGAAGCGATGAACCCGGCGACGATTGACGCGGCTACGTTTACTTTGATGGGACCGGGCGCAACTCCGGTGGCGGGAGTAGTCACCTATGCGGGCAGCAGGGCGACATTTACTCCGAGCGGAGTTCTCGCCAACAACACGTTATATACAGCCACGATCACCAGCGGGGCGAAAGACCCCGCGGGCACACCACTAGCCGACAATTTTGTGTGGGCGTTTACAACGGCTGCGCCGCCTACGGTCGTTTCCACAGTTCCGGCGAATGGGGCGGCATCTGTGGCCGTCAACACGACGATCTCCGCTACGTTCAGCGAGGCTATGAATGCCGCAACCATCAATGCGGCAACGTTCACGGTTACCGGTCCGGGAGCCACTCCCGTGGCCGGCGCCGTTACCTACGCGGGCACCAGCGCGACGTTTACGCCGACTTTCGCACTTGCAAGCAGCATTTTATATACGGCAACGATTACCACGGGCGCGAAGGATCTCACAGGCGCTCCGCTGGCAGCCAACTTTGTACGGACATTTACAACGGCAGCGGCGCCCACGGTCGTTTCTACAGTTCCGGCGAATGGGGCGGCATCTGTGGCGGTCAACACGACGATCACCGCTACGTTCAGCGAGGCCATGAATGCCGCAACCATCAACGCGGCAACGTTCACGGTAACCGGGCCGGGAGCCACTCCCGTGGCGGGCGCGGTTGCGTTTGCCGGCACCACGGCGACGTTCACGCCGACGGCAGCTCTGGCGAACGGCACGTTGTTTACGGCGACGATTACGACCGGAGCGAAGGATGCGGCAGGCGCTGCGCTGGCAACCAATTTTGCGTGGACTTTCACTACGACCTCCACGCCCACGGTAACCTCCACGGTTCCCAACAATGGGGCCACCAACGTCCCGCTCAATCAGAAAATCACCGCAACGTTCAGTGGGGCGATGACGGCGTCCACGATCACCGCGGTGGGGACCTTTACAGTGGCAGTGGCAGGTGGCGGAGCTGCCGTGGCGGGTACGGTCACCTATGATGCGGCAAGCAATACGGCGACTTTTGCGCCGATAGCCGCTCTCGCGACCAATACTCAATACATGGCCACGGTTACCACCGCCGCGCAAAGCGTTCAAGGGGCCGCGCTGGCCGCAAACCTTGCATGGGCCTTCACGACGGCTCCGGCACCGAGCGTGGTTTCCACGGTTCCGGCGAACGGTGGCACTGTAGTGCCCGTCAACACGGTTGTCTCCGCCACGTTCAGCGAGACCATGAACGCTGCAACCATCAATGCGGCAACGTTCACGGTGACCGGCCCGGGCGCAACTCCGGTGGCGGGAGTGGTCACCTACGCAGGCACAACAGCAACGTTCACGGCGACGGCGATTCTTGGCAGCAGCACCTTGTTTACAGCCACGATCACCACCGGAGCAAAGAATCCCGTGGGCACTCCGCTGGCCGCCAACGTTGTGTGGACCTTCACGACGGCTCCGCCACCAAGCGTGGTTTCCGCGGTTCCGATAAATGGGGCCACGGCCGTGGCCGTTAACACGACGATCTCTGCTACGTTCAGCGAGGCCATGAACCCCGCAACTATCAACGCGGCAACGTTTACGGTAACCGGCCCAGGAGTCACTCCCGTCGCTGGCAGCGTCACCTACGCAGGCGTCACTGCGACGTTTACGCCGGCAACGGTGCTTGCAACTAGCACTTTATATACGGCCACGATTACCACCGGAGCGAAAAACCCCGCAGGCGCCGCGCTGGCAGCGAACTTTGTGTGGACTCTCACAACCGCTGCGGCACCTGCGGTTGTTTCCACAGTTCCGGCGAACGGCGCCACAGCAGTGCCCGTCAACACGGTTGTCTCCGCCACGTTCAGCGAGATCATGAATGCTGCAACCATCAATGCGGCGACGTTTACGGTGACCGGCCCGGGAGTCACTCCCGTGGCGGGAGTAGTCGGCTACGCAGGCACGACAGCGACGTTCACGCCCTCGGCAGTTCTTGCCAACAGCACCTTGTTTACAGCCACGATTACCACCGGGGCGAAGGATCCGGCAGGTGTTCCGCTGGCAGCCAATTTTGTGTGGACCTTCACGACCGCTGGGCCACCGACGGTGGTTTCCACAATTCCGGTAAATGGGGCCACCGCAGTGCCCGTCAACACTCTTGTCTCCGCTACGTTCAGCGAGGCCATGAATGCTGCAACCATCAATGCGGCAACGTTTACGGTGACCGGTCCGGGCGCCACTCCCGTGGCGGGAGTAGTCACCTACGCAGGCAACACCGCGACGTTCACGCCCACGGCAGTTCTTGCCAACAGCACCTTGTTTACAGCCACGATTACCACCGGTGCGAAGGATCCGGCCGGCGCTCCGCTAGCCGCCAATTTTGTGTGGACTTTTACAACGGCTCCGCCACCAAGCGTGGTCTCCACAATTCCGGTAAGTGGGGCCACCGCTGTGGGCGTTAACACGACGATCTCGGCAACATTCAGCGAGGCCATGAACGCTGCAACCATCAATGCGGCAACGTTCACGGTGACCGGCCCAGGCGCCACTCCCGTAGCGGGAGTAGTCACCTACGCAGGCAACACCGCGACGTTCACGCCGACGGCGATTCTTGCCAACAGCACCTTGTTTACAGCCACGATTACCACCGGTGCGAAGGATCCGGCAGGTGTTCCGCTGGCAGCCAATTTTGTGTGGACGTTTACGACGGCTCCGCCGCCAACGGTGGTTTCCACGGTTC
>Ga0210409_10000240_pt1 | contig 109197 bp, 103 predicted proteins | sample IncBWH17MmetaG_FD_161649 | JGI IMG/M metagenome (GOLD analysis project Ga0210409, IMG submission 161649) | Forest soil microbial communities from Barre Woods Harvard Forest LTER site, Petersham, Massachusetts, United States - Inc-BW-H-17-M | ecosystem: Environmental > Terrestrial > Soil >... | reverse complement strand
TACCAACGCAAATCTGGAAAAACGTTTCATCTCTTTTCTCCTTTGAGCGTTGAGGCGAAGGGCTTCCTATCCCCCTTCAGATGTATCGCCTCTCCGGATGTTTCACTGAAGTGGGAAAAAGGCAGGCTAACCGGCCCTTGGCCGAATGCGCCCAGCGACCAGTGTTTACCGGTCTCAATATTAGTCCAGCGAAACGCGCTAGTGTTACCTATTCAATTCCACTTGCCTGATAAGTCGGCTTACCGGACATCTGGTTTTGGGTCAATTCCACACTTTTCCGATACCGCGTTTTACCAGGCAGTAGGCTGTTTGTTTTGGGGGGAAAGAAAAAGAGGGGCAATCATCCTTGTCGCAGTAATCGGGTCGCGCTCCAGTTTTTACTGTGTGCCAGTCACAGTTGATCGATAATATCCCTGGCAGAATATTGCTTCTCTGCGATAGGGTCCGAAGCACTGGGGCTAGGCCACATCGGGGATTTCAACGTTTAGCCAAGAAGGAGCACTAGTAGTGGCTTATCAAAAAGCAATTGCCACCATGCTTGTCGCAGTCGTGTTCGCGCTTGGAACTTGGGCACAAAACGCCACCCCCCCAGCCAAACCCAAACCTGCCGACGAATTACTGAAGGGAAGCAAGCACGCGGCGGAACTTCCGAAAGGGGAATTTCAAGACAATCAAATCGAGCTTGCCCCGGACCAAGATCGGCGGCAGCTACGGGAGAGTCGTTACAAGGGTCTTTATGCTGAAATCAGGGACCCCGCCGACGACAACCCGACAGGACCGCCAAGGCAAATAGTTTACGTGATTAATGATTACGCCGAAAAACTAGACCCACTTCCGGCTTCACGATCTGCCGCCGTTGTAATTGTAACGGTTTTGAGTAGCAAGGCATACGTAAGCAAGGACCGTACCTACGTCTATTCTGACTTTCAGGTTCGCGTGGACGAAGTGCTGAAACAAGACCCCCAAACGAATCTTGTTGTTGGAGGACGAATGGTCGCGTCGCGAGGGGGCGGAACTATTCACTTTCCCTCTGGCCGCATCAACGATTATGTAGATAAGGGTGAGGGCATGCCTGCGATTGGATCACAGTATTTGTTCTTCCTTGTAAGGCCCAACATCGCTGAACCGGAATACGAGGTAATCATCGGAGGCGCATACGAATTAAGAAACGGGATGGTCCATCCGCTCGATGACTTCAGCCCGGAACTCGATAACGCCAGCGCCCAAGAGGTGATAAGCAAGGTTCGCGCTGCCATAGGAGCAAAGCCATGAAGAGCATACTGCACGTCGTGCTTTGGCTCGTTCCTGCCGTTCTTGCGATCATTGGATCTTCAATCGCCCTTGCATGTTCCTAGCCAGCCGCCGAGTCCATCGCTCTAACTTGGCCTCGGTTAGCAAAGGTATCCGCCATTGGCGGCGGCACCAGCTCCTGATTAGCCTTACCGGACATTTGCCCGGCCAACCTTGCCACTGATTCCACTTGTTTCCGAAATCGGAAGTAGAATCGCCCAACTGAAGGGGGTTCCATGCGCTTGCTAGCTTTACTTGGACTGCTTGCTGTCTTCTTTGTTTGTTCGTCTGGTAGGGTTGGCACCGCCGAGCAACCGGATATCAGCAGGTCCGGTAGCGACTTCTTGGAAGTCTGTTCAGGTATAGACGGTGAACGGAACAGCAACCCAGTCCGGGTCTATAACGATGCTACCTGTCTGGGTTGGGTTGAAGGCTTCGCAGATGGTTTCACTGTGCATGACGAGTTGCTGGGTGTCCCCGTAAAGGACAGGATGGCCTGCGTGCCCCATGAAGCAACCACTATTCGAACCGTTCGAATAATTAAGAAATACATCGCTGACAATCCTGATAAAGCGCACCGCCCAACTCGTTACATAGCCTCCTTGGCGATGGTGGGTGCATTTCCGTGTAAGGCACGGAAGTAGGTCAGTCTCTCCAAAGGTCCTGTCATGGGAAGTTGCAGTGTGCCTAACTCTCTTCACTTGGCTGTGTAGTCGCATTACCGGACATCAACTGGTTTTGGCGGATATTTCACTTGTCTGGATTCCGCGTTAACCAGGCACTGGCCGCGAGTTCCCCTATACTGGTTGGAAAGCGTAGGGTTTCAGAGGCCAAGCAGTGCGAGACTGGGGCAAAATTCCACAATCTGCGCTGAGGAGCAATACATGACCCGCTATGTCATTACAGTATTCGTCATAGCACTTGCGCTCGGAGCTTCAACTTCGCTGCTCGCCTCGCCACCGATTGGTGCAGTAGTCCAGACGTGGAATTACGATCCAACACACAATCCCCCCTTGTGACGGTCAAGATCGTCAATAACTCACACAAGGACATAACCGCCTTCACCATCACCATCAAGGAAACTTACGCTGATGGGCGTGTTGACAAACACGAAGTGCTGGAAGAACTTCTCGGCAAGATAGTTCGCGCGAAAGAACTCCAAGGGGACACGTCGAGGGGAGCGGAAAACTTCCGCAGGCTCTACGGGGATGGCGCGTTTCATGCGGGCGCAGTTTGGGATGAAAAATTACCTGTCCAGCCCGGACTAACCGACTATCAGGCGGTGGTAGATGTCGTGACTTACATGGACGGCACGGCGGAGTCCACCAACGACGATGCATTGGGACGAATTGTTGAAGAGCGCCAAGCCACGTTAGATTCGAAGAAGATAGCCACTGAGATCATCAAGACTGCATTGGCTAACGCTAACGACACTAACCCGTCCATGACTGCCGCGAGAAAAATACAAGATCGAGCGACCATCTGGAAGGCACAACAACACACCAAATTAGAGCTAGACGACGTGTACTTGGAGGGAATAGCCAACGAAGTCAAAGCCGTGTCCTCCTCGGGCAATGTCAATAAGGGAGACGCGCTCAAACAGATCGTGAACAGGGAAGAGGCCAGGATGTCCGTATTGTCAGTCCATGCGGCACTCGTAAAGACCGGAGGCCCGCAATGAACGTATGTTCTTTTAGCGGCACCCACAAGGTTCTCCGTCACCTGCGTTCTAACCTGTTGGCCTAGTGTCTTTTAGCTGTGCCAGTGCCTGGTAAGCCTTACCGGACATATAAAGTATTACTTTACTTGTCCGGGTAGCGCGTTTACCAGGACCTAGTCTTTTATTTTCGAATAGCAATGATCTTGCCTGTATAGGAGTCCAGGTCGTATAAAGCTTCGTCACTAACAGCCTTCATTCGCTCGCGTCGAGCCTTCCGTAAAGATTCTTCGCTCTCCGAGGAGCCAACTGCGTCGGTTCGAGCAATGCTGTCTTTCCGATGAACCAGTTCATTTGCGTAGGCTTTTGAGGCTTGGGACTTAGCGGCGGCGGTCGAAAATTCCTGGATGGCTTTGTCGGAATCAGGTGTTTGCGCATACCACAGAAGCAATAACAGACTCTTCTGAGCAGTGGCATCCGTCTCTGCGCGCAGACGCTCAATGGCCGGTTGAACCCAGTAATCCTGATTCGTGGGCAGCAACATGTAGACCATGCAATAGTCCTGCGCCAAGGTCAGTGAGTGCTGGGGAATGAACACCTGGAATTTTGGTTCTGGAAGAATGTGAAATGCGGCGGCAGTGGTGTCTTCTCCTTGGGCCGCCATGCGCTGAACCAGCAGAAAATAGGCTTTCAACTGAAGATCGCGCAGGTCGGTATGGACGATGGCAGAGAGGACAATTTTCCTGTCAGCTGGACCATCAGAAAGGCTCAACAAGAGCTGGCTGCCATCAAAGAGGAAAAAAGGCGGATTGCTAAAGTCCGCTAACTCGCGGCGCAGCTCTGGGACGTACACGTCAAGCTGAGACTTTGCTTTGGTCCAAAATTGGTCCAAGAGGCCTGATTTTTGGGTAATCTGAGCGCTGCTGAGCGTGTGCGGGTGAAAGTCGTAGACCTTCTGAATCTCCGCGTGTAACAAGCCTGTACTGGACGTGGCTTGGCCCCCTGCGGGCGCGGTGGGCAGAAGCAAGAAAGCGAGAATGCACAAGCAAGTAGTAGTTTTCATAGGCTTGCTCAGTGTCAAGCGACTCCCGGTGGTCTCGGTCTTTCCGCGTGCTTCAAACCGAAACGCAAGCCTATCACGAACTGCCGTAAGGGCCTGATTAGTCGCCTAATCGGACAAGTATTAAATCGCTGATCGCCACTTGTCCGATTAGCGCGTTATACGTCCACTGACCGACGGTTCCGGTTGTTCACCCATCCACTTAAAGCTAGAATCATGACTCACCTTGGATTGCCGCATGGAGTTAACCAAATGCTTCGAGGAATTCGCCTTTTTTCACTTCTGCTCCTCGGACCAGGAGCCACTCTTTATAGCCCTCAAGCAGTCGCACAAGTACTGAACCCCACTGGCTTAGACGAATGGGACTCAACGAATCAAGTCTTGTTTTTCGGCGGTGGTTCGCCAGATCTTCCTATTCGGGGCTACACCAACGCCCGTCAACGCGGCGCGGACATAAATATATTCAAGGATTTTCCAGGCCTTCAAGAATTCTACGGCACTAGTTTGACGGCTGGGCCCGAGGGTACTACGTTGATCGCCACCATATTAAACTTCGGAAGTCACAACATTCGAAGGGTGGTTCTGACTTATGATTCTTCGGACCAGTTACTGAAAACCTGGGACCCGGCCCCGCAATATGCGGAGGTCATCGCTTACAGCAAAGACGATGACGCGATTTTTGTGCTCGGCGATCGCTATGTCCCTGATGGTCCGGACGCGCCTGACTATCCCGTCTTGGTCGAATACAGCCGCGATGGGCGTGTGCTGAAGAACATGATCCCGGCGAGCACATTGAAGGATGCCGGAAATTCCTTCATCCAGAGCGGCGAAACTGGGCAGCCTGCACTCCGGGTCACGAAAGATCACATCTATTTTTTCGCTTCTGCGAATCGCGAAGCCGTGATGTGCGACCGCAACGGAGTCGTCCTCGCATATCGGAGCATCAGCGACATTGTGGATAAGATCATCTCAATGGAGGACGGCTATCAGCTTGCTCAGATTCATCATGTGGATTTCACCGACGATGGTGATATCGTGTTCGAACTGCTCCTGGGCAACAGCACCAGTCAAGACTCTATGCTCGAGCTAGTCCGCATCAATATCAAAACTGGCGAAGCTGCCCCAGTTCACAAAACTTTCAAGAATGACCGACTCTGGTTTATAGGAATCAAGGACGGTCAGTACCTATACATCGCGGACGGCAAGACTCTGTATTTCCAATCAGCCGGGGCACAAGAGCCGGTACCTCTCGACACCAAGCAGCTTCATTGACCGAAGAGTCGGGGGGAACGCAGCCCAACCGCTCCTATCCCCTATCCCCGGCCCCAGTTGACGCTCAGACGCGGATTCAGTAGCCTCACTTTGCTCCTTGCAACCCGTTTCTTGCTTCGGGGGAACACTTGATGGGAAACAAGAACGACTTAGCAATCTCGCGACGTGAATTCGCGCGTCGTGCGGCAATGGTTTCGGCGGGCGCCTCGCTGAGTGGCACAGGATTGTTGGGCGCAGGGCTCCCTGCCGCCACGCCCGAGTTGCAGCAGCCGCCAACTCCGCCAAGGCTTTCAACCGAGGGCCAGAGCGAGGCGGATTCGCGGCTGCAAGCTATTCTCAACGAGTACGGCAGCCGCTTTTCCGAAACACAGAAGGCCGATCTGCGACGATTATGCACGGAAGCACAGCCGGTGCTCGACCGCCTGCGCGCCTACGCAACCGAAAATGGAGACGATCCTGCCCTTTACCTGAAGCCATTGATGGAGCGCGAAAAGAAACCTTCGCCGATGACCGCCGCCCCAAAATCAGCTGCGTCCGTGAAACCCTGAGGAGCCTCCCGAATGCCAGGCGAAGATATCTTCTATCTTTCAGTCACAGAGCTTGCAAGACGTATCGAATCAAAAAAACTTTCTCCCGTTGAACTGACACAGGTCTACCTGGACCGCAGCCAAAAGCTCGGCCCGCGATTTAATGCCTACGCGCGGCTCACTCCAGAGATTGCTTTGGAGCAGGCAAAAGCGGCGGAGAAGGAGATCCAACGCGGACATTACCGTGGACCACTTCACGGTATTCCTTACGCCGCGAAGGACCTTCTTGCGGTCAAAGGGATTCCCACGACCTGGGGCGCGAAGCCATATGCCAATCAGGTCTTCGATTACGACGCAACCGTGATCGAACATCTGAACCGCGTCGGCGCGGTAATGATTGGCAAAGCTTCGATGATCGAACTCGCAGGCGGCATGGGCTATCGCTTCGCATCGGCGTCGCTTCAAGTCGAGACCAAGAATCCCTGGGACGCCACTTGCTGGACTTGTGGTTCCTCGTCTGGGTCCGGAGCCATCGTGGCAGCAGGACTCGCGGCGTTTGCTATCGGTACGGAGACCTGGGGCTCCATTCTTTGTCCGTCGGCATTTTGCGGGGTCAGCGGCCTGCGGCCAACCTATGGCCGAGTCAGCCGGTACGGAGCCATGGCATTGGCACCTTCCATGGACAAGATTGGACCGCTGGCACGCTCGGTGGAAGATTGTGCGCGCATCTTTGCCGCTATTGCGGGGCACGATCCGAAGGACCGCAGCACGCTGCCCATTGATCGCGCCGCTTTCACTTATTCGCCATCCGTGGAGTTGCGTTCGCGTCCGCTGAGAATCGGCTGGCTCACTAACGCCTGGACCTCACTTCCACCAAGCGTGGCCAAGCCGGTGGACGCTGCATCGAAAATCCTGAAGAAGACTTTTTCGGGCGTAAAGAATGCCGCGCTGCCTGTCGGTCCCTGGGAAGAAGCCGGCGGCATCGTTGTCGCCGCGGAAGGCGCGGCTTCGTTCCGAACCTTGATTCGCTCCGGGCACGTCAGCGAATTGGCGGATCCCTTGGGACAAATTGCCGGCTATGTAAATGAACAGTATTCCGCCGCCGATTACTTGCAAGCCCTGAAGATCAGAGGAATCCTACAAAAAAAGATGGAAGAAGTGTTTGATTCCTTCGACGTGCTCGTGGCGGCTTCGCAACCCATTCCCGCGACACCATTGGATCTGAACCTGGAAACCGGGCTGAGCTTCGCGGACCCGTTGGGTGGCATTGGCAATCTCTGCGGGCTTCCGGCGATTTCCGTTCCTTGCGGATTCACCGAAAAGAATCTACCCATCGGCCTGCAATTTGTCGGCAGGGCTGGAGACGATATCGCGGTCATCCAGACAGCTCGAACTTTCCAGCAGCATACGGACTGGCATAAACGACATCCAAAGATTCGTTAGCGATTCGTGGAGGATTGCCAACGCGCGAAACTGCGTGAGTCGTCAGTCTAGGTTCAAGAGTTCGTGAACCGCTCGAAGAAGCGCCCAGCGGCTGAATGGCTTGGTCAAAAGCCGGATTGATTCGTTCCCTTGTACTGTTTCAGCGGCGGCGCGCTCGCTATAGCCGGACATATACAAGACCCGAAGTCCGCCATGTTTCTGGCATAGAAGGCCGCCCAATTCCTGGCCGGTCATCCCCGGCATAACCATGTCAGTGACCAGAAGATCGATGGTGCCTGGATGCTTCTCCACAAGCTGGAGCGCTTCCTTACCGTCGCGAGCTTCGATCACTTTATAGCCTCCGGACTCAAGGAATTCGCGGGCCACTTCACGAACGTCTTGTTCGTCCTCGGTTAAAAGAATCGTTCCCGTCCCTCGCGGCGCTTCTGAAGTGGATTGTGACGAGCCAATCTTTTCCACGGGCTGATCAACGCGCGGCAGATAAATCTTGAATGAGGTGCCCTTGCCCAATTCGCTGTAAACCCAGATGAATCCACCGCTCTGCTTAACGACGCCATAGACCGTCGCTAGCCCCAACCCTGTTCCCTTCCCCTGTTCTTTGGTGGTAAAGAAGGGCTCAAAAATGTGCGCTTGGGTCTCCGCATCCATCCCGGTACCGGTATCAGATACCGCGAGGAGCACATAGCTTCCCTGGCGGATCGCTGGGTGAACGGCGCTGTATGCGCTGTCCAAATCCGCGTTGGAAGTCTCGATCATCAGGCGGCCACCCGCGGGCATGGCGTCGCGCGCGTTGACCGCGAGATTCATAATCACCTGTTCCATCTGGCTAGCATCGGCGCGGATGGCACCCAGGTCCTCCGCAGTGCGCATCACCAGTTCAATGTCTTCTCCGATCAGGCGCGGCAACAACCGGCCCATGTCTTCGACAACGCCATTCAGATTCATGACGCGCGGCTGCAAGAGCTGCATGCGGCTGAACGCAAGAAGTTGCCTGGTGAGAGAAGAAGCACGGTCAGCGGCACGCTCGATCTGTTCGATCTTTCGCGCAATCTGGTTGGTGGGTGGAACAGCATTGAGGAGCAATTCCGTGTGCCCCTTGATCACCATCAGGAGATTATTGAAGTCGTGGGCTACGCCTCCAGCCAATCGACCGACGGCCTCCATCTTTTGGGCCTGGCGAAGCTGTTGTTCGAGAAGGTGCCGCTCCGTGATGTCCTGGGCGACGACCAGGCGGACGCGCCGTCCCGCGTAGTCCAGTTCATGAGCGATGACTTCAGCTTCCAGAAACTTTCCGTCTTTTTTGCGGTGCTTCCAATTACCGTGGTAACGTCCCTCCCCGCTCCAGTGCCGGAAATTGTCGAGGTCCTTGTCGTTTTCTTCCGCGCGAATGTCGAGGATGCCCATCTTCTCGAATTCATCATGAGAATACCCGTACTGGCGAACTGCGGCGTCGTTCACTTGCACAAACCGCAGCGTCTCGCGGTCCAGCACCCAGGTGGGTAACGGGCTGTAGCTGAACAGCAGCCGGAACATCTCTTCGTTTTTGCGCAGAGCATCTTCAGCGCGCCGCCGCTCAATCGCCAGCGCAATATGCCCGCCGACGGAGCTTACAAATTCCAGATCGCGCAAATCGTAGGCATGTTCGTTTTCATAGTGTTGGACGACAAGCACGCCGATCGTGGCGGTGGGAGTCTTCAGCGGAACCCCAAGCCAGGCAGGCGAGGGAGCGCCGACCAGTTCGACCTCGCCCTGCGCGGCGAGGCGGTCGAATTCACGTTGCGGAATCAACATTCCCGCGCCGGTGCGGAAGACGAAAGCCGTGCAGCTTCGGCCTACCTTTTGCGGGGGCGGCGCTACGTCAACCTGGTCCGCGAAAAAGGGAAAGGTGAAGGTGTCCGTTTCGGGATCATGAAGCGCCACGAAGCAGTTTTCGGCATACAAAACTTTTTTCAGCGCGCGGTGGATGCCCGCTAGCAGTTCGTCCAGATTTGCTGTTTCGTTGAGGGCATGAACGACCTCGGAGATGACCTGGCGCTCGGCCTCCATGCGTTGCAGATCAGTGACATCCTGATAGCTGACGACAATTCCATCGACTGCTGGCAGGTTCGTATGATCGGTTGCGATGGCCTCGAACCAGCGCCAGCTTCCATCCTTACTTTGAAGGCGGCAGCGTCCGCCAAATGTTCCGCCGCCGCTCCCCCCCAGTTCGCGAAGACGGTCGCGAAAATTGGGGGCGTCATTCGCGTGGAGCAAAGAAGTGATTGGTCTGCCGATCAGAGCTTCGGTGCGATGTCCAAGGACACGTGTAAAGCCTGGGCTCGCGAATTGAATGGAACCGTCAGGACTGAGAATCGCTACGAGCTCACGGACCGAGTCCAGGAGCGTGGAGAGTTGCTCCGGACCGGACACAGTGTTTTGTAAGGAAGAAACTCGATGTGCCATAAAGTCGCTGCTCGCGACACCTGCCGGCGCATCGAGCACCGCGGGCAGGGTGAGTCCTGCATCCTCCGCTGAACATAATCATCCTGCAACGAGCCTTAGAATCCGAGGGAAAGCCGATGCGCTAATGATATGAAACGTCGACTCGCCTGGCATCAGAAGTATTGCCTTGTGATGCGAAACAATGACTGTCCCAATGGACAGGGGTGCCCTCCTAGGCAGGTGCCTTCGCTTGTCCAATGACGGTATTGGGGTCCATGGAGCGACGCGGGGCGAGGGTTTTGGCCGTCGGCGCGTGATTCTTCTAGTGCAAAAGAAAACCGGTGAGTGCTACCGTGACGCCCACGGCTCCAATGAGCATCCCGCCGAACCAGAACATCTTGCGCCTGGTGAGAAGCGTGATGGAACAGATTACCAGGCCGATTTCCAGCAAGGCTTCACCGCCATCAAAACGGTCCGCCTTTCGCCCGGCCAAGTCGCGTTCCGCTTCCAGGTCCTTGGCCTCTTCGCTGATGTCTTCCTTGTCGCTCTGGTAATGCTCTACTTCTTTCATGTACTTCTCGCGAATCGCGGCGCCTTTTTCCTTATCCAGCGAAGCAACGGCATTCACTACGTCAGAAAACCCTTGCGCCTCGTGCAGCCGCACGCTCTTGGCCTGATATTGTGACCATTTGTCAGCCGCCTGACTTTGGCGGAGCAGCTCTTCGGTGTGAGCACGATGCCCCAGCAAGGTCGCGGCAGCCACGAGAACTGCCATGATCGAGATCGTAATCGAGACCGGAAGCACCAACGGGTTCTCGCCTCTTTCATCATGAACTTCGGGAAGTTCGATACCTTCTCCCATGGCTCTATTCTCCCTCTCGATCAAGCTTCAGAATCGGAAGCCATTGCCTGCAGCGACTCGTGCGCAGCTGCTAGCGTGCGGTCCACGTCCGCCACAGAGTGGACCGCGGAGATAAAGGTTGCTTCGAATTGCGACGGGGCCAGAAATATTCCCCGGTCGAGCATCTCCCGGAAGAATTTTGCATAACGCTTCGGGTCCGAACTCTTCGCGTCCGCGTAATTCCTCACCGGCTCCGGTGTGAAAAATATCGTCGAGAGCGAGCCAATGGCGTTGATCTGCGCGTCGACGCCGGCATCTTGCAATTCTGCGCGAAGGCCGAAGACCAGCCTCCGCGCCAATTGCACCATCTCGTCATACAGGTCTGGCCTAGTCAGTTGCTTGAGGGCCGCAATGCCCGCCCGCATGGCCAACGGGTTCCCCGCAAGAGTCCCTGCTTGATACACGGGGCCAAGCGGCGCGACATGATTCATCAACTCCGCGCGTCCACCGTATGCCGCTACCGGAACTCCGCCACCGATGACTTTTCCCAACGTCGTGAGGTCCGCTTCAATCCCGAGCAGGTCCTGAACGGAACCGTTGCGCAGCCGAAAGCCTGTAATCACCTCATCCACGATCAGCAAGGCGCCGTTTCGCCGTGTGATCTCGCGCAGGCCATTTAGGAATCCCGTCGCGGGCGGAACAATTCCCATGTTCGCCGCGATTGGCTCGACAATCACCGCGGCAATCTGACCCTTGTGTTGTGCAAAAGCGCGCTCGACGGCTTGCAGATCGTTGTATGGCACATTGAGCGTCAGCGCCGCGAGCGCCTGGGGCACGCCCGGACATTCCGCGATCCCTAGTGTCGCCAGGCCCGAACCCGCTTGCGAGAGAAAGCTGTCGGCGTGCCCGTGGTAACAGCCTTCAAATTTCACAATAAAATCACGCTTCGTCACCCCGCGCGCAAGACGTACCGCGCTCATGGTCGCTTCCGTTCCGCTGGAAACGAAGCGAATCTTTTCGATAAACGGAATCGCGCGGGTGATCAGCGTCGCGAGTTCCACCTCCAGCTCCGTCGTCACACCGAAACTCGTGCCACGATGAGCTTGGTCCGCAATCGCCGCACTGATCGCAGGGTTCGCGTGTCCCAGGATCATCGCCCCCCAAGAACACACATAGTCCAGCAGCTCATTACCGTCCGCGTCGTAGAGGTGTGCCCCGCTGCCGCGCTCAACAATCAACGGTTCGCCGCCCACCGAGCGGAAAGCCCTCACGGGGCTGTTCACGCCGCCGACCAGCACTTTTTTCGCGCGGTCAAAAATTTCGCGCGAACGCTTGCGCTCGCGTTTCAACCGGGGTTCCGTTGCACTCATGCTTTTCTCGTTCGGAGGATCACGGCTTCAGCCACCGTGCAGCATCTTTGGCATGGTATGTCAGAATAATGTCAGCGCCGGCGCGCTGAATACCTGTCAGAATCTCCAGGACGACGCGCTTCTCATCCAACCATCCGCTTTGGGCCGCCGCTTTCACCATCGCATATTCGCCGCTCACATTATAAGCGCCGATGGGTACTTCAAAAGCATCGCGCACGCGGCGGATAATATCCAAATAAGGCATCGCGGGTTTCACCAGGACCATGTCCGCGCCTTCTTCCAGGTCCAGCTCCACTTCCTTCAAAGCCTCGCGCGCATTCGGGGGATCCATCTGGTAGCTGCGGCGGTCACCAAACTGCGGAGTGGACTGCGCTGCTTCCCGGAAGGGGCCATAGAATCCGGAAGAATACTTCGCGGCGTAAGAAAGAATCGCAATGTTTTCGAACTTGTGTTCGTCCAGCACTTCGCGGATCGCCCCGACGCGCCCATCCATCATGTCGGAAGGTGCGACGATGTCCGCACCGGCGCGCGCGTGAGAAAGCGCCTGCTGCGACAATACGGAAAGCGTAGGGTCGTTGGCAACTTCCCCATTTTCGATAACGCCGCAGTGTCCGTGGTCCGTGTACTCGCAGAGGCACACATCCGTGATGACGAGCAGTTTCAGTCTTGCCTTTCGAATCGCCTCAATTGCTCGCTGCACAACACCCTGCGCGCTGATCGAACTCGCCCCGCGCGGATCTTTCGATTCCGGCAGCCCGAACAGGATGATCCCCGGAATCCCCAGTGACTCTACTTCGCGCGCTTCTTCGACGATCTGATCGACGGACTGCTGGTGAATCCCGGGCATGGAGCTGACTTCCTGCCGTACTTTAGTTCCTGGACAGACGAACATGGGATAGATGAGCCCCGAAGCCGTGAGCCGCGTCTCCCGAACGAGGTCGCGAAGTGCTTCGCTGCGCCGTAGTCTTCGCGGCCGATGTGTGGGGAAACTCATCCTCGTTTCACTCCCGCTGTTGACGGCCTAGTCGCACTTGCAAAATGTTGCTCTAATACTTGAATAACTGACGCCGCTGTCGTGTCCGCCGCCACAACCATGCGTTCAACGCCTGCTTCGCGCAAAGCGTTGGCCGTCACCGGTCCAACCGCAGTGATCACAACTCTATCCTGGAGCTTCCGAAATTGCTCTCCGCTAGCTAATTGCGCGTAATGTTGGACAGCCGAAGGACTGAAGAAAAGAATCGCATCGGCCTCTCCCGCGGAAACTCGGCCCAAATTGAGTTTGTCAACGTCACTCGGCTGCAACGTCCGGTAGGCCACCACTTCGGTAATGTGTGCTCCGTGAGCCTTCAGTGCCGCCGGCAAATCCGGATTGGCACGATCGCTCCTCGGGAGGAGCACTGTCCGCCCTTGCAGCCGTTCTGCCAGCTCGTGCGCCAGGGCAACTCCATTGTGAATGTTCGACACGTACTCCACCGGCAGCCCCGCCTGGCGCACCGCTTCAGCACTGGCGGGACCCACTGTCGCGATCTGCAGCTTGCTTCCGCGTCGCTCTAGGGCCGCATTCAGCTGCTTGCTCCGTCCCACAACCGCCCTCACAGCTTGCCCGCTTGTAAAAATCAGCCAATCAAAATGCTCAACTTGCGCAATCGCTTCATCGAGCGGCGCGAAATCCTCCGGTTCGGCGAAGGCAACCAGCGGAAGCAATGCCGGAAGCGCCCCGAGTGCGGAAAGCTGTTTGGCAAGGACTTCGCTCTGCGCCGCGGCACGCGTGATGATGATCCGCTTGCCTTTCAGCACGGATGTTAGAATCTCATCCACGCTGCCGGCTCACTTCTTCCAGGATGGACTGTGCCCCTGCTTCGGCCAGCAGCCGCGCCATGTGCTCTCCCAATTGAGCGGCCTGATCCAGCAAAGCAGTCGCGCGCTGCTTCACGTACTGCACGCCATCCGCGGAACAAACGCATGCCTCCAGCACCAGTTCGCCGCGCTCGATGCGCGCCCACGCTCCCAACGGAACCTGGCACCCGCCTTGCAACGCGGACAGCAGCGCGCGCTCCGCAATGATCGCCGTCCGTGTTTCCGCATCATCCAGATGCGCCAAAATGTCCCCTGCCTCGGCATCTTTCAACCTGCACTCCACGGCGATCGCACCTTGCCCCACTGCCGGCATGCAAATCTCCGGCGAAAGGATCTCCGAAATGCGCTGGCTCAGACCGAGACGGTCCAGTCCCGCCTTGGACAGAACGATAGCCTCGTATTCCCCGCTTTCGACTTTTCGCAATCTCGTATCGACGTTTCCGCGCAGATCGCGAATATCAAGATCCGGCCGCAGATGCAGCAATTGCGCTTGCCGCCGCAAGCTACCGGTCCCGACGCGCGCACCTTGCCGCAGATTCGCGAGCGTCGATCCCACCAAGCAGTCCCGCACGTCATCGCGTCGGCACACTGCGGGAAACATCAGCCGCGAAGGAACGTCCGTCGGAACGTCTTTTACGCTGTGCACGGCCAGATCGATCGTTTCCTCCAGCAGCGCCTCTTCCAGCTCCTTGATAAAAATTCCTTTCCCGCCGATTTGCGTCAGCGGAATATGCTGCAGCTTGTCGCCGGCCGTCTTGATGATTACGATCTCTGTTTCCACTCCCGCCGCCGCAAACAACCGTTTGCGAATAAATTCCGCCTGCCATTTCGCGAGCATGCTGCCGCGCGTGCCAATGCGCAGAATTCTCACGGCTTCTCCCGGTTCGAAAGAAACAGGTCACGCAAGGCTTCGACATTCTGAATCTTCCGACGCAGCTCTTTCTCGCCGCGCAGGCGCTGGGCCGGCTCCAGCAGCAGCTTTTCCAGCAACTCGTCCATCAGGACTTCCATCCGCGCCTGGTCCGCCTCGTTCAAGTGCTTCATGGACTCCATGCGGGCCCGGATGAATCCCGATCTTTCTTCGCGCAGTCTTGCGCGCAGTTCATCAACCAGGCTTACCAGCTCGACGCTCGCCTGCCAGGACAGAAATTTCCCCACATGCTCGCCCACAATATTCTCCGCCCGCGGAATTTCATTTTCCCGCGCTTGGCGGTTTTGCTGGACGATGTCGCTGAGATCGTCCATGTTGTACGCATAGACGTTGTAGAGCTTTGCGACACGGGCGTCGATATTCCGTGGCATGCCCAGATCCATCAGGAACAAAGCGCGATTCTCCCGCGCCGACATTGCCCGTTCGACCATTTCGCGGCGAAGAACCGGCTCTTCCGCCGCCACCGACGACACGACCACGTCCGGTGTCTGTAGCGCGGTGTCCCATTGACCCCAGCCGACGACTTTTCCACCGAACTGCCGTGCAAGTTCGTCTGCTCGGTCCTTCGACCGATTCATTACAAGCAGGTTTGCGATGCCCCGATCGTGGAGCTGCGAAACTACCTGCTCGCTGATAGCGCCAGCTCCCAGAACCAGTGCGGTACGCTCCTGTAGCTTGCCGAAGATGCGCTCCGCCAGCTTCACGCCCGCGGATGCGACCGACATCGGCCGCGTTCCCAAATCCGTTTCCGAGCGCACACGCTTCCCTACTTCCAGCGCGCCTTGAAATAGCCGATTCAACACCGGCCCGGTCGCGCCGTGCTCATGCGCGAAACGGTACGCTTCCCGCACCTGGCCGAGAATTTCGGCTTCGCCCAGCAGCATGGAATCCAGCCCCGCCGAGACGCGGAACAGATGACGCACAGCTTCCCGATCGTAGTGGTGATAGAGCGATACGCCGAGGACATCCGGCCGCACTTCGTGAAACTCGCTTAAGAAGGAGGACAGCCCAGGCGCGCACTCGTGGGAAGATTCCGGCGGAACGCCATAAACTTCGCTGCGGTTGCAGGTCGAGAGCACCAGAGTCTCTTCCAAAATCCCGCGCGACCGCAGCTCATCCGCCGCTCGCCGCGCCTGTTCCGCGGTAAAAGACACCCTCTCCCGCACCTCCACAGGCGCCGTCCGGTGATTCAATCCGACGAGAACGATTTCCATGCGGCGGTGCTATCGCTCCTAAAAGTAGCGGTGACTATGCGACAAGTACAAATTCACGACCGTGAAACTCAAAACGACCACGGCAAAATTGAAAACGCAAAGCTTCGAAGCCCGCGAGCCACGCCAAGCCGCAGTACGAGCCAATCCGAAATAAAGCACGTAAAGCAGCAACACCAGCAGAGTAACGATATATTTCGGATCGTAGAACCAGTATTGGCCCGTTAGCCGGTCCACCGAAATGAACCCCAACGCCGTCCCAATCGTAATCGCAACCAGGCCCACCAGCACGCTCGACCGGCTCATCCGCTCCAGTAGCTCGAGCGGCGGCAGCCGCCACACCATATTGCCTAGCTCGTGGCGACGCAGCAGCCGCTCCTCACCCAGGAAGATAATGCTGAGTACAAACGACAGAGCAAACGCGGCATAGGCAAGAATGCTCAGCGTGACATGAAAGGCAAAAACCGCGCCATGCAAGGCTGGCGGCGGAAGGCGGTCCGCCGGAGCAAGGTGCGCCGCCAGAAAAAACACCAGGATGAAGGGCAGTACGAACGCCCCCACAGATCGCTGCCGGTGATATAACTCCAGCCCTAGATAAGTCACCGCCAAGAGCCACCCGAACAGCGACATCGAGCCGTAGAGATCGTGGTACGGAACCGTATGTAAGCCGCGCGATCTCTCCAACAGCGCAAAATAATGAGCCACCAAGCCCATACCGAGCAGCAACGTCCCCAGCCTGCCAGTCAACTCCCTGCCGGTACTCAAAAAGCGAATATACAGACAGAGACTCAGCAGGTACGCGAGAACCGTCAATAATAGAGCCACATGATTCATCGTCTTTTAGCGCGAGGCAAGGTCCCTGCCCGTTTGTACAGCATCATAAATCATAGTGATCCTGCTCCGAGTATAGCCCACACTTGCGGGTACACGCACAATGCCGCGCCCTTTCATCTGTGCGTTTCAGCAAGGTGGGCCGGGATTTGCTATTGTTAGTATCTCTGGCGGGACATGAGCGAACCGAAGGTGTCCATAAATCGAAAAGAGTTGTTTCTTAGCGCCTGCCGCGGCGAGAGGACGTCGCGTCTCCCGGTATGGATAATGCGCCAGGCCGGCCGCTATCTGCCTGAGTATCGCGAAATCCGTTCGAACCACGCCTTCCTTGAGGTCTGCAAAACTCCGGACCTAGCCGTGGAAGTCTCCCTTCAACCCTTTCGCCGCCTCGGCGTCGACGCCGTAATCGTATTCTCAGACATCCTTATTCCCGCAGAAGCAATGGGCTTGCACCTGGAACTCGGCGATGCCGGTCCCAATTTGCCGAATCCCGTGCGCTCCAAAGCCGATGTGGACAGGCTGAAAAATTTCGATCCCGAGACCGAGACCGGTTTCCTTCCCGAAGCCATCCGCCGTATCGTGAAATTCGTCGGACCCGAAGTTCCCGTGCTGGGTTTTGCAGCCGCGCCGTGGACGCTGGCGTGCTACATGGTGGAAGGCAAGACCAAGGAAGGCTTCGCAAATGTAAAAAGCTTCCTCTACCACGAGCCGAAGATCTTTCGTGACTTGTTGCACCGCATTGCGGAAGCAACGATTCCCTACCTCAAGGCGCAGATCGCCGCCGGTGCTGCCGCTGTCCAATTATTTGATACCTGGTGCGGCGAACTCGATCTCGATGACTACAACCGGTTTGCGCTCCCGGCCGTTCAAGAAGTGATTTCAGGCCTTGGCAACCGCGTGCCTGTCATTTACTACACGAAAGCTTCGCATCATCTCCTGCCCGCCGTAGCATATTCCGGCGCAAACGTTTTGAGCGTGGATTGGCGCGTGGACCTGGCGGAAGTTCGAAAATCGTTGGGTTCGAGAATCGCTCTGCAAGGAAATGTAGACCCAGCCGTCCTTCTCGGCCCGCAAGAAAAGATTCGAGCGGTGGCACAAGATACCGCCGGCGCCCTCGGCGGCCAAGGGCACATTCTCAATCTGGGCCATGGGATTTTGCAGAATACGCCTGTCGAAAACGCTAAACTCTTCATTGATACTGGCCAGCAAGCTCTGTTTGAAGATGTCAGAACGGCAGCGCAGGAGCGGTAAAACGAATTTGCCATGACAGTTACGCCTCCAAGACTGCGGCGAATGCGCGAAGAGCTCCGCGTCGGCGAGCAATTCCTTGCCAAGTACAATCGTCCCGGTCCGCGCTACACAAGTTATCCGACGGCGCCCGTTTGGAATGATGCTTTCGGCCCCGATGACCTCGAAAAGGTGCACGAAGAGGCCGAACGCGCTAAAACGCCTGTCTCCCTTTACATGCACATCCCGTTCTGCGAAAGCCTCTGCTTGTTCTGCGCTTGTAACGTCATCATCGAGAAGGACAAAAACGTTGCGCCGCCTTATCTGGGAATCCTCAAGCGCGAAACGGAACGCATCAGCCGGAGCGTCTCAAAAGATCGCCCCGTCGTGCAGTTCCACTGGGGTGGCGGCACGCCGACGTATTTGACGCCACATCAGATCGAAGACCTCTTCGGCTTCACCCGAGAACAATTTCATTTTGCACCCGACGCCGAGATCGGCATTGAAATCGACCCGCGCGTCACCTCCCGCGAACATCTTGAAACCCTACGCAAGCTCGGCTTCAACCGCCTCAGCATGGGTATTCAGGATTTTCACGCCGATGTGCAGAGGGCCATTCATCGTATTCAGCCGTTCGAAATGACGCGCGACCTGCTGTTCGCCGCTCGCGAACTGGGCTTCGACAGCATCAATGTCGACCTTATCTACGGTCTGCCTTATCAGACGCCGGACCGCTTCGCGCACACCGTGGACCAGATCCTAGAGCTCACTCCCGATCGCGTCGCCCTGTTCAGCTATGCGCACGTGCCCTGGCTGAAAAAGCAACAGGGCTCCTTCGCCGCGCACCTTCCCGAAGGCATGGAGAAATTCGAGATTTTTCGCACTGGCTTGGTCAAATTCCTCGAAGCCGGCTACCTGTACATCGGGATGGATCACTTCGCCAAGCCCGGCGACGAGCTCGCCGTCTCGCAGCAGAACCGCACGCTGCACCGTAACTTTCAGGGCTACACAACCAAAGCCGGGGCCGACCTCTACGGCATGGGCATCACCGCCATCAGCGGCTTCCAGGGCGCTTATGCGCAGAATCATCGCGACATCCCTTCCTGGCAGAAAGCTGTCAACGAGCGTGGGATTGCCACCATGCGCGGCTATCACCTTTCGAACGAAGACCGCTTGCGCCGCGCCGTCATCAACCGCCTGCTTTGTCATACCGTCGTCATTAAGGAAGAAATCTCCCGCGAATTCGGTATCGACTTCGACGAGTATTTCTCCGAAGAACTCCGCCGCCTGGAACCCTTCCGTCAGGACGATCTCGTGCTTCTCGATCGCGGCGAGATCCGTGCCACCTGGCTGGGCCGCATCTTCATCCGCAATCTGGCCATGATTTTCGATCCCTATCTCGAAAAACAGCAGTTGATCAGCAGCAAACCGCTCTTTTCCAAAACTCTCTGATCGCGCGAGGATGCTCACACCCCTGTGACCCGTCACGTCCCAGCACTGGTGTTCGGCGGTGGAATCTCCGGTCTAGTCTGCGCTTACACCCTCCGCAAAGCTGGCATTGACGCGGAACTCATCGAAGCCTCTCCCCGTCCAGGCGGCGTCATTCAATCCTTCACCCGCGACGGTTTCCTCCTCGAGCTCGGGCCCCAAAGTTTCAGCGGTACCGCAGCACTGCGCCAGCTCTGCAACGAACTCGGCATTTCAGATCAAGTAGTACAGGCTTCTTCTCGCGCCCCGCGCTACGTCTTGGTCGCTGGCCGCCTTCAACCAGTGCCGTTGACTCCACCCGCCTTCTTCACGAGTGGACTAATCGGCGGCGCGACCAAATGGGCCCTGCTGCGCGACATTTTCGGCAAGACCATGCCGCCAGAGCCGGACGAATCCGTCGCTAACTTCGTCCGAAGAAAAGTTTCCGCGCAACTTCTCGACCGTCTGGTCGGTCCCTTCGTCTCCGGCGTATACGCTGGCGACCCCGAGCGTCTGAGTGTTCGCAGTGCGTTCCCTCAGCTCTACGAGGCGGAAAAAACGGCCGGCAGCGTCGTCCGTGGAATGACGCGTCTCGTCAAATCCAGGAAAGACCCTCGCGAGAACACGACACTCCAAACGTTTCGCGACGGCAACGAGACTCTTGTCAGCGCCCTATCGAGCAAAATCGGCCCGGCAATGCGCACCAAAGCGCGTGCTATTGGCATATCCCGACGAGAGGATGGGGTTTTCGATGTGCGTTTGGATAGCGAGGGGGATTCAGGGCCTCTTTCCGCCAGCGCTCTCGTTCTTGCTACCCCTACCGATGTCACGGGAAGTCTCCTTGGCCAACTGCATGCCGCGTTCGAACCGCTCTTGGCCACAGTGGAATACGCATCCGTCGCCGTTGTCTCGCTAGGCTATCGCAAGAGCGACATTGGACATGCTCTAGACGGATTTGGCTTCCTCGTACCGCGATCGGCGGGACTCCGCGTTCTTGGCACCGTCTGGAACTCTTCCCTTTTCCCGGGCCGCGCCCCGCAAGGACACGCGCTGCTCACCAGTTTTGTGGGCGGAGCAACGGACCCGACCGCCGCGAACCTCAAAGCCGGAGAACTGTCAAACCTTGTCCATCGCGAAATTTCTCCTCTGCTTTCCATCAAGAGCGAGCCCATTTTTTCGAATGTCCAGATTTGGCCACGCGCTCTTCCGCAGTACAATCTGGGCCACGCTGACCGGCTGACTGCAGTCGCAAAACTTCTGCGGAGTTTCCCAGGTATTTGGCTGGCCGGCAACTACTTGCGCGGGCCCGCCGTCGGCTCCTGCGTCGAACAAGCGATCACAGTAGCCGAGGAAGTGCGCCAAGGGCTGAACTCATGAGAGCACTCAGCCTTCATCCAGTCCTAGGCCTTTGCCGTATATTGTTGCAGGAGGCGAAGAACCTTAGCCCCTTGTTCCTCGCGGCTTTCATACCTACGACGAACTCCGAAGTGTCGCCTGACGCGACGCTCGTGAGCCGGCTTATTCAAAAGGATGTGAGCGCCTTCGAGCAGCTCTATGACCGCCACTACCGCGCCATCTACGGACTCGTTCTTCGCATTTTGCAGCAAGCAGGAATGGCCGAAGAAGTCGTACAAGACATCTTCCTGCAACTCTGGCGGAATGCCGCGCAGTACGATTCCTCGCGCGGCTCGTTTGTCCCCTGGCTCTTCACTCTCGCACGCAATCGCGCGTTGGACACGCTCCGCCTGAAGAGTGAACGCCAGCGCCGCCACGAGGACCAGGTGGACGAGCTCCCACCGGTAGCCGCTGCGCCGGAGTATGAGAAGGTGCTCGACGAAAAGCGCCGCGCCATAAAAGTCCGGGCCTTGATGAGTTCTCTCAATCCGCAGCAGAAGAGAGCCATCGAGCTGGCCTACTTTGAAGGCCTAAGCCACTCTGAAATTGCCGCTGCTCTCAAGGAACCGCTTGGCACGGTAAAAAGTTGGATCCGCAACGGTTTGCTACGCTTGAAGGAAGAATTGCAGGCTGCATCGTGAAAAACTGCGACCAATTCCGCGACATGTTTGAAGCCTACGCGCTCGGTGCGCTCGACGCCCCGGAACGCGCCGCCCTCGAGGCTCATCTAACCACCGGCTGCCCGGAGTGCTCCAAATCCGTCGACGAAGCCCGCTGGCTTGTCAGCCAGCTCCACTACCTCGCGCCCGAGGCTACTCCATCAGACATGCTCAAGGGCCGCCTCATGCAAACCATCCGCGAGGAAGCGCGGTCCGCCCCACGCTTCGTGCCGCCGAAGAGCAACATTCCCTTCTGGATGTGGGCGGGCGTTGCCGCTCTCTTCCTCGCCACCATCTATTCCGCTTGGAATGCCCAAAGATTGACGCGAGAGATCCAGCGTGCCGACCAGATCGCCGCGGCTATCCTCCAGCACCGTCACGAACTCGAAACTCAACTGGAAGATGCCAAGCGTGAAGCCGCCATCCTAGTTGATCCCGCGTCCGTCAAAATCGCGCTCGCTTCGCCGGATCCCCAAGCTCCTCCGCTCGAAGCTATCTGGCATTCGAACCTTGGCATCGTGCTATCTGGGCAAAAAGTTCCCGCCCCCGCCCGAGATCGCGTTCTGCAATTGTGGCTTATACCGAAAACGCCGGGCGGCAAACCGATCCCGTCTCTCACCCTGCGCCCCGACGCCGACGGAAAATTCGTCCTGCTCGTTTCGAATCCGCCCGAGCTCATGGCCGCAACAAAGGCCCTGGCGATCACCGAAGAACCGCCCGGTGGCAGCCTCGCGCCGACTACCCCACCCCTCTGGGTCGGCGGCGTCAGCTAATACTTTATTTGCCGCTGTGCGAATCCGTGCCGTATCTCAGCGCCAATCTTGTCTTGCGCCGCTTGGCCGCCTCGCGAAACCGATGTCTCTCCCCTGCCGTCTTCAGAATCAGCGGGGGAACCAGTTTCGGTTTCCGCGTATGCTCGTCAATCGCCACAAACGTCACGTACGCCGTAGTCGTATGCTTCCGTTCCCCAGTCATCGCATTCTCCGAAAAAACTTCCACGCCCACTTCCATAGACGTGTGAAAGACGCGATTCACCTGCGATTTCAAATTCACAATCTCGCCTAGATTCACTGGATTCCGGAAATCGATGTAATCCACCGAAGCAGTCACCACATAACAATTCGAATGCCGGTGCGCCGCCAAGGCCCCCGCCATGTCCACAAGGTGCATGACCTGCCCGCCAAGCAATTTCCCTAGCGGATTCGTCTGTGCCGGCAAAACAATTTCCGTCATCTCAGAACGCGAAGCGCTCACCGGCTTCCCCGGCATCTCCGCCCTCGTCCCTACCCTGCCTCCGTTTTTCCTCTTCATTCGCACCCCGAGCTCCAGCGCGATTTTGGACCCCGCCCGCGCTACCGTATAATACGAGACGCCCATGACGGAACAAAAGAAAACCCGCCGCCAAATACTCGAAGAGTTCGTGGCCAAGAAGCCCGACGACGCGTTCTCCCGCTACGGCCTCGCCATGGAGTGCATGAACAACGGCGATCCCGCCGCAGCCGACACGCATTTTCGCGCACTTCTGGCCAGCACCCCCGAATACATCCCCACCTATCTGATGTACGGCCAGTTGCTCGTCCGCGAGTCCCGATCTTCGGAAGCGAAACAGGTTCTCTCCAACGGCATTGCCGCCGCCGCAAAAAAAGGCGACCAGCACGCCAGCTCCGAGATGGAAGCCCTGCTCAACGAGCTCTCCTGATTACTCCTTGTCATTCGAACTTTGCGGCTGTTAATCGTCGAGTGTCGGCAGGGTCTTTAGAACTTCGCGGGCTATCGGCCTGTTCACGGCCACATCGTCCTTGCGAATTTTTCCGTCGCGGAACACCAGCACGCGTTTGGCGAATTGCGCGATGTCGAGCTCGTGCGTGACCAGCACGATAGTTAAACCCTTGTCGTTCAAGTTCTGCAGGATTTCCATGATCTCGACGGACGTGCGGCTATCGAGATTCCCCGTGGGCTCGTCGGCCAGCAGGATTGAAGGACGGTTTACCAGCGCCCGCGCCACTGCAACTCGTTGCTGCTGCCCTCCGGACATCTGCGATGGAAAGTGATGGGCCCTGTCGGCAAGACCGACCATCGCCAGCGCTTCGGACGCGCGTTTCTGGCGCTCAACCTTATCAATCTTTGCGTACAACGTAGGCAGTTCCGTGTTTTCAAGCGCCGTAGTGCGTGCCAGCAAATTAAAGCCCTGGAAAACAAATCCGATCTTCTGGTTCCGGATCAGCGCCAGCGCCCTTTTGTCGTGCTGCGAAACATCCATGCCTTCGAGCAGGTACCGTCCGGAACTCGGCCGGTCCAGGCACCCCAGCATATTCATGAACGTTGATTTGCCGCTTCCGCTTGCCCCCATGATGGCCACGAACTCGCCACGCCCGACTGCAACACTGACGCCCCGCAGCGCGTGCACTCGCGTCTCGCCAAGATCGTAGTACTTATGAACCTCTTCCACCCGTATGACTGCACTCGCCGCCGGCGCGGCTATCCGCTCTTCGACTTGGTTGGCAGGTAACATGGACTCTGCAGGATCGCCTCGAAAATGTTGCTTCTCAGCGCCTTAATGTGCCGGGAGCCTGCGATTTTGCCGTCACGGAACGGATAATCAATTCGTCCCCTTCCTTCAATTCCCCTTTGAGGACTGCCGTCACTTGCGTGTACGCGTGGTCCGTTATTCCCAGCGAAATCTTCACCGGCTCCATCGAGTTACCCGCGCGCAGCTTCCACACCACCGCATTCTCCGCTCGCGGCGCCCGCGGGAGGTTTTGACTTTCTCCGCCGGCCTGCGAGCCACGTCCCGTGGCCGCAGGATCATCACCTGCCTGTTGTCTCTCGCCTCCATCGAGCCCATATTGCTTATAGATGGCGAGAATCTCCTCGGGCCCCATCGGGGGCTTATATCGAAGCGCTGTGTTCGGCACTTTCAAGACGCTTTGCACGGTATCCACAGGAATGGTCACGTACGCCGTCATTCCAGGGAACAGCTTCAACTCCGGATTTGCGAATTCGATTATGGTGTCGTAGGTGACCACGCTCTGTACCGTCGTCGGGTTCATCCGGACCTGGCTCACAACCCCGTGAAACGTGTCCTTCGGAAAAGCATCCACTTTAAACGTCACAGGCTTCCCCGGTCTGATATTTCCTACGTCAGACTCATCCGTCTTGGTGTACACCAGCATCTTTGTCAGGTCTTGCGCGATCGTAAAAATTGTCGGCGCTTGCAGCGATGCGGCTACCGTCTGTCCCACATCCACATTGCGCGCCACTACCGTGCCATCGATTGGAGATCGAATCACGGTGTAGTTGAGGTTTGTCTGCGCTACCGTCAACGCCGCAGCCTTCTGGCTGACTTGCGCTTCCGCCTGTGTAACATTCGCGACCGCCGCCCCCACCGCCGCATTCGCTGAATCATAGTTTGCTTTAGCGAGATCCAGTTGCTGCTGGCTCATGATCTTCTCAATCGTGAGCTGCGCGGCGCGATCGAAATCGGCTTTGGTCTGCTGCGAAGCGGCATTTGCCTTTTCCAGATTTGCTTTTGCGGCGACCAGGTTGGCTTTGGCATTGTCCACGTCCGCGGCGGCCTGTAGCAGCGCTCCCTGGAAAAGTGCGGGGTCGATTAGCGCGACGATGTCGCCCTTATGAACGCGGGAATTGAAATCTACATTCAGCTTCGCGATCGTGCCTGAAACCTGAGATCCAACCTGGACTGTAATCACCGCATTGATCGTCCCGGTGGCGTCCACCACATCGTGGACATCACCCCGCTCAACCTTCGCCGTAAAGTGTTGCGCCTGCGCGCTGCGATTCAGCCCGAAGGCCCCGAATATCAGAGCCAGCACCACAACGCCAGTAAGGATGAGCCACTTGCTCTTCGATTTCATGTTCTTTCCAGACCGTCAATTTCCGCGCGTTCATTCATAGCGCAGTGCTTCGATGGGATCGAGCAGTGACGCCTTTCGCGCCGGGTAATATCCAAAGAACACGCCCACTGCCACCGAAAAAATGGCGGCGATCACTACCGATTCCAGCGACATCTGGATCGGCCAATGCAATGTTTGCCCGACAAGATAAGATCCAATCACGCCGAAGAGCACGCCCGCAGCCCCTCCCACCAGGCTGAGCATGATCGACTCTCCCAGGAACTGCAGTTGGATCGCCTCCTCCGTCGCGCCTACGGCCACTCGAACACCAATCTCGCGAGTCCGCTCGGTCACTGAAACCAGCATCACATTCATAATCCCAATCCCTCCCACCAGCAGGGAGATCGAAGCGATGGCAATCAACAGAATCGTCAATGTCCGACTGGCATCCAGCTGCGCCTGAATAATGTCCTCCGGATTCCGAATGTTAAAGTCATCCTCTTCTTCCGGCCGCAGATGATGGCGATCCCGCAGCACGGCCGTCGCTTCCTGGCCGGCCACTTTGACAGCATCTGCCGAGACCGCCGAGCACAGGATGTCGTCGAGCCAGGTGATCCCTTTGAGTTTCTTCTGAGCCGTGGTGTAAGGGATGATGATCGTATCGTCCTGGTCTTGCCCGGAAAGGGATTGCCCCTTGGGATGAAGTGTAGCCACGACCTTGCATGGAAGGTTGGTAACCCGCATCACTTTCCCGATCGGATCTTCCAAGCCAAAAAGCTGGTCACGCACGGTCCGCCCGATGACACAGACGTCAGCCGCTCGATCCACATCGTCCTGCGAAAATACCGCCCCCTGGTCGATAAACCACCGTTTGATCTCGAAGTATTCCGGCGAAACGCCACGGTAGGAAGTGTGCCAGTTCTGGTTGCCATAAATGACCTGCACCGGATCATCCACATTGGGCGACACGCTCTTGATCAGCGAAATCTGATTCTTGATGGCTACCGCATCAGCCACCGTCAACGTCGTGGTGTCATGCGTCCCGGTCCGGACACCATTCAGCGCCCGCCCTCCGGCCTCGATCCATACAAAATTATCACCAAGATTGTTCAGTTGCTGCTCGACCCGGGCCTGCCCCGCCTTGCCAATGGCCACAACACAGATAACCGCCGCTATCCCGATGGTGATGCCAAGGACCGTCAGGATGCTGCGCATTTTGTTTCTCAGCAGCGCCACGAGGGCAGATTGAAATAGTGCCGCGTAATTCACAAATGCCTCTCCCGACGTGAGTTTTGCCGCCGGGCTCAATTCTTCATCCCCTGCCCGATCACGACCGGTTCCCGGCCGCAGGCTGACCCTGATTCTCGCTATTCCATGATAAATGGAAGATAAATTTCCGCAACGTCAGCAGCTGCATCTTCCCATGAAGCAGGTTTCATCACCAGCCGTCCTGCTCTCTGCTATGATTTGATCTGGGACCATGAGGCCTGAACGTATTTCGCTTTTCCCTCTAAACGTCGTTCTTCTTCCCGGCGCGGAACTTCCCCTGCATATTTTCGAGCCGCGTTATCGCAAGATGGTAAAAGCGTGCATCAAGCAGAAGACTGAATTCGGTCTGCTCCTGTCTCTGCCCAACGGCCTGGTGCACGTGGGTTGCACCGCTGAAATTCTCGATATCGTGAACACCTATGACGATGGCCGCATGGACATTCTCACCGTCGGGCGCGCCCCGTTTCGTATTTTGGAGATTTTTCCGGAAAATCCGCTCGCCGAAGGCCGCGTGGATTATCTCGAGGATCGCGAACTTCCCTCCAATCTGCGTGTCCAACGCGAACTCGTGGAGCTCTACGAAGCTTGCCACACGCTCATCTACGACGATTATCCCAAGAATCTCCAGGATTCCCCGCCCGACGAACTTTCCTATCTCGTTGCCGGAACGCTTCCTATGGACCTCTTGTGGAAGCAACAAATCCTGGAGCTTCGCTCCGAGCCCGACCGTCAGGAGCGCCTCGTCACGTATCTTCGCGGTTGGGCGCCGCATCTACAGAAGAAAGAAGCCATGCGTCAGCGCGCCGGCGGTAACGGACACGGTTTGAATTAGTTTGGTATTTTGCAGTCTCCGCGCGAGTCGGGGACAGCGGATTGGCACACAAATAATGGCAAGCATTTCAACGCAATCTTCCGGACATTCGAAGCCGCGCGCGCTCGGCGATCTGAAACGTATCCCTGATTTTGATCCCCGCGGCGCCTCGCGTTCCGTGAAGGATGAGCTTCGCCGCAATCTCCTGCGCGCCATCGAAAAGGGCGAAACCCTTTTCCCCGGCGTCCATGGCTACGAAGACACCGTCGTTCCGCAAATCGTCAACGCCCTTCTCTCGCGTCACAATTTCATCCTCCTCGGCCTCCGCGGCCAGGCCAAGAGCCGCATCCTCCGCGGCCTCATCAACCTCCTCGACACCGAAATGCCAGTCGTCGCCGGCTGCGAAATTAACGATGATCCCCTGAATCCCATCTGCCGCGCCTGCCGCGAAAAAATCGTTGCCGAAGGCGACAACACTCCCATTGCCTGGATGCCCCGCGAAAATCGTTTCGTCGAAAAGCTCGCTACGCCCGATGTGACCATGGCCGACATCATCGGTGACGTCGATCCCATTCGCGCTGCACGCGGCGGCCGCGATCTCTCCGACGAACTCACCATCCACTACGGCTTGCTCCCACGCGCCAATCGCGGCATTTTCGCCATCAACGAACTTCCCGACCTCGCTGGAAAAATTCAAGTCGGCCTCTTCAATATCATGCAGGAGGGCGACATCCAGATTAAGGGCTATCCCCTGCGCCTGCCCCTTGATGTCCTCCTCGTATTCACCGCCAATCCCGAGGACTACACCGCCCGCGGAAAAATTATCACTCCCCTCAAAGACCGCATCGGCGCCGAGATTCGCACTCACTACCCCGCCACCGTCGAAGAAGGCATGACCATCACCGCCCAGGAAGCCTGGGTCGGCCGCGATTCCGGAAGAAAAATTGAAGTCCCGCAATATCTTCGCCAGGTCGTCGAGGAGATCGCCTTCCAGGCCCGCGAAGACAAACGCGTCGACCGCCGCTCCGGCGTCAGCCAGCGTCTCCCCATCACCACCCTCGAAAGTCTCGTCAGCAGCGCCGAGCAGCGCGCCACTCGCACTGGCGAAAAATCCGTCGTCGCCCGCGTCGCCGATGTCTACGCCGCTCTTCCCGCCATCACCGGAAAAATGGAGCTCGAATACGAAGGCGAGTTGAAAGGCGCCGACACCATCGCCCGCGAACTCATTCGAACCGCCGTCGGCCGCGTCTTCAGCAAAACTTTTGCCGAAGCCAACTTTCAGCCTGTAACCCAATGGTTCGAATTGGGCGGCGAACTGAAGCTCCCGGAATTGGCCACCACCACCGAGCGATACCAGCAGCTCTCGAAAATTCAAGGCCTCATGGACCACATTGGCAAACTCGGCGTGCACGATCGCAAAGAACCCGGCCCCACCGCTGCCGCCGCTGAAATGATTCTTGAAGGCTTGTGGGCCCACCGCCGTATCGGCCGCAGCGAAGAACGCGGGTACTATGCCGATAAACCCAAGCAACCCGAACCGCGCGACCCACGCGAAACCCAGAACCGCGGCCCGCGCCGCCAATTCAACTAATGCATAACGCCGCGCATTCCGCAGAGCTGTTTGTAGGGGCGCAGCACCGCTGCGCCCGTGCTTGGCACGATCTAAGCGCCGCTGTCATGCGGGCTGTCGGGGCGAACCCATGAAATTTATCAAGTACGCCAAATACACCGGCGAACCGGCCGACGCCGTCGACCTCGAAGAACTGATTAAGCGCATGGGCGATTTCTTCCTGCAAAGCGGCTTCGAATCCCAATACTACGGCGTCTCCCAAATGGATCAGGAGCGCTCCATGGATGCCCTCCGCGAAGCCATCCTCCGTGCTCTCCAGGAAGGGGATCTCCTCCCCGAAGATGCCATGTCCGAAGAGCTCCGCAAAATGCTCCAGGAACCCAACGCCCTGAACAGCCAGGCCGTCAAGGAGCTCCTCGACAAACTGATGGAGCGCATGGCCCACGAAGGCTTTATCAATCCTCAGCAGCCTCCGCAAGTCACCCCGCCCCCGCAAACCTCCGCGCGCGGCCAGCTCGGCAATCCGCAAGAGCGCCAGCAAGAAGCCCGCTTCGAAATCACCGACAAGACCATCGATTTTCTAGGATTCAAAACTCTGCAGGACCTTCTCGGCTCCCTCGGCCGCAGCAGCTTTGGCCGCCACGACACTCGCGACCTCTCCACCGGCGTCGAATCCGGTGGCGTCTCTCGCCCCTACGAATTCGGCGACACCCTCAACATGGACATCAGCGCCACCCTCTTCAACGCAGTCCGCCGCGAAGGCGCCAAAGTTCCGATCGAGATGAACTACTCCGATCTCATGGTCCACCAGTGCGAATACCACAGCTCCTGCGCCACTGTCGTTCTTCTCGATTGCAGCCACAGCATGATTCTCTACGGTGAAGACCGCTTCACACCCGCCAAGCGCGTCGCCATGGCCCTTTCCCATCTCATTCGAACGCAATATCCCGGCGACACCCTCAGCCTCGTCCTCTTCCACGACTCCGCCGAAGAAGTCCCCCTCAGCGAACTCGCCCGCGTCCAGGTCGGCCCCTATTACACCAACACCCGCGAAGGCCTCCGCATGGCCCAGCGCATCCTCCTCCGCCAGAAAAAAGACATGCGCCAGATCATTATGATCACCGACGGAAAGCCCTCCGCCCTCACTCTCGAAGACGGCCGCATCTACAAAAACGCCTTCGGCCTCGACCCCTTCGTCGTCGGCCAAACCCTCGAAGAGGTCAACAAATGCAAGCGCGCCGGCATCATGATCAACACCTTCATGCTCGCCAGCGATTACTCCCTCGTCCATTTCGTCCAGAAAATCACCGAAATGTGCCGCGGAAAAGCCTACTTCACTACTCCCTATACCCTGGGCCAATACCTCCTAATGGACTACATGCAGCGTAAAACAAAGCAAATCCACTAACTTTGGAGTGCGGGAGCGTAGCTCCCGCTTTTCCGCCAGCTGAGCTCATAAGCCTTCGCCGCACTTGCAGCGGCGCAGCATTGCTGCGCCGTCCGTTCCCATCGCCACCTGCACCGCCTTCTTCCCCACCCAATAAACCTGTTACCATTTCTTTCTCATGTCTCTTCAGCGTTGTGCCACATGCGGCAGGGAATTCGATAGCAACTCTTCCGCCGATCCCGCTTCTCCCAACTGCCCCGCCTGCGATCAACAACACGCGCAAAGGCTTCGCACCGCATTCACGCAACAGCGCGCCACCATCTCAGCTGCATCTTTCCCCGCAACCATTGGCCTGATCGCCGCCTGCGTCCTCGTCTACGTCGCTATGGTCCTGAGCGGAGTTTCCGCCTTCTTGCCCACTCCTGACGAAGCCATCAAGTTCGGCGCCGATTTCGGTCCACTCACGCTGAACGGCCAGTGGTGGCGCCTCGCCACCAGCATGTTCGTCCATTTCGGCCTCATCCACATCGCCCTGAACATGTGGTGCCTCTGGAATCTTGGCCGCGCCGCCGAGCAACTCCTCGGCCGCTACTCCTACCTCCTCGCCTACTTCGCCACCGGCATCTTTGGCAGCGTTGCTAGCGTTTATTGGCATCCGCAGGGTGCCGGAGCCGGCGCGTCCGGCGCCATCTTCGGCCTCGCCGGCGCACTCGTCTCCTTCGTCTACTTGAAGAAAACTCCCGCGCATCTTCAGATCAACAGCAGATTGCTCGGCAGCCTCGGCACCTTCATCGCCTACAATCTGGTATTCGGTGCCGCCATCCCCGGGATTAGTAACGCCGCCCACATCGGCGGCCTGGTCATGGGCCTCGCTGTCGGCGCGCTTCTTCCGAACGCCTCGGCCCCCGAAGCCGAGCGCCGCGGTCGACTCTCCCTCGTCACCCTTCTCATCGCCATCGTCCTCTCCACTTCCGCCTACGCCGCCAAACTCCTCCGCGCCGGCCCCGACGTCCGTGGACTCGCCTCCATCCAGCAACTCGTCAAGTCCGGCAAAACCGACGAAGCCCTCGCACAATTGGAACAAATCACCGCGCGCGAGCCAGCGCTCGCTCCCGCACAGGCCTTGCTCGCCTCATTGTATTTTGGGAAAAGCCGCTATTCTGACGGTGTCGCGGCGTTGCAAAAAGCTTACGACGCGGAGCCAACAAACCCCTCGTATCAACAACAACTCGGCGGCGCCTATCTCAACCTGGGTGAATACGATCAAGCCATCGCGTTTTTCCAAAAATTAATCGCGCAAAAGCCGAAAGATGCTCATCCCTATCTCGGCCTCGGTCTCGCTTATATTGGAAAAAAACAATACGACCCAGCCATCGCCGCTTTCCGCCAGTCCGCTACTCTCGATCCCAATTCCCCCACTCCGCAACACGCTCTCGGCCAGGCCCAACTCCAGGCCGGCCGCTTCTCCGACGCCCAGCAAACCTATCGTCACCTGCTCTCCCAATTCCCCAACGACGCCCGCGCCAAGGCCTCCCTTGCCTACGCCACCCAACAACTCCACTAGCGCTAGTCGCAAGAATGTCCGCCCCTGCTGCGACCGCCTCCCGAGGCAGCCGCTCCGCTCTCTGCCGCACGCCAAATCGTCAATAGGTGCAAGCGCAAGCTTACGCACCCTCCGATCCAACCTCCCCGCCATCACGAATGGTGTTCGCCCGAACAGCACGCAGCATCCGTCGTCTTTGCAGGCTGCACGTACTCCGCCGTCGCGTCCACTTTGTACGCGGCGTCGTATTTGTCATGGTGCCGCACCCACGCCATCCCGTGCTTCAACCCCTCTTCATCGCGCCCTTTTGGCGTGTGATCCAGCCAGTTGTATGCGCCCAGGAAGATGTCCAGGCCCCGAGCGTAACTCGAATATGTGTGGAAGATGTTGCCGGCCGCATCCTTGTAAAACACGCTCATCCCCGGCCGTTCCTCACTCGGGAATTTCTGCATCGAGTAGTTGTAATACACTTCACCCTTCTCAAGCTCTTCCTTGGTCATCGATACCTGATAGTCGTAATTGAAATCACTGCCGTTCGACGACACCCAGGGAAACCTCCATCCCATACGCTTCTTGAAGGCTTCGATCTGCGCCAGCGGCGCCCGCGAAGCCACCACCAGCCTCACGTCCCGCGCCGCCAGATGCACCACGCTGCCATCCATGTGGTCCGCTATGAACGAGCAGCTCGGGCACCCTTCCTTCCAGTCCGGCCCGAGCATGAAGTGATACACAATCAGTTGGCTTCTCTCGCCGAAAAGATCGGCCAGCGTCTCTTTGCCACGCGGTCCCTCAAATACATACGCTTTCTCTACTTTCTCCCACGGCAACTCCTGCCGCTGCCGGCTCAGCTCATCCCGCAGCCGCGTGAACTCCTTCTCCTTTTTCAACAGCTCTTTCCGCGCCGCAACCCACTCCGCCGGCGACACCACTTTCGAATGCTCCACCGCGCTCTTCGTCATGACCAGTTCTCCTCTCCGGTTTTCTAACTCTCACGGAACCTAGACACGTGTTTTGTGCGGCCCGCCTGCCGAGGCGGGCCGCTCTGGCCAACTCAATTATTACCTGTCGTTCCTTCGCCGATCACTACAGGGGCTTCACGCCTGGGCTCTAGCTGCTCGCCGCTTGCGCTTTCGGCGCCTGCATCATCTGCCGCATCTGCGCCAGCATCTTTCGAATTGCTTCATTCGAACCGGGATTGCGCTTCTCGCGCCAGGCTTCCAGCCTCTTGACCTGCTCTTCAAGGTTGGCCAGAAACTTCGGACTACTGAACATCGTGCGCCATGCGCCGATCACCGGCTTCACCTGCTCCCAGACCATCCATTGCTCCCCGGTGTTTTCGAAGAAGAAGTCTTCGTCGATCAACCCACGGTTCGCGATGCTCGCCACCATCTCCCAATACGAGAGCACCATGCGCATGTACAAATTTCCCTGGCTGCCGGGAGGACAGACTCGCATCAAGTCTTCCGGAGTATTCACTCCGTGAAAATTTGCTCCGAACCAGTCCCGCGCTTCTCTCAATCGGGGTTCACGGCGCTCCTCATACAGCCTCAACAGCAAATTGACTTGCTCATTCGTGACTTCTCCCATGCTTCCTCCTTCAGTTTGGATTGTAGGATTGTTTTGCTGGAACTACGCAAAAGGGTTTTCGTCCGCGCTGGGCCCGTAGATCGACGGCACTGGTACATTCAATATGCGCAGGTACACCGAGAGTTGTCCACGGTGGTGATAGTTATGATTCATCAGGATCGAACGGATGAATCCGATCCGCGGGATCGACATCACAACCTTCCCGTTTTTCGTCAAGCTCCACATGGACATCAGACGAGCATCATCCATTTTCTTCAGGGCGTCCTTTGCACTCTCGAGGCTCTTCGAGAAAGTGTCCAGGACCTCTTGCCGGCTCTTCGCCTCCGGCTGCGAAAAATTCGGGGCTTCCATGCTGTCCGGCACTGCAGCCGCGGCGACGCTCTCCGGCGAGGATGCAATGTGCAGGGCTAGCTGGCCCAGAGAAAAAGCTTTCGGGTGCGGTTTCCAGGTGAGTTTGTCTTCTGGAATTCGATCCAGGACTCGCTTCGTCGTTTGTGCTTCCTGATCAATCTCCATCAAGATGGAATCTACAAGTCTCATAACATTTCCTTTCGTATTACTTTTCGAACGAATCTTGTTCACCACGGCTGCGGTCAATCCACCCGTGGACACCACGCTGGAGATCGTTAACGCCGCGCTGGCTACGCATGCTGGACACATAATGTCCCTCTCTCCGGGCGGCCACCCCGGTCAGTGCGCCACCACTGACTGTGAACGCGCCGTCTCCGCCCGCCTCCGAACTCCTTCATTGATGTGCTTCCAGCCTCCGGTAACTCCTTTTCGGTGGTCTTCCAAAATCAGCCCGAGAGCCGTGTGATGAAACGTGATCAGTGTTCCGCCTTCTTTCTCGCTCAGGCGGTACTGCACATTCGACACGGCCGGATACGACATGAACAACGGCCCCGTAATCTCGAGCAACGTCGGCCGCTTGATGGCCTGCACCACACCCCAGAAGTGGCCGTTATTGTCGCCCAGGTCGCGGTACCACCGCCCTCCCGGCCACGCCTCCAGCTTCATCGGCATCGGCACGCTCTCGCGAGTTTCGTTGTGCGGCCCCAGCTGCTCCAGCAAAGCCGCAAATGTCGCGTCCAGCGAAGCGCGCACGTAAATTTCCTCCGTGATGCCCAACGTCAAATCCTCAATTCTTGTTGCCGCCGTAATCATCTTTCCTCCTTGGTCTAAAATCCGGTTCCGAATCATTTGACGGATTGCTTTTCCCTTCGGCGCGTTCCTTTACCCGGCTTAATTGATGACGCCAGTATCGGGCGAACGTTTCCGTCCACTCGTGAAGCGGCCGGATCGCCTCCGCATTCGTCCTATACAGCATCCGCCTCCCGTCCCGCCGCACGTTGACCAGCCCCACCTCGAGCAGCACCCGTAAGTGCTTCGATACCGACGGCTGCTCCAGCCCCATCAAATTTACAATCTCACCCACCGGCCGCTCTTGCATCGCCAGATAATTCAGAATCTCACGCCGCCGCGGCTCCGCCACTGCATTGAACGCGTCTGAGGTTGTCGCTGCCCGTGCCATGCGCCCTACGTTACATACCCATATGGGCATATGTCAAGCTATTTTTTCCTCCCACCCACAGGCTCCGCCCCCTCCCCACTTGACACCTCCCCACTTGACCCTTGACCGCGGCCACAGTCTCCAGTTAGCCTCGCACCCAATTCTCGGACCATTCATCCGTTCTCCCAAGGAGGCTGCGCATGGTTTCTGTCACTGCTCTGGTGCTCCCGATCCTCCTCTCGGCTGTGATCGTCTTCGTGGCCAGCTCCATCCTCCACATGGTGCTGCCGTTTCACCGCAGCGACTATCGCCAGCTCCCGGAGGAGGACAAGCTTCTTGCCGCTTTACGGTCGGCTGGCCTGCAGCGAGGTCTCTACGCCTTCCCTTTCTGCACCCACAAGGACATGAAGTCGCCCGCCATCCAGGAAAAATACAAGCAGGGTCCGGTCGGGTTGCTGACCGTGTTTCCTAGCGGCCCGCCGGCCATGCCGAAGTTCCTTGGTCTGTGGTTTGTCTATTGCCTCCTTATCGGCCTCTTCACCGCCTATCTCACGGGACGCACCGTCCCATTCGGTGCGCATTATCGGGTCGTGTTTCGCGTCGCGGGCACCGCCGCGTTTATGACCTACTCCCTGGGCCCCTTGGCCAACGGCATCTGGAAGGGCCTCCCTTGGAGTATGGTGTTCAAGGAATCTTTCGATGGCCTGATTTACAGCTTGTTGGCCGCTGGAACTTTTGGCTGGCTCTGGCCGCGATAGCCTAATTGGGTGCCTTATGTGGAGGGATGAGTAGAGCGGCGGTGCAGAAGTTCAAGGAAGGACTTGCCTTCGTTCTTCAGTTTCTCTTCGAGCCGCGCCGTGCAATCACAATCTCCGCACGCCCACGGCTCGGTTCCATTTTCATCACGGCATTTGCGCCGGTCGTGCGCATCCTGTACCTTCACCAGCTCAAAATACTCTTCCCAATACGGCCGCTCTTCCAGGAGCGGTGTCGGGCAATAGCACACTTCCACCCAGCGCACCGTCTCATCCGCGCAAACCCTAGCCTCATTCATATTGCGCAGGTATTCGTCACCCGCAATCGACCCTTGGCCCAACGTCCCGCGCTCAATCGCGTGCGCCAGCGCCTGCTGGCAATCTGCCTTCACCCTCGCTCTCACCAGGTATCGCACACCCCTACTTTACCCGCTCACAAACCACTCCAAGAACGCGTGTAGAAATTCGCGCTCTAATGAGGCGTCGCGTGACCTTCCTCGATCCGGCTCTTACCGCGCAAACAGGACCGTCGGCTCTCCCTGGTACGTCGTCCGTAAGACTTCCCTGAATCCGCACTTCTCCGCCACTCGAATCGACCGCGTATGCTCAGGATGAATAATGCACACCATCTTCCCAAGCCATGGCCGCGCCGAACTAATATTCGCATCGCCCCAGGCCATCGCCGCGCGCGCCGCCTCCGTCGCATAGCCCTTCCCATGCACGCGGGTTTGTAGCACCCACCCCGGTTCCGGCACTCCTTTCAGCGTCGGCTCGATTTCCCTCTTCCAATCCGCAAATCCCACCTCCCCGGCAAAATTTCCCGAGGCTTTCTCTTCCACTACCCAATATCCAAACCCCATCCATCCCCAATGGCCGATATAGCGCAAAACCCTCGCCCAGGTTTCCTCCTCGGTAAGCGACTTCCCACCGACGTACCGCGTGACCCCCGCATCGCCCCACATCGCCGCGCACTCGGCGAAATCCTCTCGCCGATACCCTCGCAATCGTAACCGCTCCGTTTCAATTACCGGCACTTCCCCGCTGCGCGCTAATACTTCTCCGAACATGCCACTGCTCCAGTCTTGGCCCGTGGCTACAAGCCCTGGTCCCCTCCCTCTGTTACCTCATCCTCCGTTTAGTGCCCGTGCAGGGACTGCGCAAGGCTAATCAAGTTTTGCGGGCGCACCAAGATGATGCCTCGACGCGGGCTGTCGATGTCCGCTATGAGGAAAAAGGAGATGGATAGCACCATTGGTAGAGCCAGCAACCGGACCACTCCCCCTCCAGCGCGCCTCGCCGTATACCCCACCAGGATGTTGGCGCACACGGCAACCGCCGCCAGCAGCCCCCACGCCGCAAGTGGGATTCGGTTCCACCATGCCGCCTGCGCGTATCCCTGCGAGTTCAGCACATCGTTCATCCCCGAAAGGATTAGGGAATGAATGGGTGGCGGCACCTCCCCGAATGGAGCCCGGGCCGCGGACCACAACTCGGTCTGCAGTTCAGTGGTATGCGCATTGATCAGTTGCAGAGTGGACTCATCGCGCGTTCTATAAAACAAAATGCGCTGATCGAGATAGCCGACTAGCAGTGCGCGCACTCTCGCCGCATCGGCGGCCGGCAGCAGGTCCGCCCGGACGTACTCCGTGCCAATCGCGTTGGCTTCTGCCTCTTCATAATTCTTGCGCTGATCGTACCGCCCGAGGGCCATCGAAAAGCTGAAACCGATAATAAGTCCGAGCAGTGTCAGCGTGGCAGCCACGATGAGATCGAGATCCTGGCGTACGTCTTCGTCCAACTTCGTCTGCCTCTTCCGAAAGAAGCTCCCGCCGCGCACCGATAGCCACATCCCGAAGAAAGAGAGAGCGAAAACAAGGTACGGGGATTTCACTAGAGTAGCCATATTCTGTATTCTGTGCCTCGTGCCTAGCGTGCGCCGCCACTACCGATCTTTTCGATGCAGCGGTGATCCAAGACTTTCTGTCCTATGAGCAAAGACCGCTCCACCACGCGCCGCTCATGTTAGGTTTCAGTAGCCGCGAAGTCAACGAGGAGAGTCTTCTTGGAACGCGCGGGACAAGCCATTGCGATCCTTCATTCCGACGCTATCCAAGTACTGATGTATAATATTACTTGACATTGACTGCTTCCGTGTCATAATACACCGTGGGTCTTTTGAACTCACCTTCGCGTATCCTCTGTGCGCTCTGCCTCTCCACGCAGTGCTCGCAAATCACAACTCCTCATTCACTTTTCGCTCCTTTGTTTTCATACACTTCTCCGCTCTTTCATTTTCCGTATTCCGCAACTCCTTTGTTTGTCACTCTTACGAAAACTGCCGGGTGTGTACCAACAATTCCCAAAAAGGAACCCACATGAATCCGCAGACTTCTAGCTCCACCACTGGCTCCGACTCTTCGTCGCTCTACTGTCAGCATCACACCGCCAGCGGCCGTCACTGCCGCATGGCTGTCTCAGATTCCGACTCCGGCCTCTGCTCCACGCACGCCGCTCAGTACCAGAAAGAATTCGACCTGGCCGACTAGGCCGACAAACTCATCGGTGACGCCCAGGAATTTCGCTCGGCTGTTCCCATCAACCGCTGCCTCGGCCAACTCCTTAGACTACAGGCCAGCAACAAGATCTCGCCGCGGCGCGCCGCCGTGGTGGCCTACACCTGCAACCTGCTCCTGCGTACCCTGCCCGTCATCGAACAGGAACTTTACCCCGAGTATGAGGAGCCTCCTCACTTGGGCTTTTCTGACTGGCCCCACCCCATAGCCGCTGGGACGATCAATCGTCCCGACCAGACCTCATAATTCTCAACGCCCACATCCACGATCAAAGCAGTATGGGCGCCACCATCCCTATGGAGCGCCCTAGCGGCTTCTCCGTTTTGACTTTCCATTTTCTATTTTCTACTTTCCATTTTTCCGTCGTTCCCACGCCTTCCCCAGTTTTGCCGCTTCCCACTTCTCTGCGCTACACTCAACCGATGAGTATCTTGCGGCGGCTCTCACGCTGGATGGGAAAACAGGACCATATGACGCATCTCGCTGCCGGGAATATCGCCCCCGGATTCTCGTTGAACGCTCTCGACGGCAAGGAATACTCGCTCGGCGCTTTAATGGAACGCGGCCCCGTCGTTGCCGCCTTCTTCAAAATCTCCTGCCCCGTCTGCCAATTCACTTTCCCGTTCCTCGAACGCCTCTACCAGCGTTACAGCGGCGACGGAGTATCCTTTCTCGGCATCTCCCAGGATGACGTCAAATCCACATCCAGTTTCGCCAACGAGTACGGCGTAACTTTCCCGATCCTGATTGACGACGCAGACGGCTACCTGGTCTCCAACGCCTATGGACTCACCAGCGTCCCAACCATCTTCCTGATCGAAACCGACGGCACCATCATAGTGAGCTGCATGGGATTTGATAAAAAAGATTTGGAGACCATCGCCGCCGAACTTGCAGAGCGAAAGAAAATCTCCCTGACCCCGCTCTTCCGTTCCGACGAAGTGGTTCCCGCCAATAAACCGGGATGAGGCTCAAAAAACTAGGCCCGGTCGGGCCTGCTGAGTCTTCGGTGGTCAGTTTTAAGTTCGAAGTTTCTGATTGCTGGCGTCTGGTTTTTGTTTTTCGGAATGACAATTCTGATTTCGAGTTTCTGATGTCGAGTTTTAGCTTCGATTTTCCAGCTTCAAGCTTCACTTTCGGCATCCAGCAAGTGTTTCTTGTGCTTCGCCGGTCGCTTTCGTTTATCGGGGATCACGCGCGTGACCGCCGGCGCCAGCCCGGAATTCCGCGCCGCCCGGCGCGCCTCTCTGCCTTTGTCGATTTTCTTTTTTCGCCGCTTCATGCGGCTTGATTCTACGATGACCGGAGGCCGTTCGTGAAACCGATTCTGGGAACCGAGCTTTAGTGCTGCCGCAAACAATTCGGCTGAGTTTGGAATCGGGAAAGCGTTTTCGTTTACCAGAAGGAGTTCAGCTAGAAACTAAATTGCAATTGCAGGTCGATGCGCCGGTTCGCTGTCGATGAAGAATACGGCTGGCCCGCAAGCCCGTTGGATTCGCCAAAAAGCGGCGAGCTGAGGTTTCCAATCGGTGTTGCCACATTCACGTTGTTAAAAATATTTCGCGCATTGACGCTGAACGTCAAATTGTAGCGATTATTGGATGGATTCCCGCCAAACATCCCACCCCCTCCGCCACCGCCACCGCGCAGTCCTCCTCCACCACCGCCTGCGCCGCGGCCAAACGTGCCGCCGCCTACAGAACCGCCAGCTGCCGCAGCCGCGGTTTCTTTCTTGGCCCCAAAACCAAAAGTCTTACTTACCCGAAGATTCAAAGTGAACCGGTTCGGACCCGTTGCATCGTTAATCGGAATAACCGGCACCCCCGGCACGGTAACCAGATTGAAGCAGCCGTACGCCGTGTCCACAACGCCGGTGGCGCCTGCGGTGCAATTCCCAGCGGTTGCGCGCGTGTTGTATACGGCGTTTCCGTAGACATCTTGCCCGGTGGTGATGTTAAACGGCGGGCCGGAACTGGCGATCATAAATGGACTGACGCGGAATCCGTATCGCAAGCCAATGGTACCACCGAAAAAAATGCGGTTTCGAATGTCGAATGTGGCGCGGCCATAATCCTGCGCGAGGTTGAAGGGATTCGAAGGAATGTAGGAAGCGCCGGCGGTGTCGCTGTTCGCATAATTCAGGGTGTAGTAGCCGAAGAGAGAAAGTTTCGTACCCATTCGAACGCTGCTATTCACAATCAATTGATTCTGCTTGAAGGTGCCGCCGGATTGATATTGATAGATGATCTCACTCGGCGGCGGCGCAACGATTTCTCCGGAAGGAATTTGATTGGCATTGATGAAATTTGTGTAGTACTGATGATTGCCGCGCGAATTGAGGTACGTAACAGAAAGATTGGCAGCCTTGGTCAGTTGACGCTCGAAAGTTACTCCGGTCTGCATGGTGTACGGAGTGCGCAGATGCGGATTTGTCTGGTAGATCGTTTGAGGCGAAGTAGTGGAGAACGGCGGCAAGACCGCCTGGTTGGGATTGAAGAAAGTCGGGTTCGCGACGAGAAACTGCTGCTGCGTGACGCCATTCTGCAATTCCTGGGTCAAGACCAGATCGGCGGTGAAGCGATCGTAGAAAATTCCGTAACCCAGGCGCAGCACGGTCTTGGGCGATTTATTTTTTCCGTTGGCATCAATGCCCCAGGCCAGCCCGATGCGTGGCGCGAAATCGGCATGATCGCCGAGATTGTTCTGTGTCTCGTAGCGAAGGCCGGAACTCAACGTCAGGTTTGGCTTGATGCGCCAGTCATCCTGAATGAAGAGCGCGCCATCCACCCAGGTCACGCCCGCGTTGGCGCTCCCCTGCTGATTGAAATTCAGCGAATAAAAACTCGCCCCGCCACCATTTGCGATGATCTGCGGGATCGACAAATTCTGCGAAAGACCGGTCAACATAATCTGATAGGCCTCGATACCCGTCAACTGCGGGCACGTGTTCGGCGGATTGGCAACATTACAGCCGGCTACGGTGGGATTGACGCGCGGGCCAAAAGAATAGGACCCGTTGAATTTTGAATTGGAGGAATTGTTCTCATCGGTTATGCGGAGCCGACCGCCGAACTTAAGGGAATGCTTGCTGAAGGTCTTGTAGGTGATGTTCTGAAGTTCGTAACGGTTTTGGAGGTCATTGTACAACCCTCCGGCGCTGCCGCCCTCCACGAAGGCGCCTTGTACCTGGATGGTGGGTGTGCTGTTCAGCGGATTCTGATTGCTGTTTTCGTGGACGTACTGAAAGCGTGTCTCGTTAATAGTTCTTGCATTGATGGTCTGAGTGTCGCTGAGCTGAAATGTCTGCTCGGTATTGAGCGAGTTGTAGCCTACAGAGGGCAGGCTGAATGTTCCGATTCCGTCGCCGCTCTCGTTGTTGCGCCAATATTGATATCGCGCTGTGAGCGTATTCGTTGCGCTCACCTGATAATCGAAGCGCTGGCTAAAATTGGTTCGCGCGCGGGGATTCGGGACAGCGTCCGTGAATTGGGTAATTTGCAGCGCGATGGGATCCACAATGGGAGTGTTGACGATGGAGAGTTCGTTGAGGTTGCGCCGCTCGATGTTGGTGAAAAAAGAAGCCTTCTTGCCCAATGAACCGCCGAGGTTGGCGCTGTACTGCGTGGAATAATATCCCGGTTGTTGCGCTGTCCCAATGAATGGATTCTCGGAGTTGAACCCGGCAGTATTTCCCGTTACGGAAAGTTGGCCGTGGAGCTGATCGGTGCCGGGCTTGGTGAGAATTTCGATGCGGCCGTAACCGAGTTTGTCGTACTCGGAGGAGAATGGATTCTGGTTGATTCGAATCTCGCGGATGGAAGCCTTCGGGGGAAGCTGCCCGGCAGTGAAACCGTCGATATAAATCTGGCCTCCATTCGGACCAGCGGAAGGTCCAGCAAGAGCTTGAAGTTCGGATTGCATTTCGTCGGGATCGTCGGACAAGGCATCGAGATCCTTATCCTTCATAACTATTGTGCCGGCGTTGTTGGCAGGGTCCACATCCACTTTAGTGGGAGTGTCAGTGACCTCGACTTTTTGCTCTTCCATTTTGATGACCAGACTGATGTTCAGCTGTTGCACCCGGCCGGCGGTGATCTCGACGCCTTCTTTTGTGAAGGGTTCAAAGTTTTTCACAGCGGCTTTGAAAGTGTAGGCCCCTGGAGCGAGTCCCTTGAATTCGTAAAAACCATCTTTGTTGGTGGTGGTATCGAGTGAGGCGCCAGTTGAATTCGTGAGACGGACAGCCACCTTAGCAATACTCGCGCCGGAGGGGTCCGTGACCGTGCCGTTAAGAGTACCGGTGGGAGCCTGGGCGCGCGACGTGCCGACGAGAAAAAGACTCAATAGCCAAAAAAGCAACTGGAGCAGTGCAACTCGAACGGGCCGAAAATTCATCATTTCTACTGGATGAGAGTCAAATCTGTTGGTCAAGGCGTGGCCCCTTCTCCGCCGGGTGCGCCGCCGAGGCTCCAGGGTGAAAGGATTGTGGACGCGCTGCTCTTGGGAGAGGCTTCGAGGATGGGTTCAACGCCGCCGATCACGGTGATGGCAGTAGGCATGTCGTTCGGACCGCCGGACGTGGCCACCATCATGACGGCGCCGCCCTTTTGCAGCTCGGCCAGAGTCACCGCGGGCATGCGCAGAATAGCTTGCTGAAGATCGCCGCCTCCCGCACCACCCGGTCTACCTGAACCTCCAGGGCCGCCGCTACCTGGGCCTCCAGCGGGCGGACCGGCGGGCTTTGGGGCTTGGGCGGAAGTTGCCGCAGGGCCTGCGGTGCCTTGAGCGGGCGCGTCGGCCGGAACACCCTTCAGTCGCATGGCGATACGTTGTGCCATCGGAGCGGGCAGCTTGCGGAGTTGCGACTCCGCAGTGATTTTTATGGAAACAGGTTTGTTGGTAGCGAGATCTTGAACAGTAATGCTGCCGGCTGAGGCATCGACTGCGGAGATGATTCCGGCGATGTTTCGAAAGCTGCCGGAGACGATTTCGTCTGCGGCCAACTCGGAGCCATCGGCATTGCGCGTGCCGCGAGCGCGAAGCTGATCGCCTGGCTTTATTTGGTCAAGCGGCGCAGGCTTAGCGTCGTCAAATTTCACGGAGTCGGGCGCATAGCGGCGGAGAACGGTATCTTTCGAAAGATGGATCGCAACGGTCTTTTTTTCGCCGATGGCGGGGAGTGAAATGTTGATCGTGCCGGCGGAGGCATCCACGCTGCTGACGAGCCCACCGGTGCCGTGCTTCTGCCACTCTTCGCGCTCGTGGGCTTGCTTTTCGGCGAGGTCCGATTTTTTCATGGCGATAATGGAGAGTGCGAGAACCGATTTTCCGTCGTCAGCCATTTTCCCGCGGACGAGAATGCGGTCGCCTGCCTGCACGTCCTGGAATTGAATGGGCGTCGCAGATTTGAGGTCCGTCTGGCCGGGAGCGATTCGAACGAACTTTGTTGCGTCCTGGACCTGAACGGTCACATCGGTTCCTGCATCGGTAGTCAACGTAATGGTATTCCCGGAAATGGATTTAATCGTTCCGACGGGCTTAGCGATTGACGGAGTCTGGGCTAGCGGTGGTGTCGCAACGGGCGGTCGTGATGCGGCGGCGATGGTGGCAAGACCCGCGAGCAGGTTGAAGAGAAGCGCAGAAATCCCGAACACCCTTCTCGGCACAGCGATGTTTGCCAATTCCATCTCGGTTCCCTCGTTCGATTTACGAATGGCCTCAACTCGAAATCGGTTAGCCTCGTATGCCTTCGCACACTGCCTCGCCAGCCCTTACGCCAAGCATTAGACGTTGTTTGGCAGGGAAAATGTTACACGACCCTGCGGTTATCGTTGTTTCGCGATGCAACAGAATACATGGGTCGAGAAACAACGGAACTTCTGAACAAGGCGTTCGCCCTCACGGTGCCGGAGCGGGCTGATCTACCGGGATCCTTCCTGAGTCCGTCGCTGTGGCCGGACACGGTGTAGGTCCGAACAATGCTACCGCCCATGCGGTATTCGACGATCTCGCTGTTCCGCCCTTCGGAGCCATCGGGCAGATGGCCATCGCCATATCAGAACCATCTGGGAAATGGGTTCTCCAAATGAGTCAGCGCACGGTACAGTTGACCGGGCCGGTCAGCATTGTTGGGTTTCTTCCCCTCGTCTGGACCCCGGTGAATTCATTAGCCAGTAATGACGCATTAATGTCCGCGGCTAACCGCCGCAGTACGTTAGCACGTCCCTCCCTTTGTCCTTCAGAAAGGAGAACCAAAATGAAATCGTTCCGGATTCTAAACCTCTTCGCGGGCGGTACTGCAATAATGGCGGCAGCGCTGGTGGGCGCCGCAGGCGCTCAGGTGCAGTCAGTGACAGCGATGCCACCTTATGCGCTCAGAGCGTTTCCGGGCACACCGCCAGCCGGCGCGACACAACCAGATGATCTGGCGGTCTCGGCCGACGGGAAGCGCCTCTGGGTGGGATATGGAAACGGCGTTGATACATTCGGCAAGGGTGGCCCCAGCAATTTGGTCGAGTACGATATCGCAACCGGCAGAGTCTTGAAGAACATCAGCATCCCGGGGCATCTTGACGGACTCAAGATCAATCCAGCCACTGGCGATGTCTGGGCAACCGAAAACGAGGACGGAAATCCAACCCTGGCGGTCATCGACCACGAAAGCGGCGCTTTCAAGATCTACAGGTTCTCCCCGACTCTGATTACCGGCGGGTTCGACGACCTGGTCTTTGTTCCAACGTCGCGGGGAGACTCGCACCATGATAAGGAGTCGGCACAAGACGTATTCGTGGTCACTTCATCCCAAGTCGACACTACCACGCCGGTGATCGTTCGAATTTCCGGCCCGCTGCGGGCGACCGACACACAGGTCACACCGGCGCTGCCTGGCGCTCCCCTGAGGGTGTGGAACGTCGTCACGAATCAGGAGGAGACGACCGACATGATTGGCGATCCCGACTCGATGACGCTCGATCCAGCGGGCGAGTTTGTGCTTGATAACCGGAGCGATCATTCACTTTACATCGTGCGTGATCCAAAAACGCAGAATCCGGTACTGAGGGTTCCGCTGACACTCGGGGGGACTCCCGTCGAGGTCAACGACACGATATTCACTACCTCGCAGACGAATGGCGTCTCCTCCACGGCCGGCACGATCTTTATCACGGACACCAAGGCCAATGTGATTTATGTGCTGACCAAGCCGTATTTTCCGTCGAATGAGATCTACACTGCGGCAAATGTGGTAAATGAGGTTGGCCTAGTCGATCTCAACACTGGTGTGGTCACACCCATTGCGACAGGATTCCAGGGTGTGCATGGGTTGGCATTCTCTCCCATCCGAGTTGCGATCGCATTGAGGGACCGGTCGGAGGACGGCGACGACCAGTAAGTGAGAAGGAGTTGCTGTACATCGCGGTCGTCACCGGAATTGTCAGGCGGCTCCGGCTCGTTCTCCCTTCGGGATAGAGCGCGCCACTCCCGGTGGCTCTTTCGACGCTCACCACTTTCGCGCGCAGGATTTTACCGGGCAGCGCCGGAACCGCTACCTCGGCTCCCTCGCCGGGTTTTGATGACGTTGACGTGAGTTTGGAGGAGCCCTGAGTGTGTACCAGGAGGTGATGAAACTGTTAGGCGACAGCCTGGAACTTCAAGCAGCCATCAGCCAAGTTAAGTCCAAGCTCTTACGCACGCGTTAATCGGGCATGTGGATTACTTCCGTGTGCGCCGTCACCCGCCCGGAATGGCTGGCAAGCATTCATGGAACCGCCCTTTGCGCCAATCATTGATGAATAGTGGCCGAGGTGGAAGGAGGGTTTCCTGCCACCGGCGCCTACCGCAGCTTCGTATCCTTCGCCTTGATTTCCTTCAGGTGGGAATCGCGGGCGCCAGTGCGGGAAGGCCGACACGCGCAAAAGGTCTTGGAAACATGGGTCGTCTCGTAAGGCGTCCATGCTCGGATCTATATGAAGATAGATAAGCCAGTGGGAGTGCTCTTCGTAGGATCTCTCCAAATATTCCATCGCGCGGTCGTTTTGTCCCAGGCCGATGCGGATTCCTGCGAAGAAGTAAGGCGCGACATACTTTTGCTTTGTTAGGTTTGACAGATCTTCGAGCATCTTCCGAGTTCAAATCGAGACCAAGAGAATTTGCCGCTTATGCGTTTCTCATCAATAATTTACGGAAGGCAAGAAGCAAAACGTTGGGACACTACTGGATTCTAGGAAGTACCAAAAATCGCAAAAAGGCCAGAATCGGCCAAGTCCGCTACGTGTACGCGAAACGGATTTTTCAGGGAAGGCTGCTTGCGCTTTGCACTTGGGTAGAAGATACGGGCGCTCAGGTTACACAACAACCTTGTTGAAGGGCAACTGAAGTTATTTGCCCCGGATGGACGATTCGTAAGGGAATTGAATGGCTATTCTGTCAGGTCCCCGAGTAGAATCCGTGTAGAAGGGACTACCCATGCCCAACGTATACAGTCACCTATATCAGGCCATAGAAGAGAAAAAACAAGTAATTGCCATGTATGACGGTTATCTGCGAGAGATGTGTCCGCACGTACTGGGGTCAAAAGATGGTGTCAGGCATGTGCTCCTGTTTCAATTTGCGGGGGACAGTAGCGAAGGTTTGCCTCCGGGTGGACAGTGGATATGCATGGACCCAGATGGCCTGTCCGACGTGTCCCGGAGAGAAGGGTCATGGTTCACAGGCCCACGCAAGATTGGAAAGACAGAGCCGTGCGTTGACATTGCACACACTTCTGCAACCAGCGATTATTGACTTGCTGCGGCGGCCCTGTTGAAAGATGCGATGGCATCTTCCACCGTGTCGAATATCGCAAACAATGTCATGAGTCTCGTAATCTGCAACAACTCTCTTGCATGTTCGCCGAGGCGGGCCAGCTTGATTTCGCCGCCGACCTTCCGAGCCGACGCATACAGAGACACTAGAGTACCCAGGCCGCCGCTATCGATGTGAGTGACTTCAGCGAGGTCGAGCACCATTTGTCGGGAGTCGTTCAGCAGTCCCTTCACAAGACTCCGTAGAGATGTTGACTCCTCGCCGAAGTATATTGCGCCGCTGAGACGGATGAGGATAACTCCGTGTATATTGCTGTGAACTGTTCTAAGGGCCATGAGAACCTCCGTCAACGAGGTGAATGCGTTTCACTTCCCGAGCCTCTATCGCCGCCAACTTTCGGTCAACGTGCGGCTCGTTGCGCAGACCGCCAGAATGGAGTAGACAACGCTTGCCAGGAGCGACTCGGCACGTCGGGCAGCGCGCGGAGCTAAACAGCTCGAGCGACATGCCTCTCATTTTTCATACTCGCACTATCTCATAAAGGGCACCAGGGCAACTGTTCAAATTGGCACACTGCCACTCCACAGCGGCCGAGTGAAAGCATGAACAATGCCACGGGGCACCTGGCTTGCCTTCCCCACCCCGCACTAGGAACGACCGAGGAGAATTGCAATACAATCCAATTGAGAGCTTTGTTCGGACAACTCGAATCGTTGCGTGAATCATTGCAAACGTTGCGGGCAGGCGGATACGGTTTACTGTGAGCGCGGCACTCCCGATTTATTTCAATGCTTCTTGAATCGCCGCTATCAGCCGGTCCATCTTGTCCGGCTTGATGCCGTCAAGTTCGATTCGAAAATCAGATTGATTGTTCCATCCGTTTTCGATGTTGGCTCCGAGACCGGAGAGCATCTCCGAATATCGCTTCAAGTCAGCTTGGCGTTTTTGATATGGCGGGTCTGATTCAATCTCTTTCTGTTTTGTTTCGCGCTCTTGCTTCGAGCGCTCTGTCTTGATGCGTTCCTCTTCGATTCGAGCCTTTGCGCCCTCGGTTGCAATCTCTATCCCCGGCTCATCTTCTCCACCCCAGATGTTTTCAATTGGCTTTCCAAACGAAGTGAATCTGATGGCTTCGCCATTCTCATCGATTCTGCCGTGGAATGGCTGGCCTTGGCGTCCGAAGTATTCGGTCATGCCGTTGTCCCACTCAACGGTCACCAAAGACTTGCTGATTTTGCTAATTCGACCAATTTTGCGGTGCATCCAATTTCCGCCGACGACTTCGGCCTTGAGAACAAGTGGGTTCTCTGGCTTGGGTTTGTCTGTTTTCTTTGGTGCAGCCATTAAACGCCTGCTTCCTTGATTCGTTTGGTCATAATCCCTCGATTCTATCGCAGTTTTGTCCCTTCACTTTGCCATCGCGAACGCATTGCCAAGAGCAGACTGTGCATACTGCGCTGTCTGACGAGCGTCCGGGTGAGCATAAATCATCGTGCCCGAGATGCTGGCGTGTCCTGCCCAATCCTTCGTTGCCAGCAAATCCTTGCTGCCCTGCGCCACGAACGTGACGCCGGTGTGCTTGATTGCGTGAAATCGTTGAGCTTCTTCGGGAATCGCTTGTTCGCCGCGCGAGACGCGGGCGCTGGAGACCTGCTGGCAGTAGCTGCGAAACATCTTGCCGAGAGTCCAGCGGGTCAGCCGCCCCTTCTGACCGGTAAAGAACAAGCCGCTGCCGTCGTCCATGCGTTCGCGCAAATAGGCTTCGATGGCTTGTCGGAGAGCGTCGGCTTGCCACGGTGATTGATGAGCGGCTGACGCGTCGTCATACGAACGACTCTCAAGGTCTACTCTCACGTCATCCCGCAATCACCGCGCGATGCCCTGGAATCAGTTTCAATTGGAACAGTTCCAGTTACGGAACAAGAACAAACAGCAACCGTTTGAGAATAAAGAAGTTGGCGGAGGCGTGTGGAAGTCGAATCCACCATTCGACCCGCGAAGGACCGAATCGCCGGCTTTGAAGGCCGGGGAGATCACCGGACCCCTTTCGCCTCCGGGGGAAGTATAGCTGGAAGTAGGCGATGGTGAGGGGTGACTGGTGACTCGTTGAGCGGAGATCAGAAATCAGAAATCAGAGAGCAGAGAGCGCATTGCTAGGTTGGCCGCGCCGCGGAGAAAAGAGTGAGCAGGCAGGGATGCCGGCGTTACGGGAAGGAGGCGAGGAGTAGCGACGTGAAGTCGCGGCTACAAAGAGAAAATCAACAATCTTTGCGAGGTGAGCAGACGGTAACCAGAAGAGGAGGCCACTTTGGCCATTGGTCAGGCACGGGCGGCGACTAGTTCTGCGGCTTGTTTGGTGCGGATGAGGGCGGCGACGAGGTCGTAGAGGGCGGGGCTGGTGCAGACTTCGTAGTAGGGGTGCGAAGAGGCGGCGCCGATCTTGCCGTCGGGGAGCAGCTGCCGAGCGAGACCTTTGCGGAGGACGAGCAACTCGACGGATTCGCCAAGAGGGACTTCTCCGTAGTGGAGAGTGATGTTTTCTTTGCTCCAGGGCATTTCGAGTTTGGTTTCGATGGAGTCGAGCGAAATTTCCTCGGAGAGCTTTTGGAAGCCTTCTTCGTTGAGTTCGATACCGTTGTGATTGAAGCGGACGAGAAATTCGTCTAATTCTTCGGCGGATGCGCCTTCCATGGTGTTCAAAAATTGAAATAGGGAGAAATGGGATTTCTGTTTCGAAAGCATGCGCTTGGCGAGTTTTGCGCAGCCCGAGAGACGGTCGGAAAGATTCAGCGCCTTCGAAATCATGATGCGCGAATCGCCGTCGGTCCAGTAGGTGGGGGCGGAGCCCTGAAAGGCGACGCCGAGGCCGAGTTCGAGCGCGGGGAGATCGCTGTCGGAGGCGCGCTCGTTGTAGGAATTGCAAACGGAAAGAATCTGGCGCGCGAGGATGCAAGCTTTGGCGACAGGGCGCGCATAGGCGATGGTGGCTTCGGTTTCAAAAATGGCGAGGATGATGGCGTCGCCTTCGATGAAAACTTTTTTGGCGGAGTAGCGGTCGAGAAGTTTCTTGACGGGCTCGTGCAAATTCAAGCTGAAATGGGAAGCGGGGTTCAGGCCGCGAGACAAGAGGTCTTGGGTCATGCGGGTGGAGCCGCGCACGTCGGCCTTGATGATGACGTGGGAGATGACGTTGTCCTGTTGCGGCTTGGCTTCATCGGGAAGCACGCATTCGTAGAGGCGGTTGTTCAAGCGAGAGAGCTCGCGGGCTTTCTCCGTGGTGACGAGGTTGATGCGCTCCATGCAGGTGGCAAGATGGTCGGCATCGCGCAGATCGCGACGGAGGCGGAGAAAGTCCGTGGCAAAGCGCAGGACGAACGCCTGCATTTCCTCGCGGGGATAGCGGCGGATTTTTTTCGAGAGCTCCTCGAGAGCCTTAAGGGAGAGTTTTTTCGCGGGGACCTGCTTGATGACCTGCTCGACCTGTTTCAGTTCTTCTTTGGAGACCAGCGCTTTACGAAGCTGCTGGAGGTGGACGGGCGGGCAGTAATCGGAAGCGATGGAGCGGATTTCATAGCTGGCGATGACATGATAGAGAATTTCGCGCAATTCCAGACGATCGAGTAGCTGAGCCAGAAGGCGCGCGCGCATGGGCGCTTCTTCTTCCGAAGCAGAGCTGGCGTCGAACAGGCGCTTGGCGTTTTCCGGATCGTTGAGATAGGCACCGAGCTTGCCGGATTGATCCTTGACGAAGAAATCGAGTTTCTGGCGAGCGGCGTCAATCTGCGGGCCCAGTTCCTCCAGCTTGCACTCTTGATGTTTGAGGCGCTGCTCGACGTCGTTGAGCGAAGCTTTGAGGTCGGCGGGATCGCCAGAGTTCAGGAATTTGGTCAGGAAACTGTCGCCGCGGTCGAGGCGCTTGCGCGTGTTTTCGCGTTGCTCTTCCAGGGTGGCGATGTCATTGCGGATGACCAGAACGGATTCGAGAAGCGCAGTGTGCGCCTGTGTGGCTTCGGCGTGCGAGGGATCGTGGCCGAGGGTGATGCCGGCTTCGCGGAGAAATTCCTGGAAGAGAGCGTCCATGGCTTCGAAGCGGTCGGGATCACGGACGTAATTCCCGAGCAGGACATAGTGCTCGAGAAAGAATTCGTCGTCCTTCATGCCCTCGAGGAAGATCAGGCGGTTCTTGCAGAGCTCATAGAAGGGAGCGAAATCCTCGCCGAAGAGGGCGCGGCGAGTCTTTGAAATAACATTTTCTTCGACGTCGGAAACGATTTGCGCGACTTGCTGACCGACGCGGCGGAAGACGGCGCGGCGGGTGGACTGCAGTTCAGACAGACGTGCTTTGATGACGTGGGCTTGCTGACTGCGTTCGAAGTGTTCACCGCGCTGGCGGATCCACTCCTTGCCTTCGAGAATGAGGTTGGAGAATTGATTGCCCATTTCGAAGGAGAGGAATTTGAGGAGCGCCAGGCGGAAGAGCAGGTCGATCTCGATATTTTTGTGGTATTTGGCCTGGGTCAGAGCGCTTTGGAGAAATTCTGAAAGAAGTTTGCGAAAGCTGGCGCTGTCCGGCCCTTTGGTACGACGGAGCTCGATGCCGCTGAAATGGCTGGCACTGGTGCTTTGGCGGATGAGATCGAACAGATAGTCGCGTGTAGATTGGACAAATCGGGGACTCAAGAATACGTCGTGGTGGATGTTATCCACGCCGATCGACAGCGATCCCATAGGGATCGTGACGTTATAGCTCTTGAGTTCGATCCGGGCCGATTCGCTTGCGCTGGGTAGTGCGAGTTCGTTAGCCATTCGCTTTCCCGGAAGGGGCTCTTTCTAAGCTAGCAGCGGTAGTCAGGCGGGGCAAGGAATCCTGTTGGATGCGTAACCAGAGAGTAAGGAGTTACGGAGAGGATCCAGGGTGGGCAGGCGACGCACTAAAGGACGGTGATGCGGCGGGTATCGCCACCGAGGTGCTCCAAGCGAATGCGCACCTGGGGCCAGGGGGATGGCAAGGGGAAGCGTTCGGACCATTCCAAGATGGCTATGGAGGGGGTGGAAAACATGTCCTCGAGGCCGAGGGTCTCGAAATCGTGGAAACTTTCGATGCGGTAGAGATCGGCATGATAAACCTTGGCGGTTTTCCCGTAGACGTGGACGAGGGTAAAGGTGGGGCTGGTGACGTCGTCTTCTTTGGCGGCACCGAGGCCTGCGACGATGCCTTTGGTGAGGGTGGTTTTACCGCTGCCGAGGTCGCCGGTAAGCAGGACGAGGGTGGGGGGACGGAGGAGGCGTTTGGCGAATTCCCTGCCCCAGCCGGTGGTTTCTTCGGCGGAATGGGTGATGAATTCTTCAGGCACGCTGGCGGAGCTCCGTGACGAAATCGTGGTATGTGCGCGGCAGAGTCTCGGCGATCTCGCCGGCGAGCAGACAGGCTTCCTCGCGATTGGCGGTCGCATCATCGGCGGCGCGGCCGTGGAGATAGACTCCGAGCGCCAAGGCGCGTTCCCAATATTGCGCGCCGAATTGCGAGACCATTCCGGAGAGGATGCCAGTCAAGACGTCGCCGGAACCGCCTTTGGCGAGGCCGGGGTTGCCGGTTGTGTTGACGAAGGCGCTGCCTTTTGGGGTGGCGAGGATGGTATGGAACCCTTTGAGGATTACGTAAGCGTTCCAGGCTTTTGCAGACCTAAGAGCAACGCCGAGGCGATCGGCCTGGACTTCTTTGGTGGAGATGCCATAGAGGCGGGCCATTTCGCCGGGGTGAGGAGTAACAGCGAGATAAGGCGATTTTCGCTTGGATAATTCTTTGGCGCGCCCGGCAAAAGCGTTCAGCCCGTCTGCATCGAGAACTAAGGGCTGTTCTGCATTTTGGACGATGGAGCGCACGAATCGCTGAGTCTCGGGTTGTCTGCCAATTCCAGGGCCGATGGCGAGGAGAGTTTTGTTTTCGGCAATGGAACTGAAGCGGCGTGCTTTGAGATTCGAAGCGGCGATGGCTCCAAGCTTTGTGGAGAGGAGAGGCTCGGTCATGAACTCCGCTTGAGCGGAGGCGACGATCGGGAGAATGTCGCCGGGCGAGGCGATAGTGACTAATCCAGCGCCGGCACGGAGGGCGGCGCGTCCGGCTAAAATTGCCGCGCCGGATTTTCCGCGAGAGCCAGCTGCAAGCAAGACGTGGCCAAAGTTGCCCTTATTCGAATCGGGCCTGCGGACCAGCGGGAGATTCTGAAATTCTCCTGGTTCGATCCACCGCACTTTGCTCTTGCCAACTTCCTCAATCAACTCTTGCGGCGAACCGATTTGCCGGACGTGGAGTCTTCCGCAGGATGAGGCATCATTTGAAATGAGCTGGCCCAGTTTAGGAGCGGTGAAGGTCACGGTGGCATGGGCTTGAAGCACTGGCCCTTGAGATGACTCTGCATCGGAGGGAAGACCGGATGGAGTGTCAACAGCGAGAATCGCTTCGGGGTGGATCGCGGTGGCGTCGCGGGAGATTTTGTTGATGTCACGGATTACGGCCGCGTACAGACCTTCCACTTTGCCTTTCACGCCGGTGCCGAGGAGGGCGTCGACAATCACGCGGGAATTCGTGACCCCGCTTCGCGCGGATTCCCAACGGGTGAGATCGGTGATGATTCGAACCTCCGCGCCGGCTTTTTTGAGGCGTAGCAGATTTTCCGCGGCGTCGCCACGGACGGTCTCTGATTCTGCGAAGAGATAGATTGTGGGCTTCAAGCCGGCTTCCTGGAGAAGACGGGCCAAAACGAATCCATCGCCACCGTTGTTACCTTTCCCGCAGAGAACGGCGGAGTGGCTCGCGGCCGAGTCGCCGAACGAAGCTCGCAAGTAATCAAAAACCGCTTTTCCGGCGTTTTCCATCAACTGCAGGCTAGGAATGCCGCAGCGCTCGGTGGAGAGGTGGTCGACTTCGCGCATTTCAGCTGCGGTGAGAGCTTTCATCGGAACCTCGAGACGATTACGGTCATGTCGTCGGCCTGGTCGGCTGTACCGGCCCATTCCTCGGCGGCGGCCATGAGTGACTCTGCAACCATAAGAGGAGCGGCGCCCTGCAGCCGAACGGCAGTTTCTTCCAAACGGCGGATGCCAAACTCTTCGCCGTAAACATTTTCCGGTTCTACCAGGCCGTCACTGTAGCCGATCAGGATGGCGTCGGCTCCCACGGTCAACGATCCTTCTTCGTAGTCGTAATCATCCACGACACCAAGGACCATGCCGCCTTTATCCAGATGCTGCGAGGTGCCGTGACAGACGAGGAACGATGGGAGGTGTCCGGCGTTCGTATAGCGCAGGGTACGTGTGGCGCTGTCGTAGACGGCGATGAAGAAGGTAGCGAAACGATCGTCGCCGGTATTGCGGACGAGATGTTTGTTGAGGCGGGCGACCAGTTCGGCAGTACTGAGGCGTTCGCTACCTTCGGTGAGCATCTGGCTGCGCAGAGCGGCCTGCAAGCTGGCCATCAGCAGGGCGGCGGAAATTCCTTTGCCGGAGATATCGGCGATGGCGATGGCGACGTGAGTGGGGCTGAGCTGGATGAAATCATAGTAGTCGCCGCTGACGGAACGCGCCGCTTTGCAGATGGCTTCGATTTCCACACCGGGCACGGACGGCAGGCTGCTGGGAAAGAGCTGGTTCTGGACCTCGCGGGCGATCGAGATTTCATTTTCGAGGCGCTGACGTTTGTTCTGTTCTTCGATGAGGCCACTGATAGAGCCGGTCATTTCATTGAAGGATTGACCTAATTCACCGAGCTGGTCATGGCGCTCGATTTGCACCCGATGAGAGAAGTCCATGGCTTGTACATACTGCGTGCCGCGGTACAGATCGGCGACGGCCCGGGTGATCCTGCGCGTGAGTACGAATCCGGTGGAAAGCGCGGCGGCTTCGACCAAGGAGAACACAATTCCAATTAGAATAAAAAAGAGAAGATAGGAGTCGCGCAGTTCTCCGAGCGAAGTGAAGATGCGGGCGTTCAAGCGAGAGGGACGCGCACTGGAGGCCGCGAAGACCGGGCGGTTCGACTCGAAGGTACCGTCGCGGCCGACATAAGCGGAGTCCAGCCTGGAAACCACGTCGACAGGACTATCAATCCAAAACGCCGCATTTTGGAGCGTGCGGTTGCTCGCGACGATGCGGCGAGCTGCAACATACTGCGTGTCACCTGATTTGTAGAGGAGCCCTCCTGGCGGGCCTCCAGTGTAACGCTCCAAAAGATTCAACTGGATGTTGCCCAGATCCGGCGCAACGGTGCTAAGGAAATCTGGTGTAACCGGAATCCGGAGAATGACAACACGTTCTCCTTTGCGATCAGGAATGAGCCGCAGGCTAACGATAGACAGAGCTTCCGACCGAGGATCGTCCCCCTGCAATAAGCCAGCGAAGGACCTTTTGCCCTTTGGGATCACTTTTTGAGCGAGGGCCTGGTCGTAGGAAAAAACAATGCTCAAGCCGGGGAGTTCGCGATCGTGAACCGCGTGGGACTGCGCCGCCAAGATGCGCTCCGATTCGCTCTCTGTGATACCGGGCGGAAGTGTTTGATGGGCAATGGCGATATGTTCCGAGATATCCGCGATCATGGCGATGCGCTGATGGATGTCCTCGTAGAGCAGATACGCGCCCAACTGCGAATACAGGATGCGGGCAGCCAGCACAGCCAAGGTCACAATGGACAAGAAGGGGACGGCGGCGATAAACAGGTAAGCAACGATCAAGCGATTGCGCAAACTCCACAACAGGCGGTTGCGCCACCAGCCAATCAAGCGAATGGACAGGTAGAGCGCTGCCAAAACGGCGAGGTACTTGAGGAAGTTCGAAGGTCCGGCGCCGAATCCGAGGACCGCCAAGAGCAATCCGGCCGCAACCACCAGGGCGGAAACAACATCGAGCCAGGAGAGGCGGTTCCAGACTTCTTTGAGGTTCACGCGGAAAGGTGTCATCGTGCCGTCAATGAACCAATACTTTACCTGAATCGGAGTGAGGAGTGCAGGGGAAGACTGAGAGAGATGAAAGCCGGCCGGGGCTTCGGCAGAGATTTCTCGCCACCGCGCCCAGAGTAATTTGAGTGAAGCAGAATGCGGTAGAGGAGGAGGAAAAGCGGCTCTCCTGCCTGCCGCGGATGGGCCCAGCAGGGTAAGCTGCCGCGCGAGTCGCGGTGAAAGAGCCGGCGGAGATGGCGGGTCCGAGAAGAATGGACCGACCGGCCGACCGAAAAAGCTGGCGTTGGGCTTTAAGACCCTTATTGCCGAGCAGCGTTGCGTACCTTACTGTGCTTCACACTGTAGGTGAAATAAACGACCAAGCCAATACCCAACCATATAAACAGGCGTAGTATCGTAAGCCCGTTGAGGCTAGCCATCAGCGCCAGTGAAATTACAATCCCCATGATGGGAACGAACGGAACCCAGGGCGTCTTGAAGGGCCGTGCGAGTTCCGGCCGCCGTACGCGCAGAACCCAAACGCCGGCGCAGACGATGACGAAGGCAAACAAGGTGCCGATGCTGACAAGTTGACCAAGCGTGCCAATCGGCACCAGTGATCCCACGAAGGCAACCAAGATGCCGACGATGGCGGTTGACTTCCAAGGGGTTCGGAAACGTGGATGGATATCACCCGCCCATTTCCACAAGAGCCCGTCGTTGGCCATCGAATAAAAAACGCGCGATTGGCCGAGCAGCATTACCAGCATTACCGTGCTTAACCCAGCGAGCGCACCAGCGTTAATCACGTAACTTCCCCACCTGACACCGGTCTGCCGAATGGCCAAGGAAACGGGAGCGCCGATATTCAAGTGAGAATAATGGACAGTTGCGGTCAGCAGACCGGAGACGACGATGTAGAGGATCGTGCAAACAATGAGCGATCCCAAGAGGCCAATCGGCATATCCTTTTGCGGGTTTTTTGCCTCTTGCGCTGCGGTTGACACCGCGTCGAACCCGATATACGCGAAGAATACAACGCTCGCTCCACGCATGACGCCAGACCATCCGAACGAGCCAAAACTTCCGGTGTTGGGTGGGAGAAACACTTTCCAATTTTCGTGCCAGGCTTGAGGATTCTTGAGGACATATGGGAGGGCCACGGCGATAAACGTCAGAACAGCGGCCAACTTCACAAAGACGACGACGCTGTTAAAGTTCGCCGATTCCTTAATGCCGATAATCAAGATGGTGGTGACCGCCAGAATGGCGAGAAAGGCGACGAGGTTGAAGCTGGAAGTCACGTGCGGCAGTGCGGCGAGTTGGTCTGCGCTCAGACTTAGAGTGTTTACTGGTGACCATCGGCCCTCATAAAGAGCCCATTGCGCTCCCGGCACATCGCAGATCTGCGGTGGGAGGCTGATGCCGTAGTCCTGCAGGAAGGCGACCAGCGTGCTGCTCCAGCCACTAGCGACGGTCGCCGCACCAAATGCGTATTCCAGAATCAGGTCCCAGCCAATGATCCAAGCGACGAGCTCACCGAGCGTCGCGTAGCCATAGGTGTAGGCGGAACCGGCGATGGGAATCATCGAAGCGAATTCGGCGTAACAAAGCCCAGCAAAAACGCAGCCGGTCCCCGCAAGCATATACGAAAGCATGATTGCGGGACCGGCATAAAGCGACGCCGCTGAGCCAGTGAGCACGAAGATGCCCGCGCCGATGATGGCGCCAATCCCAAGAGTGACCAGATTCACTGGACCGAGCGCGCGTTTGAGGCTGTGCTCTCCAGTATCGGAAGCCTCCTTCATCAGCGTGTCGAGCGACTTGGTAGCAAACAAGGGGTTGCCCATGCAACTCCTCCTCTGGGGGATTCCCCCTGTTCTTCAAGGCACTGCCAAATTGGCCTAAAAACATTGTAGGGGCGCAGGATGCTGCGCCCCTACAAGAAAATTGAATTATTGTGTGGTATCCGCTCGCCCGGTCCGCCGCGACCACCACGACCACAGGAAATAAACCGGCAAGCCGATGAGCACAATCACCAGCCCCGCGCCCGCCGTCTGGGTCTGGTAAAGCAGCAGCACGAGCATGATGGCGGCGGCGGCCAGGATGTAGAGCGCGGGAACAAAGGGATAGCCGAAGGCACGATAGGGCCGGTCCGCATCGGGCCGCTTTGCCCGCAGTACAAAAATTCCCATTGTTGTCATCACGTAGAACAGCAATGCGGCGAAGACCACGTAGTTCAGCAGGTTGCTGTATAGATTGCCGTACGTGACGGCTCCGGCCGCATCCACACGCCGCGTGCGTAACAAGATCAGCACGGTAATCCAAATCCCTTGAAAGACCAGCGCGGAGCCCGGGACGCCTTTGTTATTCAATTTGCCGGTGGATTTAAAAAAGAGGCCATCTTTGGCCATAGCGTATGAGACGCGCGCGCCAGCCAGGATCAATCCGTTGTTGCAGCCGAACGTGGAAATGATGATAGCCACGGCCATGATCATGGCTCCGGCTGGGCCAAAGATGGCGTTAAGGGCGGCGCTGGCAACGCGGTCGTCGGGAGCGGTTTGAATTTGAACCAGGGGAAGTGTGAAGAGATAAGCCAGATTCGCGAGGCAATACAAAGTGATGACGATGAAGGTGCCGAAGGCCATGGAGAGAGCCACGTCGCGCTTGGGGTTTTTGACTTCAGCAGCGGTGAAGCCGATGTTGTTCCAAGCATCGGCGGAAAAGAGCGAGCCGACTTGGGCCACGCCGAAAGCAATGAATAAGCCAAACGCACCGCTCGCCGCGGTTATCGTCGGCAAGAAGCTACGCAGGAAACTGGCGCCGGGCTCGATCGGCTGGGCGTTCCGAATGTCCCAGAAGTGGCCGAAGTTCTCGATCATTGCGCCGGCGTTTCTTCCGACAAAAATCCCGAGGAAGATTAATCCCACGAGGGAGAGGGTTTTAGCGCTGGTGAAAACATTTTGAATCAGCTTGCCGAGCCGAACGCCCAGCGTATTAATGAACGTAAGAAGCATAATCATCAGGACGCCGACCAATTGCTGGACCGAGAGGCTGATGGCGTATTTCGAACCGAGGGCGATGGGGTGAACGATCCACGCGGTTGGCGAGATCGAAGGCACCAAGACACCGAGATAGCGAGCGAAGCCCACGGCGACGGCGGCGATGGTGCCGGTCTGAATCACGAGAAACAGTGTCCAGCCATAGAGAAAGCCCCACAGTGGCGAATAGGCTTCACGAAGATAGACGTACTGTCCCCCAGCGTGAGGGAAGAGCGCGGCAAGTTCTCCGTAGGAGAGGGCGGCTGAAATGGTGAGCAGGCCGGTGAGCACCCAGGTAAGAATGAGGCCAGCGGGGGAACCGGTCTGGCGGGAAATGTCGGCAGCAACGATAAAGATGCCGGAACCGATCATGGAACCGACGACGATCATGGTACCGTCGAACAACCCGATGGCACGGACGAAGCCGGGCTCGTCTTTCGCAACGGCTTGGGGAGCGGGATGCGCAGTGTCAGACATAAGCCAGGCGCCTCAGACAAAAGCCGCATGGTCTGCGGCTTCGAGCAGGTCAATAAACTGGCGCGCGCGCTTTGCGGGATCTGGCGCGAAGAGAATATCACTGATGACAGCAACGGAATCGGCGCCGGCGCGAATAACTTCCGCGGCGCGGTCCAAAGTGATTCCGCCAATGGCGACGATGGGTTTGGAGGTGAGCGCGCGAGCCTTGGCGATGAAATTCAGGCCAATTACGGGATCCGGGTTTGTCTTTGTGGACGTGGAGAAGACTGGCCCAACCGCAATGTAGTCGGCAGAAGTTGCAGCGGCGCGTTCGAATTGCTCCAGGTTGTGGGTCGAAACCCCAACCCACTTGCTGGGACCGATCACAAACCGCGCCGCCTGCACGCCCAAATCCTCCTGACCAACGTGAACGCCGCTGGCGCCAGAGAGAGACGCGACGTCGGCGCGGTCATTGACGACGAACAAAACACCCCGCGGAATCAAGAGCGAAGAAAGCCTGCCCGCGGCTTCAAAAAGCTGACGGGAAGACGCTGATTTGTTCCGGTACTGGAGCAAACGGACTCCAGCATCGGCGAGTTTCTGGGCGCACTCTGTTTCGGGAATGGTAAGCAATGCTGCGTCTAATATCACATACAGGCGCGGGAGGACAAGGCGGTTCAAAGTTTATTTTCCAGTGGCGCCGAGCAATCGTTCGATGAAATGAGTATCGAAGCGCCCGGCAGCGAAGTCAGGATCAGCAAAGATTTTGCGGTGCAACGGGATGGAGGTCTTGATGCCCTCGATGACAAACATCTCGAGAGCTCTGCGCATGCGGCCAATGGCTTCGTTGCGATCGCGCCCCTTGACGATGAGCTTGGCAATCATGGAATCGTAGTAGGGGGGAATCACGGCGTCAGCGTACGCGGCGGAGTCAACACGTACTCCGGTGCCGCCGGGCGCCTGAAACGTCGTGATACGGCCGGCCGAGGGCACAAAGGTTTCAGGATCCTCGGCATTGATGCGGCACTCGATGGCGTGACCAGAGTGATGGATTTCACCGGTGGCGTCTTCCATTTTTTCGCCGGCGGCGATGCGAATCTGGGCTTTGATGAGGTCCACGCCGGTGACCAGTTCGGTCACGGGATGCTCGACCTGAATGCGCGTGTTCATCTCAATAAAATAGAGGGCGCCATCGCGATCCATCAGGAATTCAACGGTGCCAGCGTTCGTGTAACCAATCTCGGTGAGGGCCTTGACGACCTTGGCGCCCAGATCCTTACGGCGTTTGGGGTCCAGCACTGGCGAAGGAGATTCTTCGACAAGTTTCTGGTGCCGCCGCTGGATGCTGCATTCGCGCTCGCCAAGGTGGATGACTTTGCCGTGTTGATCGCCGAGAACTTGGAATTCAATGTGACGGGGCTGTTCGAGAAATTTTTCCGCATAGACGTCAGGGGTACCAAAGGCTTGCTGGGCTTCGCTGCGCGCGGTCTGATAAGCGGCGAGCAACTCTTCCTGTGTGCGCACGACGCGCATGCCGCGGCCGCCGCCGCCGGCGGAGGCTTTGAGAATGAGAGGAAAGCCGATCTTCGCAGCTTCCTTTGCAAGTTGCTCTTCGCCTTCGACCACTCCTTCGCTGCCGGGAATCGTGGGAAGGCCAGCAGCTCGCACTTCGCGGCGGGCACGGTCTTTCTCACCCATCATTTCGATGATTTCTGGCTTCGGGCCAATGAAGGTGATTTCCGAGGCTTCGCAGACCTTGGCAAAGTTGGCGTTTTCGCTGAGGAATCCGTAGCCAGGGTGGATGGCATCCACGTTGGTGATTTCCGCGGCGCTGATCACTTGCGGAATATTCAAATAGCTTTCGCTGCTGCGCGGCGGGCCGATGCAAACGGCTTCATCGGCGAAGCGAACATGCAGGGAGTGGCGGTCCGCTTCCGAGTAGACGGCGACGGTGGAAATACCCAGCTCCTTGCAAGCACAAATGACCCGCAGAGCGATTTCCCCCCGATTGGCGACTAGGATTTTCTGAAACATGTCCGGAGGCGCCGGCTACTTCTTCCGGCTCGGGCGGATGCCGAAGAGGGGTTGCCCATACTCGACCGGCTGGCCGCTTTCCACGAAGATTCGAACGACTTCGCCGGTGACGTCCGCTTCAATCTCGTTCATCAGCTTCATGGCTTCGACGATGCAGAGCGTCTGACCGGCCTCGACACGCGCTCCGGCTTTTACAAAATCGTCCGCGCCGGGGCTGGGAGCGCTGTAAAACGTGCCGACAATCGGGGACTTGACCAGGTGCAAATCCTCGGCGGAGTGCGCTCCGGGAGACGGCTTGGCCGAACTTCCGGCGGCTTGGGGAGCGTCGAACGAGCCGCCGTCCCCGCTTTCCTGCGCAACAATGCCCCGAGGTGCGGAAAGAACCATACCTGGGGAGGGTTTGCGCAAGCGGATGCGAAGGTCACCGCGCGAATACTCAAATTCCTCGAGATTGTGCTCCGTCATGAACTGAAGGAGCTGCTCGATCTGGTGAATCTCCGGGCTGGCAAACGCCGAGTCCGACTTCGTAGTCTTTTTACGTTTCATGCCTGTTTTAGAGCTCGATGAGATCCCGCGGAACGCGGGTCAGTACTTCGGTTCGGTCAGCGTGCACGGCCACATCATCTTCGATGCGAATCCCCCCGATGCCTTCCGCATACACGCCAGGTTCAATGGTGATGACATTTCCGGGTTCGAGGCGCGTCTTCTGCCCCTTTGCTACCCGGGGATCCTCATGTACTTCCAGCCCAAGACCGTGGCCCGTGCTGTGCACAAAGAGGCGGTCCAGACGATAACCTGTCAAAACCTGCCTCGCGGCGGCATCCACATCACCGCAGGTTGCACCGCTACGAACCGCAGCAATCGCAGCCGTTTGCGCTTCCAAGACTGCCTTGTACCAGGTCCGGATACGCCCCGAGGCTCGCCCCAAGAAAACCGTGCGGGTAATATCGCTACAATAGTAGCCGAGGATAACACCGAGGTCCAGCACGACCAACTCATTTTTTCTCAAGCGTTTGGAAGTGGGACGCGCATGCGGAAGGGCGGCGCGGGAGCCGAAAGCAACGATCGTTTCGAAGGCGGGTCCGGAGGCACCCTTTTTTCTCATTTGATACTCGATTTCGGCCGCCACCTCAAATTCACGGATTCCCGGCTTCAGCAAACCGATTGCGTGTTGAACCACTTCGCCTGCCAAGAGGGCTGCCTTGCGCATTTGCGCGAGCTCTGACGGATCTTTGCACATCCGGAGAGCTTCCACCTTGCCTGGAGCTGAAATCCAGCGCAAGCGCGCCCCTGCGAACTTTCGAACGCTTCCGAGCTGAGCAATCGTCAGTTGGGTGGGGTCGAATCCCACGCGCCGTATCGGTGCAGTTTTCAAGAACTGCCCGATGGATTCGAACAGGGAACCTTTCTGGAGGACAATCCGCACTCCGGAGGTCTCTTCTTGAGCCTGGACGGTGAAGCGGCTGTCCGTGATCAAGGCGGTTCCCTTCCGCGAGACCAAGAGGGCGCCAGACTCTCCCGTAAATCCGGTCAGGTAAAACCAATTGGCCGGATGGGTGATCAGCAGGCAATCGAGTTTCGCTTGTGACAACAAACTGGCCAAGGCACGGCGGCTAGCTGAAAACGGTATGGTCATAAATGAAACGAGGAGACTGGAGTCTCCTCGTTTTGGTCCTTTAGAAGGAAGATGGCCTCCGAGATTATCCGGGGATAATCCGCGGAGTCAGGAAGAACAGTAGTTCCTGGGATTGTGTGGTCACGCTGGTGCGCTTGAAGAGATTCCCGATCAGCGGCAAGCTGCCGACGATGGGTACCTGCTGGATATCCACGCGCTGCGAAGAGATGATGATGCCGCCGATTACGACGGTACCGCCATCGGCAACGGTGACCTTGGTCTCGGCCGATTCTGTATCGAGCGCCGGGATGCCTTGGACGCGAGGAATACCGGTGTCAATCTGTGTGTTTTCCACCAGTACATCCATGAAGATGGTGCCCTCCGCGGTGATTTGCGGGGTGACCTCGAGTTTCAGCACGGCATCAATGAACTGGACAGAAATCGTATTGTTGATGGTCGTCTGAATCGGGATCTTAGTACCCTGCTTCACCGTCGCTTTTTCGTTGTTCTGCGTGATGACCTTGGGCTTTGAGAGCAACTTGCCGACGCCCTTGGACTCGGCTGCGGTGATAAAGAAATCAAGAGCGAAATTGGCTGAACGGAACGAATAGCCAAGACCACTTGTGGGAGCGCCCGCCGGGAAATTGGTGTTCAGCGGGAGCCCATTGGTGATGCCGTTGCCGGTGGTTTGAGTACCGGTAGAAATGAGCGGCGGATTCAAAGTGGTGGGCGGATTCTGACCGCTTGCGCCAACTTGAGGAGTGCCGCCGAAGAGTGAACGGCCACCGTTGGTCTGCCCGGCAAAACCGAGTTGCGTGCCGATGTCCTGCGCAAAAGAGCGGGACGCGGAAACGACGCGAGCTTCGATTTCGACCTGCTGGGACTTGCGGTCCAGATTGCGGATCAGGTTATCGATGTTAGGGATGACCGAGGGAATGTCGCGAATAATGAGCTGGTTCGAACGGTCATCAAACAAAATATCGCCGCGAGTACTGAGGAACTTCTTCAGGATCGGAGCCAGGGCAGAGGCCTTGGCATAGCTCAGGACCCGTGGAACGGTAACGGGAGCGATGGCTTCGGCTTGCGCCTTTTCGAGATCCCGGGTCGATTCCGCTTCGCTCTTCAGAGTTGCGCGGGTAGCGATGCGCAACACATTTCCATTGAGCTGCTTGTCTAGGCTGTTGTTCTGCAAAACGATGTCAAGTGCCTGATCCCACGGCACTTCATCGAGAACAATCGTCAAGGTGCCCTTGACTGCGGGGTCCAGCACGACGTTCAGTCCGCTGATTTCGTGGATGAGGCGGAAAAAGTCACGCAGGTCAACGTCCTTGAGGTTCACGGAAATAGGTTCCCCGGTGTATTTCGGAGAGGATGCCGCCGGCACAGGAGCCGGGTTCGATGATTGACCCTGCGAAGCAGAAGTGGCCAGCGTGGTTGCGGCAGTGGTAGCTTGCTGTACAGCCTGCTGAGAGGCTTGCTGTGCACCACCATCCGGACGAACCGGTTCATTCTTCCCGCTGAACGATGCCAATACGACTGAGGGCTGGGTCAGTTCGCTGGGCAAAGCGAAGCGAGGAGCTGGAACCTGCGATTTGCTCGGAGAATGGGCCGAGGCCAAGCGCGGCGTCGCTGCCGTGTACTGAAACTCCTGATGAGCCGTCTCGACGGGCAGTGCAGCGGCCGAAGCGTTCTTCGCCAGGACGTCGACTGGTGCCGCAGCCTGGGCGTCGAAGTAGATCACTACAGAGCCGGCGTCTCGCGAAAGCTGATAGGGAGTCGCGCTGGTTAAATCGATGACGACTCGTGCAACATCCGGACGATATTGTCCGATACGAACGCCGCGCACGGGAGCCGCGACACCCGGGATGGCCGTCTTCTGGACGGCTAGCCGAGCGCCAGCAAAATCGAGCACGAGGCGATCCGGGTTCTGCATCCGGACAGCGTGGACGTCGAGACGTCCCTCGCCTTCCACCCGCACCGCTGCGCGCTGCGCAGCTTGAGTGATGGCAACGCTGGAGATCACCGACGCGGTCGCAGTTGCGCCGGCAGGCTCCTGCGCTTGAGCAAGCACAGGGCTCGTGGCCAAGGCCATACTCGCTAGGATCAGGCAGCCATGCCGAAGGGCCGGCCAATTCGTCTTCATTGCTGTTCTCCTGCACTCGGATAAATTCGCTTGTTCACTTGGCGTTCCATGGGCTTGCCGAAGGCATCTTTGCCCTCTTCATGGAAAGACACGCCATCCATCGAAATCTTTTCCACACTGCCGTCGTAAAGATGATCCCCCTCGCGGAGGAAATAGGTGCGCGCCTGGGGATTCGAAACCACGGCGATCATTCCGTTCGGCGACTTCACAATGCCGTCGAGGCGCAGAGTGCTGACCTGCAGACCGGCTTTGCCCGGAGGAAGCTTGGCAATGGCGTTAGCCTGTGCCTGCTGGCGGCTGACCAAAGACTCAAAGGGATCTCTGCGAGCCTGCTTCATCTCGCTCTCGGCGGGCGCAGAAGCAGCAGGGGCAGCATCCTTCTTTACCTTTTTGACCGCTGGTTTCGCCGGGGCCTTGACGGCCGGCTTGGCCACTGGTTTGGCAGCTTGCGCTGTAGGCTTGGTCGCGGCCGCAGGTCCCGGTTTAGAAGCTTGACTCGCCGGCGCCCCGGCACCCGCCAATGCGGACTTCACGCTGTTGGGTGTCGAAGGGCTGACCTGCGCGAGCATGCCCGGTGCGGCTGCCGCGATGATGATCCCTAGTCCGAGAGTTATCGCTGAACGCATAGTTCGCTCATTCCCGCTCAGTGTTTTCCAGCCGCGGCAGCCTGGGGCTTTGCTCCTGCAGCGGGAGCCGCACCAGTGTCAGCGGGCTTGGTGAAAAACGTTGTTGCCGTGAAAACAGCCGAAACTGTGGTGCCTGGACGCGTGGGATACTTGGTGCCCTTCGGCTTATCCGGATCGTCAAAGACCAGATCGCCCACATTGATGATCCGGGACAACCGTCCCAGCCGTCCAAAAAAGTCGAGGATGTTGAAATAAGGGCCGTCCGCCTGCACTTCAAACGGCATTTCGTAGTGATACTCGCGGGGGACGATCGCCTGCGCCGTCAATTTCCGGAGCTGCACGTTGGAAGCACTCGCCGCGCCCTGCAGGAGGCGGATAAATTCATCCACTTCCTTCTCTTCCGGGACAATGGTTTTCAGCGTGTCCAATTGCTTGGACAAGGCATCCATCTGCTGCTTGAGTTCCCCGTAGCGCTGCTTGTAAACCTGAAGTTGCGTCACTTCCTGATTCAATTTGGTGCGTTGCTGAACCGCCTTGTCAACCTCATCGCGCTCCCGCGCAATCGGCGATCCCGGCACATAGACGCCGACCAGGACTAGCACCACGGCGACGGCCGCGGCTACCAGCGCTTGCATGATCACGGACATGTCTCGGAACGGATTAGCCATGGCGCCCCTTATCCTTTCTTCGCCGGCGCCGCAGGAGCTGCGGGCGGGGCCGCGGAGCTGGCCGGACGCGCCTGCGCTATCGGTGGCGGAGTAATTTCAGCGGTAATCGAGAACGTAAAGGTTTGCACGGAAAGATTCTTGTCGTCCTGCTTGGCTTCCTTGATTTCCACCTTCTGGAAATATCCGGAACGCTTGAGGGCGGTGATGAAATTGGCCACAGCGTTGATGGAGGCAGAAGCGCCATCAATCGAGAGGCTGTTACCGTGGCGAGTCATTTCGGTAAGCCACAAGTTCTCGGTGCGCGAAACCGTATTCGCAACCATATCCAGGAGTTCCTGGCCACCGGTGCGGTCACGTTGCAGCTGTTCGATGGTGGAGACACGCTGCATCAAGATGGTCTTCTGCTTTTCGAACGCTTCCACCTGCAGCTTGGTTTGCTCCAGATCCGCCTTCTGGGCCTGTAATGCCTTGATGCGGCCGTTCTCTTCATTAAGCTGTTTTTGCCAGGTGTAGTAAAAGAATCCGAGAACCAGGGCACCGAGCACCAGTCCCGCGCCGATGAATACCACCGGCAATGCGGCGCCTGTGTCCACCGGGCGGCGTGCGGACTTCGGTCGAACTTGTCCAAGAAGGTTTATTCGAATCATGGCTAGTCAAAGCTCCTCAGCGCCAGACCAACGGCAATGGCAAGCCGCGGGGCCATCTCGCGGATCTGGTCATCGCTGTGCCGGCTGGGATTGATGAGCACTTTGCGGAACGGATTCAATTCTTCGACGGGCATCGCAAATTCCTCACGGAGCAGGTCCACCAGGCCCGGGACGCGCGCCGTGCCCCCCGCCACCACAATTCGCTGAATACTCTCGCCGCTGGCAGTCGCCCGGAAGAAGTCAAAAGTCTTCTGAATTTCCAGGGTAAGAATGTCGGAGACGCTGCGCAGAATCTGCTGCTTCTGCTCGTCGGTCACGCTGGGAAGTGAATCACCGCGCTTGAGACGCTCCGCATCTTCGAAGCTCAGGTCCAATTCCTTTTGCAGCGCGTCGGTGTACTGGTTTCCGCCAACGCTGACGTCGCGGGTAAACAGCGGCACGCCGCCACGGACGATATTAATGTTCATAACGCTGGCACCGATGTTTAGCAGGGCAACCGTCTGCCCGGCGTCCGGCTCGTAATTCACTTCGAAGCAGTTCTGCAATCCGAAAGCGTCGATATCGACAACCACTGGAGTCTTGCCCGCCTGCGCCAGGACGTTCGTGTGATTCAGAATCTTGTCTTTCTTAACAGCCACCAGGAGGACGTCCATCTGCGCGTCCATCGATTCCAGCAGCTGGTAGCTGAGGTTCACGTCGGCAATGTCGAAAGGAATGTGCTGGCTGGCTTCGGAAGGAATGCGGTCGTAGAGCTCGTCTTCGGTCATCAGCGGCAGAGGTACTCGCTTAACAATCACAGAGTGTCCTGAAACCGAAGTGGCTACGTTCTTGGTCTTAATTTTCTGCGCGTCAAAAATCTTGCTGATGGCGTTGGCTACCTGCGGCGCGTCCATGATCGCGCCATCCACGACGGTGTCCTGCGCCAGGGTCTCCATGCCGAAGCTTACGAGCTCGTAGCCCGCCTTCGTCGATTTCAGCTCGACCGCTTTAATGGAACTGGACCCGATGTCCAATCCCACGAGTTGCCGGCTTTTTTTGCCCAATCCCAACATATCGCGGCCCCTTTTCTAGCAAACGTCCCTGTCGCCCACGCCAGCCTAACGGCGCCTTGACGTCGCCTGGCTCATCTTGCGTTCCATCCAGCGGTCCAGGATCGTTTTACGCAGTTTCCAACGATTTCCAAGTTTGAACGCGGGAATTTCGCCTTCGGTGATGTAACGGTACAGGGTATCCGGAGAGATGCCCAGATACTGAGACGCCTGTCGTACGTTCATCACTTCGCGCGATTCACTCACGAGGAACGCCACCCCGGCATTCGACTTCAAGCCTAAAATCACAATCGTTCGTTGCACCCGACCTGCGCTGCGGATTGCCGGAGGGTGCGGCCCGTGGGAGCTTTATGACATTTTAGCATTCAGACCGTCAAGGGAATCTATAGGGCTGTTGCCCTATGAATACGGGTAGTTCTAGGCAGTTTGGGGGGTATTGTGGGGTAGTACCATAAGTAATTGTGGGGCATCCCTAATACTACTACTATTAGTTGTGCTTTTTCGGTTGACATGCCCTGTCCGCAGGGACGGTTATCAGTTGATGGCACTCTCTCATTTCCACCCTACAGTTGTAAGCTCTTCCAGAGCGATTGAATTTTTGCTTTGGTGGCATCATCCATCAGGATCTCATCCGGCCAGGGCCTGGTAAATCCTTCTGTCTCCCACTTGCGAGTGGCATCGATTCCCATCTTTGAGCCGAAATCCTGCATACGCGCAGCGTGATCCAGAGTGTCCACAGGCCCCAAGCTGAATTGCACATCACGCTCGGGGTCCATGGCGCAGAGCGACTTCCACACCACTTCGCCGTAATTGTGGATATCCACGTCGTGGTCCACGACAACAATGACTTTCGTGAACATAGCCTGTCCAAGCGACCAAATGGCGTTCATGATCTTGCGCGCTTGACCGGGATAGGATTTTCGGATGGCCACAATCATCAAATTGTGAAAAATACCTTCGGCGGGCATAGCAACATCGACAATTTCCGGATATTGCGTTTTCATCACCGGCAGAAAAACGCGCTCAACGGCGTGCCCCAGGTAGAAGTCTTCCTGCGGTGGCGGGCCGACGACGGTCGTTAAATAGATCGGGTCTTTGCGGTGCGTTACACACTCGACGTGAAACACCGGATACTCGCCTTCGAGAGAATAAAATCCCGTGTGATCGCCAAAGGGCCCTTCGGTGCGAAGCTCGTTCAGATTTACATACCCTTCCAAGACAATTTCGGTGTTAGCTGGAACCTCCAGATCATTGGTTTCGCAGGGCACCATTTCCACCGGTTCGCGGCGCAAGAATCCCGCAAACATCATTTCGTCGAGGTCGGGAGGAATGGGAAGCATGCCCGCGAGTGCGGTTGCTGGATCGGCGCCGATGGCAACGGCAACGGGGATGCGGCCTTCCGGGTTCGCGGCGCGTGCGCGGCGAAAATGTTCGGCGCCATGCTTCTGCGTTTGCCAATGCATTCCGGTTGTGCGCTCGTCGTACACTTGCATGCGGTACATGCCCACGTTGCGCTTCCCCGTTTCCGGGTTTTTCGTGAAGACCATGGGGAAGGTGATGAAGCGGCCGCCATCCTGGGGCCAGCACTTCAAAATTGGAAAATCGAAGAGGTTGACGTCCGTTCCCTGGTGAATGACTTCCTTGCAGGCTCCGACTTTCACGCTCTTCGGAAAGAATGAGCCCAATTCTGCCAGCTTCGGCAGCATCTTAATCTTGTCGAACAATCCTTGCGGGGATTCCATGGCCAAAAAACCGCGGATGCGCGCGGCTACATCGTCGAGCTTGCCGACCTCGAATGCCAATTCCATCCGCCTCACGCTGCCAAAGGTGTTGACGAGCAGGGGAATGCGTGAGCCTCTGGGCCTTTCGAACAAAAGGGCGGGACCGACACTTTCAGCCGCGCGGTTTTTGTCCCGCGCTACACGCTGCGTCACTTCGGTAATTTCCAGGATAGGATCCACTTCGGCGCGAATGCGCTTCAGCTCGCCTTCCTTTTCCAATTCCCGCACAAACTCCCTCAAGTCACGATAAGCCAACCCACCCTCCTGCAATCTCTTGCCGCCGCTGGCCGCATTGAGAATGAAACTCTAGCACGAACCCTAATAACTCCGATGGTTTCGCACCGTCCTCATTAACATCGCTTATTTCGCGCTCTTCTTAAACCCAATCCGCGGGTCGCATTTGTTTTTTATACCCGGGAACTATCCAGTGGCATCCAACAACCGACCAATTTCCGAAGGAGTTTCCATGACCAAAATGAAAGTTGCCGTCGTCAGCAAACCCGGTGCAGATTTTGAAATACAGGAACGCGACATTCCCCAGCCCCCCGCCGGTCACGTCCGCATCAAAGTACAAGCCTGCGGCATCTGTCACAGCGATGAGGTCACGAAAGATGGCCTATTTCCGGGCATTACCTACCCGCGCGTTCCTGGCCATGAAGTATCTGGCTTCGTCGACGAAACCGGCGCTGGCGTCACGGTCTGGAAAAAAGGCCAGCGCGTCGGCGTGGGCTGGAACGCCGGACACGACGGAACTTGCGATTCTTGCCGTCGCGGCGATTTTGCGTTGTGTGCCAACGGAAAGATCAGTGGCCTCAGCTACGATGGCGGTTACGCCGAATATATGATTGCTCCCGCCGAAGCACTTGCGCGCATCCCCGAATCGCTCAATCCAATCGATGCTGCGCCGCTCCTCTGCGCCGGAATCACAACATTCAATGCTCTGCGCAACAGTGGGGCACGTCCCGGAGACCTAGTCGCGGTAATCGGAATTGGCGGCCTCGGCCACTTAGGTCTGCAATTTGCCAATAAATTCGGCTACCACGTCGTCGCAATCAGCCGAGGCAAAGAGAACGCCGAGCTGGCAAAAAAACTAGGCGCGCATATCTATATCGATAGTTCCGCCGCGGGTGCCGCTGCGGAGCTTACAAGACTAGGCGGGGCACGCGTCATTTTGGCCACGGTGCCAAGCTCCAAAGCGATGTCGTCCATTATCGGAGGCTTGGGACCAAACGGAAAACTGCTGGTGGTGGGAGCGGACCTCGAAAGCATCGCTGTGCCCACGACGAAAATTCTCTTTGCCCGCAATAGTATTCAAGGTTGGAATTCAGGAAGTTCGATCGACTCGGAAGACACGCTGCGCTTCGCGGAGTATAGCGGCGCGCGTCCCATGGTGGAAACGTTTCCGCTCGAAAAAGTCAACGAAGCTTGGGCCCGCATGACCAGCGGCAAGGCCCAATTCCGGGTTGTTCTGACGATGTGACCGCGCATAAGGCGCATTCGATTCACCCGTCATTAGAAAATGTCAAAAGCTGACCTCGTAATTTCAGTTTCCTCCCTTCACTGACTGCTTTTCTTCGGGCGGTAGTTGGGGCACTTGCAGCCGGGGTAGTTGCAATCGCTCGGTAGATCGGGTGGCTTCACTTTGACGTACACGCGGGCATGGATGCTCTTGGAGTGACCGCACTTGCAAGGGAGCATTTGATTGCTTTTCATAAATCCCTCGGCTCAAGACTGATTCGCATTGCGACTCGCGGCAGCTCTTTCACCTGCCGGTAGATACCCAGAATGGTACTCTCACATCCGGTCATGCCGCCAACAAAAGAAGTGGGGCGCCGCAACAGCTTATTGCGTTACCTGGATGGTCTCGAACGCAGTTTTTTGTATCGCACTATCACACGGAAAAGTTTCAGGTTGATACAAAATGTCTCACTATGAACGACTTGCTGCGAAGTATCCTGGTGCGTCCCTTCGGTCGAGGTTAGGGTCAGTCCTAATCATCGCTTAGCAAAAGACTTATTGGCCTCCAGCAGTGGCTGCTGCTTCCAACCAGCGGTTGCAATTGGCCACACGATTGCACTCTATTCGACGGCACTGAAGCGATCGTTCGCACACAGCGAGTGTGCGCGTTCCCCGAAAAGCCCCGCGAACAGAGTATCTGAATCGCGTGGGCAATCAGCCTGGCCAGCTAGAGAAAGAGACTTCCAGAGCCAAGAACAGTTGGTGGATTCATTCGTCAGTTCTGTTCCTGCTCACGAAGAAAACATGCTGAATATGTTCCACATGATTCGACTCGATTACCTGTCCTGCATTTTGACGGTGCTCGCTACCGTGCTGATTGGCAAGAAGCTTTGGCAGGGCTGGGTCGTCGCGGGAATCAATAGCGCTGTGGTCTGCGTTATCGGCATACGCACCGCACAGTTCGGCTTCGTGCCGGCCAACCTTCTTTGTATCGCGCTATACACCAGCAACCTGTTCAACTGGCGTTTCAGATCGCAGCCCTCAAGCGGAGCGCAGGAAGCGAGCACAGAACTTTAGGACTCTTTCTCAAACGCTTTGTGCTTGCGCTTCGGCGAGGCGACTTCGGTCAACTTCGCAATCCTGCGAGCCCCTCTCGCCACTTCCGTCTGTCCCCTGATATGCTTGAAACATTGCCATGAACCACGTTTATCTTGATTACAACGCTACGACGCCGGTCGAGCCTGAAGTGCTCGAAGCGATGTTGCCGTATTTCGGCGGGGAGTTTGGAAATGCGGCGTCCATCCACACGCTCGGTCAGCGCGCCAGGGCTGCGGTCGAAACGGCGCGGGAGCAAGTTGCGGCATTGATCGGCGCACGCGCTCAAGAGATCGTTTTCACCAGTGGCGGCACCGAGTCTGACAATCACTCTATTTTCGGGATTGTGGCACAGCCGATCCTGGCTTCGCGCCCCGGAGTAATGGGCAAGCACATCGTCACCACCGCTATCGAGCACGAGGCGGTCCTCAATGCCTGCGAGGCGCTCGAAAAAGAAGGCGTGGGCGTTACCTACCTAAAGGTTGATCGCGAAGGGCGCATTGATCTGCAGGAATTGCTGCACTCGCTGCGGCCGGAAACCCTGCTGATCACAATCATGCACGCGAACAACGAACTAGGCACGCTGCAGCCGCTCGAAGAAGTTGGCCGCATCGCCAAGCAGCGCGATATCTACTTCCACAGCGACGCGGTGCAGTCCGCTGGGAAAGTAGCGATTGACGTGAACGAGCTGCATGTCGATCTGCTTTCTCTTTCCGGCCACAAGTTCTACGCTCCCAAGGGCATCGGTGCGCTTTACATCCGCGGCGGAACGCGATTGCGCCAGCTCTTCTATGGCGGCCATCATCAGCGCGGGTTCCGTCCAGGAACTGAGAACGTAGCTGGGATCGTCGGACTCGGAAAGGCTGCAGCGATCGCGCGCAAGTTGTTGAAAGAGGACGCCGTGCGCATCTCTGCCCTACGCGACAAATTGCAGCAAGGTCTGGTGCAGCGCGTTCCGCAGTCCCGTGTGAACGGAGGCAGAGCCCCGCGCACGCCCAACACCACGAACATCGTTTTTCCCGGCATCGAAGGCGAAGCCCTACTCATTGCACTGGACTTGAAGGGCCTCGCCTGCTCAACCGGCGCTGCTTGTTCCTCCGGCGCGGTGGAGCCTTCACACGTGCTAACCGCCACCGGGTTGCCGCCGGAAGAAGCTCGCGCCAGCCTGCGCTTCAGCCTTGGCCGGCACACCACCGAACGGGAAATCGAGTTTGCGCTCCGAGTTGTCCCCGCCGCCGTCGCTCAACTGCGCGAACTTTCCCCCACGTATCAGAAGTCTGCAGTTCATGGGTAGTGCGACGATCACTTCTGGCCTTATAAAGCGTGTTTCCTGCATGGGCCTGCAAATTCCGCTAAACTGGTATGGTCACCATGACCGAGACCACCCAATTCGACACGCTCCCAGCTCGCTCTGAAATCCAGCGCGGACTCGTCGCTGTCGCCATGTCTGGCGGCGTGGATTCTTCTACGGTTCCCGCCTTGCTTCAGGAACAAGGCCGGCCGGTCGTCGGATTGACGATGCAGCTCTGGAACCAGCGCCGTTTGCCGGAACTACAGGGCGAGGGCCCCGCGCAGCACCGTTGCTGCTCGCTCGAGGATGTCTACGACGCAAAAGCCGTGGCGCAGCATTTGAAGTTCCCGCACTACGTGGTGAATTTTGAAGCGCAATTTGAAGAGCGCGTGGTGCGCCCGTTCGTCGAGCAGTATCTCTCAGGCCGCACGCCTATCGCGTGCACCAACTGCAACACCGATGTGAAGTTTGAACCGCTGCTGCGCATGGCGCGTCAGATAGGGGCCGAGCGTCTCGCCACCGGCCACTACGCGCGCATTCGAAAGAACGATGAAACTGGCCGATGGGAACTCTTGCGCGCTCGCGATGAGAGCAAAGATCAATCCTATTTCCTGTGGGGTTTGTCGCAGGAGCAGGTCTCGCGCAGCGAATTCCCTTTGGGCGAACTGACCAAGGAAGAAGTTCGCGAGGTCGCTCGCCGCGCCCGCCTGCCCGTCGCGGAAAAACCGGAAAGTATGGAGTTGTGCTTCGTGCCCAATGGCAATTACGTGCAATTCATTCAGGCGTACTCCCGTGAAAGTGGAATTTCACTGCAAGGCGGCTCAGGTGAAATCGTGACGGAGGCCGGCGAAGTTATCGGGCGGCACAACGGCGTCCATGAGTTTACGGTCGGGCAGCGCAAGGGCCTCGGTTTTGCAGTGGGCAAGCCGATGTACGTGCTTTCGATCGATCAGAAACAGAACCGTGTTGTGGTCGGCGACGACAGCGCTCTCCGCACAACGACCTTCGAAATCGACGATGTGAATTGGGTTTCGTGCGAAAAGCCGCAAGCAGCCGTCCGCGCCAGCGTAAAAATCCGCCACAAGCACGAGCCTGCATCCGCTGTGATTGAACCACTCGATTCGAATCGCGTGCGTATAACGTTTGATTCGCCCCAGCGCGCTGTTACGCCGGGACAAGCTGCTGTTTTTTATGATGGAGATCGCGTGCTCGGCGGCGGGTGGATCCGCTAACGCGACTAGATAAAAAGTTCTTCTTCCTGCTGTTCGCGCGGTTCATCGCCCCGAGGACCATTCTTGCGCCGCGAACGCAAAAGATCGAGGCCCACTTTAATTCCCTGCACTAGCGCCGAAGCTTTCTGAACGGGACGCCAAAAGCTGTGCTTAAACTTCATGCCCGCATCCTCAACCGCTTCCAGCGTCCCGGTCAGGATTCGGTCGGCATGGACGAGCTGGCCGCGCAGCCGATCCGTCGCATCCGTCAGCACGCGATCAACCTTTTGCGCCTGCCCGCGGGCCAGATAAACGACGTGCGACGCGTCCGATACCATGGTGGAGATCTTTGGCTGCGTATCGTCCAGGAGAATCTGCACACGCGTAAGGATGGGAGCGACGCGAGTCTGCAAATCGCCGACCAGCCGATTGACGTTCTCCGAGGTGCGGCGCATCTGAAAAAACAAAAGCGATAGCATCACCACTTGCACAACCAGAGCGATTGCCGCAATGATGCTGAAAAATTCGAGCCAGAATTGCATAGGCGCCCCACCCGCCCCACTTGGAAGCGGAACCCCGTGCTACTGTACAACTGACTACTTACGACTTCGATTCGCGCAAATAGGCTTCGCGCCCGGCTTCAACAGCTGCCGAAATGGAATCCTTTTTTCGCACCGCAACTTCCTTGCTGCGCTCGATCAATTCATCCGCGCGCTCGCGCAATTCACGCGCTTTGCGCTGGGCAAAATCCTTGCCCTCATCGGCCTTCTTCGCAAGAAAATCACGTGTGTCTTCGCCCGACTTTGGAGCGAAAAGAATCCCCACGAGAGCGCCAACTCCCAGCCCTACGAGGAAATATGTCACCTTGGAACCAACATTGTCAGCCATAGCAACCTCCACAGAAACCGTAGCATAGCGCCAAGTAAGGTGCAATGCAGACTAACCAGTATTTACCGCAAACACTGGTTAACGCTGCCTACCCGCCAGCAAGGTGCGCTAGGATCTTTTCGGCGCTCTTGCGCGACACCACGCCGCTCAGTTTCTCAAGGCCAGCACGACGAATATTGGCAACGCTTCCAAACTCCTTCAAGAGCTTTTGCGCCGTCAAGGGTCCGACACCCGGAATATCTTTCAACGCCGTTTCTGTCTGCCGCTTCCCCCGAAGATGCCGATGAAAGGTAACCGCGAATCGGTGGGTCTCGTCGCGGATCTGCTGAATCAGATGAAGCACCGGAGAGTGCCGCTCCAAAACGATCGGTTCATCCTCCTGGCCGAGAACATAGAGGATTTCCTCTTTTTTCGCGATGCTGGCCAGCGGCTGATTGATAATCTGCAACGCATCGAGAGCCTGCGCCGCAGCGTGCAATTGGCCAATGCCTCCATCGATCAAAATCAGCCCGGGCAATTCCTTCTTCTCTTCCAGCACCCGCCGATACCGGCGCGTCACCGCTTCCCGCATGCTGGCAAAATCGTCATTTCTTACCAGAGAATTCCCGTTCTCATTCTCATCACCCCGAATAATGAATTTGCGATAGTCCGATTTTTTCATCCGCCCGTTTTCCCAAACCACCATCGAGGCAACTGTGTCCGTTCCCTGGATGTGCGAAATATCAAAGCTCTCGATACGCTTCGGCTCTTCCGCCAGGTTCAGCGTGTTCTGCAAAGCCTCGCCAATGGCTTTGGAACTCGGCTTCAGCACACGGAATCGCTGTTCGAACGAATGCCTGGCGTTATTTTCGACCAGGTCCAGAAAAGCGCGTTTGCTGCCGCGCTGCGGTGTAAGGATTTCCACCTTATGCCCCGCGCGTTCCGTGAGCATCTCTTCCAGCAGCTCGCGGTCCTCGAAATCCGCGGAGACATGGATCGCTTTCGGCAGATACTCCGCTTCCAGATAGAGCTGCTTCAAAAGAGAAGTCACAAATTCCTGCGCATCAAATTCCTCAAGATCCTCCCAATAAAATTCCCGGCGATCGACGACGCGGCCTCCCCGTAAATGAAAAAGATTCGCGGCTACCAGTGGTGGCTCGGCATAAAAAGCAAGCACATCGGTGTCATCGCCCTGCGCGGAAGCGATGCGTTGGCGCTCTTCGATATCTTCTAGCGTGCGCAGAAGATCGCGGTAGGCTGCGGCCTGCTCGAACAGCTCCTTTTCCGCAGCGGCCGACATCCGCTGTTCCAAACTTCGAATCAAATCGTGGCGCCGGCCTTCCAGAAACAGCCGCGCATCGTGGGCAGCTTCCGCGTAACGATCCTCGGTCGTCAAGCCCGCGACGCAAGGTCCGAGGCACCTCTTAATGTAATACTGCAGACACGGTCGGGGATGGCTGCGCGTCAAATCCACCGTGCAGGAAGGAACCAGAAACCGCTTGTGAATAAAATGAAGAATTCGGCGAGCAAGACTGGCCGGAAAATACGGGCCGAAATAGAGCGATCCATCCTTCTTGATGCGGCGAGTGAAATAAACGCGCGGATATCTCTCTCCCGCCGTGAACCTAATATATGGATAGGTTTTATCGTCGCGGAGAACCACGTTGAACTTGGGGCGGTACTGCTTGATTAGGTTGTGTTCCAGCGCCAGCGCTTCGCGCTCGTTGTCGACAACGATGGTTTCCAAATCGGCAATCTCGCGGGCCAGCGAACCGGTCTTGGCATCCATCCAGCGCGATTCCAGGAAATAAGAGCGCACGCGGCTGCGCAGGTTGCGGGCCTTCCCCACATAGAGCACCGTGCCGCCGGCGTCTTTGAAAAGGTAGACACCTGGCGTTTCCGGGAGCTGAACGGCTTTTTCGCGGGGTTCCATGGGAGCGTCGCGCGGAACACTTCAATCGCCAGACAACTTCCATCATACTAGAGGGAATCGGAGAACAGGGAGAGCCTCCGTCTAGGTATGAGATTCACCAAACCAATTCTCATCTTCGTGATCGCTTTACTGCTTCTTGCGTGCTTCCAGGCGCGCGCACAGAATCCTCCTGGGGATTCCGCGTCGAAGCCCGCGGACCAACAAGACGCTCCTCCGCCAAAAGCTCCTGTCAAGCCGAACAAAGACAACGCTACCCAGAATGCACCCGACCAGCCAACCTGGGATCCCTTGCGAGCCGAAAAAGACCTGGAGGTCGGGCAATACTACATGCATAAAGGCGATGTGGACGCGGCGATTGATCGCTTCCAGGACGCTACACTGGCAAAACCGGGTTACGCCATTCCCTTTCGGTTTCTGGGTGAAGCTCAGGAAAAAAAGGGGCTGAAGAAGCAGGCCATCAAATCGTACCAGCGCTACCTTGATCTCTATCCGCACGCGGAAGATGGCGACAAGATCAGGAAGAAAATCGAAAAACTATACAAAGAAGTCGCAAAAGAAAAAGAGAAGCGGTAATTTGGGGTTAGGACCCGCAAGGCTAGCGCGCCAGGCGGTCAAGGACTCGCCGAGCGCGTTCGAATTGCGCGAAGCGTTTTTCTTCTTCACGAAATCCTCTTGAATGAGAAACCAGGCTGCATCCGGAGCGGCGCGTTGGATGCTTCACATGGAGCATTTCGTGAAAGAGAACATATTCCACCGCAAATTGCGGCACCCCCGGCCGGTCCATGCGGCGGTTCAGCAGAATCTGATTCGGCCCGGGATCGTAGCAGCCAAATTGGCGCCGCCAGTTTTTCACGCTCCAGCCAATGTGCGGCCGCTGCAAGTTTCCGCCAAAATAGTCCGCATTCAGATGATCGAAAAGTTTTTCGAGATCGAAATGCTCTCCGCGAGGATTCGTTGCCGCTAACCTCACGCGCCCGCGGCGCATGCGATTCATGCGAGTGCGAGTGCGGTCGCTGCGTGCATATTCCAGATACGGCTCGACGAGAGTGCGCGGCGCCTTCCGGCGGTAGACCCGCGCAAGCAGGAGCGCCGCCGCCCCCTCCAGCACGGCGCTCGGAGCGCGCCGCAGGAGATCGGAGAAGCGCACGTACACGACTTCCTCGCGCCGACGGATGGTCAACACTAGGCTGGAATACGCGTAGAACTCGACACGGAACCGTGGAGGCCGTCCCTCACAACCGAGCCGTGTAAACACACGCTGAAAGAGCGGCCCACCGCCTGGCACCAGAAAACTCTTTTGGCCTCTCCGCTTCATCGCTTTCGCCTCTTCGCACAAGGGCTAATTTTTTCTCCGCACGGGTGGAGGCGCGACTTTTTTCTTGGCTTTTTCTGCTTCGTTCATGGCGTCTCGCGTGCCCTCGATTGCGTCATCGAGATTCTCCTTATAGATATCGATCTCGGCGCCCCCCGCGGCCAGCTTCTCCAGGATGACCAGGAATTCCTTAGTGCGCGTGGCCATCAGGTCGACTCCCACACGGATATTGTCCTGCTTTTCGATGCCCAGCTGGATCAGGTCCGCCGCATCGTCCACGCAGCCGACGTAGGCGTTCAGCATCGAATTCAGCATGTCCGCATGGCGGTTCGAGGAGGGGTGCTCCAGCTCGTACTGAAATTTCTTCAGCCGATCATCGGCAAACGTAAGAAATAGCTTTATGCGCTCGTTGACCGTTTCGGCGTCGCGAATTTTGTCCGCTTCGAGAGCCGAGAGATAGTCCTTCTGTTGCGCTGTTCGCGCACGGGCAATGACTGGAAGTGCCAAAACAAAAAAACCGAAAACGATGGAGGCTAATTTCATGGCTGCTTCTCCGGTTGCGACGGGGATGCTTTCTGGTTCAGCGGACGGAGTGGAAAGAGCAATTTCAGCAGCTCATCATCCATGGCCAACAGGTCCTGACGAACGAGTTCCAGCGGAGGCTGGTAAGGTTCGGGCGCAATGAGCAGACTTTCTTTGACTTCACGAATTCCCTTCCGCAGCTCGATCTCGAGATGCCGGTAACCATTCGGCTGTTTTTCCGCATCGGGATGCTGTTTCTTCAACGCGTCAAATGCTGCACGAACATTGTCGCGATATTTTTCCAGCGTCAGGCCTACCGTGCTGCTATCACCGGCCTTTTCGGCACGGCGTGCCTCCACAAATTGCGCCTCACCAAGTCTATTGAGCATTTTAGCCTTGTGAACGGCGTTCGATTCTTTATCGAACTGGGCCTGCAAATCTTTCAGCTCTTGCCCTTTGGCGCATACCGGTAATAGCAAAAGCAAAACCGCCAGGCTTCCTATCGTTCCCAGGAACTTCCCACGGGCCTTCAAACCGTCACCTTTTTTGCTCCAGCATCCTTCGCAACACCTTGCTGCGCTGTTCTGCCTGCCATACCTGGTCTGGATTCTTATCCTGATTCAGCTCGAGAAACTTTTGATAGGCCTCCAGCGCGGGCTTCGGCTGGTTCAGCTTATCGTAGCAAAGTGCGCGGATAAACCACGTGCCCGCAGTGGGTTGTTCCGCTTTTGCAATCTCGTCCAGCGCAACCAAGGTAGCCGAATAGTTCCCGGCCAGATAAAACGTGGAACTAAGATCCTTCCAGTAAACGAGATTCTTGGCATCCAGGCGCAACGCCACACGAAGCTCTTTTTCGGCATTGGCGAAATCGCGCTTCTGCATGTACACGCGGCCAAGCCCGCCGTGGAGTTCCGCCTCGCCGGGAGCCAGAGCCACGGCCTGGCGCAGTGTGACGAGCGCATCGTCCCATTTTTTCTGGCCGATCTGGATATCGGCACGCAGTTTCAACAGCTCAAGCGAAGGCTTCCCAGTATCCGTGCGATTGAGTTCAGCGAATGCTGCATCGAATTGCCGCTGCTCCATGAGCAAGTGCACTAGACGCGCGCGCGCGACGGAGTCGGAGGGCTGTGCGGCGAGATATTTCTGGTACGCCTCCACAGCGTCCGGCTTTTTCTGGGAGTCGAGGCTGCGGGCCAGGCCAAGCAACGCGCGTGGATCTTGCGGCTGGCGCTCCAGCGCGCTACGAAACTTCGTTTCCGCATTGGCAGGACGGTTCAAAACCAGATAGGCGTCGGCGAGATGCAGCAGCGCGTCGAGATCCTGTGGGTCGAGCACCACGGCATTTTCAAATGCCGCCACGGCGGCACTCAGATTGCCACTGCGCTCCAGCGCGACTCCCAGGAGAAAGTGGGGACGGCTCTCCGCCGGAAGAAGTCCGGCCACTTTAGTGAGCGGGGCCACTGCCGCGGCGGGATCCTTGTCGAGCAGAAGAATCCCCAGATCCAGATAAGCCTCCGTCATTTTCGGATCAATAGAGAGAGTGCGTTCGTACTCGGCGCGCGCTTCGTCCGTTTTCTTCAGAGCTGTATACACGTAAGCAAGTTGAAAATGCGCGTAAGCAGAGTCCGGTTGGTCGGCGATAACTTTCTGCAGGGGTGCAATGGCCGCTTCGAAATTATTCTTGTCGATGTCGCGCTGCGCTTCTCCCAGGAGCTCGTTCAGAGGATTTGCAACTTTCTGAGACCTGGATTGTCCGTCCGGCTTTGGTTTTGAGGAGTCCTGAGCGTGTGCAATCGTTCGAACACCGGGGATTCCTGCAACAAATTGCGCCACGGCCAAGGACAGAACGGTCATCCCGAAGCGTGCTGCGAATAAGCCAGCTTTGCGAACTACAGAATGCATCATGGCTCGCCCGGAGAATTCTTGGCTCCATTCGGAATTGTAGCTGAAGGGCCTGCCGGTTTCGATGCGCCGTTCGTTGTGCGCTTTGCCTGCCCGTTGCCGTTCAAAACCCGGGCGAGATAGCGCCCGGTGTGTGATTGCGTATTGCGCGCCACCTGTTCCGGCGTCCCCGTGGCAATGATTTTTCCGCCCTGGTCACCGCCTTCTGGTCCCAGATCGATCACCCAGTCCGCGGATTTGATCACGTCGAGGTTGTGCTCAATCACCAGCAGTGACGCTCCACCCTCCAGCAGTTTTCGGAACGCGCTGAGTAGCTTGGCGATGTCGTCAAAGTGCAATCCGGTGGTGGGTTCGTCCAGGATATAAAGTATGCCCTGGTTGTCCGTGCGCGTCAGGTGCGCCGCAAGCTTCAGGCGTTGCGCTTCCCCTCCGGAAAGCGTCGTGGCGGACTGCCCGAGACGCAGATAGCCTAGTCCGATTTCATTGAGCACCCGGAGTTTAGAAACGATCTTCGGCACGTTTACGAAAAACGCCAGCGCTTCCCGCACCGTCAATTGCAGCACGTCATGAACATTTTTGCCATGGTAGCGCACTTCCAGCACGCCGCTCTTAAACCGTGTGCCTCGGCACTCTTCGCAAATCAGTTCTACGTCCGCCAGAAACTGCATTTCCACCGTGACGGTGCCATCACCCTGGCAGGTTTCGCACCGCCCGCCCGGAACGTTGAACGAAAAATGACCGGCTGCATAGCCACGCCGCTTGGCATCCGGCGTATCGGCAAATACCTCGCGAATCGCATCAAAAGCCTTCAGGTAGGTCGCCGGATTCGAACGCGGAGTGCGCCCAATCGGCGATTGGTCCACGATGATCACTTCGCGAACCTCACCGTCACCTTCAAGCCGGTCGCAAAACTCCTTGATGCTCCCACCAATACGCTTGGCTGCCAACGCCTTGTACAGGACGTCGTGTACCAATGTGGACTTCCCCGAACCGCTGACGCCTGTTACCACCACCAGCGTGCCGAGCGGAATCATGACATCCAGATCCTGCAGATTGTGCAAGCTCGCGCCGAACAGCCGCAGCACTTTTCCATTAGGCTTGTGCCGCACGTTGGGCACCGGAATCCGCAACTCACCACTTAGGTAGCGCCCCGTCAACGATTTGTGTTCGTCTAGCATCGCATCGTACGAACCAGCAAAAAGCAATTTCCCGCCAAGCTCACCGGCGCCCGGCCCAAGATCGATGACGTAATCGGCCGCATAAATCGTGTCGGGGTCGTGTTCCACGACGAGCACGGTATTTCCAAGATCCCGCAGTGATTTCAGAATATCGATGAGCCGCTGCGTATCCCGCGGATGGAGCCCGATCGATGGCTCGTCGAGCACGTACAACGCACCGACCAGATGAGAGCCGAGCGAAGTCGCCAGCTGAATCCGCTGCGACTCTCCGCCGGAAAGCGTGGAGGTCAAGCGATCCAGCGTCAGGTAGTCAAGGCCGACTTCATCCAGGAATTGCAGCCGAGTTCGAATCTCCTCGAGAATCTTGTCCGCAATTTTAAGCTGCGCATCGGAAAGCTCCATCGTCGAGAAAAAGATACGCGCTTCCTTCACCGTGAACTTGCAAACTTCGGTGATCGATTTTCCCGACACGCGAACCGCGCGGGCTTCCGCACGCAAGCGAGTGCCTCCGCAATCCGGACATGTCGCATAGCCGCGGAAGCGGCTGAGGAAAACACGCACATGAAGTTTGTATTTCTTGCGCTCCAGCCAGGCGAAGAAACCCTTCACGCCTTGATAGTCGTTTTCCGGATCACCTTCCAAAATCAGCCGGCGCTGTTCCGCGGTGAGTTGCCGCCATGGGACGTTTGTCGGAATGCTGCGGCCGCGCGCCCACTTTTTTGCGTCCTGAAAAAGCACGCGATAACGCGGTTTGGTCCACGGCTCGATAGCCCCGTCATCGAAAGACTTGCTGGGGTCCGGAACTACGAGGTTCAAATCGAAATCGATGGTGTTTCCAAATCCCTGGCAACGAGGGCAAGCACCGTAAGGATTATTGAACGAAAATAATCGCGGCTCCGGCTCCTGGTAAAGTGTGCCATCATTCTTGCATTCGAATCGCTCGTTGAAGGTAAACCGTTCCGCAGAGTTCTCCGAGCCACCCGCGACGAATTCAAGAATCGCTTCGCCCTGCCCCTCCCGATAGCAGATTTCAATCGAATCCACCAGCCGCGCGCGCGATTCCGGGTTGACCGCTAGCCGATCGACCATCACGTACACTGGTTTCGCGAAATCCACATCGAGCAACGTCTCAGGGGAAGAGAATTCGTGAATTCTCCCGTCTTGATAAAGTCGATTGAACCCGCGCTTTTGCAAATCGCTGAGCGCTTGGCGAAGAACCTCCGGGGCAGGTGCGGCGGTGGTCTTCTTCGCGCCTCGTTTCGGACCGCTCGTAGCCGGCGCCGCAATTCGCAGCTGGTGTAGAACATAAAACCGGCGTCCCGGGGCAAGCGCCAGAATTCGCGTCGCAATTTCGTCCGGACTATCCCTGCGAACCTGCGAACCGCACTTGATACAAAACGTCTGCCCGCACCGCGCAAACAGCAACCGTAGATAATCGTAAATTTCCGTGGCCGTCGCCACTGTCGACCGCGGATTCCGGGTCGAGTTTTTTTGCCGGATCGCTACTGCCGGCGCGATCCCGGAGATTTCGTCCACGTCCGGCTTTTCCATACGCTCGAGAAACTGCCGCGCATACGCCGAGAGCGACTCCACGTAACGACGCTGCCCTTCCGCGTAAATCGTGTCGAAAGCGAGCGAAGATTTTCCAGAGCCGCTGACGCCGGTGACCACCGTGATTGCGTCATGCGGAATGTCCACGCTGATATTCTTGAGGTTATGAACGCGGGCACCGCGGACGCGGATAGACTCCTGCTCCGGGCCTGCATTCGTATTTGTGCGGATAATCTCTTTGGTTGCCAAGGGGAAGCCCAGACAGCGCGATTCACGAGCCCTGCCTAAACTTCCAATTATACGGCTGCCGTCAAATCAGGGCAAACTTCAGGTCGCGCATCGCAAAACGGGAAAGTCTGAGAAAAGACGGCCTCAGAGCTCTTCGCTCAAAACGATCTGACCAATGCCACCCTCTACTTTCAGGCGAATTGTCGTGGGAGATTTTCCGTAAGCCTCGTTGGTATAGGAGTCGCCACTGTGCTTCAGTCCATGCACTTCTATGGAGCCTATTCCGCCGGATGCTTCCGCGATCACGCCGACATTCTTCGGCAAACGGATGCTCGCCTGGCCCACGCCACCCTCGATATCAGCGGTCAGATCGGACTTGCGATCTCCCGTGAGATCGACATCGACTTGTCCCGCGCCGATATTCAGATCCAGTCGTGTCAGTGGTACATCCCGAAGATGAAGATTTCCCTGCCCCGCGCCCATGTCGATTTTCAGTTCCAGCGGGATGTCCTTGCTGAAATGCAAGTTCCAATCGTTTTGCGAACGACCCATGTGCACGGAGCGGGAGCCCTGTGTAATGTTGAGACTGCCGACGCCGCCGGTCACACTGTAATCCACGCGAGGCTCGTCAAACGAATCGGTATACGTAAAGTCCGTATCCATTACACGCATTGCCCCGCTGTTAATGGTTAATTGACCCGCACCCATCTCCAGTTTTGCATTGATTGATTTTGCGTCCTTAAGCTCCACCGTTTGCGCAATATGCTTCGTCGCGGCAAAGGATTCATGCCTGCGCGGAAAGCCGCGTCCGTGCCATAAAAGAATGACGATGATCAGCACGAACGCCAGCGTGCCCAGGGTGGCACCGACGGAAACACCAGCGGGTGCGTTAGGATTCCGGCTTCTCCTCGCGTTGTCCCAAATCTTGCCGAGGCCGATCAAGATAAGGATGAGCGGCCAGTATGTCCAGAGGATGGGAACCGGATCAAAAGCCGACCGCCACGTGCGCAGCAGAAACAGAACCCCAACCGTGATAAGAATGATGGGAAAAACGAGAGAAACTCTTCTCGGATTGTCGTCCTGGGCCACCGCACACCTCCGCTATCTTGTACTACGCATGCCGCAGGGAAATAGTTCACCCGCTGATGGAATACACTGTACAACAACGCAGGAGATACTAAGAACTGCGCGGATCGGCGAGCAGGCGGCCCTGGCGCAAACCAGTCCCATCGACTACGCTCGGGACAAGAAAAGACCTGCCACTGCGGGGGAAAGGAAGCGAGGGATGCACGAATTAGAAAGAGTTTTCTGGATCGTGCTCGATAGCGTTGGCATTGGCGAACTTCCCGATGCGGCCGACTATGGCGACGTAGGACGAAACACTCTGGGGCATATCGCGGAATCGCGCGCGCTGAAAATCCCCAACCTCGTGCGACTCGGACTCGCCAATATCGCCCCGCTGAAATTTCAGACTCCGGCGGCGGCTCCAATCAGTGCCCATGGAAAAGGCGCAACCCGCTCTCCGGGAAAAGACACCACAACAGGACACTGGGAAATGGCGGGAGTACTGTTGGATCAGGCGTTTCCTGTTTACAAGAATGGATTCCCCAAGGAGTTGATCGAAGAGTTCGAAAAGGCGATTGGCAGAAAAACGATTGGGAATAAGCCGGCATCGGGAACGGAAATCATCAAGGAACTGGGTGAAGAGCACGTTCGGACTGGCAAACCAATCGTTTACACTTCAGGCGACAGCGTGTTTCAGATCGCCACTCATGAAGACATTGTTCCGATCGCTGAGCTCTACCGCATCTGTGAGATCGCGCGAAAGTTGCTGGACGGCCCGCACCGCGTCGGCCGCGTGATCGCACGTCCATTTAGAGGGACGCCCGGAAACTTTGTGCGCACCACGCGACGCCATGACTACGCGGTGGACCCGCCGAAACCCATGCTGATGGACGTCCTCGCCGAACGCAAAGTGAACGTGTTTGGCATCGGCAAGATTCACGACATCTACAACGGTCGCGGTGTCGAAGAGTACGTCACCACGAAAGGCAACGTCGACGGCATGGAAATGCTGACCGCGGCCGCCGGCGACCGCAAGAGCGGCTTGATCTTCTGCAACCTGGTAGATTTCGACATGTTGTATGGCCACCGCAAAGACGTCGAGGGATTTGCCAAATCGCTCGAAGCGTTCGATCTCTGGTTGGCGGATTTCTTGCCGTTGCTAAGTCTTTCCGACCTCCTGATGATCACCGCCGACCACGGCTGCGATCCCGATCCGCGCTGGCCCACTACCGATCATTCGCGCGAATACGTTCCCATTCTCGCCTACTCGCCCGGCAGCGGGGCCGGAGTAAATCTTGGGGTCCGCTCTACCCTCGCGGACCTGGGCCAGACCATTGCCGAAAACTTCGGCGGCACGATTCCGCACGGAAAGAGCTTCTTGCGCGAAATTCGTAACTTTCCTGTTCGTAGCGCCTCTTCAGATCCCACGGATCGCCCTGCATTCAAACGACGAGAATGAGTGGACCAGCTGAATTGTGGGTTCTGGCCATGTGAGGCGGCGCATTGGTCATGGCCAGTTCGCTGTCACCACCAGACAATTGGCCTCTGACTTCCACCTCTCCCTGCGCCTTCCGGGTCACGCCGTTCGCTGGCTGGACTGTGCGCGGATTACCTCCATCACGACTTCCTTATGCGTGAGACCATACACTGAGGCACTCTGTGGTAGAAGATATCTACGGCGAGAAAAAAGCGGAGTTTCTGGGCAAAGTTGAGACGAAGATCGAACAGAAACTTTCGCCGGTGGGCGTGGGCGTACAGCAGTTCGGCTTCATCGGCGCACCGCGCGTGCCGACGGTGATCGCCACGGCGATTACGGCAAAAGCGCAAGCGATTCAGCAGGCGGAACGCGCTCGAAACGAACTGGCAACAACGCAGGCGGAAGCCGCAAAGAAAATCGCGGAGGCCGAAGGCGACGCCAAATCGCTGGTAACGCGTGCTCAGGGCGAGGCGGATGCCAATCGCATCCGGCAGAATTCGCTGACCCCGCAACTGTTGGAGTTGCGGCGGATTGAAAACAATCGCGCACTGATCGACAAGTGGCACGGCCAGCTGCCGACGGTGCAAACGGGACAAGGCGGTGGAATGATTCTGCAGCTGCCGAAGCCTCAGTAGTAGTCGACTCACGCAACTGAAATGCGAAAGGGGCACGATGTACCGTGCCCCCCAATTGCAAAACAGGAAAATCGTCAGTTACCGGTGGCCGTAGTGGGGGAGCCGGGGGCGTAGTAGCCGTTCCGTGTGCGCGCGACGAGTTTGCCGCGGCCGCGCGGCGGGATGACGTCCACGTTTACGGCGCGGAAGGAGCCGTCCCGGCGAGTATTCGTGGGATAGTAGGCCAGTATGTACTGATTCCGAATGTCGTGCGCCACTTGCTCGCAGATGCTGTGAACGTCGTCGACACTTTCCGGGAAGTAAGCCACGCCGCCCGAGGCCGCCGCAATTTCCTGAAGTACTTTCTTGGCGCGCTTGGCTTCTTTCTTGCCCTCACTGCTGAGGAGGCCGATTGTGTAGATGACCGTGTCGGTTTTCTGAATTTCGCGGAGCGTTTTTTCCAGTGAGTTATGGCTGGCATTGTCTTCGCCGTCGGTGACTACGAGCAATACCTTCTTGTCTTTGGTGCCTTTTTTGAGATGGTCCAGTGAGCCGATGATGGCGTCGCGAAGCGCGGTGCTACCTCGGGAATCAATCCGCTCCAAAGCTTCCTTCAGCTCCGGAATGCTGCTGGTGAAGTCCTTGTCAAGATCAAGATAGAAATCATCATTGAAATTGACGACGAACGCTTCGTCGCGCGGGTTGCTGGCTTGTACGAGCGTCAGAGCAGCTTCATTCACGCGTGGGCGCTTCTCGCGCATACTACCGCTGTTATCAATGACCAGACCCATGCTGACAGGGACGTCCTCGCGCTTGAAGACAGAAAGCTTTTGTTCAACCTTGTCCTCGAACACGCGAAAATTATCCTGCTTCAAGCCGTCCGCGAACCGTCCCCGGTCGTCGAGAACGGAAGTGTGAAGGACAACGAGATTAACATCCACCTTGATTCCGGCGCCCTGCTTCCCGGAGTTCGTCGCCGCGCCAGGAGGAGGCAGGGGTGGTGGCGGTCCGGGCAGCGGGATTTGTCCCAAGGCTGTGGTAGCCAGCAAAAACAGTGCGCAGAAAGGGAGAGAAAGTTTTCGCATGGGAGAAAATACGCGAGCCCGAAAGTTAGTGGCTGGGAGCGTAATATCCTGTCTTTGAATAGACGCTGAGGGGAGGAAGTCCCTTGGGTGCGCGCAATTTGATTTTGACCTTGCGCCAGCGCGCGTCGTGCGCCTTGTTGCTTGGTCGATAGCCGAGGACATATTGATTTCGCAGCTCCATGCCGATTTTCGAGGCGATGTCCGGAAGCTCTTCCAGCTTTTCTACTCCAAAGACCCGGCCGCCCGTCATTTCCGTAACTTCGCTCAGAAGCGAGGGGCCGTTGAGCTCTTCCGTGGTGCGATTGCGAAGGCCGAGCGGATCAAAGATGCCGATCGCATAGAGCTGGGTATCCGCTTCCTTCACCAACCGCTTGATATCGCTTTCGTTGTAGCGACTATGATTATCGCCTCCATCCGATAGGATGAGCAAGGCACGTTTGGCGTTGTGTGCACCCCTCATCTCACTGAGGCCGAGATAAAGCGCGTCAAGCAGCGCGGTCCGGCCCTTGGGAGCGGTGAGCATCATGCGGCTCTGCAGATCTTCGACGCTGTTGGTGAACGAACTGGTCAGCTCCGCGCGTTCGTTGAAGCTGACCAGAAAAAATTCGTCCTGAGGGTTGGCAGTCTTGAAGAACTGGACGGCGGCCTCGCGCGCTTTGCTCACTTTGTTGGACATGCTGCCGCTGAAATCAAAAATCACGCCGATGGAAATCGGCACGTCTTCGGCAGAGAAGGTAACAACTTCCTGCTCGACGTTGTCCTCAAAAATGCGAAAGTTGTCGGGCTCGAGTCCGGTGACCAGGCGATTATAGGGATCGGTGACGGTGACGTTCACCAGAGCAAGGTCAACGTCCATTTTCATCAGCTGCCCGGGCTTAAAAGACATGCCGGGGGTATTCCTGCGGACGTCATCCTTTTTGGCTACATCTTGCTTGGCAGCGTCCCTGGATTTATTTTCCTCGGAAAGGGATTGCGCCGCAGCGGGGGAAACTGCATGGCACCCGAACAGGCAAACAACCAGCACGATACGGAAGGAATAGATCAGAAGACGAGCTAACTCAGACCGTGACCTGAATACGGTAACCTGCAAATCGCATTTCACGGCACCCCCATCATCCTGGATTCCCAGGACGGCCGCGCGGTTGGGACTCCCGGGAATTCTAACACTCGTATTCCCGAAAACAAGCGCAATTCGCGGATGTGCAAAATCGCACATCTGGATGGGCCGGCCCGAGCGAATGGCGTGTGATAGCATCGCCACAGGGGAACTCCCCACTGGGCTAAACCGGGGGAGAAAGAGACTTATTCCCCACCAGTGGAGTAAAAAACGAAATGGGTTTGGCAAAGGTCGTGGTGGTGATCCCAGCGCGGTATGGTTCGACGCGACTGCCAGGCAAGCCCCTGGTCTCGATTGCTGGGAAGCCCATGATTCAGCGTGTTTTCGAGCGAGCCAAGCTGGCGCAGTGTGTGAATCAGGTAATCGTGGCCACCGATGATGAACGGATTGTGAAAGCGGTGGAAGCAATCGGCGGCGAGGCGCGCATGACGCGTTCGGACCACCGCACGGGAACAGAACGCGTGGCGGAGGTGGCCGCGCACGTGGAAGGGGATGTCTTTGTAAACGTGCAAGGAGATGAGCCGCTGCTGGATCCGGCGGCGGTGGATGCGGCGGTCACTTCCCTTCTGGAAGACCCGCCAGCTTCTATTGCTACGGTGGCGACGCCGATCAAGATGCCGGCAGATATCATGGATCCGAACGTGGTGAAGACGGTGCTGGATTTCGAAGGCAATGCCATTTATTTTTCGCGCGCGCCGATTCCGTGGGTGCGGGACACGGGAAGCAAAGTGCTGGCGCGGCACTTGAAGCATCTGGGGCTGTATGTGTTCGACCGCGAATCGCTTCTGGAATATCCAACGCTTCCGCCGGGAGAACTGGAACGCATCGAACAGTTGGAGCAATTGAGGTGGCTGGAAAATGGCTGGAAGATCCGCGTGGCGGAAGTGGAGCACGACGCGGTAAGCGTGGACGTGCCGGAAGACGTGGCGCGTGTGGAGAAGTTGCTGCAAAAATAAAACCCGCCCGGCGGTGACTCCGCGGGGCGGGCTATCTCAGAAAAACTGCCAGCGAGTTGAAATCTAGGGCTGCTGTTGCGCTTGCAGGACTCCTGCGACGATACGAGTCGTGCTGGAATTGCTGTTATTGGTGAAGTAGGCCAGTTGTGGGTTCACGAAGTACACCACGAACTGGATCTGTGAGGAACCATTCAGGCTGATGGGCATGGTATTTCGGAGTCCACTAGACCCAGAACCATCTCCCCCTGTGCCGTCCCCGGCGAAAGCGATCTTGCCGGAGGTCGCGAGGTTGGTCACCGGTACGCCGTTGGTGAATTGAAAGATGTCTGACGTGCCTGTCAGGAACAAATTGGAGATGGCGACCTGTCCGACGAGATCTTCTTCGTCGATGAACTGGCCGTTCTGCTGGAAGCTCAAACCGCTCCAATTGAGCGCATAGGGGCCTGTAACGTTGCTAGTGGTAAAAGGGCCGCCGGATTGCGCGGCGAGCGTGCCATCGTCGACAGCGACGAGCGCGCCGCCTGAAGTGGTCACTTCCTGAACTACGCCTTGGGTTGCCGAACTCAAATAGAATACGAATTTGGACGGAGCGTTGGAGAACTGTTGATTCGCAAAGGTGAAAACTCCGCGGCCGGTAGTTGGGTCGTAAGTAATGCTGGTGCTGATCGTTGTGTTTACCTGGAAGAATGTACCGGAATTGTTGGTGTCTTGCAGGACATTCGTAAGGGTAGCCGAGCCGGTGGCAGTAAAGCGGCCGATGCGGGTAATCCCGCCGCCCGCGGAAGACGAGCCGGCGGCGATAAACACAAAACCACCGTTGATAGCGTTCACGCTGGCTGGAAGGTTGCTTTGCGCAATGGCGTCGCCGGTTAGCATGGAACCGCTGGTGCCCGCGCTGATGAGTCTTACGCGCGTCGGACTCACGACGTAATACACGTAAGCTGCTCCGGCAATCTGCGCCAAGCCGCGCCCACAAAGCGTCGGACCATCAGGATTCGCGCCATCCGTGCCAAAACTCCCGGTGATCGCCCCACTGCTGAGAGCGAAGTTGTCATTCACGTCCGTAAAGCCGGTGGTGATTACGCCGCCGCTAACCGTATACTCGCCGATGAGGGAAGCAGGAAACCCACCCCCATCGAACCCGGAAAAGTCGAAAACGTAGGGACCCGCAACAGAAGTTGCTGGGCTCGCGCACAAGGCCGTATTTTGTTGGATGAAATTTCCGCTGCCGGTCGAGGCTTGAGAGGCAGTCGAAGTCTCATCGATTAGGAGGCCACCGGCGACAGAAGTGAGAGTGATGCCGAAAGTGATCGAAGATGCAACGCCATTCGCATTTAAATTTAGAGTGAGCATCCCTCGACCATCCGCACTGATGGTATAGCTGCCGCCAGTGATAGGGATCGCCAGACTCGGGAGAGCGCCGGGTTGAGCCACATCCTCGACGCCACCCTTGATGCCACCTTGCCCGTCCGCAATGAAACTGCCCGTTCGTGCCAGGGGCGTGGCAGTCACGGCACCGTTGGCGAACACTTCGCCGTTGGTGACGAAGGCATAGGTGCCACTGAGACTGGCAAGGGTGAACGTGCCGTTGGCGGGCGGCGGAGTGATGTTATTACCAGAGCCACTACTGCAGGCGGCGCTCCAGAGAGCGGCAGCTGCTGCCAAGGCCAGTGCCATGCGTTTCATCGCGCACCCCGCAGTGCTTCGAGCTGGTCATGGGTCATCGCTGATGTGGGAAGAAGAGCAAAACCTTTCGAATTGCGGACGGCGACGGCCTTGGTGCCTTTTTGCACGATACGCGCGGCGAAAAACGTCGTGTCGCCCAAAGACAGGTTTTCTCCAACGATGCGAACGGAATCGCCAGCGTTTAGTGAGAGGTGGCTGACTTGGAGTAGCTTGGCATTGCCGACGTGCACGTCCACTTGTGCGGAAGCCGTCTGCAGCAGCAAATGGGCTCCTATCGGGGGAGTGACAGATGCGGCGTCAAATTTGACCACAGTACCAACCAGCGAACCTTCGCGGCTGACATCATAGGCCGCGGGCGGCCGCGCGGCGGTTTGCGCGGATTGTTGCGCGACGGCAGAGAGACCCAGCGCCAGCGCGCAGAGGAGCAGGAGCGTAACCGATGTGACTCGAATGCTAGATTTCATTACCCTTCCCCACTTTCAAGAGTCGGAATCCTTCACCGCTGCGGGGACTAAACGGAAAAATCCTTCCGAAGCGCAAGGTATAAGGTTCATTTCATTAGACGACGTATCCGGAAGCGATGGTTTCCCCTTCGAGCATCATGGTTCCAGCGCTGCAATCCCCATCCCAGACCATCAGGGTTCAAGGAATATTCCCCACGGGAGCAAACCCGTTCCCCGGAAAAAGGTTTCGCGAGAAAAGGCAGAAAAAAAACTGTTTGAGGGACGCGAAGAGTTCGATTTGACAGTTTGGCGAGTTCCGACCATAATTGTATGTACGTCAATCCTGTGGAGGGCAGACAAGCCCGGCAAGGAACGCGGGCTATAAGGATGGCGCCAAAATATATTTTTGTAACCGGCGGAGTTGTTTCCTCACTCGGAAAAGGCGTAGCAGCCTCCTCGATAGGTTGTCTCCTCGAAAGTCGCGGTTTCAAAGTCACCCTACAAAAATGCGATCCATACCTGAACGTTGATCCGGGCACGATGAGCCCGTTTCAGCACGGCGAAGTGTTTGTGACCGAGGACGGAGCGGAGACGGACCTCGACCTCGGGCATTACGAGCGGTTCACGCACGCCAAGCTTTCCCGCGACAATAACTGGACGACGGGGCGCATCTACGAAACGATTCTGACGAAAGAACGCCGGGGAGACTACCTCGGAAAAACCGTGCAGGTCATCCCGCACGTGACCGACGAGATTAAGGCGACGATTCGAAAGGTTTCCGACGGCGTGGACGTGGTGATCGTGGAGATCGGCGGCACCGTCGGAGATATCGAATCGCTTCCTTTCCTTGAAGCCATCCGGCAGATGCGCCTGGAACTAGGCGCCGAAAATACTTTGTTCGTGCACGTGACGCTGGTGCCGTTCATCGCGGCCGCGGGCGAGCTGAAAACGAAGCCCACACAGCACAGCGTGAAGGAGATGCTGAGCATCGGGATTCAGCCGGACATTTTGCTTTGCCGGAGCGATCATCACATTCCGGGCGAGCTGAAGAAAAAGATTGCGCTCTTCTGCAACGTTGCGGAAGCGTGCGTGATTTCGATGGAAGACGTGGACACGATTTACGCGGTGCCCGCAGAGCTCAGCAAAGAAGGATTGGACGCACAGATTTTGCGGCTGCTGAAGCTGGAGGCGCGGCCCTCGGACATGAAACCCTGGGTAGATCTGGTCCAGCGGATGCATCATCCGGCGGGAGAAGCGCGGATCGCGGTGGTTGGGAAGTACGTGCAACTCGAAGACGCTTACAAGAGTTTGCGGGAAGCTTTGCTGCACGGCGGGCTGGCGCACAATCACAAAACGGTTTTGGAATGGATCGAAGCGGAAGAGATCGATTCGCAAGAGACGGCTGCGGGGCGGCTGCACGGATACGATGGCATCCTGGTGCCGGGCGGATTCGGGAAGCGCGGCATCCAGGGAATGATTTACACGATTCAGTATGCGCGCGAGCACAAAGTGCCGTTCTTCGGGATTTGCCTTGGGATGCAGTGCGCGACGATTGAATACGCTCGTGACGTTGCGGGATTGAAGCAGGCGGACAGCACGGAGTTTGATCCGCAGACGCCATACCGTGTGATTTATAAATTGCGAGAACTGTTGGGCGTGGATGAAATGGGCGGCACGATGCGGCTGGGGGCATGGCCCTGCAAGCTGGAGCCGGGATCGTTTGCGCACAAGGCGTACGGCAAGCTGGAGATCAGCGAGCGCCACCGTCACCGATATGAGTTCAACCGGGACCATGAGAAGGCACTGGTTGCAGCGGGGTTGCGCATTACGGGGCGCACGCCGGATGAAAATTACGTCGAGATTGTCGAGGCGCCGGAGCATCCCTGGTTCGTCGGTTGCCAGTTCCATCCGGAATTCAAATCCAAGCCGTTGGAGCCCCACCCGTTGTTCGCCGCATTTATCGGCGCGGCGCTGGAACAAAAAAAACAAAAGACGAGGCCTGCGACAAGCCTAGCTGAAACTACACATGCTCCTGCCCTGCGGGCGGCACCTCGGGCAACTGCGTAGCCTATCTGATGATCGGTGTCGTTCTAGAATTGTGAGCCGTTCCTCCCCACCGAGGCTGCAAGCTGACCAATTGCCTCTGCGTGAATTCTGGTAGCGCTCTAGCTTCCGATTTGCGCGTTTAACAGGCATGTGACCTACTGCTTCCGACTTAGAAGCAGAGAGGCTGCTATTGCGACTTTGACTGAGGCTTACGAATCACAGATTCGTCTTCGGCAACCACCGTTTCCATAGATTGGACAACTATCTGCGCATCGAACATTCCCATCTGCCCAAACCACGCCCGTCAACCGGGTCCCGAGAAGATCGTTTTAGATGAGCGGCGTGAACCTCATTGGAAACGCCCGTCGGCCAATGAAAGTGGCTATTACGCGATAAGTAGTGCAGTCAGGCGGTGACGCGGGAGGAGGCCCGTCGGCACAAGCTTCCCCCTTCGTCGAAATCGCCCAAAAGCGCTTAAGCTCCTCAAAGTTTGAATCTCTGATGAGTCGCACAGAGACAGGTGCCGTGGCACGCCCTTTTGAATCCCTTCCGCCGGGTATTCCCTTCCCGCTAACGGTAATCGTCAGCCATGGTGGGCCGGAGCCATCAGCGAAGCTAAACCAAATTCCATTTTCCGGACACCGCTCGTCCACCAAAATCGAATATTCAAAATTGCCAGACACGTAACCGCGCACTTTCACAAGCTTGTTGTTGTAGGCCGACGGGTCGTCCACTATTTTGCATACATTAGTCTCAATTGGCGTCTGCGTCGCCTTTTTCGGGGCCTCCTGCCCGTAGGCTAGCGAAAACCTAAGAATTGGAAAGACTAAAAGAATCGCGCGAAGTGGTCTCATCCTGTCGATTTCTCTGTTCTTACTTTGACACCAGCGATCGAATATAGTGTCCTTCAATCGCTGGTCGATTGGAATATTTGGGACTGGGCGGGATAGTGGATGGTTAGTGGGATAATCGGAAGCTAAGCCCCTACTTGTATTCTTCTGACGTTGCAAACCCAGCGCGGCCTGCGTAGCCTTAGAGGCTTGCTGTATATTTGACATCTCAGATGACACTGACACGTGAAATCGCGCTTGGTTCGCTGCGCCTCGGCGGCGGGAATCCACTGTTCCTGATCGCCGGGCCGTGCGTGATTGAGAGCGAAGCACACGCGCGAATGATGGCGGAAAAGATTGCGAAGATTGCCAGCGATGCGGGTGTGCCGTACATTTTCAAGGCTTCATACGACAAGGCCAACCGATCTTCAGTGAAGGCGTTTCGCGGGCCGGGGCCGGCGGAAGGTTTGCGGATTCTGGGCGAGATCAAATCGGAAATGAAGCTGCCGGTACTGACGGATATTCACGATGCGTCGCAGGCGGCGGCGGCGGCGGAAGTTTGCGATGTGCTGCAGATTCCGGCGTTTCTTGCGCGGCAGACGGATTTACTGATGGCCGCGGGTAAGACTGGGCGAATCATCAATGTGAAGAAGGCGCAGTTTTTGTCGCCGTGGGACATGGGCAACGTGGTGGAAAAAGTGGCGAGCACGGGGAATACAAAGATTATTTTGACGGAGCGCGGCGCGTCGTTCGGCTACCAGAATCTGGTGGTGGACATGCGGTCGTTCCCGGTGATGCGGAAGTTCGGCTATCCCGTGGTTTATGACGTGACGCATTCCGTGCAGCTTCCGGGCGGGCAAGGACGCGCGAGCGGCGGGCAGCCGGAATTTATCGAGCCGCTGGCGCGCGCGGGAGTAGCGGCGGGCGTGGATGGAATTTTTCTGGAGACGCATGACAATCCAGCTGCGGCCTTGTCGGACGGGGCGAATGCGATGCCGCTGGCGCAGCTCCCTGCCTTGCTCGCGAAGTTGAAGGAATTGGGTGCGATGGTACGACGGTGGAGCGCGCAATGAGCTTGGACACGGCGCGGCGGGTGCTGAAGATTGAGGCACAGGCGATTGAGGATGTGCTGGCGCGGCTGGACGCGAGCTTTGAGAAAGCGGTGGAGCTGCTTTTTCGGTGTAAGGGGCGGGTGGTGGTCACCGGGATGGGAAAATCGGGTCTGATTGGGCGAAAAATTTCGGCGACGCTTTCGAGCACGGGAACGCCGTCAATCTTTTTGCATGCGGCGGAGGCGCTGCATGGCGACCTGGGGATGCTGGCGCGGGGAGACGCGATGCTGGCAGTCTCATATGGCGGCGAAACAGAAGAGATCGTGCGGCTGCTGGAAGCACTGAAGCGGCTGGAGATGCCGCTAGTGACGCTGACGGGGAAAACGAACTCGACGCTGGCAGAAGCGAGCGAGGTGGTGCTGGACGTGAGCGTGCGCGAGGAAGCGTGCTCGATGAACCTGGCGCCGACGGCGAGCACGACGGTGGCGATGGCGGTAGGCGACGCGCTGGCGGTTTCGCTGCTGGAAAGGCGAAATTTTCGGCCGGATGATTTTGCGGCGCTGCATCCCGGGGGACGTCTTGGAAAAAGACTGCTGCGCGTGGAACACCTGATGCACGCGGGCGCGGCGCTGCCGCGGGTTTCGACGACTACGCCGATGACGGATGTCTTCCACGAGATGTCCGCCAAAAAGCTGGGCATGACGACAGTGACGGAAGCGGACGGGCGCCTGGCCGGCATACTGACGGATGGCGATCTGCGGCGGCTGATGGAGAAGCACCGCGGGGCAGTGCTGGAAATGCGCGCTGCGGATGGCATGACAAAGAATCCACAAACGATCGGGCCGCACGTTTTGGCTAGCGAAGCGCTAAATTTGATGGAAAAACGAAAGATTACCTCGGTGGTGGTGGTGGATGAGGCGCAGGGTGTGCTGGGCGTGGTGCACCTGCATGATTTGTGGACGCTGGAATTGATTTAGATTTGGCGAGCGGCTCGTTCGAACGGACGAAGCTCGAATTTTCTTGTAGGGGAGAGACATTTGGCACGCACAGCAGGTAGTGCTTCACCGGCGGTGAAGCAGCGCGCGAGCAGGATCAAGGTTCTGCTGATGGACGTGGATGGAACGCTGACCGACGGCAGCGTGACGCTGCTTTCGCAGACGGACGGGTCGGCGCTGGAGATCAAGAATTTTGATGCCCACGACGGGCAGGGGTTGACGCTAGCGGTTACGGCGGGTCTTCACACCGGAGTCATTACGGGGCGCGGGAGCGCGGCGCTGCGGCGCCGCTGCAAGGAACTGGACATCACCTATGTTTATGAGAAGCAGGGGCACAAGATCGCGGCGTACGAGGATGTACTGCAAAAAGCGGGCGTGAAGGAGTCTGAAGTGGCGTTCCTGGGGGATGACCTTCCGGACTTGTTGGTAATGCGGCGGGTCGGGCTCGCGGTGGCAGTGGGCAATGCCACACCAGAAGTCTTGCGTGCGGCGCACTACATTACCAAGGCCAACGGCGGCAAAGGCGCGGCGCGCGAGGTGGTGGAGCTGATCCTGAAATCGAAGGGCATCTGGGAGAAAATGATTGAAAAGGCGCGAGCTTGAAGCGTTCTGAGTGGCGGGACCGCGCGATAATAGATTTGTACTATGTACGGGGCGGAAGCGCCGTACTAAGTTGCGGCCTTACGCAGGGTGAGAATTAGAGACGAGTCTGAATTTCTTTGGAACATGGAGCTGGTGAGCATGCCGTTATTTTGGAAATGGACTCTGGGAGTTGTGATCGGCCTCCTGGTTGCGGCGTTTGCGGGGCTCTCGCTGATGGCTGGAGGCCCCAAGGATGCGCTCTACATGGTGCGGTACGCCCTGCCCCATATGCATCGAGGGAATCTAAAGGTAGGCGACGAGGCGCCCGATGCGCGGCTTCTGGCGCTTAATGGGGAGACGCGGTTTCATCTTCGCGAGCGGACCGGTGCGCGACCGCTGGTTGTTTTTTTTGGGAGTTTTACCTGACCGCCCTTCCGTCGCCAGGTTGGCGACGTCGTAGCGATTTACAACGACTATAAGGACCACGCCGATTTCCTCACTGTGTATGTGCGCGAAGCGCACCCCACCGACGAATGGCAAATGAAATCGAACGTGAAGGAAGACGTCTGTTACGCGCAGCCGAAGACGCTGGAGCAGCGCATGGCGATTGCGAACGATTTTACTAAGCGCTTCAAGTATCCGTTGCCGTTCGGCGTGGATGATATGAGTAATGCGGCGGATCTGGCGTATTCGGCCTGGCCGGAGCGCATTTACATTATTGATGAGAGCGGACACATCGCGTATCGCGGCGGGATGGGGCCGTTTAACTACAAGCCAGCGGAGGCGCGGGAATGGCTGGCCGCTCGCTACGGTGCGGTGAAGCATGATCCGGCGCTGCCCGCGACAGAGAGCTCAACGCCGGCTGCGGCTCCTGAGCCGAATAAATAGAACTCGAACAACGCATTGCGCCCGGGCTTGCCTATAATGCCGAGGTGCGCCGACCTACTAAGCAGCGACCACTGCAAAAGCCACGTTTAAGAAAGATTGGTCTCGCGCGGGCGATGTCGAAGCTCGGGTTTTGTTCGCGATCGCAAGCAGCGGAGTTGATTCTCGCGGGACGCGTGAAGCTAAACGGAGCGTTGCGGCGCGATCCGGAGACGCCGGTGCATATCGGGAAAGATAGGATTGAGGCTGATGGGAAGCCGGTGATTCGAAACGAAAAAATCTATCTGGCACTGCACAAACCTCGCGGGGTGGTGACGACGGCTGCGGACGAAAAAGGGCGTGAGACTGTCTATGATTGCCTGCCGAAGGGTCTGCAGTGGGTTGCGCCGGTGGGACGGCTCGACAAAGCGAGCGAGGGGTTGCAGCTGTTGACGAATGATTCGGAATGGGCGGGCCGGATTGCTGCACCGGAGACGCACCTCGACAAGATTTATCACGTACAGGTTGGAGTGATCGCCGATGAAAAGTTCCTGGAAACTTTGCGGAACGGCGTTCGAATTCCCGGGGAAGGAGAATGGCTTCGCGTGAAGAGCGTGAGCATTCTTCGGCAAGGAGAGCGCAATTCGTGGATCGAGATCGTACTGGACGAAGGAAAAAACCGGCAGATTCGGCGGATGCTGGAGCATCTGGGCATCGAGGTGTTGCGGCTTGTGCGTGTGGCCATCGGGCCGCTGACACTCGGCGATTTGCCGAAGGGCGCGACTCGAACGCTGAAGCCGGAAGAAAAGCAGGCTCTGGATCGCGCAATGCGTGCGGATAACCGCGAGCCTGCCCCTTCCGTTCGAACGTGAAGATTATTTGGATTTGTAGGTGAAGCTCACCTTGGTTTCTTCGTCGAGAACTAGCGGCCGGACGAAATGGTAGGAGTTGCCGGCGCGGGGCACGTCAACGCGAACCGGGAGCACTCCGGAAATTCGCTGCTGAAGATTGGTTACGTTGACGGAGGCGGCGTACTGCTGCTTTTCCGCGTTCTTTTTCGCGTCGCGCTTAAGACTCTGCAAATCCACGTTGCCGTAGTTGGCGGAAACTTCTACCGATTCCGCAACAGCGCCGATACTCAGTGCGTACACCGTCGGCATGGGCCTGCTGCCGTCGTAGTCTATCTGGCTGACCAATTGGTGGAAACCGGGATGATTGGCCACAATCTCGATTCGCCCGGATGGCAAGTTCGAAACGACCCAGCGCCCTGAAGAATCGGTGACCACGTTTCGCATGGCTCCTGTGTCTACTTGGGTGATGGTGATTCGCGTGCCGGGAACAACCATTCCGCTGGAATCGACGATGAGCCCGCCCAATTGCCCGGGAAGCAGTGAGACAGATTCGTAGTTGGTCATTGAAGCTGCGACGGGGATTCCCGTGATGTCCCCGTCCGACTCCGCGCCGGAGACGTCTTGCGAAACGGGCGGCAGGAGGTTTGCGGCGATGGCGTCGCCGCCGAAGTCTTTTACCTTGTATCGCTCTGGCAGGAACACTTCCCACTGCAGAAGATTGATGGGAATGTCCATTTTCGGGAGGGAGAGATCGGAGCCGCCCTTTTTTGCAAAGGGGGTGCCTGAATGCATGAAGACGAAGGAAACGGTGTAGGAATCCCCGGTACGCAAACCGGGCCGCACAAGTGGAATGCGGTTGCCGTCTGGACCTTCGACGGGCTTCACTTTTACTCCTTCAATTTCGGCGGTGAGGATGCACGCGCCTCTGGGCAACGCTACTTTCAGAAAGGATTGCGCCTGGTTTTTGATGACAAGTTTTACTTCCGTCAGGGAATGCCCTTCCGTGGTTACGAGAGTTGTGATTACAGCGCGCTCGGCCACCGCGGAGAGCACGCTGCTATCCGGGAAGCGCGTCCATTCGAGGGCGAGGCTGGGCGTTTCGTTGGGCTGTTTGTGATAACGAAAAGCAGCCTGCATCGGAAATCGTGCAAGTGACCGCAGATAGGGATTGGTTTCCTTGATATCTATGCGCTTGAGTCCGCCGGCTTCCTTCGCAGTTAGCTCGATGGTTCCAGCGCCTTCAATGAGGACTTCGCCCGTCTCACGCTGAGCGCTCTCGAAGCTGAGGAACGGCGCGTCGGCCTGGGAGGTGGTAATGGATTTTTCCATGGAGATAAGGAATTGGTAAGCGCGTTGCGCCGGCCCCGTGACCTTCAGGACCAGGAAGCCAGCTTCCACTTCACTGGATTCCACGGAGGCTCCGGTCGTTCCAGTCACCTCGTACCCGGCGGGAATCTTGATTTCGAATTGCGTGGGTTCACCCTGCACAACGGAAATGTCGGCGAGGGTGGCGATTCGAATCTCGGATTCGCTGACGGAAAGGAGAGTCTTCAAGTCAGAAAGGAATCGCACTTCCTTGGGGACAATCGGGACGGCAACTTCACGAGTGGTCCACCAGATGTTTGTGGCTTGACCTGGGATGAGCGTGGCTTCGATGACAGTCTGACCCTTTCCCGAGGACCTGGCCGTAATGATGCCTGGGTTGATTCGAACATTGGTGCGATCGCCGGGAACGATCAGCGTGAGCCGCGCGCTTCCGGCCGCGGGCACGGGTAGGCTGAACGACGCTTTCCCGGCTTCGATGCTCAATGGCAGGCCAGCATCGAGCGTGACGGCGAAACCTGCTGGCCCTGCTAGAACGGCGGTGTGTGTTCCGTTCTCCAATTCTAGCGGCAGGCTCTTCCCTTCTTGGCGTGCGTCGAGGATGGCCATGCCGATGGTGAGAGGAACCTTTGTAGCACCCCTGCGAAGAATTTCGCCCTGCAATTGAACGGTTCCCTGAACGGCTTCGTCCGTGACATGAAATTTCAGATCCGCGCGTTTCATCGTGTACGGCACGGGCGGCGCGTCCGCCTTGTGGACCGGCTTGCTGGCCAGTTCGAGGAGACGATTGTATTCGTCGAGCGGAAGGGTAACGTTGCCCGAGGCGGGCACAGGCGGAAGAGTTTTTTCTTCGGCCAAAGCAAATTCTGGAAGAACCAGCATCAAAGTCATCAGGGTTGCTATGAGTTTTTTCATTTGCCACCTGCCTTTTTGTCGTGCTGATACGTCAAGCTCGCGGCTGGGGCTTCATTCTCGCCCGTCAGTTCAGAAACCAAGTAAAGAGAAGGCCCGAATGCGGGGAAGGAAACATGAATCGGGAGAATTCCAGCGCGCTTCCCTGCCAACGCGTCGGCCCTGAATTTGTCGAGAAGAGACTGAGTTGCCGCTTGCGATTGTTTTGATTTGAGTTCGTCCTTGCCATCCACATCGGGTGGTGGTTGCGGCGCGGAGGCCATCTCCCGCATAGCGGCTGGGCCGGAGGATACTCCTGGTGACACAGCACCAGCTATTCCTGCAGAAAATCCGCCAGAAACTCGGTTGAATGAGACAGGAGGATTTAGAGCTGCGGAAGTTGGATTCGCGTAGGGCTCCATTCGAAATGCTCCCTGTTCGGGAGTCACCTTGAAGAGCGGGGGATGGTAGACAAGGAGCCCAGTGCGGGAGACAGGAAGGTCGAGAGCGGGCATCGCCAGTTTGAATTGACCTTTATCATTCCAAGCCGTGCCGCGGGCCAGATACACAACTTCGACAGCAAACTCCGGGGCTTCCTCGCCAGAGCGCGCTTTGTCCAGGGGGAACAAGAGACTGCCGTCGGGCGACTGCCCGGGGCGAACGGCCTTGCCCGCCAGGGAGGCGCTCCAGAGAGTAGCGTCAGCGGGCAAAGTAATCTTGAGGAAATTGCGCTGGTTATTGCGAATGGCATAGCGCGCTTGAACCAGGATCTTACCCTCGGTGCTGATGAGCACTTGATAGCGGGCTTCTTCCACATTCGCGAGAAGCACGGCTTGCGGCGTGTACCGCGCCACGTCCACGGTCAGCGAACGCGCTAACTTCGCAGCGCTCGTGCGAAATCGAAATGCGGCTAGCGATTGCGACTGACGGCTGGCTACCATTTCGCCCAGGTCAGAAGCATCAGCGCTTTCCAGGCCTTCCGATTTGACGTCCTTGATCTCGCCAGCACCCAGCACCTCCACGGCGACGCCGCCGGTTTCGCGCTCGGTGTCCTGCAGCCGGAGAATCGGAATCTCGATCTGTCCTTCGCGGGGACTGCGAGTTTCACCCGTGATCACGAATCGTGCTCTTCGTTCTACGGGTTCAAGAAAGGTAACGGAGAGCTTGCCGGATTTTACTTCCCAATCGGCGACCACGGCGCCGAGAACCTGATTGATGGTGACTTTCTCCGGGATTTCGATTCTTACTTCATGGGCTGCTCCTTGGGTGACCTCCAGATTAACTTCAGCGTTGATGGAAGTGGCATCCTCGCCGAGGCCCAGGAGTTGCGTCAGAGAGCCACGCAAGCGCAATGGCTGCGTTGTGCGGTGATCTTCCGTCTTTCTGCGCCACGTGAACGTAAGCGGTTCGTTCCCGCGGCCGTAGGCAATCCACTTGCTCTCCGTCGCAGATTCAGACTTTTCAGAGACGAGCCCACCCGTGAGTTTGAGGTCCACGCCCTGGCGCGGAAGCTGGACAGCAGCTCGAGATACCCCCGATGCGGTCGAGGGAAGAGAAATGCTTTCCTCGCCGGCCGAAATGGCAACGGGAAGCGCAATATCCAGCAGCAAGATGGCGCGGCCTGGATGAGAGAGAAGCGCGGAAAGTTGGCTGCCAGACTTACCAGCGGCGCTGGGGACAAGAGAAACGAGCTTGCCCTCCAGCCGCGCTTCGCGAACGAGCAGGCCCGAGGGAATGGGGACGCGCACCCATCCGTCTTTGAGGACATCGACCGTGATCGTGGCGCGACCGGCAGCGAGATCACCATTAATGCGCAGGTCGTAGTCCACGCGGGTTAACGTCGCTTCCACGGGCGGCGGCTCTGGATCGCCCTCAGTGGGATACGCGCGGGTGTGCAGCATTCGGTACTCTTCGACCGGCAAGACGACCCAGCCCGGCAAATGCGGAGCATTTTGGGCGTTGGCCTTGCTGGCAATTAGAAAAAAAAGAGCGATCAGACTCATCCAGACGAGCGATAGGCCTGGCATTTTTTTCAATTTCAAAGTCGATGTAATTCTTTCGGGCATGGATGTAGCCTCCTCATTTTCAAGGTGGACAAGCAAGTGCGATGGAAGGGCAACCCGGGGATGGAATGAGTTCTTGAATGGTTTGGATGTCGCGCGGTCTGAAGATGGTTGTTTCATAAAATTACCTTCTTACAAGAACGAACTACGTAGTCGTACGACTGCTGGTACCGCATACCGTTAGAACGGGGGAATCGGTTTTTCTTGCAAGGTTTTTTCAGGAGGAGAGGAAACCACTAGGTGGAGCAAGCTGACCGCTTCGGGAACGCCGGTAGGGTTTCTGGAGCGGGCGATGGGAATCGAACCGAGTTCACTGATCTTGGCCAGGAGTTGCCACTACCGCAACGGTGCTGGAGGCCTTTTGATTCTCAGGGAATCAGCCCGCAGTCGAACATTTTATTGGCGATAGGAGCCGCGACCTTGTCGATGAATACCGTCTTCATCTGCGGATCGCTGTGGAGAAATTGCACCACTTTCTGTTCTTCAGGGGTGGGCGGAGCCTTTTGGCTCTTCTGTTGATACAGTTGCTCGCAGCTGGAATTCTGGTATTTCGCAATGACCTTCGCGGCGACCTTATCCAGTATCGGATATTGCTGAGCTGGCTGTGCATTGACGCGGCTGGGACGAAGCACCGCGAACCCCACAAGCATAGCGACAAACAACACGGAGAATACAAGCCAGGGATACGAACGCTTAATCATCATTTTCTCCTTTCGTCTGATCGGTGTTTCCATTTAACGAACGGCGGCTGGAAGTCTGCGAGAAGCCAGCCGCGGCCCTGTTGAGCGCGGGCATCACTCCGCACTTATCTTCCGGGGGAGGTAGCCCGGGAGTTCGCATAAGGCCACAGCAAGTTCAATTCTGCCCCCATCAATTTTTACTGTACTTCCACCGCAGGTGGCGGAGTCCAAGTTCCATCTAGAGCCATAGTCGTTTTGATCCTCGAGAAGGAACTACGGCGACGATACTAGTGGGAATCCGATGCAGAAAACATTGGCAAAAGTACCAATCGCGATAACTCAATGCTTTTTCGTGAGGGGGTGTGGCGCATTTGGGGTACCCGCATGGCAGATGTCCGGTAAGGCGACTAAAACCAGGATTTACCTCAGGGCTTTGAAATAGAGAGCACCGGTGGAGCCACTGTGGGCCCGGACTCTACGAGAGTGAACAGCATCATCAGAAAGCCGAGCCCGCGTTTGGACGACAAATCGCGGTCATCAACCCAAAACCAATAGTTGCGGTATCGCACAGCAGTGAACGCTTCGTCTGCCTCGGGTTTGGAGGTTGACGAATGCACACGGATCAAGAATCTGGGACCCACTCCTTCCGAAGCCCCTGGCGCGCCCATCTTCGAGACCCGCCCTTCATCCACGTCGGAAGCGGGGATCTCAACGCCCGCCGAGGCTTCCGCGAGGATCTCCATCATGGAACGCGTAAGCATCGCGATTTCCTTGTCATCCTCTGGCACGGCGCCGAACGCAAGCCTGAATTCTTCCGCATTCGGGCTGAGGTGCAGCAATTCTCGAACCTTTTGAGCCGTCGCGGCAGTTGCATCCTCTACATGCCGCCCTCGAAAAACCATAATCCCACCCGCGCCCCCTTTGGTCTCTTCGACGCGGATCCCGAAAGAATCTGATGCTTGGAGTTCTCTCAACATTGAGAGGACGCGATAGAAATCGGGATCGCCAGCCCGCCGACCCAGTTCGGTTCTTGAGCTGGCATGGAGCCCATTGACGGATCTCACTCCGATCTCGAATACCGCGTCAATTGGCCAGCCGGACTGTACTAGTGTGAACGAATCAGCGGGTGATACTGGCTGCAAAAGGCTCTTCGTAAACTTCTCTCCGCTAACGGGAGTGTACGTGATCGTCGGACTTTCCGCCCATCGGCCCGATGCGGACGCCGCAGGAGCTATGGCGGAATCCCCCGTCCAACCCGGAGCCAAGAGCGACCCTGAACCCTCACGAGTGTATTGTTGGACGATTTGCTGCACGTCCAGAAACATGGGCGGGTCCATGTATCGCAGCTTGACCATGTTTAGGAGCATCTGCTCCTTCCACGAACGGGTGATGGCAGCGGAATAATCGAAGCGATCGTGTGCGAGATTCTTTGGCCCTACCCTGGCCGCGCAGCCGCTGAGCCCGAACAGCAGAGTTGGCAGCAGGAGCCCAATGATGCGCTTTGGATGCGTAATGCGGAGGGGATGGCTTTTTAGCACACGGCCTCTTTTCAGCTCTTTTACTCAGCGCCTGATTACGCAAACCGGACAAAATGATCCCAAAACCACACTTCTCCGGTAAGGCGACTAATCAGGCAGCGACCCAGAATCGGACATGGAACCGCACTGCCGCAACCTCAAAAGTGGCACCGGAGACTCACGGCGCGACTTGCACCGCTGGCGGTTTCCACGTCCCATCGCCCGGTGGAAGAATGGACGGCGGAGTTTCCTTCGGCCAGTACAAGCGCATGACCACGTATATCGGACCGTCTGGAGCCGGGAGCCAGTTGGCTTTTTTGTCGCCCGCCGGAGCATCCTTCTGAATATAAATCGTCAGTGAGCCGTCAGAGTTCTTCTTCAGGACCGGCAGCATCGGGGAGTTGATTAAGTAGCGGTTGATTGGATTCTGAATCAGAAACTGAGTCTTGCCATCGTACATCGTGACGGACCAAAATGCGTTCACGGGAGGGTATTGTCCGGCAGCGAAAGTCAGCGTGTAATTGTGCTTGCTACCATCAAGGGGCTGGCCGTCGTTGGCGGCGTTAACTTTGGGATACATAGCTTCAACCGCGTCATTGCCGTAGATGCCAGCCAATGCTGAGCCAGCACGAAGCAGGTAATTTCCGTTATAGAAGGCTCGGTTGCCGAACGCGGCACCAACTTCCCACCCGTTGATGTCCTTTCCGATGTTGTCTCTCTGTTTTTCAATCGCCTCATAGCCTTCCTTGACGGCTAAGCCTAGCTCGCCCTTTTGCACCTCAGAAAGTTTTGCTAAATCGAAGGGTTTTCCGGCTTCGATGCCGACCGTTGCGAACTTCGCCCGCAGCGCAGTCTCTTCAGGAGGTGTTGGGCAGAACTGGAGCAGGAAGTTCAAGTATTTGGGAAAGTCCAATTTGAAGGCGTCATCGGTGAACTTCGGAAAATCAGGCGCGGGTAGCGCCGCTGGCGGTGGCTGATGGGTGAACCCGGACAAAGTTTGTGCCTTGTAACCAGCTTGGATCTTTTTCACATTCTCCATGTCGTTCGCGTTAAACAACTGCGTGCGGATGACGACGAGGGAGAACTGCGTCTCTGATGAGAAGACCTTTTTGATACCGGCAGGCGTTGTACCACTCCAGCCCGGCCCTGAAACCATGTAGCAGCCCGGATCATTTCCGGTTGCGCGGCTGCCGATGTACGCGTAGTTCTGTGAATACAGGTCGGCTATTTCGAATGTGTAGTAACGACCCTTCTCGACCTTTGGAACACACAGGACGATGGGCTCGGCGCGTAGGTCCATTTGCACGATCGAATAAGGGGTGTCGCTGTTGGGCGTAACGATGCTGGTGTCCTTGTAGGTGAAGACCCGAGCCTCGTTGAGGACTGTGTTAAACGGTCCTTTGTACTGCGAGTTCGTCGTGTCCACATTGAACTGGTACAGCGCTTTGTACGCAGCAATCATCGGAAAACCGTAAACGTACGCTTCCTGATAGATGTCTTTGTTCGACACTGCTTGGCGGACTGGGCCGTTGTCTCTGGAACAGGATATGGCGGAGAGAGAGGTCGCCAGGACCACCACAAGCCAAAAAGTCCTCGTCTTCATTGGGTGCCCTTTCTGAACAAGTTGATGCTAGCGGCCAACTGTAGCGGGAACGGTGCGCAGTTCGACTGTCAAAAGCAACAGGGGCTCACTAAATCCCGAACGCCGTTACCGGACAAGAAAATCGGCCCGATCCTCAATGATGTCCGGTAAGGCGACTAATCAGGAGTTGGGCCCAAAGCCTACGAGGGAATTTCCTCTCTTCTGTTAAGTTTCAAAATAAGAGTTAAGTTCAAGCCGAACTGTCAACTTCTTGCTGGTAGGATTGGCCGCGGGAGGTATTCCATGCAGGACAAATTTAATGCGGTTTTCGTCATCTTAGCATTGATTTTGAGTGTGTGTGGTTCAACGGCTGCAAAGGCTGAGAAGGAAGAGGTCGCCACTCAATATCGCCTCCGCACGTCTTCTTCCTTCCGATACGCAATCGTTCGCAACGAAATCGCCAAGGCCCGTCCAGTGCGTCAGGTCTGGGTCCTCATGGAGGAAAGAGCATTCACGGAAGAAAACTTAAAGTCTCTTTATCAGCTTGTCATAAAGCGATATCCCGAACCGTATCAAATGGACATCGGCGTGTACACCAGCTTGGCGGATGTCCCCACCCCCGAGGAAGCCGATGAACCTGGCGAGTCTGAAGTAAAAGATGCTCCACCATTGAGTGGAGCCCCTACCGCAGTCTGCGTGCGGAATGATTACAACGAGTACATCAATTTCTATTATCCGACTCCGAAGGGCCAGGAACATGGACAAATCGTCATCCGCGCCCCGGAAAAACAAAAGTCAAAATAGTTCAGAACGAAGGTAT
>Ga0210409_10000239_pt1 | contig 109327 bp, 97 predicted proteins | sample IncBWH17MmetaG_FD_161649 | JGI IMG/M metagenome (GOLD analysis project Ga0210409, IMG submission 161649) | Forest soil microbial communities from Barre Woods Harvard Forest LTER site, Petersham, Massachusetts, United States - Inc-BW-H-17-M | ecosystem: Environmental > Terrestrial > Soil >... | reverse complement strand
GACCAGGTAGACCTTGCGGTCGATCGATGCGATCGCCTGGCTCGAATCGGGTGAGATGATGATGTCGTCGGCGGGATTCGGCTGGGCTTTCTCGTCGCCCTTTTCCTTGTAGCCGGTGACCTTGAGATGCACGCGGCGGTCGGTGCCATCCCAGCGGACGGAGATCAGCCCATCGACCGGGTCATTGAAGAAGATCCGGGTCGTGTCGCGCGTGAAGTGCGGTTGGCCGTAGGCGTTGAGCGGCGTGACGACGGTGGCCTCGCCGCCGGTGGCGGGCAACCAGACCAGCTCGACGACTTGCGGGCCTGGGCCCTCGAATTCGTTCTCGCGTTCGGTGCGTTGTTGATGAGGGCCGCGGGCGACGACGAGGCGGCGGCCGGTGGGGTCGTAGGCGAGATTCTCGTAGAACGCCGTGTGACGGGAGAGTTTCTCGGGCTTTGCTTTGGGCTCGTCTACGCGAACGCGCCATACATCTCCGCCATCCTCCGACCATGTTACCCACGCCACATACTTGCCATCTGGGGACCACGTCGGGGAGTACTCGCCAACCGCCGCATCAGTGACACGCCGCGGGTGACCACCGGCGAAGTCGGTGAGCCACAGGCGATCGAGTGCGGTGAACGCTAGGCGCTTGCCGTCGGGCGACGGGCGAGACTCGCGTATCTGCCGCACGGTGAGCGATGAGTCGTCGATGGGATACTGGAACTTCACGAGCGGACCCATCTCGATGTCGACGTCGGCGGTAAACGGAATCGGCGTCGCTGCCTTTGTCGCCACATCCAATTTCCAGATCTTGCCGCCGTACGAGATAACTATGGCCTTCGAATCCGGCGTGAACGCAAACCCGGGCAGTATGTCCCTCGTATAGCGCGACTCCATGTCATCGCGCGTGATCTGCTGCACAAGCCAGATCTCGTCGCCCGAGTCGAGGTCGCGGAGCTTGAGCCCTGTGATCCCATCGTGTCTCGACGCGAACGCGAGCCAATGACCATCGCGTGACAGCGTCGGGCGCATGCCACCACCGACGTTCGTCGTACGAACGAACGTCTTGCCCGTGACGCGGTCGTAGACGGCAACCTGCCAAGCGTCGGCCAGCATCTGGTTGTACTGGAATCGCCCGTGCTTGACGGACGCAAAGATGTAGCGCGGGTCCTTGCCGAAGGCGGCGCCGAGAAAATTGTCGAACGGCGGCGGCCCGTTAGGGGGTGCGTCCTTTGGTGGCGTGCTCAGGACGATGCCTTTGCCGCCAGCGGTGTTGAGCAGGACGAGGTCGTACTTACTGCCCAGGATGCCGGTCTTGGTTCGCGACACGACCAGGTACTGACCGTCCGGGGTCCACGCCGGCGAGATGTACTGGGCATCTTTGTCGCTCGTGAGCGCCCGGGGGTTGTGTCCGTCGACGTCGACGAGCCACAGATTCTCATAGCCCGTGCGGTCGGTCACGTAGACGACGGACTTGCCATCGGGCGAGAAGCGGGGCTGTCCGTCGAATCCCATGCCCGACGTGATGCGTGTGGCGGCGCCGCCGGTGATCGGGACCGTGTACAGATCGCCGACGAGGTCGAAGACGACCGACTTCCCATCCGGCGAAACGTCGAGGGACATCCATGTCCCTTCGTCGGTGGTGAATTTCGTGTGCCGGGTCGGCAGGATCGGGAGGCTCGTCTCGGGAGCCGTCTTTTTCGCGGAGTCGCCGGCGAATGTGTGCGCGGCGAGAAGGAGGGCCATCAGCATGGGCTATACGATAAGGTGTCGTGACCGTGTCGGGCAGTACTCGTCACTCGTTTGCCGTGCGAGTGTCCTCTTTCATCCCTTTGTTTGCGGTCATCGGGTGCGGTCACGTCTCCATCGCGATCGGCGTGGCGGGACCTTTACAGCAGCCGTACGGCCTCATGAGCCTCCAAGGGATCGAGCTCGCCGCCGGCGATTCTATCCGGATCATTCAATGCGACGACAACGGTGAAGAGGCCAAGGCCGTCGCGTGCGCGCAGGGGTTTGTCGACAACCCCGCGGTCGCCGGCGTCGTCGGACACATGAGCTCCGCCGCGCAGCTCGCGGCGGCCAACGTCTACGACGGACACCTGGTCTCGGTCGCGACGACCGCCAGCTCGCCCTGGCTCACCGGCGTCTCACCCTGGGTCTTCCGTGTGATCTCGAGCGACTCGGCCAACGGGGCCGACTTCGCGCGGTTTGCCGAGAGTCGGGGCATGCGGCGCGCGGCGGTGATCTACGAGAACACGTCGTACGGTCGGGGGCTCGCGAATGCCTTTCGTCGACAGTGGGAGCTCGTGGTCGAGCGCCGTGACCGATGGGGGCGCAGCGCTCGCCTACGACGCGACGAAGCTGGTCATGCGGGCGATTCGCGCCGTGGGGCCGAATCGCGACAGAATTCGCGAGTATCTGCACGCCCTGACGGCCCAGCATGCCGTGGACGGCGTGACTGGGCCGGTGGCGTTCGCGGCGACTGGCGATCCGACCGGGCGCAACTTCGTGTTTCTCAAAGCGAATCGCGGGCGGGTCGAGGCGATCAGTCGGTAGCGGGCTTGTAGGATACCTGCGCGGAGTATCTGAGCAGCAGAGGCACGGTCCATTGCCCGTACTTCGCCTCCATCGCGCTCACCATCGCCTTGGCATCGGCCGATGACGCCCGGGTGGCGTCGAAATCCGTGAGATACTGATCCATCTCTTTGAGCACGGCCGGGTCATCGGTGGCATCCGGGCTCTTGTGGCCGGCGATCACGGCCGTTGGATGCAGTGCGGCGATGTGCCTGATCGACTCATGCCAGCGCGCTCGCGACTGCGCATCCGATGCCGCGAGCCACGGGTGCACGTGGTTGAATACGATGTCGCCGGTGATCACGGTGTGCAGCGATGGAATCCAGACGAAGCTATTCGTGGGTCGCAGCACATCGCCCTGTTCATCCGGGTGAATCTCGATACGTTGGCCGTCGACGGTCAGCGTCGTGCTTGGCAAGACAGCCGGCGTCACCAGGCTGTCTGGCGCCTCCTGTGGCATTCCCTTCTTCGCGCCCGCGAGAAACTTGGGCCCGCTCTTCTTGAACTCCTCGATTGCCGCGGCCGTCATATACACGGGCGTGCCGGGAAAGCGCTCGACAAACGTCGAGACGCCGAAATAGTGATCTTCATCCGGATGCGTGATGAAGATCGCCTTGAGATGTTTTCCCATCGCCGCGATCCGATCCGCCTCCCGCTCGGCGTCGCTCCGGCGGAGACCGGCATCGACGAGGATCGCCTCGCTGCGTCCGACGATCAGCTCGGAGTTGACGTTGTACGCCATCGTGTCGTTGGCCGGGAATTGCGCGACGGAGAGCGCCCCGGCGGCGAGTGCTTGTAGGAGTAGCATGGCTCTCACGTAGCGTCCATCGGCGAGGGCGAACAACGCGGGCGACGCGACCGGGCCTTTTCGTGTGATGAGTGGGCCTACGTGCGGTTGCTGTCCGCGCATCCCGACCGCATGATACAGACATGCGGGCGTCGCGGATCGTCGCGCTGTCACTCGGTATCGGCACGTTCTTTACCGCGCAGACGGTCCTCATGGCGCTCTCTACCGGGCGTCCGCTCGACGTCGAGTGGAGCGTGTTGCAGGAGCTCTTGTTCTGGTGCGTCTGGGCCGCGCTCGCGCCAGTGGTGCTCGCCGCGCTCCGGCGATGGCCCCTCGATGCGACCCCACGCTATCGCCCGATCCTCGCGCATGTACTCGTCGCGGCCGTGCTCGCGCCGTTCGAGACCATTGTCGCGTTCGGGATTCATCTCGCGGTCGTGCGACCGCCCGATCCGTGGCTGTGGATCTCGTACACACGCCCGAGTCTCGTCTGGGGCGTGTTCATGGGTGCGTTTTTCTACTGGATCGTCGTTGGGGTCTATACCGCACTCCAACTGCGGGAGCGCAGCGTGGCGCTCGAGGCCGATCTCACCCGTGCGCGCCTCGACGCGCTCCAATCACAACTGCGGCCGCATTTCCTGTTCAACACGCTCAACGCCATCTCGGTGCTCACCGCCGAGGATGGCGAGAAGGCGCGGCGCATGGTGGTACGATTGGGCTCGTTGCTGCGCCGAAGCCTCGACGAGGAGCAGCACGAGGTCCCATTGCACCAGGAGCTGGCGTTCCTCAATGAATACCTCGACATCCAACGCATGCGATTCGGTGACCGGTTGTCGGTCACCCTGACGATCGATCCGGACGTCGTCAACGCGCGCGTGCCTGTCTTGCTGCTTCAACCCCTGGTCGAGAATGCTATCAAGCACGGGGCATCGGACGATGACGGGACCACCACCATCATCGTTCGGGCGATACGTGAGGACGGCCAACTGCGGTTGACCGTCCAAGATCGCGGCCCCGGGCCGGACGGCGCGCCCGAAGGGGTCGGACTGCGCAACACACGTCAACGCCTGCGCGCGCTGTATGGCGATACGACCGCGCTCAGTCTGCGCCGCGCCGAAGGCGCGTGCGTTGATATTCGTATGCCGTTCACGACATGAGAGTGCTGATCGTCGATGACGAGCCGCTGGCCCGGCGCGGGCTCCGCGCCGAGATCGAGCGCCTGCCGGGATTCGCGTGCGCGGGTGAGGCCAGTGGGCGCGACGAGGCGGTCGCGGCCATCGTCGAGCAGCAACCCGACGTGGTCTTGCTCGATGTCCAACTCGGTCGCGTGACCGCATTCGAGGTGATCGAGCAGATCGGCGTCGAGTCCATGCCGCTCGTGATCTTCGTGACGGCGTACGATCAGCACGCGCTGCGCGCGTTCGAGGTCAACGCCGTCGACTATGTGCTCAAGCCCGTCGATCCCGACCGGCTGCGCGACGCGCTCGAGAAAGCCGCGCGGCAGCGGTCGCTGGAGCAAGGCGCGTCGCTCGCCGAGCGACTCGAGCGCTTGCTCGCGACCGCCGCGCCTCCCCCGGCGATCCGGAAAGCCGTCGAGCGACTCGTGGTGCACGATGGCGATCGGCTGACGTTCGTCGACATCCGCTCGGTCGAGTGGATCGAAGCATCCGGCAACTATGTCCGCGTGCATGCGGGCGCCCGGAATTATCTGTTGCGGACGACTATGAATCGGATGGCGGAGCGCGTCGGTGGTACGTTCGTGCGCATTCGCCGGTCAGCGCTCGTCAATCCGCAGGCGATCGTGACGGTCGAGCGATATGCGAAAGGGATGTTCGTGCTGCGTCTGCGGAGCGGGGGGCGGCTCATCTCCAGCCGGTATCACCAGGCTGAGATTCGTAAGATTTTGGTGACATAGATGGACGTCTTCGTCAAGATCGTCCGCCGGGACTCGGATGAGGCGCGCGCCGCCGAGGCACTGCAGCACTTCGGAGATCGAGCGGCTGTAAAGGTCCTCGGCTCCGCGGACGGCAAGCTCTTCTTGGAGCGTATCCGGCCCGGCACACCACTCGGCCTCGACGACCTCGCAGTCGCGCATCTATGTGACGTCGCTGTGGCGCTGCACGCTAGCGGTATGCCCAACAACCCGTGGCCTACGGTCGAAGATTGGGGTCGAGGATTCGATTGGTATCGTGCCTGCGGGGATCGCTCGATCAGCGCCGCGGCAGTCGATCGCGCGGCCCAGATGTTCGCGGAGCTCGCCGCGTCGCAGGGGGCCAGATGTCTGCTGCATGGGGACTTGCACCACAACTATATTCTGTTCGATGAGAACCGTGGTTGGTTGGCGATCGACCCCAAGGGTGTAATTGGCGAGCCCGCCTATGAGTTCGGTGCCGCGCTCCGGCAAAGGGGCGTAGATCAGCAGCGATGCATTGGCATTATCTGCGAGCGGCTCGGTCTCGACCGACAGCGCGTCCAGGGTTGGGCCGACGCGCAGGCCGTGCTCTCCGCCATCTGGAAAATCGAGGATGACGGTCGCCCATAAACTGTTGATCTGAGCGTCCGCGTTGAGTAAACTGGCGACCAGTGTTACGGCGCTATCGTTTAGCCGCTGTCATTGGTCCGGCCGCCATCATCGCCGCGGTCGGCATCGTGACCATCGCGGACGTGCAGCAAGCCACAGTCGCCGATCGCTGGGTCGTCCACACGGTCGAGGTCAGGGCGGCAGCGGCCCGCGCGCTCGCTGCCGTCAATCTCGGGGCCGACCCCGGCCCGACGCTGGCGACATTGCGTCAGCTCACCCAGGACAACGTCGCCCAGCAACGCCGTCTCGATGCGCTCGCGCTCCTACCATCGCCAGACTCGGCGCGCACCGTGCTCGCGGCGATCGACGCGGAGGAGCAGCGCCTCCTGGCCGAGCGCGAGGCATCCGCGGCTCGGTGGCGAACGATCACGATCTGGGTGGTCGTGGTTGGCGGTGCCATCGCCGCCCTCTTCGCCGTACTCGTCAATGCGATCGTCGGGAAATACGCCTGGGAAAGCGCGAGGTCTGCCGCGGAGGCAACTGAGGCGAAGCTCGCGGCCGAGAACTTGGTCGAGGAGCTGCGGATCGCCGACTACGAAAAGATTCGGGTCGAGGAAGCGACGCGACTCAAGAGCGAATTCCTGGCGGCGATGTCGCACGAGCTCCGCACGCCGCTCAATGCCATCATCGGCTTTACGCAGATCCTCTACGATGGCAAGGTCGACCCCGCGAGCCCGGAGCATAAGGAGTACTTGGGCGACGTGCTCACGAGCGCCCGGCATCTCCTGCAGTTGATCAACGACGTCCTCGACCTGTCGAAAGTCGAATCCGGCAAGATGGAGTTCCACGTCGAGGCCGTGGATCTCTCGGCCCTCATCGCCGAAGTGCTCAACATTCTCCGGACGACGGTCATCGCCAAGCGCCTGGACGTCGAAACGAACGTCGATCCGTCCGTCAGTGACGTCGTGCTCGATGCCGGGCGGTTCAAGCAGGTGCTCTACAACTATCTGTCGAATGCCCTCAAGTTCACGCCGGACGGTGGGCGGATAACGGTGCGCGTGCTGGACCAAGGGCGCGAGTTCAGGCTCGAGGTACAGGACACGGGACCGGGCATTCCGGAAGACGACGTCGGCCGGCTCTTTACCCGATTCGAGCAACTCGAATCCACTGGCCGGCGGCAACCGGGCACCGGCCTTGGGCTAGCCCTCACGAAGCGGCTGGTCGAGGCTCAAGGCGGAGCGGTCGGCGTGCACAGCACCGTCGGCAAAGGAACGGTGTTCTTCGCCGTCCTCCCGCGTCGCACGAAGGGGACGCCGAGCAGCGCGTCCGCGCGATCGATACCGGGCACGAGTGAGCTGGCGCGCAAGATCCTCGTGGTCGAGGACGATGGCCACGACCAGGGCATTCTCGTAGCGACGTTGAGCGCCGCCGGGTTCGCGGTGGAGACCGCCGCTACCGGCGCGCAGGCGCTGGCGAAAGCGCGGCAACAGACGTTCGACGCGATCACGCTCGACCTGTTGCTGCCCGACATGAATGGCCTCGACGTGTTGCGCGCGATTCGGTCGGAGGTCGCCAATCGCGATGTGCCGGTCATCGTCATCACCGTCGTCGCGGTTCACGGCGCCGTTGCCGGGTTTGCCGTGCACGACTTCCTCACCAAGCCGTTCGACCCGCCAGTGCTCGTGGATTCGCTCGAACGGGCCGGTGTGGGGCGGAAAGGCGGCGAGGTGCTCGTCGTCGACGACGATGCCAGCGCCCGACAGTTGATGGCCGCGACACTTGGCCAACACGGCTACACGGCGCACTGCGTGGCGAGTGGGCAGAGCGGATTGGAGCGTGCGCGCACGCAGCCGCCGCACGCCGTCGTGCTCGATCTCATGATGCCGGAGATGGATGGATTTCAGTTCCTCGAGCAGTTCCGGCAACTGCCGCGATGCCGGCGCGTGCCCGTCATCGTTTGGACCGCGAAGGACTTGAGCTCGGACGAGTTCGTGCGGCTGAGGGCATCGGCTCAGGGCGTCGTCGCCAAGAACGGGGACGTGGCGACGACGCTCATGCAGGAGCTCGCGACGTTCTTACCGGTGTGATGGGGTTGCGATGAACGCGAGCGATTGGCCGGTGCTCGGCACTGATAAGAATCCCGTGATCTGGCCTTCGTCATTTATGCCTTGCGCGCTCTGGAGCAGGTTCGGGTATCCCTTCGGCATGAGATCCTGGAGGTTGTACATCTTGCCATCCTGATACAGGAAAGCTCTGAGGGTCGCGCCGATCGAGATGCCAACGATTTGGCCCCGGTTATTAATGTCGAGCGCCTGAGAAAGCACATCGCCCGACAGCGTCTTCAGGTCTCTGATGCCATCGTCCCGCGTCCACACAAACGCGTGAAAGTTCGGCGCCGCTCCGTGAACATCGCCGGCGGAGTCGGCGAAGCCGACGACAACGCCATCGTTGTTGACCGCCATTGCCGTGTTCCATGCCGTCCCGCCCAGCCCGCCGATGTCGATCACACGCCCATGATCCCACATGACCGCGCGACGCGCGCTGATCCCGCCGACTGCCGTGTCGCACGCGCCAGAAATGCCAACGACCTGATCGCGATCATTGATCGCCGTCGCGGCGCTCGCGGAGTCGCCCGGCAGCGGACGAAGCTGGTGGATGCGCCCAGTTTCGGGATGCCAGACGACGGCGCGGAATCCCAGGACTTGAGGTGCGTTGCAGGTCGGATCGTGCACGGCGGTCTCGGCCCAGCCGACGACGTAACCGCGGTTATTCACTTCGGTCGCGAAGCTATTGTCGCCACCCAGCGTCGGCATCGCGGTCATCTGGCCGTGGTGCCACATAAAGCCGCGACAGATATGACCCGTGATCGAGGGGAAGAACGCCGAGCAGCTCCAGTGTTCGCCCAGCGGCGATAACTCGGCTTTCTCGGCGAATCCCACCACCATGTTGCGGTCGTTGAGGCCGGGCCACTGCACTTCGCTGTTCGGGCCGCCGAGCGTGTTGAGATCTTTGACTATGCCGTCGCGATAGAACGTCGCGTGTTGGATGCCGCCCGCGAGGTTATTGAACCCAGCGACCCAACCCTCTTCGTTGATCGCGCCGCCATAGGACATCGGTACGGTAACGATGTCGTAATGGGGCGCATCCGAGTCGCGATCGGCGCGCAGTACAGGAGCAGTTGTGATTGCGTCGTGACTGCTGCTACAGCCGACGAGTATAGCGACCGCGAGTACGGACCACGTTCGGTGCACGGTGCTCTCCTGTGAAAGGGACTGCCATCATGGAGAGCAATTGTGGTGTGCGCTTGTCGGAATCGGACTTCAATATTCTCAATTTTCTCGCAGCGCACGCACGGCGTCGACACTCCCGGCGCGCTGGGCCGGGATGTACGCCGCAACGCTTGCAACCGTAAGCAGTATCGCGATGCCGGCGCCGAGCGCGACCGGGTCGACCGGTGAGACGGCGTACAGCAAGGCGCGAATGGACCGGCCCGAGATCAACGCGACAATGAGTCCGATTCCGGAGCCGATTCCGGCGAGTGCGATCGCCTCGCCCAGGATGAGCCCGCGGATGGAGCGGGCGGTAGCGCCCAGCGCCAAGCGGATGCCGACTTCCCTGGTGCGGGTGCGCGTCAGGTGACTCATGACGCCGAAGATGCCGACGCCGGCGAGCGTGAGCGCAATGGACGCGAAGAGTCCGAGGATCGTGAGCACCAGACGCGGTCCGCGCGTCGACGCTCCGAGTAGCTCGTCGAGGCTGGCGACCGATGCAATCGGTTGCGACGCATTGACGGCGGCCAGCTCTCGGCGCACGCGGCTCAGCATCGCGCGCGGTGCGGTCGCGGTCTCCAGCACGAATGTGACGCCGCCGGTCGGCACCTGGGCATACGGGATATACAGGATCGGCAGCGGCGGTTGCTCGAGTCCCGCGTCGTGCACATCGCTGGCGACGCCGACGATCTCGTACACGATCGGGTCGCCCACGTACGCGACGTCGAGGCGGTCACCGATGGCGGTCCCGAACCGGCGCGCGAACGCGGCGCTCACGATGGCGACGCGCGGATGCGAAGCATCATCGGTCGCTATGAACGACCGGCCGTCGCGCAGCGGAACGTGGAGCGCAGCAAAGTATCCGGGCGAGATGCCGGCGGTGCGCGTCGTCGGCCAGGACTTGGTCTCGCCGACCGGCCGCCCGCGAACCTCGAACGAGGCTTGCTCGGGGCCGATCGTACCGCCGAACGGAAGGGCGGTCGTCACGCCGGCGGCCTTGACGCCCGGAATCGTCGCCAGCCGATCGCTCAGGGTCCGTACGAACGTCGCGCGAAGCGAGTCGGTTGGAAAAAGAAACTCGGTCTGGAGCGTGACGGCCAGGACGTTGGATGACGAGAACCCCGGATCGACGCCGAGCAAGGCGCGGACGCTGCGGACGAACAGGCCGGCGCCACAGACGAGAACCAGGGCCAGCGCGACCTCGGTGACCACCAGGGCTTGCTGAAACCGGCGGCCGCGGCGGCGCCCTGGCGCCGCCGGCGCCATCACGCTGGCGAGCGCGGTGATCGCGGCGAACAGCGCGACCGGCACACCGATGTGGATCTCGTCAGCCAGTGGCAAAAGGCCTTGGCCGAGTGCGCGAACTCCTCGCAGCGCCAGGAACGTCAGCGCAAGGCTGAGGCCGCATCCTATCAGGGCGAGCAGCGCATGTTCGGCGAATATCTGCCGCGCGAGCCGGGCGCGGCCCGCTCCGAGCGCCGCGCGAATGGACATCTCCCCTTCGCGCTCGACCGCGCGGGCGAGCAAGAGTGTCGTGAGATTAGCCGCGGTCAAGAGCAGCAATAAGCCGACTGATATGAACAGCACCAGCAGCCGGCCGCGCACGCCGCCGACGAGCGTCTCGCGCAGGGAACCCACCGCGACGCCGACGTCGCGGTCCGCCGGATATTCCTGGGCGAGCGCGGCCGCGATGCGCGTCATCTCCTCGCGGGCCCGCTCGATCGTGACGCCGGGCGCGAGTCGTCCGACGATGTTGAAGTACGAGGCACTCCGCAGGAGCAGCTCGTCAGGCTCGGGGATTTTCGGCACCCAGATGGCCCCGCGGGATGGTAGGCTCACCCCGCGAGGCATGACGCCCACGACGAGGGTCGGCGCGTCGTTGATGGTCAACGTCTTTCCGACCAGACTCGAGTCGCCGTTGAATCGGTCGCGCCAGGTGTCATAGTCCAGAACGACGACGGCGTCGCGACCTCGTTGGTATTCGTCCGGTGCGAAGGTCCGTCCGAGCAGTGGCGCGACGTGGAGGACATCGAAAAACCCTTGGGTGACGCGCCAGGCGGGGAGGCGCTCGGGCCCCTCGACCGTCATGTAGCGCACGCCAAAGGGCTCGGCCGCGGCGAGCGTCGCGAACGAGTGCGAGCGCTCGCGCCAGTCGAGAAAGTTGGGCAGCGAGGCTCGGCCACGTTCGGAGCCGCCGTTGGTCTGCCAGAGGGTCACGATGCGATCGGCGTCGCCATAGGGGAGCGGTGCCCAGAGGACGCCATAAACGACACCGAACATCGTCGTCGCACTGGTGAGGCCGATGACGAGCGTCAGTACCACGACCGTCGCGAATCCGAGCCGGCGTCTCAGTGCCCGCGCGGCAAAGGCGAGATCGCGACGAAAGTCTTCAATCGGCTCGACGCCGCGCACGGTGCGCAAGGCATCCTTGATGGCATCGACTCGCCCGAATCGCCGTTTGGCCGTCGTGGCCGCCGTTCTTGTGTCCAGCCCTTGTTGCTCCAGTTGCTCGGCTTCGAGCGCCAGGTGCAACCCGATCTCGTCATCGAGGTCGCGCTCGGCCGCTGGCCGGAACAGGACCGCGCGGATCCGTCGCCAGACGCGCATCAGGCCGGGCTCAACACCTGGGTGACGGCGGCGACGAACGCGAGCCATCCGCGTTCTTCGCGTTCACACGCGCGACGGCCCTGCGTGGTCAATCGATAGACTTTCGCGCGCCGACCGCCGGCGACCGTCCATTCCGAGTCGAGCCAACCCTCGCTTTCCAAGCGATGGAGCGCGGGATACAGCGAGCCTTGGTTGACCTGGAGCACATCGCCGGAACGTTCGCGGATTCGGCGCGAGATCGCCCAGCCGTGGAGCGGCTCGTCCGCGAGTGTGCGCAGGACCAGCAGGTCGAGCGTGCCCTGCAGGCGGTCGTCGGGGCTCATGCATTCTATTGTTGTCGGCAGACTACAACAAGTCAAGCCTCCTTATATTTGGCCCATGATTTTGCGTCCCCACGGAGCTACGCGTGTGGCGATCACGCAGCCCGATCATGCGGCGTTGGCGGGGCACATCATGCGCGCTTGGCGCGCCAACGGCCTGCCGGCCTCGGCTCGGCGCGACGAGATCTTGTTGGCGGTCTCGGAGCACGACAACGGATGGCAGGATGTCGACGCCCAATTCCTCATCGACCCCGCGACGGGGGACGTGCTGGACTTCATGACCGTGTCGGGTGATATCAAACGCGGCGTTTGGCCTCGCGCGATCTCACGTCTCTCCGGGACACCGTACGCCGCGGCCCTCGTCGCGCATCACGCGGCGCACGTGTATGCGCGTTATCGGGCTGATCCGGATTGGGTCGCGTTTTTTGCCGAGATGGAAGCGATGCGCGATCGGTTCGCGGCTCGGGATGAGGTGCTCGGCGACTACTTGTTTTTGCGCGTAGGGGATTTGGCGTCGCTGACGTTTTGCACAGCCGCCAACATGCAGGTAGGCGAGTTCGGCTACACCGTGCGTCTGGACGGCGATTGTCTGATCATCGATCCTGATCCCTTCGAGGGGGCCGAAGTGCCGTTACACGTGAGCGGGCGCGAGCTGCGGGATCCGGATGGAATCGTGACGATTAGCGGTATCGCCCGGGGCAGCCGATGAGTGGTCCCAGCGATTACCTGGCGGCGGAGCGAACGTTTCTCGCTTGGATTCGCACCGGGCTCGCGCTCATGGGCTTCGGGTTCGTGGTCGCCCGATTTGGCCTTTTCAACAGAGTCGGTGTCGCCGTGAATATCGGGTGTGCATGGAATTACCTCCGAATGGTGCGGGAGTTGAAGCAAGGCTCGGAACTCGGCCGACCATCTCGACTCGGTCTGGTTCTGGCTGGAGCGCTCGCGGCGTTGGGGCTGGCGATCGTAGCAGGGTTGGTTTTCTTTGACCATGGGACCGCACACATGAGCGCTGATAGCGGCATCGTAATGGTTCCGAGTCATCGGTCGGTCGACGAGACGGTCGACACGATCCAAGGGATGCTCAAGGCAAAGGGCATCAAATTGTTCGCGTTGGTCGATCACAGCGGCGAAGCGCAGGCGGCTGGGCTCGAGATGCGGCCGACGAAGCTGCTCATCTTCGGCAATCCAAAGGGCGGCACGCCGCTCATGGTAGCGGCGCCGAGCATCGCGATCGATCTGCCACTCAAGCTGCTTGTGTCAGAAGATGCGAACGGGAAGGTTTGGATTTCTTACAACTCACCCGCGTATCTCCAGGCGCGGCACAACCTGCCCAAGGAGCTCCTCGGGGTGCTCGCTGGCGTCGAAGGCCTCGCGAAGGGCGCACAGTGATTCGCTGGGCGTTCGCCGCGGTTCATCTTCTCGCGCTCGGCATCGGACTGGGCGCCGTATGGGCGCGCGGTCAGGGGCTCAGCTCTGGGCCCGATCTCAAGCGAGCGTTTTACGCCGACAGTTGGTGGGGGATCGCCGCGATTCTTTGGATTGGGACCGGACTCGTGCGCGCGTTCGGCGGACTGGAAAAGGGCAGCGCCTACTATCTCCTGAATGCGTTGTTTCGGGCGAAGATGACTTTGCTGATCATCATCCTTGTGCTCGAGATCGCGCCTATGGTGACTCTCATCCGCTGGCGTGTCCAGGTTGCTCGTGGCGAGCAACCGGACACGCATTTAGCTCCGCGATTCGCGCTGATCAGTCGCGTGCAGGCCGGCCTGGTGGTACTGATGGTCCTGGCGGCTACCGCGATGGCCAGAGGGTACGGCTCTTAGACCTCGGCCATGTGCGGCTGTTCGATGAACGCGAGCAGATCTTCGTTGAGCATGTCTTTGTGCGTCGTTGGCAGGCCATGCGGCGCCCCTTTGTAGATCTTCAGCACCGCGCCTTTGATCATCTTCGCCTGGACCTCACTGGCGAGGTGGTAGGGGACGACCTGATCGTCGTCACCCTGAATGATCAGGGTCGGCACGTCGAACTTCTCGAGGTCCTCGTGCTGATCGGTCGCCGAGAACGCCTGCACGCATTGGTAGACGGCCTCGATGCCGGCCAGCTGGCTCTGCAGCCAGAAATTCTCGAGTACCCCTTGCGAGACCTTCGCGTTCGGCCGGTTCGCGCCGAAGAAGATCGCGCTGAAGTCTCGCCAGTACTGTGACTTGTCGGTCAGTATACCCTGACGGATCTGGTCGAAGACCTCCAACGGCACGCCGTTGGGATTGTTGGGACCCTTGAGCAGAAGCGGCGGCACGGCGCTGATGAGCACGGCTTTGGCGACGCGGTTGGTGCCGTGACGCGCGATGTAACGCGCGACCTCACCACCGCCCGTCGAATGGCCGACGTGGATCGCCTCGTGCAGATCGAGCTCATGTACGATCGTCGCGAGGTCATCGGCGTACGTGTCCATATCGTTGCCATTCCATGGCTGGGACGATCGGCCATGGCCACGGCGATCGTGGGCGACACAGCGGCAGCCGTGCGACGCCAGGAAGTTCATTTGATCTTCCCACGCGTCAGCATTGAGCGGCCATCCGTGGCTGAACACCACGGGCTGCCCCTTGCCCCAGTCCTTGTAATAGATGTGGGTGCCGTCGTGCATCTTCATCAGGTGAGTCATCGTCCTGCCTCGCGCATGAGAGAGAGGACGGCGAAGCTACCCAATGCGCAGTGCGCGAGACAAGCTCAACGCTTCAACTCGACGACCATGACTTCGATCGGTTTGTCGCCGGCGTTCACATCCGTATGGAGCTCACCTGGTGGATTTGCCGGGAGCCAGTACGCCTTGCCGGTCTCCCACTGATGCGTCTCCGTCGCGCCACCTTGCGTCACGATGTTCATTGTGCCGCCAGTCAACGCAATGATCACGCGGGGATGCTCGTGACGATGTAACGGAAGCGGCGCGTTCGGCATCACCGTCGACCGCCATACTTTCACCTGGTCGTTCTCGAATTGCGGGACGCGTTGCGTCGTAGCCGGCTGCGACAACACGATGGCCGTCGCGGCCAACGCCAGGCAATTGTAAAATGACAGCATGCATCTCCTCTTGATGATGTCGACAATTGGCATCTTTACGGGTCACGGCGACGTTGGCAAGCCGTCGACCATCGGCCCGGGCTCGGTCACGTACGACGCGGCGACCGGAACCTACATCGTCACCGGCGGCGGTGAGAACATGTGGGGGACCGCCGATCACTTTCAGTACGTCTGGGTCAAGGTCTCGGGCGACGTGACGCTCGAGGCGACCGTGGAATTCGTCGGCACCAATCCCGTGAGCGGGACGCCCGAGCCGCACCGGAAGGCCTGCCTCGTTATTCGGCAGTCACTCGATCCGGATTCGCCCTATATCGATGCGGCGCGGCATGGCGACGGCTTGACCTCGCTCCAGTGGCGCGAGGCCAAGGGCGATGTCACACACGAGATTCAGTCGAACGCGCTGGGGCCGTCGCGACTGCGCATCGAGAAGCGCGGGGACTATGTCACCATGTACATCGACGGGCGGCCGGCTGGTGGCGCCGCCAAGGTCCCGCTCACGGGAGAATTCTACGTCGGCTTGGCCGTCACGGCGCACAATCCTGCTCGCCTCGAGACCGCTCGTTTCTCGAACGTCGTGCTCGGCAAGCCGCGTCCTGCAACCGGTCGGACGACGTTGATCAGCACACTCGAGACGATCTCCCTGGCTTCGAAAGATCGCCGCGTGGCGTTTGTCGTCGTGCAACCGCAGCGCATCGAGGCGCCGAATTGGTTTCCGGACGACACGCGCACGCTGTACTTCAACAGTAAGGGGCATTTCTTCAAGCTTCGCGATGGGGAGCTCAAACCGGTCGATCTCGGGTCGCTCCACGATATCAACAATGATCATGGCGTGACCCGGGACGGCAAGACCTGGGCGTTCAGCGACCAAACGGGAAATCAACCGTCAAAGATCTACGTGGTTACTGACGGGCACGCGCGGAGTGTTACCGAGAACGCGCCGTCGTACTTCCATGGATGGTCTCCCGATGGTCAAACGCTGGTCTACTGCGGGTTGCGCAACGGCAATTTTGACATTTATAGCATCTCGGTAAATGGAGGAGCCGAGACGCGGCTGACGACCAACCCGGGAAAAGATGATGGGCCCGAGTTCTCGCCCGATGGAAAGTACATCTATTACAACTCGGATCGTTCTGGATCGATGCAGGTCTGGCGCATGCGGCCCGACGGGTCAGGGCAAGAGCAGATCACGAACGACGCGTCGGACAACTGGTTTCCGCACATATCGCCCGATGGGCGATCGATGGTGTTTCTGTCGTATGACCGGGGCGTTGGGGATCATCCCGAGAACAAAGACGTCCGACTGAGAGTCATGGAGCTCGGGAGCGGCAAAGTCGACGAGCTGGCCAAGCTCTTCGGCGGCCAGGGCACGATCAACGTCTCGTCCTGGTCCCCCGACAGCCAGTCACTGGCGTTCGTCAGCTATCAGATCGTGCCGGACGAAACGCCCCATTGATCTCGTCGAACGGCACCCCGAACGACAGCCGCGAAAACGTCCCTTTCTCGGCGATCTCTTTCGCCGCGTCGAGAAACCCGGCCCATGCCACGCGAGCCAACGCGCCGCCGACGCTGATCCGCCGAACGCCCAACGCCGCGAGCTCGGCGACGGTCGCGAAATCGCTGCCTACGAGCACATTGACGGGCTTGGGCGCGACGGCCTGCACCACGGCCGTAATCTCGGCCTTCGTCCGAATGCCTGGGGCATACAGGCAGTCGGCGCCGGCCTCGGCGTACGCCGTCAAGCGCCGGACGGTCTCGGGGAGATCGGGCCGGCCGACAATGAAGCCTTCGGACCGGCCGGTGAGCAGCGCGCCCGTGCCACTCGCGTTGATGGCGAGGCGTGCGGCTCGCATGCGCTCGACCGACAGCGCAAAATCGAAGAGCGGTCGCGCGCTGTCGCCAGTCGAGTCCTCGATCGAGATGCCGGCGATGCCGGTCTTGAGCGCCGTCGTGACATTTTTCGCGACGCCCTCCGGGTCGGTCGCGAATCCCCCTTCGAAATCCGCGTTGACCGGTACCTCGACGGCGTGCGCGATGGCCCGGATGTACGCGAGCGCGTCCTCGAGCGACACGTGATTGTCCTGGCGGCCCAGTGACCACGCGATGCCCGAGCTGGTCGTGGCCAGCGCGGGGAATCCGAGCGAGGCCAGGAGGCGGGCGCTGCCGATGTCCCACGGATTGGGAATCATGAAGCAGCCGGACTGATGCAGGCGGCGGAACGTCTCGATGCGATTCATGGATCCGGTTCGAGGAGCTCAGCCAAGAGTTCGCGGCCACGCGGCCAACAGCCCAAGCCGCTCTCGGCACTAATATGTCCCGCTTCGCCGATCGGCACGAAGCGGCTCCCCCACGAATCCGCGAATGCGCGAGTGCGATCCAGCGTCGCGAACGTATCGTTGCTCGATGCGACGACAATGGTCGGAAACGGCAGTCGCACGAGCGGCAGCGGCCGCCATCCCTTGGGCCCGATCGGGTAGCTCTCGGCCTCGGTATCGGCCGGTGCGACGAGCAGCGCGCCGCGGATCCGAAGCGTCGTCGCCGCGGCCCAGAACGCTACGAGCGCACAACCGGCGCTGTGGGCGATGAGCACGAGATCGGGCCCGGCTGCGCCGACCGCCGTCTCGAGCTCCCCGACCCATTCCTGGCGGATGGGCATCTCCCAGTCGCGCTGAACGACCCGCACGAAAGTGGGGTCGTCTCGCTCCCAGAGCGTTTGCCAGTGCTCCGGACCCGAGTCGTAGAGTCCCGGCAGGATGAGCGCGCGGATCATGTGGTTCAGCATAGCAGCTTGTTGGGCGTGCATGGTTCGAGTAAGATGGAACTATGGTCGACAGCCCTGATATCGCCTCGGTGGCGTCGCTCATCGGCGACCGCGCGCGGGCCACGATGCTCATGTGCCTCATGGCCGGCCGCTCCCACACGGCGACCGAGCTGGCGCGCGCGGCGAGCGTCACGAAGCAGACGGCCAGCTCCCATCTGTCGAAGCTCGTCGACGCCCGCCTCATCGCGGTCGAGAGCATCGGCCGCCACCGCTACTTTCGCCTGGCCGACCACCACGTCGGCACTGTGATCGAGCACCTGACCGGGTTGGCCGAGCGGATCGGCGCGACGCATGTCGAGGCGGGGCCCAAGGATCCGGCTATGCGGAAAGCCCGCGTCTGCTACGATCACTTGGCCGGCGAGCTGGGCGTGCTCGTCTTCGATAGCCTCACGCAACAAGGGTACCTGAGCCTGGGCGGCGAGGGCCTCGCGCTCACGAGCGAGGGCGAACGGTTCTGTGGGTCGATGGGCATTGATCTCGTGGCGATGGAGCGACGGCGCCGGCCGCTCTGTCTCCCGTGTCTCGATTGGAGCGTGCGCCGCCATCATCTGGCCGGTGCGATCGGCGGCGCACTGCTCGGCCGATTCTTTGCCCTGGGCTGGGCCCGGCCGCAAAAGGGCACGCGCGTCGTGCTCTTCTCGGCCGTGGGCGAGCGCTCGCTCCGCAATCGGTTCAAGCTCCGGTGATCCTGATCTGCCTCGCGCTGGCGCTCGGTCAACCGTCGCCACGGACGCTGGTACGCGCGGCCCTCGACTCGCTCGGCGGCGAATCCCGGGCGCGCTCGATCTCCACGGTGCGCATCGAAGGCGCCGGGTATGCGACTGGGGGCAACCTCACGACCTTCGCGTTCATTGAGACGCGTGATGACCGACATCCCAGGTTAGTGCAGGATGTGACCGTAATCGTTGCACCGGGCCGGTCGCACCACAGCGTGAGCACGCCGAAGGACAGCGACGACTGGTTCACCGAGGCGCCCGAGAACGTGCTACTCGCGGCCCTGGACGCGCCGGACCTGACCAGCGAAGATGAGGCCAGCGTTCGATTTACGTGGCGCGGGCGGACCGTGCGCGTCCACTGCACGCCACATCTGGCGGTCGAGCTGGACGGCGCGACGACCACCTATTCCCACTGGCTCGATCATTACCCGCGCCAGTGGACGGTGACGCGCGGTGGGAATGTTGTGGAATCGTTCACCGCGGACCGGGTGACTCTTGGTGACTGACTTCCCGCTACCCTCGGATCTGCCTCGACCGGTAGATGACGGCGCGACAGTCCATCTCGTGAACATGACGATGCCCAAGCTTTCCCTTCGCTCAACGGCGGGCAGGATGATCGACCTTTCGGGTCTGCGGTCGCCGAGAACCGTGATCTACTGCTACCCAATGACCGGAGTGCCAGGAAAGCCGCTGCCCGAAGGATGGGACGCCATTCCAGGCGCGCGAGGGTGCACTCCCCAGATGTGCGGCATCCGGGATCATCATCAGGACCTATCACGGCTCGACGCCAGTGTGTTCGGCGTGAGTACTCAAACGACCGAGTATCAGCGTGAGATGGCCGACCGGCTCCATCTCCCCTTCGAGATCCTGAGCGACGATGAATTCAAATTATGCGATGCGTTACGCCTGCCGACATTTGAAGTGGGCGGGGTGCGGCTCGTGAAGCGCCTAACGTTGATCATCCGAGGCGGGCGAATAGAGCACGTCCTCTATCCAGTGTTTCCGCCAAACGAAAGCGCCGATCAAGTCATGCGGTGGCTCGAGGATCATCCAAACTGACCTACAATCTGTACGATGGCGACCGGGTGCTCTGCGAGGCGGTGACTCGCGAAGGGGCGGGTTGGGCCGAGGCTCGACTCCGGACCTTCGGGCAGAAACTCGGCAGCGCCGAGGTGATCGAGTGGGGGGTGCTGGCGAATCGGAACCCGCCAGTACTGCGCGGCGATGCCATTGAGTTTCATCCGGCATGGCACGAGCTCATGTCCCTTGGCGTGGCCGAAGGCCTGCACACTGGTCCATGGAGTGAGCCCAAGCCGGGGGCGCACGTCGCCCGTGGCGCGGCGGTCGTCATGCAGTCGCAGATAGAGGCCGGCGTGCAGTGCCCGATGACTATGACCTATGGCGCCGTGCCAGCGATTCGCGCCCACTCGCACATCGCCGATACATGGCTGCCGCTCCTGTACTCGCGGCGATATGACGGGAGTTTCCAGCCGGCAACCCGCAAGACCGGCGCGCTCATGGGCATGGGGATGACCGAGAAGCAGGGCGGGTCCGATGTGCGCGCGACGACGACGCGGGCCGTGCGGGATGGCGACGAATATCGGCTCACCGGGCACAAATGGTTTATGTCGGCGCCGATGTGCGATGCGTTTCTCGTGCTGGCGCAGGCGCCCGGTGGGCTCTCGTGTTTCTTTCTGCCGCGATGGACGCCGGATGGGCGAATCAACGAGATCCATCTGCAGCGGCTCAAGGACAAGCTCGGCAATCGCTCGAACGCATCGAGCGAGGTCGAGTTCGAGGGCGCGGCGGCGTGGCTCGTCGGCGAGGAAGGCCGCGGCATCCCCGTGATCATCGAGATGGCCACCTACACGCGGCTGGACTGCGCCCTCGGCAGCTCGGCGATCATGCGTCAGGCGGTGGCGCAGGCGATCGATCACGCCGAGCATCGCATGGCGTTCGGCAAACGCCTCGTGGATCAGCCGCTCATGACGACCGTGCTCGCCGATCTCGCGCTCGAATCCGAGGCCGCGACGGCGCTGGCGATGCGATTGGCGCGCGCGTTTGACGGCGACGAGACGGCGCTCAGACGCGTCCTGACACCGGCCGCGAAATACTGGATTTGCAAGCGCGCGATCGGCGTCACCAGCGAGGCGATGGAAGTGCTGGGCGGCAATGGGTATGTCGAGGAAAGCCCGATGCCGCGACTGTATCGCGAAGCGCCCGTCAACTCCATCTGGGAGGGCTCGGGCAACATCATGTGCCTCGATGTCTTACGGGCGCTCGCGCGCACGAGCGAGTCGGCCGATGCGATACGGGCCGAGCTCGCGCGCGCTCGCGGCGCCGACGCACGGCTCGATGCCTACGTGGGGCGACTCGACACCATGTTGGCCTCGACGAACGAGGCGCAGGCGCGACGACTGGCGGAGATGATCGTACTCGCGATGCAGGCGGCGCTGTTGGTGCGATTCGCCCCACCAGCCGTGGCGGATGCGTTTTGCGCCAGCCGATTGGCTGGCGAAGACGGTGGCGCGGATGCGGGCGCGATCGTGGCGCGACACAGCGTTAGTTGACACTAACGTAAGCGCGGGCTAACCTTTCGCGCCATGACGAAAAAACTCGAGAGCAAAGTCGCCGCGATCACTGGCGGCAACAGCGGCATCGGCCTCGCGGCGGCGCGGGCGTTCGTCGAGCATGGGGCGAAGGTGGCGATCTTCGGGCGCGAGAAGAAAACGCTGGACGCCGCCGGCCTGGTCGCCTTTCAAGGTGATACCAGACATCTCGACGACCTCCGGCGGTTCTTCACCGGCACGAGGGAGCAACTCGGGCTCATCGACGTGCTCGTCGCGAGCGCCGGCATCGCGAAGTTTTCGCCGCTGGCCAATCTCACCGAGGAGCTGTACGACGAGATTGTTGATATCAACGTCAAGGGCGTTGTATTCACGATCCAGCAGGCGCTGCCCCACCTACGCGACGGGGCGTCGGTGATCCTATTGGGCACCGCCGGCGCGTTGCAGGGTCGGCTGTTCAACTCGACCTATGCGCTGAGCAAGGCGAGCATGATCGCGCTCGCGCGAGGTGTGTCGGCCGAGCTGCTCCCGCGGCGCATCCGCGTGAACGTGCTGAGCCCGGGCATGACGGACACGCCGATCATTCAGCGCGGTGGGGGGCTACCCGGCGTGACACCGGAACAGATGGCCGAGATGATCACGGCGAGCATTCCGGTTCGCCGGCGTGCGACAGTCGAGGAGATGGCGAAGGCGCTCGTATTCCTGGCCTCGGACGATTCCAGTTACTGCTATGGCTCGGAGCTCGTTGTCGACGGCGGTCTTTCACACCTGATGATTCCCAATGGCTGACCTGAAGCATTTGATTCCCGTTCGGGCGACGCCAGACGCCGTGTACGCGCTGCTCGCCACCCAACGTGGGCTCGCGAGTTGGTGGACCACCGACACGATGTTCGAGCCAAAGGTTGGCGGCAAAGCCACTTTCGGTTTTGATCGCCGCGAGACAGTCTTTCACATGACCGTCGAACAGCTGGATCCGGGCAAGCGCGTCGTGTTTACGTGCCAGGGCGATCATCCGGAGTGGAACGGGACGACGCTCACTTGGACGATCTCGCCTGAGTCGGATACGACGATCTTGAAGTTCACACAGAGTGGGTGGAAAGCCATCACGGACTATGCGGCGGGTTGTAACTCCGCGTGGGGCGAGCTGATGCATCGCCTGCGTGACTCCGCCGAGGGGAGGTCGCCGGGACCGCATTGGCGAGAATGACGAATGTCGTGCTGCGCGCGTTGGCCGAGCCCAAACGCGTAGCCATTTTGCGATTGATTCGGTCGCACGAGATGCGGGCCGGCGATATTGCGCGGAACTTCAGGACGACACGGCCCGCGGTCTCGCAGCACCTCCGTGTGCTGGTGGATGCCGGGCTCGTGTCCGAGCGCCGGGAAGGTACGAGCCGGCTGTACGCGATTCGCCGCGAGGGCTTTGCTCAGTTGCGCTCGTTTTTCGACTCATTCTGGGACGAGAAACTGGTCACTCTCAAAGACGCGGTAGAACGTGATCGTCAAAGAGATTGAGATCGACGCGCCACCGGAGGTCGTGTTCGCCTATCTCACCGACCCGACAAAGATGGTCCAGTGGCTCGGGCTCCTCGCCGAGCTGGAGCCGCGGCCGGGCGGGATATTTCGCGTGGATGCCAACGGGCGCGACGTGCTTCGCGGGACGTTCGTCGAGGTTGTGCCCTACTCGCGCGTGGTCTTCACGTGGGGATACGAGGATCCGGCGCACCGTGTGCCCGCTGGTTCGACAACGGTCACGATAGAGCTCGAGGCAAAGGGTGCTGGCAGTCGCCTGCGGCTGGTGCACAGTGATCTACCCGAGGGGCCAGCCCGCGAGGGTCACGATCAGGGGTGGACGCACTATCTCGCCCGGCTCGCGATCGCGGCCGCTGGCGGCGATCCTGGTGACGATCGCCTCGCCGATCCGGCGGTGCGGCACGGATAACCTCCCGTGCCGCACCCAGAGTAGTTAAGGCTGACCTGCGACCTTCAGGCCTTCGATGACCTGCCCGTTGACGACCAAGATAGGGCCAGGTGTGTTCATCATCTGCGCGACCGTCGCGGTGGCGAGGTCGCGGACAGCGTTCTGGAGCTTCCGAACCTTGTTGGCGTCGCTGGAACTCGACGCGTCGTTATCGAGCGACGCGGCCAATCCTGACAGGGCGTCGCGGCGCGCAGCGCCCGACGCCTTTTCGGCCCCGGCCAGGGCCGCACGCACCGCCGCGAGGCGATCGCCGCTCAGACCCTTGCTGCGCTCGAGCTGATCGACATACGCGCGAGTGAGCGCGAACGACGGCGGCCAGACCATCTTGGGCTGACCCTGGACATTGAGCTCGGCGTACTTCACGGTCTTGGCCGCATCGATCTCGTTCTGCGTCACGAGCGGGTTCGGCGTGAGCTCGAGCAGATCGAGACCGCGCGAGATCTCCGAGCCGACGATCACGCCGTTGTACCAGTAGGCCGACCACTCGCCGCCATTGCCCATGCGCGTCGAGTCCACCGGCCCGCGATCGAAGAACGCGATCTCCTTCGGATGCGCGGCGTCGGTCCAATCGAAGACCGAGATGCCGCCCTGGTACCAGGCCTGCACCATGACGTCGCGGCCCGGGATCGGGATGAGCGACCCGTTGTGCGCCACGCAGTTCTCATACTTGGTCTGCGGCGCCGACATCTTGTAGTAGCTCTGGAAGTGGAGCTTGCCGTTGTCGATCGTGTAGATCGCGTCCGCGCCCCAGTCATGCGGGTCGGTCGCGCGGCACTTGGGCCCGCCACCGCCGCCCCACTCGTCGGAGAAGAGCAGCTTCGTGCCGTCGTTGTTGAACGTGGCCGAGTGCCAGTACGCGAAGTTCGAGTCGGCGACCGCGTCGAGGCGCCGCGGATGCTGCACGTCGTGGATGTCGAGCAGCATGCCGTAGCCTTCACACGCGCCGCCGGCGAGACCGATCGCCGGGTAGACGGTGATGTCGTGGCACTGGCGGTGCGTCGAGTAGTTCGATCCACCCTCGTCACCTATCATCTTCCGCGCCATCTCCGGCAAGTCACGCCGAAGCTGGTCGCTATCAGCCTTCGTGGCATCGCCTGTGCCGCCGCGCGATTTCACGAGCGAATCCAGCAAGTACTTCGAGAAGCGATCCGGGAGGATGAAATCATCGCCCAGGAAGTTCACCGTGAACTGGCCCTTGGCCTTTGCCTCGGCGACCGCCTTGACGTCATCGGGCGCTTGGCCGTGGTGCGGCTCCTTCGCCAGGTTGTCGAAAATGCGACCGCTGCTCACGACCGCGGCCTGCTCCGGATGCGCGAGCGGGATCTTTATGACCTCGATGCGGAAGAGGGCCGAGTTGGGATCGGTCGTCGGGTTCGTGGAGACGCAGCCGGCGAGCTCGGTGGGTGACCGGAGGCCGGCCGAGCCGGAGATGTACACGTAGACGTTGTCGTGGTCATTCGGGTCGACCACAAGCGTGTGCGTGTGCGAGCCGCGGCAGGTCTGGACGTTGACGATCGACTTCGGGTTCGCGATGTCCGACATGTCGTAGATCCGGATGCCGAGCAGGCGGTCTTTGCTGACCGTGTCCTTGATGCCGCCCTCAGCGCAGTCGAGACGGCCCGCCGTGCCTTCGCCCGACGTGATCAGGAGGTTCTTGTAGACCGAGACATCGCTCTGCGATTGCGGGCAGTAATAGTACGACTTGAGCGAGACGGCTTTGGGATTCGAGATATCCCAGATCTGGTAGCCGGCGTAGCTGCCCTGGATCGCGTACGGTCCGCTGAACGCGAGGTCGGAGTTCGTCTTGTCCATGAACTTCGTGGACGGCTTGGTTTCCGAGAGGACGCGCATGTTCCACGTCGCTTCTTGGGCATCGAACTGTCCGGCCTTGAGCCCAACGCGAGGATCGGGCTTCGGCGCGTCGGCCGCCATGCTCGGGCTGACGCCGGTGGTGGCATTGGTCGACACCGAGCGCGCACAGGCGGTCACCGCCATGAGCGCGGCGGTGCCAGCTAAGAGTCTAGACGAAACAGTGGTCACTGGCGATTTCCCCCGATGTAGAAGCCCGGCCCACCCTCCGCGACTGTCGCGGTGGCGAGGTCGCGGAGAGCGTTCTGCAGCTTGTGAACCTTATTGGCATCGCTGGAGCTCGACGCGTCGTTATCAAGCGACGTCGCGAGCCCCGACAGGGCGTCACGACGCGCGCCACCCGACGCCTTCTCGGCCGCGGCCAACGAGGCCCGCACGGCCGCCAGACGGTCGCCACTCAAACCCTTGCTGCGCTCGAGCTGATCGACATACGCGCGAGCCAGCGCGAACGACGGCGGCCACACCATCTTCGGCTGCCCTTGCACGTTGAGCTCGGCGAACTTCACCGTCTTGGCCGCGTCGATCTCGTTCTGTGTCAGAAGTGGGTTCGGCGTCAGCTCCAACAGATCGAGGCCCCGAGCGATTTCCGAGCCGACGATCACGCCGTTATACCAGTACGCGGACCACTCGCCGCCTTCGACCATGCGCGTCGAGTCCACCGGCCCGCGATCGAAGAACGCGATCTCCGTCGGATGCGCGGCATCGGTCCAATCGAAGACCGAGATGCCGCCCTGATACCAGGCCTGCACCATGACATCGCGGCCGGGGATCGGGATGAGCGACCCGTTGTGCGCCACGCAGTTCTCCTCCTTCGTCTGTGGCGCTGACAACTTGTAGTAGCTCTGGAAGTGGAGCTTGCCGTTGTCGATCGTGTAGATCGCGTCCGCCCCCCAGTTGTGCGGGTCCGTTGCGCGGCACTTCGGCGCGCTACCGCCGCCCCACTCGTCCGAGAACAGCAGCTTCGTGCCGTCGTTGTTGAACGTGGCCGAGTGCCAGTACGCGAAGTTCGAGTCCGACACCGCGTCGAGACGGCGGGGATGCGCCGGGTCGTGGATGTCGAGCAGCATACCGTAGCCCTCGCACGCGCCACCGGCGATACCGAGCGCTGGGTAGACCGTGATGTCGTGGCACTGACGGTGGGTCGAGTAGCCCGATCCGCTGCCCTCCTCACCCATCATCATCTTCGCCATTGCGGGCAGGTCGCGGCGCAGCTGATCACTGTCGGCTTTCGTCGGCGCACCAGTGCCGCCGCGCTTCTTCACAAGCGAATCCAGCAGATACGTCGAGAAGTTATCGGGGAGGACGAAATCAGTATTGATGATGTCGACGAATACCGAAAACTTACCCTTCGCCGTTAGCTCAGCGAGGTCTTTGGTGTCCTGCGGCGATCGGCCGTGCTCCGGCCTTTCCGCCAGGTTGTCGAAGATGCGGCCACTGCTCACGACCGCCGCCTGCTCCGGATGCGCGAGCGGAATCTTCACGACCTCGATGCGGAAGAGCGCGCTGCTGGGGTCCGTGGTCGGATTCGTCGAGACGCAGCCGGGTAGCTCTTTTGGCGACCGGAGGCTGGCTGAACCGGAGATGTACACGTAGACGTTGTCGTGGTCATTCGGGTCGACCACAAGCGTGTGCGTGTGCGAGCCGCGGCACGTCTGGACGTTGACGATCGACTTCGGGTTCGCGATGTCGCTGATGTCGTAGATCCGGATGCCGAGCAGGCGGTCTTTGCTGACCGTGTCCTTGATGCCGCCCTCGGCGCAGTCGAGGCGACCGGCCGTGCCTTCACCGGACGTGATCAGCAGGTTCTTGTAGACCGAGACGTCGCTTTGCGATTGCGGACAGTAGTAGTACGATTTGAGCGAGACGTTCTTCGGATTTGAAATGTCCCAGATCTGGTAGCCGGCGTAGCTGCCCTGGATCGCGTAGGGTCCGCTGAACGCGAGGTCGGAGTTCGTCTTGTCCTGGAACTTCGCGGACGGCTTCGTCTCCGACAGCACGTGCATGTTCCAGGTGGCTTCCTGGGCGTCGAACTGGCCGGCCTTGAGTCCGACGCGCGGATCAGGTTTTGGCGCGTCGGCCGCCATGCTCGGGCTGACGCCCGTCGTGGCATTGGTCGACACCGAGCGCGCACATGCCGTCACGGCAATGAGTGCGGTGGCGCCTGCTAAGAGTTTTGACGACGAAACACCGGTCACTGGCCGTTTCCCTCGATTGTGAGAGCGAAGAGCATCTTCTCCATCCGCGTGATCTCGGTGGTCTGATCGACGTTTACGTCGGATGCGAACTTGAACACCATCTCATCCTGACCCGCGCCCTGGGTCTCGAACAGATCGTGCACCATGGACACGGCTCCTCTGTGGTGCTGGATCATGTCCTGCAGAAACAGCTTGTCCCACCCGGTGCCGCGCGCCGCGTCCAATTGCTTCATCTGCTCCGCGGAGAGCATGCCCGGCATCAGCATCTCCGTCTCCTTGCCGTTCATCACCATCTTCATCGCGGTCGCGGTGGGCGCGGGCACATCCTGGCGCCGGTCCTTGAGCCATTGGGACATGAGATTGATCTCGTCCCCCTGGGCATTGATGATCCGGCCGCACAATGTCTGCACCGAGGCTGACGCGCCGTGGGTCGGCGCCCACTTGCACATGTCGATCGCTTGTGCGTGGTGGTGAATCATGCCTTGCATGAACTGCACATCGGCCGCGGTCCACGGTAAACGGGCGCTGTCGCGCTGCGCCCGGGCGATGGCGGCATCCTCGCCCATTTGCTGGGCTTGGGCGGTTGCGGCAAACAGCATAGTCGCCGCGACGAGGCGAGAAACAGATAGTGTCATGGCGATCGAACTCTCCTGGGGGTGTACGGCTGGAGCGAGCGCCGTGTTTCAAAAGAGCCAAACACTCAAACCTATCGTCCGGGCTAGAGCATCGCTACGTTGTCATCCACGCTATGACAGTATGTCGTACACAAATCGTTTGCTGCCTCCTGGCGAGCGCGTTGGGCGCGCAGCGGCCCCACTATACCGCGGCTGACGTGCAGTTCATGCAAGGCATGATCAGCCATCATGCGCAGGCCATCACGATGGCCGGCTGGGCGCCGAGCCATGGCGCCAGCGGCAACGTGCAGGTGCTCTGCGCACGGATCGCCGTGTCGCAGCGCGACGAGATTCGGTCCATGCAGCGGTGGCTCGGGGATCATCATGAGATGGTGCCCGACTCGACCGGCCACATGAGTATGCCAATGAACATGGGCCTGATGCCTGGCATGCTGACGCCCGAGCAAATGGCGGAGCTCGACCGGGCGAGGGGGCCCGATTTCGACAAGTTATTCCTGGTGTACATGATCCAGCACCATGAAGGCGCGCTGACCATGGTCAAGCAGCTGTTCGACACGCAAGGCGCGGCGCAGGACGAGGTGGTTTTCAAGTTTGCTTCAGACGTGAACGCTGACCAAACGGCCGAGATCGACCGCATGGCCAAAATGCTCGGAGCTCCGTGATATCATGATGAAAGCCTTTTCACTTGCCCTCGCTGCCGTGGCACTGGGTTGTGCCTCGCACCAACCAACACTCTCAACGGCGGCCGCGCCTACGCCCGATCCTCGGGTTGGGCTCAAGGGCGGGTGGTTCAACGCCCAGGAAGCCATCTGGAATCTCTCGATTGTCTCGAAGACTCCGCCATCGGCTCAGTTCATCGACCGGAACAACCCGGGCGCCGATCGGCTGGTGAACTCTGATCTTGCCTTCCTGGGATCGTATGTCTTCCAAGGCAATTACAGCGGATATCAAGTCTGGGATATCACGAACCCCCAGAACCCCACCCTCGCGACCTCCGTCATATGTCCCGGCTCGCAGAGCGACCAGACCGTGTATGGGCATCTGTTATTTGTCTCGGCCGAAGCCACCAATGGGCGCATGGACTGCGGCGAACAGGGCGTCGAAGACACCGTGAGCCACGAGCGCGCGAGGGGCATTCGCATTTTTGACATCAGTGATATCGCGCACCCCAAGCCGATCACGATTGTGCAGACCTGTCGCGGCTCGCACACGAATACGTTGGTCAACGATCCCAACGATTCGACCAACGTCTATATCTACGTGTCGGGATCGTCGACGGTGCGGTCAGCCAGTGAGCTTCCGGGGTGCACCGGCGGGACCGTGCAGGATAATCCGAACACCGCCCAATTCCGGCTGGAAGTGATAAAAGTTCCGGTCGCGCATCCGGAGCAAGCGGCGATCGTGAGCTCGCCGCGGGTATTCCAAGATCTCGCCGCGTCCGAGCATCACGGCGAGTCCAAGCCCGACTCGATCGCGTTCGCCGAGCTGCTCAAGAAGTACAACATCAAGCTGCCGCCGAAGTCGGGCCCCACGCAGTGCCATGACATCACCGCGTATCCTGCCATTGGGTTGGCTGGAGGCGCGTGCGGCGGCTATGGCATTCTGCTGGACATACGCGATCCGGCACATCCACGTCGCATCAATGCCGTGACGGACACGAATTTCGCGGCCTGGCACTCGGTGACGTTCAACAACGACGGCACGAAGATCCTGTTCTCCGACGAATGGGGCGGTGGTGTGCAGCCCCGCTGCCGGCCGGGCGACAACCTCAGGTGGGGCGCGGACGCGATCTACACGCTGGCGAGCAACGGCGAGATGGCGTTCAAGAGCTACTACAAGATGCCGGCGCCACAGACAGTCAACGAGAATTGCGTCGCGCACAACGGGTCGTTGATTCCGATTCCGGGTCGCGACGTCATGGTCCAGGGTTGGTACCAGGGCGGCCTCTCGGTCTTCGACTGGACCGATCCCGCGCATCCGCAGGAGATCGCCTACTTTGATCGCGGGCCGATGGATACCACGAAGCTCGTGCTGGCCGGGTACTGGTCGGTGTACTGGTACAACGGTCTCATCATCGGGTCGGAGATCACGCGCGGCCTCGACATGTTCGAGCTCAAGCCGAGTGCGTTCATCTCGCAGAACGAGATCGATGCGGCGAAGTCGGTGCGCTTCGCGTGGCTCAACGTGCAGGACCAGCCACGGCTCGTCTGGCCGGCGATCTTCGCCGTGCCGCGTTCCTATCTCGACCAACTCGCACGAAATGATGGATTGCCAGCGGCTCGCCGGTCGGCGATCGCACACTCGTTGGAGGCCGCCGAAAAGCTTCAGGGGCAGGCGCGAAGCGCCGCCCTCACACAACTGGCGACGCAGCTGGATACGGACGCACAGACCGCGACCGATGCCCCGCGCGTGAAGGCGATGGCCGCGGCCGTGCGGAGGTTGGCTAGTGCGGCGTCATCGTGAACGTGGTGCGGTTCGACGCCTCGGCGCAGAGGTTCGGGAAAACCGGCTTGCCCGTATTCGAAATCGTGTCGGGGTAGGAGTTCTCGAAATAACTCTCGCCGTACCCGATCACGTTCACGGTGGCGCCGCCGTCGAAGCCGTGCTGCAACGCACGGAGGTCCTGGCCCGTGATGACGATAGAGAATGACGAGCTCGACACGGCGTACGGTGGGCCGCTCGCGGGCAGCGTCACCGTCCAGTTGGTCACGGCCGTTCCGACGACTGTAGGCTGCAGGTCGAAGAAGAAGCGCACGTAACGCGAGACGCCCGGCGGCGGCGGGGTGATGCTGCCCATAGCGATGATCGTGTCGCCACCCGCGTTCGGCGTGAACGTGAGATTCTGGATCACACCCGTCGACTGCTTCCCGAGGTTCACGCCGGGAATCTGCACCGTGCCACCGCCGACGAATTGTTGATTGGCGAGGAAGTACGTGCCGACGCCCGTGAAGTTGTACCGCAGGGAGTACACGCCGGTCGTCATGCTCGCGAAACTGTACAGCCCATTGTCCAGCGTCGTGCTCGTCTTCGAGGTCGGCAAAGCCGTGACGGTGACGTTCGAGTCGGAGATGAGCGGGGCACCGTACTCATCGTGCAGGTACACGAACCCTTGCCACGTGCCGCCGAGCGCGGGACCGGCCGGGCCTTTGCAGGCGGCGAGCACGGCGAGGCCCAGGATGGCCAACACGGGGAAGCGCAGACTTTTGACCTTCACGTCGATTTCTCCTCGAGGCATCTAGCGGCTGTTGGATTGCACTTTTGCGCGCACGGCGGCGAATCGCGCCATGACGGTTTGGTAGTCCTTCCGGGCGGCGGCGCAGGCCGCGACCTGGACGGCGGTCGGCGCCGCGTCGGCGCGCTGCATCTCCATGGCGGCGGTGAGCAACGCGCGGCTCGCGCTCTCGAGCGTCGGCTTGGAATCTGCGGCTTGATCGTCGTCGACGACGTTGTCTTCCTCTTCGGTGTTCGTATTGCGCCGCCGTTGCGTGCTCGTATCCGGCGGTGGCGCGAGCGCCTCGAGTTGGTCTCGCAGGGCGCCAGCGCGGTCCAACATCGCGCGCGCGTCGCGATAGGCCGTGTGCGCGGCCTCCGCATCCCGGTACATCTCGCGCGAGAGGCTGGCGAGCAGCGCCAGGCCGGCCGTCGAGGTCTTGATACGAGGGTCGAGTCTGACCACAAGGGGTTGTGTGTACCGCGTGCCGTTCACCGTGAGCCGCACGGCATAGGTGCCCGGCGGAGCCCATGGCGCATTGGTGAAAGGATAGGTACGCCGCGGGACGGCCCCGGTTCCGTCAGGGCTGCCGCCCCACAGGACATCCTGCGGGGTGATGGGACCGAAACGCAGGTCCCAGCTGAAACGGTGCGTCCCCGCCGTGGGAGCGAGCGACATCGGCGGCGCCGGCCAGTAGAACGGCAGGTCGCAATACGTTGAGGACGGCTTCTCCTGGCACCGCGCGGCGTCCGGCGTGACCAGCGAGTCCGTGCTCGCGTACGAGCGGACCACGGTGCCGCCGGAGTCGACAATATCGAGCGTGATCGGTCCGGAGGCGTCGGCGCTCAGCCAGTAGTCGATCACCGCGCCCGGCGGCGGGTTCTCTCCGGCCGGCAGCTCCGGCGGCCAGGGCGTGGGTTCGTTGGTCCCCGTGCGGACGCGCACGGCGACGTGCGGCTTGAACAGATAGGCGCCGTGCGCGGCCTTCGCGGCCGCGGCCTGGCGGAGCGGGGTCAGGTTGTCGAGGATCCAGTAGCCGCGACCGTGCGTGCCCGCGACCAGGTCGGCACACAGGCACGTGCTGTCATCTTTCACCTGGATGTCTCGAACCGATATCGCCGGCATGTTGAGCCGCAGCGATTCCCAGTGGTCGCCGTCGTCATAGGACACCCACACCTGCGCGTCCGTCGATGCGTAGAGCAGACCTCTCACCCTGGGGTCTTCCCGTATGGCGTTGGTGACTGCGCCCGGCGCGATGCCGTTGTCGATCTCCGTCCAAGTCTTGCCACCGTCGTGGGTACGCCAGAGGTGGGGATTCATGTCATCGATGCGCAGCGTATTCGCGGCAGCATACGCTGTAAGCCGATCAAAATGCCCCGCGTCCATGTTGAATATCCTGGTCCACGGCTTGATCGCCGCCGGCGTGACGTTCGCCCACGACGTCCCGCCGTTCATGGTGACTTGGATATTGCCGTCATCCGTGCCCGCCCAGATGACGTTGATATCGCGAGGCGAGAGGGCCATGGCGGTAATGGCGCCACGAGGACCGGGTTTGATGCGGGAGGCATATTGCCCGGCGCTCGCAGGCGGCTCCCATGTTTGGCGCGCGAGATCGGGGCTCACGCGCGTCCACGTGTGCGCGTGATCGATGGACTTCCACACGGCGTCCGAGACGTAGAACAACATCGAGGGGTCGACCGGCGACCAAGAGATAGGCATCGTGCGCACGTTCCGCTTGTAGCCCGTGAGATCGGGGCCGAGGAGCGTGGTTTGTCCCGTGCGGCGATTGTAGAGCGAGACGTTCGTCCGCGCGGAGCCGAATACGAGATCGGGGTCGCGCGGGTCGGAAGCCGCGATGCCGTACTCCTGGATGTCCGCCGGATGCCAATCGTGGAACGTGATCTCGCCATCATCGCCGCGGCTGTCGACGCAACCAGACCCCGAGTCTTGCTGTCCGCCACAGACTCGATACGGGAACGCATTGTCCGTCGACACGTGGTACATCGCCGCGGTCGGCTGCGTGTACCAGTTGCTCCACGACGCGCCGCGGTTGGCCGAGACGACGCCGCCTTGATCGGAGACCGAGAGAAGGATGTCGGAGTTGTTGGGGTTGACCCACGATTTTTGATAGTCATCCCCACCCGGCGATCCTCTCACCGCCGTCCAACTCGCGCCGCCGTCCTCGGTGCGCCAGTACACGATCGACGAGCTGTACACCACGTTCTCGTTCTTCGCGTCGATCGCAATCGTCGGGACGTCTCCCCCGCCGATACGGGTGAGCGGTCGCGGATCGCTGCTCGCGACCTGCCAATGTTCGCCGGCATCGGTCGACTTGTAGAACAACACCTTCCCTCTTCCACCATTCGTGGTCGTATCGCCGGCGGCGACACCAGCGACCATGGCGTAGAGGGTACTGGTGTTGCCGGGCGCGATGCCGAGGTTGGCTTCGATCACGCTCGGCAGGCCGTTCGTCAGTTGCTTCCATGTCGTGCCGCCGTCCGTCGACTTATAGACGCCACCACCCGTCGTGTCGAACGACCCGCCCTCGAAATAGGCTTGTTGTTGCTGCCAGAGCGCGGCGTAGACGATAGAAGGATTCGCGGGGTCGATGCGGACGTCGTTTCCGCTCTGGTATTCGTTTTTGTAGAGAACCTTTTGGAACGTCTGGCCACCGTCGGTGGAGCGGAAAATGCCTCGCTCGCTATTGGGACCGTACGGGTGGCCGAGGGCGGCCACGAACAGCCGGTTGGGATCGCGCGGATCGACGTCGATCATCGCGATCATCTGGCTCTCGCGCAGCCCGAGATGCGTCCAGGTCTTCCCAGCGTCGGTGGACTTGTACACGCCGTCACCCACGGCGAGGTCGGGACGTATGATGCCAGCGCCCGTGCCGACGTAAATGACGTTTGGGTCGGAAGGGGCGACGGCTATCGCGCCAATCGAACCGGTGGGCTGCTGATCGAATAACGGGGTCCAGGTCGAACCGTAGTCGGTCGACCGCCACATCCCGCCGTTGTCGAATCCGATGTAGAAGACGTTGGGCTGACTCGGCACTCCAGCGAGTGCCCGTGCGCGGCCCGCGCGGCCAGGCCCTATTTGGCGCCAGCGGAGCGCCGATGTGACGTCAGGCGACTGCGCGCCCGCGAGACCCGCGACCAGGAGAAGGAAAACCGGCAGTTTTCGCATGGCATGAGTCTAAACCATGCCACGCGAACTGGTCAGCGGGTCGGGCGCCTTCGTATCGTCGGACGGGCCCCACCGGATGTGCGTGTTCCCGTGATGTGAAAGACGGCCGTGTTGCTGCCGGGATAGGGATAGACGATGTAGAGCGATCCGGTCAGCATGCCGTTGGGCACGAGCCAGTCCGGCGCCTGGTACAGCGCATTCGAGCCTTGGAATGGGGCGATGACCTGCCCCACATAATCGACCTTCGTTGAATCGTCCGTCCCAAGGTGCCCCGTCATGGTCACCCACGGTCCGTTGCCGGATGCGAAATACGTGCTGCTCGCGATGCTGTCCGGATCCAACGTCAACGTGATCTGCGTGACATTTTGCATCGGGAAACGCCGGTTGAGCGACGTGTCGTTCGCGGGGTCGGCGGTGATCGTCACCGCATAGGTGGCACCCTGCCACGGCACGAGCGTCAGCGTGAATGTCGTGGTGCCTTCCACCGTTTGGCTGTTCACGACTGACGTTGCGGTGACGACCGGTGAAACGGTCTGTGGATCGACATTCGAGCCCACCATGACGATGAACGCCGTGTCCGACTGTCCGTCCGGAAGCGTGAAGGCCAGAGGGGAGACGTAGGCGAAGTTGTTCCCGAACGAGGTCGAGATATCGACCGGTCCCGTGAAGTTCGTGCGGGTGACGTGCACCGGTATCCGAATGTTGCGGAACTGTTGGCCCGTGCCCAGTCGAATCGTGTCGGGCGACGCGACCGTGATCGCCAGTTGTGGCGTGGCCGTCGAGACGATGGCCGACACGTTCGCCGTGAACGGCGTCTCTATACCATTGGCAATGGCATCGCCAACGATCGACACGGTGTGCGACCCGGCCGTCGCGTTCGTCGCGGCGCTAACGACGACCGTGCCGGTGTTCTGACCGGCCGGGATCATCGTGCCCGTCACGGCGACGCCGCCGCCCGGGCTGCTGGACCCGATGAAGACCGGACCGTTGAAATTCGTCCTCGTCGCGGTCACCTGGAGCGGGGTCGTACCGCCCGCTGGGACCGTGAACTGCGTCGGTGTGACGCCAAGTTGCAGCGCCGGCGCCGGCGGGTTGCCGACAGGGCGACTGAACCCACCCTTGTAGCGGATCTCTCCGTCGGCAGGCATCGCGAAGTGATCGTAGCTGTACCAGGTCGCGTGCGCGAAGCCCACGGAGCCGCTCGGCGGCGCGTCCGGTGTGAATATCGGGTCGGTCGGGGTCGTCAGGTTGATCGTGCCGCCGACGTCGTATCCGATGTACTCGTTGAACGCGAAGAGCTTGGAGCCGAGCGTCCCGCGGTACTTGATCTGCCCGCTCGTGTACGGGGATTGGATCGTCCCCTGAATGTGGAACGCCACGTACGGCGCGCCGGACGCCAGCGTGAATTGGAGCGGCGTGTATGCCGGCGGCACGGCCGGAGTGATCGACGTGGCGTTGCGCGAGAATATCCGCGTCGTGGCGTAGGTGGTCTGACTCAGCGATTGCCTGAACGTGAAGCTTTGGAGCACGCCGGCCGGCAGGTCGGTGGCGTTGGCGGCCGGGAGGCTGAATGACGCAATGCCGGCGGTGAACGTCGTGTACGGATTGAACGCACAGGGCCAGCAATCGTCGTCATCGTCATCGTCGTCATCCGGAAGACCAAACAACGCGACGTACGCCCAATTCGACCACGCGCCGTTCACGGTCGGGACGGTCCGGAACGGTTTCTGGGGCTGCAGCTGGGACGACACGTCGGCGCCGGTACCCAACGTCGTCTCCAAAATGCTGTACGTCAGCGGTGTCCCGGATGCGTCCTTGATGACCGATTGGACAGTGGTCGGCGTGTTGATCGTGGCGCCGCCGACGGTGAACGCGTCGTTCGGCCCGATGATAGTCGTGACCGCGTGACCCACCTTGATCTGTTCTTGCTGACCGGTCGTCGCCGTGCCGGTTCCGGATACGGACCCCGTGGCTTTCCCTCCGATCGAACCCGTATACGTCGACGAGGCGTGCGTCAGGAAGAAGGCCGCGGGCTCGTCATACACGTTCATCGTCGAGCCGGCGGTCGATCTCGCCTGGATCACGAGAATGACCTCGGTCGCATCGGTCGTCCCGTTGAGATCAACGGTCCACGTGGCGCCGTTCGGTGCAATGGGAATGAACGCCCCGCCGTTGGTCGAGACCGCGACGCGCGTCCATGGGTTGTTCGTGGCGTCGCCGTTCGTGAGCGTGAACGTGCGCGATCCCGGCGGGGGACACGGTACGCCATTCGCGCCCGGCGTGAATGAAGTCCCGTTCACGACTTGAGGTACCGCTGCCTTGTTCGATCCCGCCGCCCCTCCGGTCCCGTTCGGGTTGCCGCCCGTGCCACCGTTGCCGGCGGTGTTGATCGTGGTGTTGCCCGCGGCGCCGGCTGCCTTGCCTGTCCCGGAGGTACCGTAGGATCCGGATGCGTTGCCCCCCGGGCCGCCGTTGCCGGCCGGCGCGGGCGCGTTCGGAACGCAGTCGGAGTACCCGGCGCCGCCATTACCCAGATCGATCTCGATCGCGCCGGCATCGCCGCCATTCCCGATCAGCGCGCCGTTCTGATCCTTGGTCTGCGCGTTGCCTCCGTTGCCGCCGGTGGCCTTCATGTCGCCGCCTTTCCCGCCGGCGGCCGAAGGCTGCGTGCCATTCCCACCGTTCCCGCCCTTGGCGGTTGCCTTGCCACCCGCGCCCGCGTTGCCGCCGGTCACGACGACGCTGGCGAGACCCGACACGTTGGTGCCCAACAACGAATAGGGGACCGTGTTGCCCCCCTTTCCGCCCGTCGCCGTCGCGGCGCCACCAGGCTGACCGGGATTGCCATCGTTCCCCTTCGTCGCGGTCGCGGTGGCCGCACCTCCGGCACCAGCATGGCCGACAACGATGAAGAGCTGCCCTGAAATCGTGATGTTGCCCTTGGCCTGCACGTAGACGGGGCCGTTGGTTCCGGATCCGCTGCTGCCGTCGCCGCCGGCGCCGCCGATCGCGTTCGCGTTTGTACTCGATGCAGTGGGCGCGCCGACCGCCGCGCCGCCATCCCCGCCGTTGCCGCCGGCCAAGCTGTTCGAGCCCCCGAAGACGATGTCGCCCGAGGCACGGACCCGAAGCGTGCCGCCCGTGCCGCCCTTGCCTCCCTGCGCAGTCGTCGCGTTCGTGGTTGTGCCTTTGCCGCCCTTGCCGCCGTCCTGCCCCACCACGGACACACCGCTCAAGTTGAGTCCACCCGTACACTGGAGCGCCCACGGATCGCCGTTTTGACCCGGGCTGCCGGTGGGCGAGCCGTCGGCGCCGTTGGTCGGGGCATCGGCGATGAACGTCGTGGTGCCGACGTCGCAGGACGCCGTGCCGCTTGTAAAGTCGGATATCGACGCCGATGCGGGCGCCAGGTTGTGAACGGCGGCGAACGAGGCATCGGTCAGCGTCGTGTCATTCGTGTACAGTTGGACGCCGGCGCTCTTGAAAGTGGCGCCTTGGAACAGCAGGCCACCGTGACCGAAAATTGTCAGGTCCGGCGATGCGGCGGGTGTCGCGCCATTGCACGCATTGTTGACGGTGCCACTCACGGTGACCGTGCCGCTGTCCAACAGCTTGAGCGGGAAGCACGGTGCGGCCAGCGTTCCGGCGATTTGCGTGGCCCCGGATACCTCGAGGGTCAGTGGCCCGGTCGCGGTCACCGTGACGCCCGCGGGGATGGTGACCGACTTGAACTGAATTGTCCCGGCGAGGGACGTATCGTGCGAAGGGGAAAATGCTTGACTGCCGGGCGGACCTTGTGGTCCGGTCCCGTTCTTTGACGAGCAGGCGGCCAAGACCACTGCCGCACAACACAGTATCGCGGACCTGCGCAGCCGGGGACTCATACCGCCTCCAGACCTGCACCTGCCGCTTCAGTTGCGAAAATGACGGGGGAGCTACCTTAACCGACCGTCAATCGGAGCGCAACAGATGCAGGGCGGCGTACGCGCGCCAGGGCCGCCACGGCTCCGCGCGGGCCCGATTGGTCGCGGGGAAGGCATCCGGCCAGTGGAGCGCGCGCATAACGATCATCGACGCCAATTGGTCGTCCACCCCCGGGATCGCCATGAGCATGCGTCGCGCCTCGGCCGCGTCTGCCCCTGGTTCCAATCGCAGCGCGCCATTGAGCACCGCGCGCGCCAACGCGCCGACCGCGCCAGGCGCCTGCGCCGCGCGTGACGCACACGGCGCAACGCAGGCGAGACCCGGGATGTCGGTCTTGTAAGGCTCCCCCAAAGCGGTCACCAGCCGACGGGCCTGATCCTCGGGGCCCGCGCGAAGCACGAGCGCCAATGCGACCTCGAACCCGTCGAATGCACCCGGAACGCGCAGCCCCGGCCGGCGGGCCACCAACTCGGCCAGACCGCCCTGCGCCAGGTGCGCGTCTACGACGTTCGGCTCGGCGTCGAGATCAAACAGCCGCCTAATCCGGGCCAGCAACGGCATTAGCGACGGCAGGAGCGACGGGGACACGTCGACGTTCACATGCGCTTTTCCCTCGCCGCCGTCTGCAACCAATACGACGCCGGTTCGACTACCCATGCGAACCGTTCGGGCATAGCGGCCATCGACGATCACTTCGACGCCGGGGAGCAGGCTCCTGCCAATCACCGCGATTAGCGGGTCCCACGCGAGCGGCGCGCGGTACCCGAGCGTCAGCCGGATGAGATCCGACCGGGGCGGCGGCGGTGCGTCCGCGTTGCGCGCGCGGCGGACGTCGGTGGGACTCAGCCGGTAGCGCTCGCGGAACACCGAGTTGAACCGCCTGAGACTCTGGAAACCGCTGGCGAAAGCGATCTGCGTGACCGAGAGCGAGGTATCCATCAGCAGCTGCTTGGCCAACAGCAAGCGGTGCGTCTGCGCGAGGGCGATCGGTGAGACACCAATCGCGCGCTCGACCGCGCGGCGCAGATGTCGCTCGCTAACCCCGAGGTCGGACGCCAGCTCCGCTACCCCCCGCCCGTTCAGCGCACCGGCCGCAATACGCTCGGCGGCCGCCGCCGCCAATCTGGGCAGGGCCTCCATCTGGCCTCGTCCTGGCGCGAGCTCGGGCCGGCAGCGGAGGCACGGCCGGAACCCGGCATGTTCGGCCGACGCGGCCGAGGCGAAGAACCGGCGATGGTCGGACATGGCCAACCGGGAAGGGCACACCGGACGGCAGTAGATGCCCGTCGAGGTGATGCCGACGTAGAAGATGCCGTCGAAGCGGGCATCGCGCGCCGCCAGGGCGCGCTCGCATATATCGGGACTGGGCAGCACACCGGAATCTCTCCACGCGTCTGCCCAGAGTCTCGCCGGATTCGGACCTCGATTTTTCGCGTAAATTCAGGCATGCATCTCTACGGCCTGGTGCTGGTCGCGCAGATCGTCCAACCCGCCATCCATCAGTGGCGATTGGCCCATGAGGGCACGATCCTGCGCGAGTTTACGACCCTGGTCTCGCTGCCGAATGTCGCGTCGGACTCGGCTAACATCCGGCACAACGCGGATACGCTCATCGCGATGCTGCAGCGCCGGGGCATCTCGACCCAGTTGCTCGAGCTTCCTGGCAGTCCTCCGGCGGTATTCGGCTCGTTGGACTCGCCCGGCGCGACGCACACGCTCGTGTGGTATGCACATTACGACGGTCAGCCCGTCACGCCCGCTGACTGGAGCACGCCGCCATGGCAGCCGGTGCTCCGCAACGGGTCCGATGTCATCTCCATTCCCAGCGACGGCGATACGGTCCCTGGCGAGGCGCGACTGTACGCGCGATCGGCGAGCGATGACAAGGCTCCTATTATTTCTATGCTTGCGGCGCTAGATGCCCTGCGCGCCTCAGGTGCTCACCCTTCGGTCAACTTGAAGTTCTTCTTTGAGGGAGAGGAAGAAGCCGGGTCGCTACATGCCAAAGCGATGCTCGAGAAATACCGGGATCTGCTGAAGGCGGATGCGTGGCTGTTCTGCGACGGACCCATCGACCAGTCCGGCCGCCCCGTCGTGGGATTCGGCGTGCGCGGAGCCTTGGCATTGGAGCTGACCGTCTATGGCCCAGCGCGAGCCCTGCATAGCGGCCACTACGGGAACTGGGCGCCGAATCCCATTTCGCTGCTGTCTTCGCTGCTCGCCAGCATGCGAACGCCGGATGGCCAGATTCTCGTACCGGGTTATATGGCCGATGTGCGGCCACTGTTGCCGAGCGAGCGCGCGGCGATCGCGAAACTCCCAAAGCCGGATTCGGGCCTCCGGCAAACGCTCTCGCTCGGCGCATCAGAGGCCGCCAATGCACGCCTCGCCGAGCGCATCATGCTCCCGGCGATCAACTTCCGCGGTTTCCAAGCGGGCGCAGTCGGCGCGACGGCGGCCAACGCGATCCCGACGGAAGCGCGCGCCTCGATCGATTTCCGGCTCGTGCCCAACGAGACGCCCGAGCATGTCCGCGAGCTCGTCGAGGCGCACATTCGCCATCAGGGTTTCTTCATCGTGCACGACAGCGCCGATCGCGCGACGCGTATGGCCCACGCGAAGGTCATCCGACTGGACTGGGGCCACGGCTACGCGGCCGAGCGCACGTCACTCGATCTTCCGATCTCGAAGGCAGTCGAGCGTCTGGTGGCGCAGGCGAACGACCGGCCGTTGGTAGTGATTCCGGCCATGGGCGGGAGTCTGCCGATGAGCGAGTTCGAGGCGGTCTTGCAACGGCCGCTCATCAACTTGCCGACGGTCAACTACGACAACAACCAGCACGCGGCGAACGAGAATACGCGACTCGCGAACCTGTGGAACGCGATCGAGGTCCTTGGCGTCGTCATGACGAACGCCGGCAGCGCCTTCGCGGACAAGGAGCCGTAAATAGTGCAGGCTCTCATGGGAGTCAAGCCGGTGCGAAAACGTACCGATACTCAAGCCATGGGTCCGCTCGATCTCCGCTCAATTGTCGATCATGCGCCGGTAGGCATCGCGGTCTTCTCCGCCGATGGTTCCGTCGTTGAGACAAATCCGGCGTTTCAGCAGTTGCTGGGAGCGGATACCGCGGCGCTCGGACTGGCCGAGCTGAGCCCCGGCGAGCACCAAGTACGGCGCGATGATGGTGCAATGGTGTGGGTGGCGCTGACGGTGTCGCGCGTCGACGGATGGACCATCGCGACCGTGCTCGATGTTAGCGACCGCCGTCGCGTGGAGGAGCAGCTGCGGCAGTCGCAGAAGATGGACGCAATCGGGCAGCTCGCCGGCGGCGTGGCCCATGATTTCAACAATCTGCTGACGGCGATCTCGGCCAACGCCGAGCTCATGTCGTTCGAGCTCGACGAGAGCGCGCCGGCGCGGGAGGAGCTCGAGGAGATCCGCCGCACGGTGCGGCGCGGAGCGGAGCTCACGCGGCAGTTGCTGGCGTTCAGCCGGCCGGACGGCACTGGCCGACTCGAGGCGCTCGACCTCAATGATGTCGTGCGCGACGCCGAGAAGATGCTGCGCCGCGTGATCGGTGAGCACATCTGGCTCGAGACGAAGCTGGATCCGAGCGCGACGCCGATTCGCGCGGACCGCGGGCAGATGGAGCAGGTGTTGGTCAACCTGGTCGTCAATGCGCGGGATGCGATGCCGGAAGGGGGGCTCATTTGCATCGAGACCGCGCGCGGCGCGGGGAGCGTGAGTCTCACCGTGCGCGATACCGGTCACGGGATGGACGACGTCACGCGGTCTCGTTTGTTCGAGCCGTTCTTCACGACGAAGCCCGCGGGCAAAGGCACGGGGCTCGGGCTGGCGACGGTGTACGGTATCGTGCGAAAGTCGAGCGGCGTGATCGAGGTGGCGAGCGCGACCGGGGAAGGCAGTACGTTTTCCATTCGTTTGCCGCACGGGGACTCGGCCAGCGTTGCGCCGGTCGCGGCCGCGCCGGTTCGCGCGCTGCCGACGGGGACCGAGACCGTGTTGCTCGTCGAAGACGAAGCTCCGGTGCGGACCTCCATCCGTCGCGCGCTCGAGCGGCAAGGCTACACCGTGCTCGACGCCGCGCACGGCCTCGATGCAGTCGCGGCGTTTGAACGCAATGCTGATCGGGTCGATCTGCTGTTGAGCGACGTGGTGATGCCGCAGCTCGGCGGCAGACCGCTGGTCGAGCGACTGCGGCGCAGCAAGCCTGATCTCCCGGCTCTGCTCATGTCTGGATACGGCGTCGAGGAAGGCGTCGACGAGGTTCCGTTGATCCAGAAGCCGTTCGATATGACCGCGCTCGTCGAGCGGGTGCGGGCGGTGCTCGACGGCGGGCTGCGGAAGGTCGCCTAAAGAATCGTGGCGATCTGACCGCCGTCCACCTGGATCGCGGTTCCCGTCACGAAGCTCGCCCTTTCCGACGCGAGAAACGCGACAACCGCAGCCATCTCCTTCGGGTCGCCGGCGCGGCCGAGTGGAATGTCCGACGTGCGCGCCTTCAGGAGATCATCGACGGGTTTTCCCGTGCGTTCTGCGCGCATCTTCGCGAGATCCATCGCGCGGGCGGTGTCAAAATGCCCCGGCAGCACGGTATTCACGAGGACATTGTCTCGCGCGACTTCGTTGGACAAGGTTTTCGCGAAGCCCAGGAGTCCCGCGCGGGCCGTATTCGACAGGAGCAAGCCCGGGACGGGTTGTTTCGCGGCCATTGACGTCAGAAAAATCACCCGGCCCCACCGCCGCTGCCGCATACCCGGCACGCACGCGTGGGCGAGGCGGATCGAGGCGAGCAAGTTGAGCTCGAGCGCCGCGGCGTAGTGAGCGTCCGTGGTTGTGTCGAACGTAGTCGAGGGGGGGCCACCCGCGTTCGCGAGCAGGATATCCACCGGGCCGAGCGCGTCCTCAGTCAGGTGGACACAGCGCACGGCGGCGCCGGCTTCAGTGACGTCCGCGGGGATTACGAGTGTCGGCCGCGCGATCTCCGCTGCCACCCGCTCGAGCTCCGCCGCGCGGCGCGCGACGAGGGCCACGGCAGCGCCTTCCGCCGCCAACTCGCGGGCGATCGCCGCTCCCAATCCAGATGACGCGCCGGTGACCAGCGCGACCTTCCCACTGAGTCCGAGATCCATGCGCCGAATCTTAATGACACGCTACAGCGGCGCGACTATGGTCGATCCAGCCGGCTCGAGCGGTACCGCGGTCGAGCGGCGGCGAGTCCCGAAGTATCGGGAGTCCAACTCGGCGGCCGTGGCGGGCCGCGAGAAGTGATAGCCTTGGCCCAATTCGCACCCTAGCGCGCGGAGTTGCGAGCGCTGGTCGGGTTGCTCGATGCCCTCGGCGATCGTTCGCACCGCCAAGGTGGTACCGAGGTTGATAATGGCCTGGGCCAGGCCCTGACGTCCGGTTTCTTTGCCGACCTCGTCGACGAACGGCTTGGCGATCTTGAGAATGTCGATTGGGAATTTTTGGAGATACGACAACGACGAATACCCCGTCCCGAAGTCGTCGATTGCCAGGCGAACGCCCAGTTGCTTGAGCGATTCGAGCGTGGTGAGCACGGCCGGCGTCTGCTCGGTCAGCACGCTCTCGGTGAGCTCCAGAATCAGCGCGTGCGGGTCAATGCGCGACTCTTCGAGCGCGATCCCGACATCGACGACGAGTTGGGGCGTGTGCAACTGGCGCGCCGAGATGTTGACGGTCATCGCCAGCGGCGGCGTGATCGGTTCGCGCGAGGCAAAGCGATCGTGCCAGACGCGCGCTTGGCGGCACGCCTCGCGCAGGACCCAGGCGCCGAGTGGGACGATCAGCCCGCTCTCCTCGGCCAGCGCGATAAACTGGCCGGGCATGAGGAGACCGCGCCGCGGATGTTGCCAGCGGACGAGCGCTTCGACGCCGGTGATCTCGCCGGTCTCGAGGATGACGATCGGCTGGTAGTGCAGCACGAACTGTCCAGTCTCGATGGCGCGACGGAGATCGGTCTCGATCTCCATTCGTTCGAGGGCGACGGTGCGCATTTCGGGTTCGAAGAACACGCATTGGCCTTTGCCGTGCGACTTCGCCATGTACATCGCGACGTCGGCGTTGCGCAGGAGGTCGTCGGCCGTGTCGGCGTCACCGACGCTGGCGACGCCAAGGCTCGCGCCGGCGAAGATGTGGCGGCCCTCGATGATGTACGGGTGGCTGAGCGTCGCCAGGATGCGCTCGGTGATCAGGCGGCAGCCGTACGTCTCGACGGGGTCTTCGATCAGAATCGCGAACTCATCGCCCCCTAAACGGGCAACGGTATCCGTCGCGCGCACACACGCCAGCAGACGTCGCGCGGCTTCGACGAGCAGTGCGTCGCCTATCGCATGGCCTAAGCTGTCATTGACGGTCTTGAAGTTGTCGAGATCCAGGAAGATCAGCGCGAGCGGCAGTTGTTGTTGACGTCGAGCGCGTATCAGCGCATGCTCGGCGCGGTCGCGCAGCAGCGAGCGATTCGCCAGACCTGTCAGCGCGTCGTGCAGCGCTTCGTGGCGGAACCGTTCCTCCTGCGCTGCGCGCTCGGCCAACAGCCGCAAATTGTCGCGTGCGGCCAAGACCTGCCGGAAGACGACGAGGAGCGTGAGCGTGATCGCGCCGAGGAGGGCGACGCGCAGCTCGATCGCCTCGTACGGCAACACGACGAAGGTCAAGAGCCCGAAGCCGGCGGCGACGGAGGCGTACGGCAAGAGGGACAGGCGCGGCAGCGGCGCGAACGTCGTGCCCGGGCTCGACGCGGTCGTGGCATTGGCCTGCCACCAGGCCGCGAGACCGAAGAGCGTGCCTTCGCAGAGCCAGATCCAGTCGATCGCATCGCCCGTGTGATAGGTACCGGCGAGGCGCATGTTGCCGAAGATGAGATCGGCGACGAAAGCGGCGACCAGGGCGATCGCCAGCATGCGTAACGGGACGCGGGAAATCTGAGTCGGGGCGCGCGCGAGGATCGCCGCGACGGTGACGAGGACCACGAGGTCGCCGATCGGGAATGCCGTCGCGAGGCCGAGCTCCAAGACCGTGCTGTGGTACGCGAGCGCGATTGGGCGCAGCGCGAAGTACCAGGTGATCACGGTGCCGCCGACGAGGACCGTCGCGATGTCGAGCCAGTACTTGGCGCGGTCGGTCACCGCGCGTGGAGCCGCCGGGAAGTGCATGAGCCCGGTGACCAGCAGGGGGAATGCGCAGAGGGCGACGCCGTCGATCCAGACCGGTGTGTTCTCGGTGTTGCGAATCACCTCGTAGAAGAACCAGAGGCCATCCGAGGCGGCCATGAACGACGTTGCGAGCGCGAGGAGGAGCCACGCGCGGCGTGTGCGCGCGTCGAGTCGGCCCCTTCGTGCGACGACGAACGCGAGGCCGCTGGCGATGAAATACCGGGGGAGGAAATACAGAGCCAACGCGGCGTCGTGGGCCGGGTGGCCCGAAAGGGCGACGGCGATGACGATCCAGCCGAGGAGATAGGCGATGGCAACGCCGATAGCGGCCCAAGGGGGGCCGCGACGCGGCGCTACCGGCGGCGATTTCATCTCTTCGCGCGGCGCACGGGTGTTGACCACGAGCTGTGGTGTACTGGTCACTCATCGCAGAGACGATCCTGGGACAGTGCGGGAACACTGATGCGCAAGGCCTTCGGCGATCGCGCCACTGCACAGGTTGTCAACACTTGGATGTCGACAACGTCAAGATCGTGAAATTGTTGCCGGTCACATTGACTCACTCACTTGTTGTGATCTACATCACCGCTAGTTTACCCGGCCAGACTCGGCAATACGGGGCCGGGTTCAATTAGCATGCGTGGCCTCCTAGAAGGGGAGAGCCCGCGACAACGGCATACCCGGCGAAAGCCGGCGACGCAAAGCCTCGAAGCTACCGCGCCCGCGTCTCTAGTGAGCCGCGGCACGCCACGCTGGTCGGGCCGCCGAACGGTCTAGTTGGGAGGCTTTCCGTGTATCGCAGGAAGCAGTTCGCCACCGCGGCCATCGTCGCGGCGCTCGTCGTCGCTTGTACCTCGAGCGAGACCGACCCAGTCGCACCATCGCGTGACACCGGCGCCCGGTTCTCGACGGTCACCCCGACGGCCACCGCGCAGTTCATCTGGCCGCGGATGCAGCAGATCAAGGGCTGGGGTGTTTACCCCGCCAGCGGAGCCAACCCGTTCTGGAATGCGCCGAGCGTCGAGTCGGCGGTGTACCGCCTCGGGGTCACGCTCATTCGCGATCAGTTGGATCCCGCGCTCTACGTGAGCGGCACGAAGTTGTCAGACATCGTGCTCAATCAGTCGGTGTTGAACCAGTACATCGCCAAGATCGCGTACGCGAAAGCGCATGGCGTGCAGAACTACGTGCTCGCGGTTTGGAGCCCGCCGGCCGCGTGGAAGACGAACGGCTCGATTCTCGGGCTCAGCAACGGGCATCAGGGGTGGTTACAGCCTTGGGCCGAGCCGTATCTCGTGGCCTTCATCACGAAGGTCATGCTCGCGCTCAAGTCGAGCCAGATCGGCTTGCCGGTGGCGTTCAGCGTGCAGAACGAGCCATCACACGTCGCGCCGTATGCCGGGTGCCAGTACTCGCCTGCCCAATGGCAGCAACTGATCCAGGACGTGCGCGGGTCGTTCGACTATGCGGGGCTGAACATCACCCTCATGGGGCCGGAGACCGGTGAGTATACGCAGGCCGTCTACTACAACTACCTCACGGGGGCACCGGGGTACTTCGGTGGGCTCGGCTATCCGCAATTGACCGGATATCTCGATCACGCGGTCGGGGCGTACTCGTTCCATACGTACGCCGAGTGCAGCATCTGGCAGACGCAGCAGGCCGTGGTCGCGCATCCCAAGGACATGTGGATGACGGAATACGGCAATCCCGCCGGGAGCACTGAGATCGAGTGGACGCTCGACATGATGAGCGCGCTCGCGGCGCATCTCATCATTGTGCCACACAACTACTGGTTCTGGTGGATGGCATGGACCCACACCAGCGGTCCGCCGCCGTTCGGGCAGCTCCTCGGCGGGCAGACCACGCCCATCTACTCTCGGCGCTTCTGGGCGCTGCATACGCTGTTCTGGACCGTGCGGCCCGGGTGGTATGTGAACAGACTCACGACGAACGATGCCAGTCTGCAGACCGGGTGGGGGTCGCAGAATCAGTGCACGGCTCGCGTGAATCTCATGGGGTTCTCCAGTCCAGACGGGAGGCAGGCGGTCGTCATGGTCGTCAATACGACGAGTCAGAATAAGCAGATTCAGGTCGCGAATCTGCCTGGGACTTCGCAGACATCGTACCGGACGGACGCGTGGAATGACGCGGTGCAGCAGCAGGCGACTAACGTCTACAGAGGGTTTTCGACCATCTCGGTGCCGGCTAACAGCATCGTTATTGCGACGATGAAGTAAATCGACGCCGCGGGGTCCGACTGCACGACTGCAGTTCCGGTCGGGCTCCGCGGCTCTTCGCGCCTCTACGCAGGCGCTTCGCGCACCGCGTAACGCGCCACTGGCCGCTGACGCGCGACTACGAACCACCTACCGGCCGCCGACGCGCGATTACGAACTACCGGCTACAGACGCGCGATCACGAGCGATTACGAGAGGCGCGGGCCGTGCTGGGGAGGCGGTGGCGCGAAGCGCCCTGCGTGGTTCGAGCGCCTCGCGTAGTTCAAGCGCCGTGGTTCAGGCGGCGGCTCGGGCCGAGTCGCGGAAGAACTGGACCAGAGCCTGCATAGCCTCGGCCTGGGCAGACATCTCCTGAGCCGTAGCCGCAAGGTCCTCGGCCGCGCTCGAGTTCTGCGTGGCGACGCTGTTGACCTGCTGCATGGCCGCACTGATCTCGGAGATTCCTGCAGACTGGTCGGATGAGGCGGCGGAGACGTCGTGGACGATGGTCATGGTCTGAGCCATCGACTGGGAGAGCTCGCTGAGAATGGCACCGGAGCGAGCGGTGATCTTCTCGCTGGCCGAAGCCATCTCACGAATGTCGACGGCCGCCTTGCGGCTGCGCTCGGACAGGGCGCGAACCTCGGTGGCGACGACCGCGAAGCCGCGGCCATGGTCGCCAGCGCGCGCCGCCTCGATCGAGGCGTTGAGCGCCAAGACGTTGGTCTCCGTCGCGATCTCATCGATGACCGCGATCCGCGCCAAAATATTGCGCATCATGGAGATGGTCTCGCGCACGGCGCCGGAGCCCTCGTCCATGTTCCGCGTATCCCGCTCGGCCATTGTTTTGAGATCAGCCCCATGCTGGGCCGTACGCGTTGCCATCTCACTCATCCGCTCGACATGCGCGAGCGTGCTCTGCACCGCGGCAGTCTCGTCGCGCGTGCCGCCCGACAGGGTCTGGGCCGAGGCCGCGACCTGCGTGGCGGCCGCGGCGATCGCGCCGGCGCTGCCGCGGAGCGATTGCGCGGTGCGCGCCAGCGTCTCGGTCATGCCCACGAACGCATGCGCGAAGGTATCGGCGTCCGAACGCGGCATGACGCGCACGCCGACGTTGCCCTCGGCGATCTCGCGTCCCACCTGCGCCATCTCGCGGAGATAACCCGACATTCTAGCGAACGCCCGGCCGAGCTGGTCGTCGGCCGACCGCGGCTCGACGTGGACGGCGAGGTCGCCGCCGGCGACGCGCTCGGCCACTTTCGCGGCGTCGCGCAGATAGCCGCCCATGTTGGCGAACGCATGGCCGAAGCGATCGGCCTCCGACCGCGGGGTCACTTGCCGTGACAGGTCGCCCCGCGCGATCTGGTCGGCGACCGCCGCCATCTCGTGCAGGTAGGCGACCATCGACTGCATGGACTTGAGCAGCTGGCCGATCTCATCCTGGCGCGTAACGCTGATCGACACCGTCATATCGCCCTGCGCGATCGCCTCGGCCGTGCGGACGGCCTCCTTCATCGGCTGGGTCAACGACTGCACCGAGAAAAGCGCCAAACCCGCGAGCACGATCATGGCGACGACGGCGACCAGTACGATGCGATTGAACGTGCTCTTTTGGAGCTGCTCGGCGGCCTCGAACGCGGCCTTGATCGCTTTGTCGTCCCGTTGCCTGAGGTCGCCGAGCGCGCGAAGGATCGCTGTATACTGCTCGGATACCGAGTCTTGCGCCGCCAGAACGGCATTGCTCCGATCGCCCGCGATCCGCCGCTTCGAGGTCTCCATCGCCAGGCGCGAGTAGGTCGTGAAATCCTGGCCGATCCCCACGAGCGCCGCGTGGTCGGCGACCGGGTTCTTGAGCAAATCGGCCAGCGTCTGCTGGAAGCTTTGCACCCGCTGGTCCGCTTCGCGCAGCCGGAGCCCGTTGCTCTCCCCGATGGCATCCTGGTGGCTGCGTTGCACCGCCACGAGGATCTCCTGGAGCGTGCGGCTGCCTTGCCCCGACGGGTAGTACCCGTCCCGGATCGAGGCCAGGCGCTCGCGGTTCGTGCGGTTGAGTTGGCTGGTAGTCACCACGACGGCCACGAGGGCCATGAGCGCGATGACCGGGAGTATGATGATTTTTTGTGCGAAGCTGAGCTTCGCGAACCGACCGACGATCGCGTCCACGCTACCCTTCTTTATTCAGCTGGGGCGAAGCGAAAGTCCTGCTCGACGAGTTGTCGTACTTTGTGGCCGCCCTCTTCGGCGGGGAAATACCGCATCTGGGGCAACACGCGCTTGACCGCCGTCGCGTAGGCCGCCTCGGACGCTTTGACCACCTCGAAGGTCGCCATGTCCACCTTGCCGGCCGTATCGACCACGAACTGGCAGGTGACCTCACCACCGCGCGCACGGGCGCGTAAATCGTCTGGATATTGGGCGCGAGGATTCCCGGGTCGCGCGGACACGGGTTTCTCCACCTGGAACTCGAAGTAAGCTTGGCCGTTTCCCGTGCCGCCGTTCGAGGCGAGTTGAGCGGCTTGCGCGGACGCGGTCAGCGCCGTGGCGAGCGATGAAAAAAGTACAGCGCAAATTGAGAAGCGCATCGGACCGAAAGTCTCCTTATGCTACTGTTGTCCGGTGATAGACGATCCGTATACGCTACGGTCACTTGCAAACATTTTGACTGACCATGGCCCGTATTAGCGACCGCTGGCGCTCCATCGACCGGAGACTCCCCCTCCTCATTTCCGGTCTCCTCCTCGTCACCGTCCTCGCGTTTTCATGGACGGCATTCGTGCGCGTCGAGCGCATTCTCTTGAACGCCGCGGGGGCGCGGCTCGAGAGCGCCTCGACGGTCGTGAGCCTCATGCTGACGACGTCGCAGGCGCAGGACCGCCAGCGTCTGGTGGCCGGCGCCGCGGATCCGGCGCTCACGCGGTATCTCGGCACACACGACAACGCGCCCGCCGTGCGTCACGCGCTCGCCGCCGCGTGGCTCGCGATTCCCGGGCCCGGCACGCACGTCGAGCTGCGCGACGCCACGGGCGCCGTAGTGCTCGACACTGCGCGGGGCCACGCGCCGCCGCTATCGGGCTGGATCGAGCGAATGATTCACTCCGGCGCGCTCAGGCCAGGCGATGCCGAGCTCGGCCCGCTCTTCGCCGTGCACGATTCGATATACGGCGAGTCAGTCGTCGCCATCGCCCGAGACAACCGCATTATCGGCTACGCCACTGGTGGCGCATTCATCCAGTCGATCAACGCGCAGGAGGTGCGCGACCTCGTCGGCAAGAACGCGAAGCTGCTCGTCGGCAGCCCCGCGGAGGGCGCGTGGACAGACCTGGAGCGCGCCTCGGCGCCGCCGCCGCCTGGTATCGCGCCCGAGCACGTGACCATTTACGACGGCGGTGTCGGTGCGACGACTCGGATCGGAGGCACGCCTTGGGTCCTGTGGGTGGAGCAGCCTCGGACGGTCGTCCTCGCGCCCATGCGCCAGCTGCTCATCCAGATCGGCGTGCTGGCCGTCCTATTCATCATCGCCGGCGCGATCCTCGGCTGGCTGGCGAGTCGCAGGATTACTCGCCCGCTCGTCTCGCTGACCGACACGGCCGAGCAGTTCGCGCGCGCCGAAGGGAGCGGGCCGCTGGCGTTGACCGGCGATGAGATCGAGCGGCTCACGGACGCGTTCGGTCGCATGGTGGCTCGCGTTGAAGAAGCACGAACGGAGCTCGAGCAACAGGTCGAAGAAGCGCAGTCGCTCGCCGAGGAGCTCGAGGCGACAAACGATGAGCTGCGGGGGGCGGTGACGGAGGCCGACGAGGCCAAGGACGCGGCGCAGAAAGCGAATCGCGCGAAGTCCGACTTTCTCGCGGTCATGTCGCACGAGTTGCGGACGCCGCTCAACGCGATCATTGGGTATGCCGAGATCATTCGCCATGAGCTCTGTGGTCCGGTCACGTCCGATCAGCACGAGAAGCTGCGCCGCATGCGGCACAGCGCCGACGAGTTGCTCCGGTTGATCAATCAAGTGCTCGATCTCGAGCGGCTCGGCGCCGGTAAGGAGCAAGTCGTGCTGGAAACGACCGAGGTCGGCGACCTGCTCCGGGCGGCAGCGGCCGACGTCGAGCCGCTGGCCGCCGAGCGCGGTCTCACGCTCACCGTCGTCGCGCCGAATCCTCCGATCATCATCGTCACCGACGTCGCGAAGCTGACGCAGATCGTGCTCAACCTCATGTCGAACGCCGTGAAGTACACGGAGCGCGGAGAGGTCCGGGTGAGTGTCGATCAGGTGAGCGGAGTGAATGGCGCGCTGCGACTCATCGTGAAGGACACGGGGATCGGCATTCAGCCGGAGCATCGTGGGCACATCTTCGAGCCCTTCTGGCAGGCCGATCAGCGACTGACCCGTCGCGTGGGCGGTACGGGATTGGGGCTGACGATCGTGCACCGGCTCACGGCGCTCTTGGGCGGCGACATCAGCGTCGAGAGCACGCCCGGGAAAGGCAGCACCTTCACGGTCCGCCTGCCGCTATCTCCCTCGCGCACCGCGGCGGCTTAGGCGTTGAGCTGCTCGGCGATTCGCGCGACGAGGCGTTTGAGCTCGCGTTCGCGCGACTCGGCCATTCCCACGTAGATCGTGCGCGCCAGGCCGTACGAGCCGGCGATGAAGGCCAGAGACAGCCCCAGAGCGCCCATCCCCGAATGCATGACGGCGAAGCCGAGCGCAGTGCCGGCGCCGATGCCTCCACCGCCAACGCCGCCCACGATGCCGCCGTACAGACCACCCGCCAGTGTACCCAAGTGCTCGTCGGCACGGACGACAGTCTTCCCGCCGCGCACGGTGATCGTGATGTCTACCTTCCGGTCGACGGACCGCGAGGTCCAGGTGAGCGTGTGCCCAAACCGGGCCACGTTTCCCTTGAGGCGCAGCACATGGCGAATGTACTCGGGCACCGTGTCGACCTCGGCGTCCGGTACCTCTCGCGGCACGACGGCCTCGATCGCGATCTCCCGTGGCCTACCACACCACGACAGGCGTGGACGATTCTCGTACGAGGACGTGAGCGCGTTGCCAGGAGATGCGACGGGTCCCGAGACGAAGCCCAGCTCGGCTGCCGCGCGCGCCATGTACTCGTCCCCGATGCCCGCTTCGGCCGCCGCGCTGAGGACATCGCGCATCGCGTAACCGGTGTCGAGCGGCTGGCCTCCCGCCGTGATCGGCGGGCGCGACGCGCGCCCGGTCTGGGACTGCAGCTCCGCGGCGCGACGCCACAACGCCTGGGCGTTCGTCTCGGACAGCGTCGCCGGGAGTGGTGACGCATCCTCGACCGGCGCGCGTTTGACGCCTTCGAGCGCATCGGCCAACTCAGCACCGGTGCGATAGCGCGAGGCCGGAGCCTTCGAGAGAAGCTTGTCGACGATCGCGGCGAGCGCCGCGGGGACGCGCGGGGCGACCGAAGAGAGCGTGGGCGCAAGTCGCGTCGCGTGCGCGACCAAGATGGCGGCCGGGACGTCGCAGTCGAACGGGAACTGACCGCTGAGGGCTCGAAACGCGACGACGCCTAGGGCGTAGAGGTCCGATCGGCCATCGAGCGGGTCGCCCATGACCTGCTCGGGGCTCATGTACCAGACGGTGCCGAGGACTTGGCCTGTCGCGGTCATCGCGGCGGCCGCGGCCACGCGAGCGATGCCGAAATCCGTCAGGAGTGCACGGCCCGTCGCGCCATCGATCAAGATGTTCTCGGGCTTGACGTCCCGATGGATCACCGACCGCGCGTGTGCGTAGTCGAGCGCTCGGGCCACGTCGACCAACAACGGCACGAGTGCCGTATGAGGAATGGTTCGGCCGTCGACCAGCCGCGCGCCGAGCGATTCGCCGTCGACACAGGCCATGGTGAAGAACACATGGCCACCGAGTTCATCGGCGCGGTAGACCGAGACGATATTGGGGTGCGAGAGCGAGGCTGCCGTACGTGCCTCGCGTAGGAACCGCTCGCGGATGACCGGATCGCGCTCGAAGTAGGGAGGCAACACCTTGATCGCCACCGGCCGATCGAGCTTGATATCCCGCGCGCGGTAGACGACGCCCATTCCACCGCGGCCGATCTCGCCTTCGAACGCGTACTGGCCGTCTAGCGCCTCGGCGAGCTCGGCCACGTCCGGGGTCATCGCTAGGGGGTCTGGCATGCCCCTAACGATAGCGCGGCGAGCGCCGCGCGACATCTTACACCTGCGCTAGCCCACCATCGACCTGCAGGTCGATACCGGTGACAAAGCTGGAGTCGTCCGACGCCAGAAAAACGGCCGCCTTCGCGATCTCGTCGGCGTGGCCGATGCGGCCCATAGGCACTCGACCGATGATATCCGACGCGAACCCGGTCATCTGCTCTTCAGTCAGCCCGGCCTTGCCAAAGATGGGAGTCTCGATCGGACCGGGGCTCAGCGTGTTGATGCGGATATGTCGGTCCTTGAGCTCATTCGTCCATGTCCGCGCGAACGATCGCACGGCTGCTTTGGTGGCGTTGTACGCGCTGGCAGACCCTATGCCCTTCACGCCGGCGACCGACGCGTTGAGCAGGATCGACGCGCCGTCGGAAAGCAGCGGCAGCGCCTTCTGAACCGTGAAGAAGAGGCCCTTCACGTTGACGTCGAACTGGATGTCGAAGCTCGCCTCACTGACCTGCTCGAATGGCACGAACTGCACGATGCCGGCGTTCGCGAACAGCACGTCGATGCGGCCCCACCGCTGGGCGACGTACGCGTAGAGGCGATCGAGATCGGCCAGATTTGCGACGTCGCCTTGGACGCCGGTGACGCACTTGCCGATCGACTTTACGGCCTCGTCCAGCGCATCCTGGCGCCGGCCGGTAATCACGACATCGGCGCCCTCGGCGACGAAGCGCCTGGCGGTCTCCAAGCCGATCCCACTATTGCCGCCGGTCACCACGGCGACCTTGCCCGAAAGCTTGCCCATGATTTCGTAGCCCCTATTCGATGATTCGATGATTATCGAAATACAGAACGAGGAAGACGGGCGGCTAGCGCTTGGTTCCCAGCCTCCGGCCGAGCTCGCGCTCGTAACTCTGGATCACTTCGGGTCGTGCCACCATGAACTTGCACTGGCCATCGAACCGGGACTCGACGACGCCGGCGGTCTCCAACTCCTTGAGGTGATGGGACATCGTCGCCGGGGCGATCGGGAACTCCTTGAGGAGTGACTGGCAGGAGACCTCTTCCGAGTTCCCCGCGACGATCCGCTGCAGCACCCGAAATCGCCTTGGATCAGCGAGCACCTTCGCGATGCGGTGGAACTCCTGATCGGTCATGTCTAAAGTTATCCGTATGAGCCTCAGCCGTCGTCACTTCGTGCACACGCTAGGGGCGGGTGCCGCCAGCTCGTTGCTACCGGTGCTCCATCTCCCCGAGCTCGAGTGGGTCAACGCGCCCGCCAGCGCTGTTCGCCTCGATCGGAACGAGAACCCGAACGGTCCCGCCAAAGAGGCGATTCAGGCGATCACCGCCGCCGCCGCGGAGTCGTCGCGCTACCCCGACGAGCTGGTCACGCAATTGACGCGGGCAGTCGCGGACACCGTTGGCGTGGCCGAGTTCAATGTCGTTCTCACGTGCGGGTCGACGGACGTGATTCGGAGCGCGGTCTACGCGTTCACGTCGCCCACGCGCGGGCTCGTCACCGCGGCGCCGAGTTACGAGTCGCCGGGCAACGACGCTCAGCGAATCAAGACGCCGGTCGTCGCCGTGCCCGTGACGTCGGATTTGTCGCTCGATCTTCCCGCGATGGCAACGGCGGCCCACGGTGTTGGGCTTGTCTATCTCTGTAACCCGAACAATCCGACGGGCACCGTCCATTCGAGCGATGACGTGAACGCGTACATCGCCAAGGTACTCGGTGACACGCCCGACGCGACGATTCTCGTCGACGAGGCCTATCACGAGTACGTCGAGGATCCCAAGTACGCAACGATGATCCCGCTCGCGCTCCGGAATCCTCGGGTTATTGTATCCCGGACATTTTCAAAAGTCTTCGGGATGGCCGGGCTCCGCGTCGGATACGCCGTCGCTCAGCCCGAGACGCTCGAGCACATCCGCCAGCAGCGCCTGGCGATCGGCGTCAACCGCATGGGCGCCGTCGCGGCGCTGGCCAGCCTCGGCCTCAAAAGCCACATCGAGCGTGAGCACGCGAAGAACAAAGATGCGCGCGAGTGGACGCAGCGGGAGCTCGCGTCGCACGGCTATCCGTCCGTGGCGTCGCACACGAACTTTATCATGGTCGACGTGCGGCAGGATGCGAAGACGTTCCGCGAGGCGTGCAAAGCCAAGGATGTGTTGGTGGGGCGGCCGTTCCCGCCGCTCAACACCTATGCGCGCATATCCATTGGCACGATGGACGACATGCATCATGCCATGGATGTGTTCCGGCACATACTGCCGAAGCAGGTGCGGGCCGCTAAGGCGTAACGGGCAGTGTGATGTGCGACGACTCGTACACGCGCTGCGTAGCTTTGACGAAGTCATCGGCTTTCGCTTGGTAGATGCTGGTCACGAACTTCTGTGGATTCCGATCGATGACCGGGAACCACGTCGATTGGACCTGCACCATGATGCGGTGACCCTTCAAGAACACGTGATCGTGGTCGCGTAACGGGAACGGCCACTTCGTTTGCTGGCCGGCGACCAGCGCGTGCGGGCGCTCGTAGCCCGTGAGGTACCGACCCCGGCGCACCTCCATCGCGATGGGCAGCTCGTAGCCATTCATCGAATGGCCATACTCACCAGCCTTCGGTCCCGCATTCGGGTCCCATGCGGGCTGCTGGAAATCTTCCGGGTACTGGTCGATCAGCTTGACGATGAAATCGGCATCGGTTCCCGACGTCGACGCCATCAGCTCGGCCGCCACGGGGCCGGTGATGGTGATGTCGTGGTCCAGCGGTGCGCTGACATACGTGAGGACATCCGGGCGATTCTCGACGAACCGCTGATCGGCGACCTCCCACGTCCGCCAGTCGCCGCCGGGATACGTGGGAGAAATGGGTCGTAGGCGATACGGCACGGGATCCGCTGGGTCTGATACGTACTGGCGATAGCTGCCCGTCTTTGGCGCTTCGGCGCTCAGCGTGCCATCCGCGTGGAGATACCAGTTCGTCATCTTCGCCGTCTTCGGCGGCCAGGCATCATACGTGTGCCATGTATTCGACCCCGACTGGAACGTCGACGCGACCCACGTGGGCGCCGACCCCTGGTCGTGGAGATAGTAGCGGAAGAACGGCGCTTCGATATTCTCGCGGAACTCGCGCGACGTCTCGTGGCCGCCGAAGCCGATCAACCCAATGCTGTCGCCCTTTGGCGCTTGCCACTCGCCATGGAACCATGGCCCCGCGACCATGAGACCGCCCCCGTGGCGAAAGATCTGCCATGGGCCCCAGGGATCCTCCTGATCCCAGAACCCGGCGACGTTCAGGTTGGGCACGGTCGAGGTGTGAAGTTGATTCACCCACGCTTCTTTTTTCCAAAATTGATCGTAGTCCGGATTTTCGACCGTCGAGTTCCAGAACGGAATCTTGCCGTGGAGATATTTCGCGTTGATGTTCGCGAGCGGACCGGCGCTGAGATACCACGAGTAGGTGTCGTATGTATCGAACGCAAAGTGCGTGTTGGCGTTCTTGTCCGCCTGCTCGTAGACGGAGTACTCCACCGCGTAGCTCTCGCGGAGCGCGCCATATCGGTGCATGTCGTCGTTCATCCACTGGTCGACCGGCGAAGCTTGCTCGCTGATCGCCTTCAGCGCCGGATGTGGATGCAGCAACGCCATGCCCGTCGTCAGGCCATCGTAGGAGACGCCGTACATCCCGACTTTGCCGTTGTTGTTTGGGATGTTGTGAATGAGCCACTCGATGCTGTCATACGCATCCGTCGTCTCATTCGTCGCTGTCGAGTCCTTGAGGTCCACCTGCGACGACAAGGCAAACGTACCTTCCGACTTGAATCGGCCGCGCAGGTTCTGGATCACGATGATGTAGCCGTCCCGCTGCAGCTCAATGAGATTGTGTGGCATCTGATCCGGCGCCTTGCTCGGCACACCGTATGGCGTGCGGCGGAACAGGATCGGGAGCGGGCCGCTCTGATTCACGGGCGTGAGGATGACCGTCTGGAGGTGCACGCCGTCGCGCACCGGCACCATCACTTCGGTGAGGGTGAACGGCGATTGGGCCTGGGCAGCGGTAGCCAGCACGAGCATCCCACAGAGTGCAAATCGCGTCATTTTCTCGGCCCCCAGGGTGTCAGAACGGCGTATCGCGGCGTGGCCGTAACGGTGTCTTTGGTCGCCGCGAGCAACTTGCGCTGAATGAGCCACCCCACGCCAGCTTGCGCCGCGCTCTTGGATACGCCAATCGACTCGGCCAGCTCCTGATAGCTGACCTGAACCACACCTCGGCGTCGGCGTTGCTCGGCCATGAGCCACAAATAGACGAGAAAACTCACCGGCCGTCGATCGTGGCCGACGAGATCGCGCATCAGTACGTCTATCACGTAGTCGTCGACGGGCGGCATGCTATATCAGCCAATAGTATAGCGACGTCTGGCTGATTGCGTCTAGCTCCCGAGGCTTGCTATCGTTGGCGCCATGATACGCGGAATCAAATTCACGAGCATCCCCGTGCGCGACCAGGATGTTTCTCTGCGCTTCTTCACCGAGAAGCTGGGCTTCAAGGTCGCCACCGACCAGCCGTTTAGCGCCAAGCAACGCTGGATCGAGCTCATGATCCCGGGCGCCGAGACCCGTTTGGTGTTGTTCACGCCTGACGGGTTCGAAGACCGGATCGGCGGATTTCAACCGATCTCGTTTTGGTGCAACGACGTGTTCGCGACCGCCAAGGCGATGCGGGAGAAAGGCGTCGAATTCGCCAAGGAGCCCAAGGCCGAGACCTGGGGCACCTCGGCCGTGTTCAAGGATCCCGACGGCAATCAGTTCGTGTTATCGAGCGCCTAACCCGTCGGTCAGGATGCCTTGGCGGGCGAACGTCTTGAGTTGCTCGCCATCGTGGCTGACGACCACGCTCACGCCGGCCTGCTCGGCCTGGTGGAGCCAGGCGAGCTCGCCGGCGATCGCCGTGCGGTCCTCGGACATCTGCTTGCTCGCCGAGTCCGGTTTTTGTTTCCCGGTCTCGATGCCGAGGCGGTGCCAGGCGACGTCGCCCGAGAGGATGACCTCGCGGCCCGAGGCGAGCTTGACGTAGACGACCTGCGCGCCCGGCGTGTGGCCTGGCGCCTTGATCAGCACGACGCCGGGCGCGATCGGTAGCACGCGATCGTAGTCGACGACGATGTAACGGCTCCCCTTCGTCGAGTCGAACGGCGTGAACGTCACCTTCGGTCGGTGCAGCAAGGATTCCATCTGCTGGTGATTGAGCATCGTTTTCGGCGCCAGCTCGTCGGCGACAGCCGAGTGGGCGACGGTACCAATGTGGTCGCCGTGCTCGTGCGTGATGACAATGAGGCCGGCGCCGCGAAGCGCCGCGACCATCTGGGTGTATTGGTCATCGAGGAACCGCCCCGTGCTGCCGGGTGCGGTCGCCATCGCGCGATCCATGGCCGCGTCGACCATGATCCAGCCGTGCGGGTACTGTACCTGGAACACGGGATCCGGCGACTTGACCACCGTCTTCGGCGCGTTCTCCACGGCGTCGGAGAGCGGGTTCGAGTCGTCGACGATGACGAGGTAATGGATCGAGGTCGGGAGATCGCCGGGGACGGCGTGCACGAGACCGCGTGCCATAGTCAGCTCGGGCTGCGCGGCGAGCGGCTGCGCCAAGACCATGGCGCACAAGAGACGACGCATCATGCCCGCTAATCTATGGTCCGGAGCCCGACCTCGTCCAAGTGCGATAGGAGATCGGCGGGGTCTTGATACACTCGATACGCGCCGGCGCGTTCCAGCTCATCGCGCCCGTAGCCGCCAGACAGCACGCCAACACCAAGGGCGCGCGCGCGACGCGCGGCCAACAGATCCCAGACGCTGTCGCCGACGACGATGCACGATGTAATGGCGACTCCCACGCGCTCGGCCGCGGCCAGGAACAGGTCAGGGTCTGGCTTGGCATGACGCACGTCGTCTCGCGTGATCAACGGTACGGTTTCCGCGACGCCAAGGCTGGCCACCGTGCGGCGCGCGGCTTCGCCGCGCCCGCTCGTCGCGATCGCCCATGGAGCGCCTACTTCGGTGAGGTGAGCGAGTAACTCGCGGGCGCCATTCAGAGGACGGATGCGGGGCGACAGGCGAGCGAAGGCCTCGGAGTGAACTCGCTGCAGGCGCGCGACTTCCTCGGACGAGACTGTGGCGCGGCCGACCTCGCGCAGCAGCTCGTTCGTGAGAAGGCCGCCACTCATGCCGATGCGGCGATGCACCCGCCAGATGTCCAGCTCGATGCCCGCCGCGGCGAGTGCCTCCTGCCACGCGAGCACGTGTTGGTACACGCTGTCGACCAGCGTGCCATCGAGATCGAAGAGGAACGCCGGGCGGTCGTCAGGCATGCAGGAAGCCTAATCGTTATGCTGTATATTGCGCGGCGTGTTTCTCGGACACTACGGCGTGGCGTTTGCCGCCAAACGCGCGAGCCCTGAGACCTCTCTCGGGACGCTCACCTTCGCGGCCCAATGGTTGGATGAGCTGTGGCCCATTTTGCTCCTGCTCGGCGTCGAGCACGTGCGGATCGCGCCGGGACTGATGGCGGAATCCGACCTCGACTTCATCAGCTACCCGATCTCGCATAGCCTGCTGACCGCGCTCGGCTGGAGCATCGTCATCGGACTCGTGTACTTCTTGACGCGCCGCCGGTCGCGCGGGGCGTGGGTTGTCGGCGCGCTGGTGCTGAGTCACTGGGTGCTCGACCTCTTCGTGCACGGGCCTGACTTGCCGCTGTATCCTGGCGGTCCGCGTGTCGGGCTCGGCGCGTGGAACTCCGTGGCGCTGACGTGGGTGCTCGAGGCGGGCTTCTACGTCGGCGGGCTGATCGTCTACCTCCGGACGACCAAGGCACGAGACGCCATCGGGCGATGGGGGCTATGGTCGCTGGTCGCGGTGCAAGTCGCGCTGTACTCGATGGGTGGGTCCGGACCACCGCCGAGCGTGTCAATGTTGGCGTGGAGCGCGCTCGTGCTCTGGCTGTTCATTCCATGGGCGGCGTGGGTCGACCGTCACCGGTCCGTATGATCGCACTCCTGTTGTTGATGCAGCCACGGTTGCTCATTGGTGCTGATTGGTATCCGGAGCAGTGGCCGGAGGCGCGTTGGGAGGCCGATGCGCAGATAATGGAGGACGCGCATCTCAACGTGACGCGGATCGGCGAGTTTGCGTGGAGCGCGATGGAGCCGAGCGAGGGGAAGTTCGAGCTCGATTGGCTGGACCGCGCGATTCGGGTGCTGGAGAAGCACCATATCGTGGTCGTGCTCGGCACGCCCTCGGCTGCTCCTCCCGCGTGGCTCACGGCCAAGTATCCCGAGGTGCTGCGCATCGAGGACAACGGCATTCGCGTGACGCACGGCGGTCGCGCGCATGGGTCACCGAGCTCCCCCAAGTATCGGGAGCTGTGTCGCCGGATCGCCGAGGTCATGGCCGAACGGTTCGGGCATGATCCCAACGTTGTGGGATGGCAGATCGACAACGAGTTCGGTTATGCGCTGATGTCCTACGACAGCGCGACGCATCGCCAGTTCCAGGATTGGCTGCACGTGAAGTACGGCAGCATCGATTCGTTGAACACCCATTGGACGACTGCGTACTGGAGTCAGACGTACGATCGATGGGATGAGATTCCTATACCCGTGGGCGAGCATAACCCTGGGCTCATGCTCGACTGGAAGCGTTTCGTCACGGCGACCTGGACCGACTACGAGAAGAACCAGATCGAGGTTATCCGCGCCCACGCCGACGCCCGTCAGTTCGTCACGGGGAATTTCATGGGGCTGGGGTTCGACGGATTCGATCACTATGTCGTCAGCGCACCGCTCACCCTCGTGGCGTGGGACGATTATGTCGGCACGGGTCATCTGAATCCCATCAGCAATGGGCTGAACCACGACGCAATGCGCGGGCTCCTGCGCCGGAACTTCTGGGAGATCGAGACGCAACCCGGCAGCGTCAATTGGTCGAACCTCAATAATTCGCTCGATAAGGGCGAAGTCCGGGCGATGGCGTGGCATGCCGTCGGGCACGGTGCGGACGAAGTCTCGTACTGGCAGTGGCGCAGCGCGCTCAACGGGCAAGAAGAGATTCACGGGACGCTCGTCGGTCCCGACGGTGGGCCTGAGCCGCTGCTCGCCGAGGTCGCGCGAACCGCGAAGGAGTTCGCTGATGCGTCGGATGCGTTTCACGACACGCGGGTGGTATCACCCGTGGCGATGGTGAATGACTACGAGAGTCGCTGGGCGATCGAGTGGCAGAGACACACCGACAAATGGAGCACACTAGAGATCGCTCGCGATTACTATCGCGTGTTGAGAAATATCGCGCAGTCGGTCGATGTGGTCAGTCCGTATGCGCCCCTGGACAGCTATGCGCTCGTTGTCGCGCCGAGTCTCAACGTGATCCCCGACAGACTGGCCCAACATCTCATGGATTATGTGCGCGGCGGCGGCCATCTGGTGCTGGGGCCCCGCTCTGGATTGAAGGACGAGTACAATGCGCTGCAACCGGAGCGGCAGCCCGGATTGCTCGGCGAAGCGCTCGGTGCGCGGGTCGAGCAATACTATGCGCTGGAGCATGATATCCCATTGCGACCGTCGGGAAAGGCGCGCGTGTGGGCTGAATATCTCTCGGGGAGTGCGTCAGTCTTGTTGCGGTATGGCACGGCGAACGGATGGCTCGATGGCCAGCCCGCGGCTGTGACACGCGAGTATGGCAAGGGGCGTATCACGTACGTCGGTTGCGTGCTCGATGCGAGCACTCTTGACAGCCTGGCCGCGTGGATGGCGAAGGTGAGCCACGTCCAACGCGCGTTCGGGCCCGTGCCGGACAGCGTTGAGGTCACGAGACGCGTCGGAAACGGCAACAAGCAAGTATTCGTGCTGATCAATTTTGCATCGCGTCCGCGCGAAGTCACATTGCCTCGGACAATGTGGTCGGTGTTTGACAAGAGGCAGATGCGCACACTGCATCTCGATCGTTACGGCGTGTCAGTCATGATGTCCGATCGACGCTAGATCGCGCGACCTCACACGCGGCATGATCGTCAGTAAGAGCATGCGCTTGGAGAGGTAAATGGCGATCAATTGGACGAGTGAGCTCAGGAAGATCGAACGGGCCTTCGACGGCCTTCCACCGGTTCCTCCTGTCCCTTCTCCCGCCCAGCTTAAACAGCGGCGCGCGAGCGAGCGACGAACGTTAGAGCGGACGCTCGAACGGCAGGAGCGCACCGCGATGATCATCGGCACGGGTGGCCGGTTCTTGCTCGTCTTCGCGCTCTCGGCCGCGATCAATTTCTGGCCCTATGGGCATGCCTGTGGCTTTGGCCTGTTCACCTACATGTTCGCCGAGGTGCTCATCGTGGTCGGCGGATTGTGGACCGTGGCATGGACCTGGCAGCATCGCATGCCGCGGGGGCACGGCGTCGCCATGGCAATGGTTGGGTGGGGCCTCGCGCTCATTGCCGCCCAAGTGCTGCCGCGCATGGGTTACGCGGCCGAAGCGGCCCATTGGTTCTGTAGTTAAGCCAGATTTGGCCGCAAATTGGCGCTTGCTGGGAATCTAGCACCCCGGTATCCGTTACCGGGGCATGCTCGTACCTCTTCTCTTATTTCTCCAAGTCTACGATGGCCGGCAGGGGCAGTTAGCCGTCCACGTTCCCCGGGTCGAGCCGGCGGTGTCGCTCGATGCGCCGCTTGATGGGCCACCGTGGGACCACGCCGCGCGACTCCGCGGTTTCTCGCAGTATCTCCCCGTCGACGGGGTTCCCTCCGCCGACTCCACGGTCGTCCTGATCCTCTACGCGCGTGACGCGCTGTATGTCGGCATCCGTGCGTATGAGGCGCACGGTGCGGTTCACGCGACGCTGGCCGATCGGGACAAAATCACGGCCGATGATTATGTCCAGATCTTTCTGGATACGTCACACGATCACCATCGGGCGTATGTCTTCGGCGTCAATCCGCTCGGCATCCAGGCCGATGGCATACTGAGCGAGGGCATTCATAGCCTCGCATCGACGGGTGCCGCGGCGGTGACGAACCGCGACACGGTGAACCTGAGCACCGACTACACCTACCAGTCCAAGGGCCACGTCACCGCGCTCGGGTACGAGGTAGCGGTGCGCATTCCGTTTGCGAGTGTCAGCTTCAGCTCGGGTGGCCAGCAGCGTTGGGGCATCAATGTCGTGCGCCAGGTCCAGCACTCGGGCGACGAAGACACGTGGGCGCCGGCGCGGTTGGGGAACACCTCGTTTATCGGCCAGTTCGGCACGCTCGAGGGACTTGCCGGCATTACGAGGGGACTCGTGCTGGATCTCAATCCGGAGCTCACCTCCCACATCAATGGCAACCCGACGCCGACTGGTTGGCACTACGGGGTCGCGCCGCTGTCTCCTGGTGGCAATGTCCGGTGGGGCGTGACGGACAATCTCACGCTCAACGGGACCGTCAAACCGGATTTCTCGCAAATCGAGTCGGATGTGCCGCAGCTCCAGTTCGATCCGCGCATTGCGCTGTCGTATCCGGAGAAGCGGCCGTTCTTCTACGACGGGTTGGAGCAGTTCGACACGCCGAATACGCTCGTCTACACGCGACGCATCGTTCAGCCAAACGAAGCGGTCAAGCTCACCGGCGAGTTGGTAGGCACGAGCGTCGGGTTCATGTCCTCGGTCGACGCGTCGAACGAGTCGGCGAACGGTAAGGACAACCCCGTCTTCGACATCCTGCGGCTCAAGCGCAACCTCGGCGGCGGATCGACGGTCGGGGTCACGGCGACCGACCGCGAGGACGGGCCGTGGTACAACCACGTCGTGGGCGCCGACACGCGTATCGTGTTCGGCAAGATCTACGACGTGCGGCTCCAGGGCGCCGTGAGCAGCACGCGGTCCGAGAGTATCCACGCCGTCGCGCCATTGTGGGACGGACTGTTCGAGCGCAATGGGCGGCATTGGTCGCTGCGCTACGAGCTGTCCGGGATCGACTCGAGCTTCGACGACGAGAGCGGGTTTATACCCCGGACCGGGATCGTGTCGAGCACGCTGGACAATGCGGTCACGTTCTACGGGAGCCCTCGCGCGTTGATTCAGAGCTACACGTTCGATTTCTCGCCGATTCAGGTGTGGGAGTATCCGCAATTCGTGCGTGGGCACCGGGCCGAGGACATCAAGTGGCATTTCAGCAACAACTTCAGCCTGCACGGCGGGTGGGGGCTGAGCGCGGACGCGTTCGTCGAGAACTTTGGGTATGATCCGGCGCTTTACGTGAACTACTATGTCGCCAAGCGAACCCCGACTGGAATTGACACCGTGCCATTTGTGGGCACGCCGCACATCCCGAACCTGGACATCGTCACGTCGTTCTCGACGCCGCGGTGGCATCATTTCGACGCGTCCGTGCTGGCCGTCACGGGATATGACGACAACTTCTACGAGTGGTCGTCCGCTTGGATCCTCGTGGTGAACTCGACGATCAACTGGCGGCCGACCGATCAGGCGCGCATCACGCTGGTCTACTCGCAGCAGCAGTTCGTGCGGCGCTCAGATAACACGCAGGTTGCGGTGCAGCGGGTGCCGTTCATCGAAGCCGCATATCAGATTTCGCGGCCCATTTTTGTGCGGTTTATCGGGCAGTACGAAGCGTCATGGGTTGCGGCGTTGCGGGACGACGGGCGTACCAATGATCCTATCTTGATCAAGAATTCCGCCGGCGGGTACGAGGCGCAGCTCAAGACGACCACGAATGCGGTGAGCGGGAGTTGGCTGTTCTCGTATCAGCCAACCCCCGGAACGGTGTTTTTTCTCGGCTACGGCAGCGGATTCACCGAGCCCTATTCGTTCAACTTCACCGGGTTGCATCGGACATCCGACGGGTTCTTCGTGAAAGCCTCGTATCTGTTCCACGCGGGGAACTGATCTATGGAGACCCTCCTCCTGAGGCCGCCCAACGCGCAGCGGATGTTGACTCTGGCGCACGGTGCGGGGGCAGGGATGCGACATCCCTTCATGGAGAAGCTCGCCCTCGAGCTCGCGGGCGCTGGCGTGGCGACGCTGCGGTACGAGTTCCCGTATATGGAGCAGCGCCGCAATCGGCAGGACGCGCCGCCGGTGCTGCACGCGCGTGTCGCCGAGGCCGCTGAGGCCGCGCGAGCCGCCGCGCCCGATCTGCCACTGTTGGCCGGGGGCAAGTCGTTCGGCGGACGGATGACGTCGCAGGCTGCCGCCGAGGGCGTATTGACGGATGTAAAGGGGATCGTGTTTTTCGGATTTCCGTTACATCCGCCGAACCGTCCAGGCACTTCACGCGCCGACCACCTAGCGAAGGTCACGCCGCCGATGCTGTTTCTCCAGGGCACACGCGACGAGTTCGCCCCGCTGGATCGCCTGCGACCGATCACCGCATCGCTCGGCGCGAAGGCGATGCTCCATGTGATCGACGGCGCCGACCACGGATTTCACGTGCTCAAGCGCTCGGGGCGGACCGACGACGACGTGCTGCGGGAGCTCGTGGAGACGGTGGCGTCGTGGAATTTCTAACTAAGGGAGGGTGGTATGCCGGAGAGCGTCTACAAGGTCATCGAGCTGGTCGGCACATCGTCGGAGTCGTGGGAGAAGGCGGCGAAGGCCGCGATCGAGCGCGCGGCGCAGACCCTGCGGGATCTCCGCGTGGCCGAGGTGTCGGAGCTCGATTGCAGCATCAAGGACGGGAAGATCGAGAGCTATCGCGCGAAGGTGCGGCTCTCGTTCAAGTACGAGAAAGATTGAGGACCACCCCGCATGGCCACGCACGTTCGCGCGCTTGCGCGACCGCGCGTGGCCGCTGGGGTCGCGCTACGCGCTCGCTAAGACTGATTTCGTGAGAGCCTGTCTCGCCGCGGCCAAATGATGGTCGTCGTGCTCGGCAACGAAATACGCCCAATCAATGAGGCGCAACGGCCGACGGAGCCGTGGGTGGATGGCCGTCGAGGCGATTTGCGTTTCTGACAGGCGCTCCATCCGCGCGACTAGCTCCTTACGGTGCGCGCCAAATCGAGCGACGATTGCTGGGGCCGGTAGAGCATCGTGATTCGTTTCCCACGTCAGGCGATTCTTGGGATCAGCCGCCGTCAGTGTCTCGGCGCCACTGAGATACTCACCGAGCCGAAGCTCGTCGAGCGCGTGCAGGTCGTCGAGGTGTCCGAGGTGACGCTTCGCGGACCACGCGTCGGAGTCGTGGCGACGGAGCTGATCGTCGGTCGCGCCAGCGATCAGCTCCGCCATTCTCGCGGGCGTGCCTCGAAGCCGCTCCAGCACGGCGGGAAACGCCGTGACGGGCATCTCGAAGGTCCACGTTCGCTCGAACCACGCCCCTTCTTTTATCACGGCATCACGAACTGAACGACGTTGGAGGCGGTAGGACTGACGTTCGGATACACGATCTTGCCGGTCGTCGTATCGGTGTACGAGTTGTTGTAAAAGCTATCACCGTACGCGACCGCGTTGACGGTCGCACCGGACGCAAACGCATGTTGCAGACCCGCAAGATCGGCGCCGGTGATCGCGATCGAGAACGTCGTGTGCGTTACGCGATAAGCCGTGCCGGCGACTGGTCCAGTCACCGTGTAGTTGGCGACCGCCGGCCCGACGCTGGCCGAGCCGCTATAAAAGATCCGGATGTAGCGCGGATATCCGGTGACGGCCGGTGCATTGACCGTTCCCGTAGCGAACAAGGTGTCCTGCGCCGCATTGAACGTGAACGCCAGGTTCGTGATGACACCCGTCGACTTCTGCCCGAGATTGAGCGTCGCAAGGACGACGGTACCGCCGCCCACGAATTGCCCGGCGTCGCGGATGAACGTGCCCATGCCCGCGGCCGAGTCCGAGAACGTGACCGTGTAGGCACCCGTCTTGAGGTTGGACAGGGTGTACGAGCCGTCGGTGCTCGTGACACTGGCGCTGCTTCCGGGCGATGCTGTTACCGTGACACCGGAATCGCTCGCCAGCGGCCCGCCGTACTCGTCGTGCAGCGACACGAAGCCAGTCCACGCCCCGGTCAACGCCGGACCGGCCGGGCCTTGTGGCCCTGTGTCACCACTACAGCCAGCGACGGCGAACGCAACGAGTAGACAGCACAGGTTTCTCTGCACTCAGGTCTCCTGAAGGGGTAATGTTGCCCCGTCAGACGACCCGTCGTTGCGTCACGTTAACTGTTATGAAATACGCGACGGACGCGAGGGCGATCATGACGCCGACCCAGAAGAATTCGGCGTACGTCGCGTGCAAGATGAGCCACAGCATGATCATAGAAGCGAGCACCGGAATGACCGGCCCCCCAGGCACCTGGAAGCCTTCGCTCGTGCGCTTTCTCAACCGGAGCACCGCCAGGCAGCAGGCGAGATACACGATCAAGAGCGACAGCACCGACAACACCGCGAGCCGCTCGAACGTCCCGGTGATCGCGCACACACAAGCCACGACCGCGTGTATGACGATCGCCGTCGCCGGCGTATGATACCGTTGATTGACCGCGGCTATCTGCGCCGGCAATAACCGATCGCGGGCGAGCGCGAACAAAACCCGTGGTGTGGCCAGCATGTCGCCGCTCACATATCCGAACGTCGAGACGATCGCCGCGACGAGCATGAGCAACCGCCCGCCGTGAAACACCCGCTCGGCCGCGACCGCCAGCGGCGCCGTCGGGTTGCGCACGAGATCCGGACCAAGGATCCCCTGCGCCGCGAGTTGCAAGGCCGCGTAGAGCACGACCACCACGGCCAGTCCGGCAAGCACGCCGCGCGGCACAGTCTTCGCTGGGTCCTTGATCTCACCGCCTGGCGTCAGCGCTGTCTCCACGCCGGCGAACGCGAAGATCAGAACGAGTGACGCTCTCCCCACATCGCCGATCGTCGGGAGTTGCGTCCATGCGAGATTGGCGGGGCGGCCCGCGAACACCGCGAGCACGATCAACAGCACGAGTGGCGCGGTCTTGGCCACGGTCACGATCTCGACCAAACGCGCGCCAGGGCGCACCCCGAGGACATTGACCCAAGCCAGTCCCCCGTATGCCGCAATGAGCAGCGCGACGCGAGGCAAGGCGGGCACCAATAGCCGTATCGAGTCGACCATCAGGCTCGCGACCGCGGCACTGGCGAGTATCTGCGCGCCGAACCAGAACAGGGTGCCGACAATGTACCCGGCGTATGGCCCGAACGCGGTCTCGACGTACGCGTACACGCCACCCGTGAGCGACACGCGGCTTCCCGCCTCGGCGAAGCACAGCGCCACCAGCGCCATAGCGATGCCGCAGATGACATAGGCGATGATCGCCGAGGGCCCGAGGATCACGGCCACCGCGGCAGGCAGCGCGAATATACCGGACCCTATGATGTTGTTGACCGTGGCGGCGGCCAGCTGCCGCACCCCGATCGCGCGCGTCAGCGCGCTGTCGCTACCAGCCGGTCCGCCAGTCGTGGGTCGCTCCCGAGATGCACGTGGACGTACGATGCTAACACGTTTTCCATGAGCACGCCCTCGGTTCGGCCGTCGCTCATTCGATACGCGGGCGGGAGCGGGTGACGGCTCGTGATCGTCGAGTAGTGGAACTCGTGGCCACGGAGTCGTTGGCCGGCGACCGCGAGCGGTGAGTCCGACAGCGCCTCGAGCTCGCGATAGCCGAGCGTCAGTTTTGGGCTCATCTCGGCCACCGCGGGAATAATCCCCACGAGCCCCTCGCAGAGATACATGAGACCTCCGCACTCGGCGTAGATCGGACGACCAAACGCTCGCACCGCCTCGATCATTTGCCGGTTGCTTGCCAGCGCCGCCGCGTGCAGCTCCGGGTACCCGCCGCCGAAATACAGGAGGCCCGCATCCGCTGGTGGCGCCGGGTCGGTCAGCGGCGAGAAAAACTTTATCTCGGCTCCATGCACTCGGAGCAAATCCAGGCTGTCTTCGTAGTAGAAGCTGAACGCGGCATCGCGGGCCACGCCGATCACGGCTCGCGGCCTCTGCACCGTGATCTGGGGTGACGGCAAGACGGCCAGCGCTGGCGCCCCTCGTGCCAGCTTGAGCAGCGCATCGAGATCGATGTGTGCGTCCACCAGGCTAACGAGGCGATTAAAGTCGACCGTCTGCTCCTCGGCCTGATGCAGTCCCAGATGTCGCTCCGGCACCCCGATCGCAGAGTCTCGCGGGAGCCACCCGACAACCGGAACGCCGGCCATGTCTTCTATGGCGCTCCGGCACATCGCGGCATGCCCCTCGCCGGCCACGCGATTGAGGATGACGCCGGCGATGCGGACGCCCGCGACGGCGCTCGTGAGGCCGAGCACAATGGCGCCGGCGGTCTGCGCCATCGCGCGGGCGTCGATGACGAGGATGATGGGTGCTTGCAGCAGTGTGGCGACTTCAGCGGTGGATCCGTTGGGTGCGGGGCCTGCCCGGCCATCGAACAGCCCCATCACGCCCTCGATAATCGCGATGTCGCTCAGGGCAGTGCCACGGGCGAAGACGTTCAAAACGGCATCGCTGGAGAGCATCCAGGTGTCGAGCGATCGGGAGGGGCGTCCAGCCGCGGCGCGATGATGCGACGGGTCGATGTAGTCCGGCCCGATCTTGAATGGGGCCACGGACAAGCCGCGAGCGCTGAGCGCCCGCATCAACCCGATCGCGATCGTCGTCTTGCCAGCCCCACTGGCGGGGGCGGCGATGACGAGCCTAGCGGCGGAGATAGGCGTCGGTCTTGTCGATCCAGTCCTGGCGTGGCGGCGAGAAGACGTCGACGTCGAGCGTGTCTTCCATCGCCACAGCCATGTGCGGCAGGTTCGACGGCAGGTGCAGGACCTCGCCGGCCTTGACGATGACCTCCTCGTCTTGGTTCTCGCCAAGCGTGAACTTGAGCGCGCCTTCGAGGATGTACGTGAGCTGCTCGTTGTGATGCGAGTGCTTGGGCACCACGCAGCCTTTCTTGAGGTACACGTGCGCCAGCATCATCTGATCGCCCGTGATCAGCCGGCGCGCGAGAGTATCCGACAGCGTTTCCTTCGGCATGTCGTTCCAGCGATACCAGGTTGCACTCGTCTTGGATGCCATAACTGGACAAGTTAGCTTCATGGCCATGGACGTACAAATGACGACGACAGTGTTCACGCTGGATGGCTTCCGGACGGTGCGCACGCTCGGCGTCGTGCGCGGGATCACGGTCCGGTCACGGTCGGTGTTCGGCACGATCGGCGGGGGGTTGCAGACGCTGCTCGGGGGAAACATCACGCTGTTTACGCAGCTCTGCGAACGCGCTCGCATGGAGGCGTACGAGATCATGTGTCAACACGCCGACCAAATGGGAGCGAACGCGGTCATCGGGGTGCGCTATGACGCGACCGAGGTGTTCCGGGGCACGACCGAGGTGTTGTGCTATGGGACAGCCGTGGTGGTCGAACGCAACTAGCGCGGGTCCCTCACACCCTGGGATCGCCCCTAGTGTACGGCCCGGTTGTACTGGGGCGGTGGCTTCACGCCGGTAAGTAAGCGCGTCGGCTTGGCCTCGATCTGACGCACGAAGTCCTGGAGTAGCGCCGACGTCGTGTCCAGGTTGGCGATGACGCGACCGATGTTCGCGTCGTGGCCTTGGACCGATCGCGACAGATCATCGATCGCTCGTCGGGTCGAGCCGAGGAGTGCGCGCGCCGAGTCGGCGGTCGCGGTGGTCGGGCCCAACATGGCGCGCACGCTGCCGATCGCGCTGTCGAGCGACGCGATATCGCGCGCGACGCCGGCGGCGAGGTTGGGGATGGCGGTGTTCGTCGAACGCACGCCGCGAGCCGCGAGGCCGGCCGCCATCGACAGCGAATCGAGCGCCCCGCGCGTTTTGCCGAGTGTGAGCTTGATCTGCTCCGTGAGACTGTCGGCGAGCATGACCACCGCGGCGATGGGATCCGTTCCGACCGTTCCCGGGATCGTCGCGCCAGGAGCGATGCGCGGTCCGCCACCGGGAGGCAGGTCGAGCACGATCTTTGGCGACCCGACGGCCAGCGCCGGCTGGAGTCGTGCCGTCGTCTTGTCCGTGAGTGGCAACCGCGTGCTGTCGGCGAGCCGCCATTGGATGCTCATGCGGACGCGAAACACGAGCTTGCCATCGGACGAGATGTGCGGCGCGATCTCGTCGACGGTACCGATTCTGGCGCCTTGAAGCTCGACACCGTCCTGCACTTGCAAACCGGCCAGGTCCCGGAATTCCGTATACAGGGCGCCCGCACCCGTATCTCGGCGGAGCGGCGCCGACAGCCAGACCATCGCGCCGGCGGCGAGGCCCAGCGCCACTAGGACGGCGAGTCCGACGGCGATGTCGCCCTTATCAAGCCGCGGCATCGGTCCGGAATCCTTCGGAGTCCCAGAGCGCGACGACGTCCGAGAGATCGTAGAGTACGTCGTTGCGACGATGGGTGAGGATCACGATGGTCCGCGCCATCTCGCGACAGAGGCGATAGAGATCGATCGCCGTGCGGGATTTGACGGCGGCAATGGGATCATCGAGCACGAGCAGCGGCGGGCCGCCCACGATCGCCCGCGCCAACGCCGCCGTCTCTCTGACATCGGGCGCTAATGCGCCCGGACGCATTCTGGCCATGGCGGCGAGCCCGCACCGGCTGAGGGTTTCGCGAGCCGCGACGCGCGCGGTGCCGGCGTGTAGCGCGCCGCGAACGGATGCCGCGAGCGCCAGATTCGCCTCGAGGCTGAACGTGCCGAGCAGGCCATCGGGCTGCAGCACGCTGCCGACTGAGCGACGGACACGGTCCAAGGCTGCGCGGCTCGCGGAACGCAGAGGGAGACCCAGCACTTCGACGGCGCCTTCGGTCGGCTCGTCGAGGCCCAGCACGAAACGGGCGAGGCGAGCGGCACGACTCGGCGTCGTCCGGATCACGAAAAACGTCCCCTCGGCGATGTCGATGTCGGTCGGCCGGCACCACTCGGTGTCGCCCGCCGGACAGACGCCGCGAAGTCGGATCGCCGTCATGACCAGATCGCGACGAAGACCGCGGTCGTGACCGCGAGCAGCGTGATCGACCGCACTGCGGCGCGAGTCACGGCGCGGGGGACATCGGCCTGCCCGCCATGTCCGCGTAGACCGCCGGCCGAGCTGAGCCACGCGACGCCGGCGCCGAAGGCGCCCCCGCGCACGGCCGACCAGATGAGGTCATCGGGCCGGAGCACGCCCCGCAGCGTGTCGGTATAGGCGGAGACCGTCGCGATTCCACGGAGCGAGGCGATCGCCACCGCGACGCCGAGCGTGATCGCGACGAAGTAGACCGTGAGCAGCGCGGTCGCGATGGCGACGCCTATGATGCGAGGGATGACGTAGAACTGCACGAGATCGATGCCCATGCCGGCGAGCGCGTCGGTCTCGCCCAGGAGCCGGCTGGTCGCGACTTCGGCGGCAATCGCGGTACCCGAGCGCGCCGTCACGATCACGGCCGCGAGCAGTGGGCCCGCGTCGCGCACGACGATGACGCCGAGGGTCCGGGCGACCGTCTCGGACAATCCCAACTGGGCGGCTCTCGCGTGCGCTTCGAGGGTCACGATCGCGCCCAGGCATGCGGCAACCGCCGCCACGAGCGGGATCGCCTGCACAGCCGTGAATCGCAATTGCTGCACGGCGACGCGTCGGCCGAGCCACCCGGCGCTCGCGGGCGCGGTCGCGCTGCGCACGAGGCGGCCGATTGCCGCGATCACCGTCAGGATGGCGCCGCCCGCCGCGCGAGCTCGCGTGGCGACGGAATGCACCAGAAAGACGAGCGCGTCCGTCACCGCGGCCTGGCGCTAGGTGAGTGTGCCGAGCACGCGCCGGCGGGGGGTGCCGCTGACGATTTCGCCACGAACCGCTGTGGCCGCAATGCGCACGCGCTCGTCGGGCCTGAGCGGGACGACGAAGAACGTCGCGGCCGGCAGCCGGGGGATGAACGCGGCGCGGATGGTCATGACGACTTCCTGGCGGTCGGCTTCGTTGGCGATGTACACCGTCATCTGACACACATCGGCGAGCGACACGTCGACCCGAGCCAGCGCCAGACGCATCGTCTCGAGGGCGTGATGGCACTGGCCGCGTGGATCGAGCGCGGGTCGCGCCACGCCTCGGGTGTCGAGGCCGGAAACGCCCGCCACGAAGACGAGCGGGCCCGCCCGAGAGGCGATGGGGAACCCGGTGGACGGATCCGGCGGCGCCAGGGGCGACCAGAAATCCTGGTCAATGTCAGGCAAGGACGTATCGGAGCATAAAAGGAGCGCGGCCATGCCGCGCGACGTTCAAACGGACTTCTTTACCGGCCCCGCAAAACTGAAAGACTCTCCGGACATAATCCGGAGCCGATCGAATGGCTCGTGCGGCGCTTTTGCCGCACGAGCCCCCCAGTATTTAGGGGAGGGACGACGAGCGCAAGTGTATCTTGGAGTATGCTCAGCTGGCCGGTCGTCCTCGCGATCTGGACCGTGCCTGCGCTCCTCTCCGTATTCGAAACGGAGATGTTCCTGGCGCAGAATGGCCACAGCTTGGCGCTGTGGCGGGTCCTGGTCTCCGAGGTCCCGCCATGGTACGTATGGGCTGCATTGACGCCGGTGATCTTCCGACTCGGCCGGCGTTGGCCGCTCGATCGCGCGCCCCGGGGCGCCAGTGTCGCCGTCCACGTGGGTGCGAGTCTCGTGGCCGGGGTGCTGTACGCCTCGATCGCCGCGCTCCTGTCCATGGCGGCTGGGCGCGCCCGGCAGACCTTGCCGATCGATATCCTGGATTGGTGGCTCAGCGGGTTGCCGCTCATCATGCTCTCGTACTTTGGCGTGCTCGGCATCGGCTACGCGCTCGTGTTTCGCTCCGAGCTCGCCGTGGCCCAGCTCGGGGCGCTTCGGGCGCAGATCCAGCCTCACTTTCTGTTCAACACGTTGAACGCCATCACCGCACTGGTGCGGGATCAAGAAACGCGCAGCGCGCTCGCTACGCTCGCGCGACTGAGTGATCTACTTCGCTCGGTACTGACTGCCAATACTGCGCATGAAGTTTCCCTAGCCGAGGAGCTCGGCTTCGTCGAGCAGTATCTCGGCATCATGGAGGTGCGGTATTCGGACCGCCTCCATGTCAGGTGGCAGGTGCCACCGGATCTCCGCTCTGCCCGCGTACCGACATTCGTGCTACAGCCCTTGGTGGAGAACGCGATTCGCCATGGGATTGCCAAGAGAACCGAGGCGGGGCGCATTGAGATCGCCGCCCGAAGGGCGGGCGACCAATTGGTCCTGACCGTCACGGATGATGGACCTGGCCCGAATGGCGTGGCGAACGGAGGTGTTGGCCTGGCGAACACGAGGGAGCGCCTACGTCGCCTCTATGGCAACGCGACCGTGGAGTTAACCCCAGGGACGCCCGGGGCGGTCGCGACTATTACGATGCCGCTCGCCTATGCCTGACATCCGCGTGCTCGTCGTAGACGACGAGCCCCTCTCACGCCGGGCCTTGTTGCAACTCATCGCCGAGCACCCGGACCTGAGACCGGTGGGCGAGTGCCGGGACGGGCACGAGGCGTTGCGTGCGCTCGCGACCCTCGAGCCGGATCTCGTGTTCCTCGATGTGCAGATGCCGGAGCTCGACGGCTTCGGCGTGGTCCGCGAGTGGGGAGTCGAGCGGATGCCGCCAGTCATTTTCGTGACTGCCTATGATGAGTTCGCCCTCAAGGCCTTCACGGTCCACGCGATCGACTATCTAATGAAACCGGTGACGTCGGAGCGCTTCGCGATCGCGGCCGACTACGCGCGGCGGCGCGTGGGCGAGGCGCGTGATCTCACGTTCACGCGGCGGCTGGCCGCGCTCGTGGCGGACGGCGCGTCGGCGCCGGTTCGACGGCTGGCGGTTCGGATCGGCAACCGCGACATCCTCGTGCCGTGCGAGGACATTCAGTGCATCCGGTCGGACGATGTCTACGCGCGCGTGTCGGTCGGAGAGCGCGAGTACGTGATTCGCGAATCGCTGGCCAGCATCGCGCAACGGCTCGACCCCGCGCGATTCGTACGTGTCCATCGGACCGCGATCGTCAATACCGCTTACGTTCGAGAGCTCAAGACCTTGGCCAACGGGGAGCGCGTGGCCGTGCTGGCCAGCGGCGCCGCGCTTCCGATCGGTCGGCGGCGCCGCGAGGAAGTCGAAAAGGTCTTGCTCGGGTCGCTATGACTTGCTGGCGGTAAGTTCAACGACTCCTTTATCGGCGCGCTAAGCGTGCTACTCTCCGGACAAGCGCTATGCCAATCGATGCCATCTCTCGTAGCGCGCTAGCGCTGCGAGAGGTAATCCACGGCCAGGTGGGACAGCGCGCGGACGCCAGTCGGCAGCGCGCGCTCGTCGGCCGTGAATTTCGGCGAGTGATTGACCGGAGCCGTGTGCCAGTCGATATCCGGCGATGTGACGCCGAGGAAGAAGAAGAACCCGGGCACGCGCTGCGCGAAGTACGAGAAATCCTCGGAGACCGTCACCGGTGGCACCTCGATGACGTTGGTGTCGCCGGCAACGCTCCGCAGCGTCGGCAGCATCCGCGCGACGAGCGCGGGATCGTTGATCGTCACCGGATAGCCAGGGACGATCTGCACATCGGCGGTGGCTCCGGCGCTCTGGGCGATGTCCTCGGCCGTGCGCTTGACGCGCTCGCTCAGGATGCGCCGCGTCGTCGAGTCGAACGCCCGCAGCGTGCCCGTCATGACGACGCTGTCGGAGATGACGTTGGCGCGCACGCCGCCGTGAATGGTGCCGACGGTGACGATGGCCGCGCCGGTCGTGAGGTTCACCTGGCGGCTCACGATCGTCTGCAGTCCGGTGACGATTTGCGCCGAGGACGCGATCGGGTCGACGCCGCCCCACGGAATGGCGCCGTGAGTACCACGGCCGTGCACCACGATCGTGAGGCCGTCGGCGCTCGCCATGAACGCGCGGGGGCTGTACGCGATCCGTCCGACCGGTCCGGGCCAGACGTGGAGGCCAAAGACCGCGTTCGGGCGCGGATTATCGAAAGCGCCCTCGGCGAGCATCATCTTGGCGCCGCCCTCTTCTCCCGCCGGCGCGCCTTCTTCCGCGGGCTGAAAGATAAAAACTACGGTTCCGGGTAGCTGGGCCTTTACCCCGGACAACACCTCGGCGACGCCCATGAGGATCGCCGTGTGATTGTCATGGCCGCAGGCGTGCATGACGCCGACATCGAGGCCGTTGTAGGTGGTCCGTTCTGTCGAGGCGAACGGAAGGCCGGGTGGCTCGGTCACCGGCAAGGCGTCCATGTCGGCGCGCAACGCGACGACGGGCCCCGGCTTGCCGCCGCGCAGGACGCCGACGACGCCGGTGTGAGCGACGCCCTCGCGAACCTCGAGGCCCAGCGAACGAAGGTGCGCGGCCACGAGCTTCGAGGTGCGAAACTCTCGGTTACCCAGCTCGGGATGCTGGTGAATGTCGCGCCGCCAGGCGACGACTTTCGGTGTCACCTGTGAGGTGAGGCGATCGATCTCGGTAGAAAGCGACGGCGGCGTCAGGCCACCGGCGAGGGCGAGTGCGACAAGCCAGGTTGGGCGCATGGCCCAACAATATGCCGACCTACTATCGAATGGGTAGTATCATCGGTTCGCGCGGCGACTGCGTGAAATCGAAGTCGTTTCGCAAATCGCCGAGTATGCGCTCGGATTCGCGCACGGTAGGGCGCGTATCGGGACGCCCGTCGGTTCGCGGGTCCAAGCGCTGACTCCCGAGGAACACCGCCTCGATGAACTTGAGGTAGGCGTCGTGACTCAGGATCTGATGGTCGATGTAGCCCTGTTTCGCGTACGGGCTGATCACGAGTCCAGGGACGCGGATCCCATAGCCATTCTGGTCCACCTTGGGCGGGACGACGTGATCGTAGAACCCGCCCCAGTCGTCCCAGCTCAGGAACACCACGGTGGAATCCCACTGGGGCGACTGCATGACCGCATTGATGAGCCGGGTCACGTACTTCTCACCGTCACTCACCTTCGCCGGGGGATGCTCGCTGACCGCTTCGTCCGGCACGATCCAGGCGACTTCAGGCAGATGTCCTGACTCCGCGTCCAGGAAGAAATTTTGGAGATCCTGGATGTTGCCGAGCTCTCCGTCCGCGCGTACGGTGCTGAAGCTCGGCAGGGGATTCCAGATGGACGGCGTCTGGGCGCTCTGCGGGATTTGGGGGCATTTCGCGGCGTCGTCGTCGCAATCCGGCTGATTGCCCTTGCCGACGTAGTATTTCCAGCTGATGCCGGCCTTATGCAGAAGGTAGGTGATGTCCGTCCAGGCGTACGCGCCAGACTTTGCGGTGAGCCACTGGCCGCCGACGATCGTGCCTCCAAGGGGCGATTGCAGCTCGTTGCGGCACGTCATCGGCTGGTCGATCTCGCAGACCGCCGACCAGGCGGAGACCATGAATAGGTGCGTCGGGAGACTCCAGCTCGCGGCCGGCTCGAACATACGGTCCTGCAGCACGAAATTCTGCGCGTACGCCCAGTAGTTCGGAATCTCGCGGTCGTCGTGGTAGCCCATGACGTCCGTGCCGCCTGCGCAGTTCGGATCCTGCAGGTTGCGGCAGGTCGCGTTCACGCGAAGCGCCTGGGAGACGAATCCATCCATGTTGCCGCCGTCGATGTCGGCGGTCGCGTCAGCCGAAGCATGCGGGCCGCCGATATTGCGATCAGCGGGATCGTGATACGGATAGATGCAGCTCCGATTGGCCGGGTCCGGAACGCAGTCGCGCGGGAGGCCGTCTTGCATCGGCAAGCCGTCCGCACCCGGATACGTTCCGAAGTACGAGTCGAATGAGCGGTTTTCCTGCATGACGATGATCACGTGCCGGATCTTCGTTCCCGGCGCGGGAGTGGTCACCCCGTTATCCGCGGAGCACGCGGCAAGGGTGGTGACGAGTATGAGAAGAGCGATAACGCGACGTCGCATGGAGGCCCTGAATGAGGGACCCTCTCATGAACGTTCGCGTTACCGTGTCGGCTTCGTGTCACCAACTGGTGACAGCACGGTGACTGCGACGCCCTCGCGAATATCGTCCGATGGGTTGACGACGACTCGCGCGCCCTCGTCCAGGCCACTCGTAATCTCAACTTCCGTGCCGAAATCCCGACCCAGTTCCAGCTTCTGGTAGTGCACGGTATTGTCGCTTCCGAGCACCGCAGCCTCGGGGCCCTCGGTGCGAACTACGAGCGCGTTCGCTGGTATCACGAGAGTTTGCCCATCGGTCTTGATCTGGAACCGGACCTCGGCGTACATGCCGGGCAGGAGGATCCGCTTGGGGTTCGGGATCTGGAGCTCAGTCAGCAGCGTCCGAGACGCCGCGTCCAGCGCCCGGGCATTGCGCACCACCGTTCCCGCGAACGCGTCCTGCGGCAGCTCGCGTATCACCACCGCCGCCTTCTGGCCTGGCTGCACCATCGCAATGGCGCTCTGCGGCACATCGACATATACCCGAACGGTATCTGTTCCCGCGACAGTGAAGAGGGGTTTGTTCGATGCCGCTCCGGCATCGATCAACATGCCATTGTCGATAGTGCGCGAGGTCACGACGCCACTGAACGGGGCGACGACCCGTTCGTAGTCTTGGAGTTGGAGGAGCCGCCGATAGTTGGCTTGACCTGCGCGGAGGTTACCGGCCGCGGCATCGTATGCGGCCTGTTTGGTATCGACATCGAGGGCGGTCACGACCGAGTCGTGTGCCAACGCCTGCCACCGGTCGAGGGTGCGTTTCGCGAGATCGAGGTTGGCTTGCAGTTGGATCAGATCGGCTTTGGCCTGGTCGACCTGGTGGTCGACCTCGGGTGACTCGATTTGCGCCATCACCTGGCCTGCGGTGACACGCGCGCCGATATCCGTGGTCCAACGAGCGATGTAGCCCGTCGTGCGCGCGTAGATCGGCGCCTCGTGCATCGCTTCGACCGACCCGGGGAGTACGAGTTGTGACGTCGGCGCGGCCTTGCCCACGGTCACCACGTTCACCCTGGGTGTGCTGTGCACCGACGCCGACTCGGCCTCCAGCTCGCGCGACCGCTGGACGCGCGGGATAATGCCGAACGCCAGAAGCGCGGCCAGAACCAACGCGGCGGTACCAAGAACGGCTTTCATGTCGCGATGGAGCGGCGTCCGTGGACGAAACTATACACAGTAGGCACGAAGAATAGCGTGAACAGCGTTGCGACGACGAGCCCGCCGATGACGGCGCGGCCGAGTGGTGCGTTTTGCTCGCCACCCTCGCCGAGGCCGAGCGCCATCGGCAGCATGCCGATGATCATCGCGAGGGCCGTCATGATGACCGGACGCAGGCGGGTGAAGCCAGCGTCGGCCGCCGCCTCGATAGCGGTTCGGCCAGCGTGTCGCCGTTCGTTCGCGAATGTGACGAGGAGGATGCTGTTCGCCGTTGCCACCCCCATGGCCATGATAGCGCCCATGAGCGACGGAACGCTGAACGCCGTGTTCGTCGAAAACAGCGCCCACAGGATGCCGGCCAGGGCGCCGGGCAGCGCCATGATAATGATCAACGGGTCGGCCCACGACTGGAAGTTGACGACCATCAACAAGTAGACGAGCAGAATGGCGAACGCGAGACCGGCGCCGAGGCCGGCGAACGAGGCGAACATGCTGCGCACCTGACCGCGCACGACGAGTTGCGTGCCGCGTGGGAGATTCGGGCGCTCGCGCGCGACAATGCGGTCGATATCGGCCGCGACGCCGCCCAGATCGCGGTCTTGGGGCGCGGCGAAGATGTCGAACACGTTCTGCACGTTGTAGTGGCTGATCTCCATCGGCGTTGTCGTGCGGTACATGCTGGCGACGTTGCCGAGCACGAGCGGCGCTTCCTGGCTGGCGATCGGGACGGTGCGGGATGTGGCGTCGGTGAGACGCGGCACGCCGGAGGCCGTGGATCCGATGGGGGTCGCGTTGACGTCGTCGAGCGTGTTGTATTTGAGCGGCGGCGTCTGGACGACGAGGTTGTACTGAATGCCGTTCTCGGGGTTCAACCAGAAGTTCGGCGCGGCTTGCACGGTCGACGACAGCGACGTGAGCATGCTCGACGCGACGCTCTGCTGCGACAGCCCCAGCTCCGCGGCGCGGGAGCGGTCGACGTCGAACATGAGCTCCGGCGCGGCCATCTCCTGCTGAATGCGAACATCGACGGCGCCGGGGACGTTGCGGATCTGTTTCTCGAGCCGCTGGGCGACCTCGAAATTCCGGGGGTCGCGGCCGACGACCTGAATGTCAATCGGCGCCGGGATGCCGAAGTTGAGGATCTGGCTGACGATGTCGGCGGCGCCGAACGAGAACGTGCCCTGGGGATACACGTCGTGCAGGCGCCGACGGACGACCTTGATGTAGTCCCAGGTCGATGTGCGGTGGTCCGGTGCGAGCGAGATCAGGATCTCCGCATCGGCGGCGCTGATCGTCGGCGTGTCGCTCATCGACAGGTTGATCTGGCTGTAGGGCAATCCAATGTTGTCGAGGATGCCCGCCAGCTCGTTCGGCGGGATGATCTCGCGCACCGTGCGATCCACGGCGGCCACGAATTGCTCGGTCTCCTCGATGCGGGTGCCGGCCGGTGTGCGGACGTGCAGCCGGATCTGGCCCGCGTCCACCTTCGGGAAGAAGTCTTCGCCGATGAACGGCACAAGGCTGGCCGAGCCGGCGCAAAACAAGAGTGCTGCTACGGCCACCCAGCGCCGACGCGTCAGCGCCTTTTGGAGCGCGGTGTGATACGCCTCTCTGGCGCGTTCGAACACGTGGTTGAACGCGTGATAGATGCGCCACACGGGTCCAGTACCCCCCTCCGCGTGCTCCCCCTCGCGGTACATCTCGGCTTCGCTTTTCAGAAGAAATTGCACCATCGTCGGCACAATCGTACGCGAGAGCACGTACGACGCGAGCATCGCGAAGATTACCGCCATCGCCAGCGGAGCGAAGAGCGCGCCCGCGATGCCGCCGAGGAAGAACACCGGGACGAACACGATGCAGATCGCCAGCGTGGACACGAACGCGGGAACCGCGATCTGCGAGGCGCCATCCAAGATGGCTTGGGTTAATTCTTTTCGTTGGCCGAGATTTCTATGGATATTTTCGATTTCTACCGTGGCATCGTCGACGAGGATGCCGACGGCGAGGGCCAGCCCGCCCATGGTCATCACGTTCAACGTTTGGCCGAGCGCGGCCAAAATGATGATCGAGCAAAGAATCGAGAGCGGGATCGAGATCGCGACGATGAGCGTGCTGCGCCAGCTGCCGAGAAAGACCAGGATCATGAGCGCGGTGAGGCACGCCGCGATCGCGGCCTCGCGTAGCACGCCATCGAGCGCGGCGCGCACGAAAATCGACTGGTCGATCACGTAGCGCATCTGAATCGAGGGCGGCAGCGTCGCCAGGATGGCCGGCAGCGCCTCTTTGACGCGCTCGACGATGTCGAGCGTCGAGTTGCCCTGCGCCTTGAGCACCGTTTGTAGCGCGCCGCGCGATCCGTTCTCGCGGACGATGTTCGTCTGCACGGCGTAGCCGTCGTGCACGTGTGCCACATCGCGCACGTAGACCATCGCGCCATTGACCTGGCGAATCGGCATGTCGTTCAGCTGCTCGACGACATCGGGATTCGAGTTGAGCCCGACCTGGTACTCGCGCGAGCCGAGCTTGACGCTGCCGGACGGCGTCGTCACGACCTCGGCGTTCATGGCCAGGCTGACGTCGGCCGGGTTCAAGCCCTTCGCCAGCATGGCCGACGGATCGAGGTCGACCATGATCTGCCGCGGCTTGCCGCCGTAGACACCTGGCAACTGCGCGCCTTGGACGGTCGCGAGGCCGACGCGGAGGAAGTTCGAGGTGTTGTCGTTGATCTGTTGCTCGGACAGGATGGAGCTTCTGATGCCGAGCTGGAGGATCGGGACGTTGGTCGCGTTGAACTGGATGATGAGCGGCGGGACGGTACCCGGCGGGTAGCCGCGCAGCGCGGTTTGGCAGTAGGCCGTGACCTGCGCGTTCGCCGCACCGATGTTGACGTCAGGGTGGAAGTAGATCCGGATGACGCCGACGCCGAACAGCGAGTTCGACTCGATGTGCTCGATGTCGTTCACGACCGTCGTGGCGAATCGCTCGTTCGGGCCGACGATCCGCTGTTCCATGTCTTTCGGATTCATGCCTGGCCAGGTCCAGACGACGTTAATGACCGGGCTGTTGATCTCGGGGAATACGTCCGCCGGCGTGCGGTGGATCGCGACGATCCCGAAGATGATGACGAGGAGAGAGGCGACGACGAACGTGTATGGTCGGCGGAGCGCGAGGCGGACTATCCACATGCTAGAAAACTAACGCACGAGCTTGGCGCTTCGTTGAAGTTCCTGGTCGCGCTCGCCTCGTGGCCTGGTTCGTGATAGGTTCTCGACACCCCCAAGACAGGAGATGACATGATTCACATTCTCGCAGCGGCCATGATGATGGCTGCACCCACGCCTGCCGATACGGTTACCGGGTGTTTGTCCAAGGGCAAAGACGCAGGGACATACGAGATCGCGTCGGGCGGGAAGACGTGGCCGGTCATGTCGAAGTCGGTGAAGCTCGACGGGCACGTTGGGCATACGGTTACGCTTACCGGGACCGCCGGCAAGAGTGGCACGTTCGACGCGACGAAGCTGGCGATGAAGAGCGCGAGCTGCATGTAAGCCCGAAGTACGCGTCGCGCTTCGCGCGAACGCCAACTGATCATGCTCGGGCGGCGTCGGAAATTCGGCGCCGCCCGTGTCTTTGCCGTCGTCAGGTGCTTGTCGTCGGAGGCCGCGTGGTAGACGGCGTGCGCGCAGCGCGCCTGTGTAGCTAGATCCGGCTCAAAACGCCCCGCTTGAGCTCCCGAATCCGGGCCTCCTCACGCTTATAAAACGTCCACTGCTTGATGCGCTTCCCGCGGATGAGCCCAGCCGCGCAGAGAATGCGCAAGTGCTCGTGCGCCGTCGGTTGCGACACGCCGAGCTTCTCGGCGATGAACACGCCGCAGACCCCGTCCTTCACGAGGTCCCCGTCGACCTGCGGTGGAAAATGGGCCACGGGATTTTTGAGCCACGCGAGGATGCGAAGCCGTCGCTCGCTGGCCAGCGCGCGCAGCACGCGGTCGATCGCCATATTGCTAATTAGCTATTTGACTAAGTACATTGTCAAGCATGCAGACGTTAACGGTTGATAAAGAGGGCATTGCCACTGCCCATGAGCGGATCGCGCCGTACGTTCGACGGACGCCCACGATCACCCTCGACGGCATCACGGCCAAGCTCGAGCTCTTCCAACACGCCGGCTCGTTCAAGACACGCGGCGCGTTCGCGAATATGCTGATGCGTGATGTCCCCCCGGCCGGCGTCGTCGCCGCCACGGGTGGAAACCACGGCGCGTCCGTCGCCTTCGCCGCGCGGACCACAGGACAGCGGGCGAAGATCTTCGCACCTCGCTACGCCTCACCGGCCAAGCTGCACCGGATTCGCGACTACGGCGCGGACCTGGTGCTGTCGGACGGGCTGCCAGAGGCATTCGAGGCCGCCGAGACGTGGGCCGCCGAGTCGGGCGCCATTCTCGTGCACTCGTTCGACATGGTCGAGACAATGCTCGGCGCGGGCACGGTGGGGCTGGAGCTCGAGGAGCAGGCGCCCGACCTCGACACGATCCTCGTCCCGGTCGGCGGCGGCGGACTCATCTCCGGCCTCGGCGCGTGGTACGACGGTTCGGTCCGCGTGATCGGCGTCGAGCCCGAGAATTCGCCGACGTTGTTCAACGCGTTCGTGGCCGGACGTCCCGTGGATACGCAGTCGGGCGTCGGGATCGCGGCGGATGCGATGTCGCCAAAGCGGGTTGGCGAGCTGGTGTATCCCATCGCACGTCGATGGGCCGAACGCGTCGTGCTGGTGACCGACGACGCGATACGGCAGGCTCAGGAGCACCTGTGGTCACACGCGCGGGTGGTCGCCGAGCCAGCCGGGGCGGCGTCGCTCGCCGCGATTCTCTCTTTAGTCTACACGCCGGCGCCACACGAGCGCGTCGGCATTGTCATTAGCGGCGGCAACACGGTTGCCGTGGACTTCACTCGATGAGCATACAACGCATCAATCCTGGGCCGCGCATGAGCCAAGCAGTCGTGCACGGCGACACCATCTATATCGCCGGCCAGATCGCGGGCGACACCACCGCCGATGCGGCCGGCCAGACCAAGCAGATTCTCGCCAAAATCGAGTCGCTGCTCCGCGAGGCGGGCAGCGATAAATCGAAGCTCCTCTCGGCGAATATCTGGCTCGCCGATGTCGCGAGCTACGATGCGATGAACAAAGTGTGGGACGCCTGGGTCACACCCGGGTCTCCGCCGGCGCGCGCGACGGTGGGGTCGCCACTGGCGGGACCTCAGTTCTTGGTCGAGATCGCGGCGATCGCGGCGCGCTAGTTAATGGTGTTCAAAAACGCCGAGACGACGTCGGGGCGCCACCAGTGGGCGCACCGATTGATCTCGGCGAGCGCCTCCTCGTGGGACATCGCCTTGCGGTAGCTGCGCGTCGTGGTCAGCGCGTCGTACATATCGACGATGCCGATGACCTGTGCGGACAGCGGCACCTCATCGCCACGCAGACGATCGGGGTACCCTGAGCCGTCCTGCTTCTCGTGGTGCGAGCGAATGATGGGCTTGACCGGCCACGGGAATTCAATCGATGCCAATAGCTCGATCCCGTAGACCGTGTGCTGCTCCATGATCTCGCGCTCGGCCGGCGTCAACCGGCCGGGTTTGTTCAGGATCTCGTGCGGCACGCGAACCTTGCCGACGTCGTGGAGGTACGCGCCGACGCGAACCGCGGTGATCATCGACTCATTGAGGCCGAGCTGTCGCGCCACGGTCGTGGCGTATTGCGCCACGCGCTCGCAGTGGCCGTGCGTGTACCCGTCCGCCGATTCGATCGAGCGGCCCCAGGTGGCGACCAGGTCGAGGTATATTCGCTCGAGGTCGGCGACCTTCGTCGTGACGTCCTTGAGGTCCGCCTGCGCGCCCGAGCGCTGAAAAAGGCGGTGGGCTGTGTTGAGCAGCGTCAGCGCGTCTTGATTGCGATTGAGCTGCTGGTACAGCACCGCCAGCTCACGCGTCGCCTCGGCCTCTTCGATATTCGTACCGGCATCGGCCGCGAGCTTCATGGCCGAGCGCAGGCGGGCCTCGGCTAGAGCGGGCGCGCCGGTCTCGCGGTACATCATGCCGAGGAAGCGGTACGCTTCGGATCGGCCTTGGCGGACGCCGAGCTCGTCGAATATGCGGAGGGCTTCCTCGGCACCCTGGCGGGCGTCCTCGTACCGCTGACGGGCCAGGTGGATTTCCGTGCGTTGCAGCAGCGCGTTCGCGCGGAGCTGTGTATCGCCGATCTTCTCTCCTAGCGCCAGGCTGGCCGCGAAATGCTGGTCGGCCTCCTCCCAATGCTGTAGGTCGGCGCTGATCATGCCGAGATTGTGGTTGGCGGTCGCGCAGCCGCGATCGTCGCCCGCTGCCTCGAATGCCGCGAGCGCTCGCCGGTAGCGGTTGAGCGCAGTGGTGAAGTCGCCCTGGATGTTGGCGACGATACCCAAATTCTGCTCGATGCTCGCTCTGAGCTTCGGGTCGTGTCCGCCGAGAGTCAGCGCGCGCTCGAACGCGTCGGTGGCCGCGGCCCACTGGCCGCGATCCATGTGCACGATCCCCAAGGCGTTCAGTGCGTGCGAGGCGGCCAGCGGCAGGTTCGCCGCCGTGGCCGTGTGAAAGCTCTCCTCGCACAACGCCAGAGCGGCGCCATACTCCTGGCGCCGCCGGCGAATGTGCGCGTGGCGGCGCAGGGCCTCACACCGTGCTTCGACCTCGGTGAGGTCAGACCCTGCGCCCGCCGCTACCGCGACATAGTCCTCGATTGCCGCATCGAGCCGTCCGGCGCGCTCTCGCTCCCTGGCTTGCGCCAGGGCCGAGAGCGTACCCGTCGACTTAGTGGCCACGCCCGCCGCTGCGGGTTTCCGCCGCCGCGTAGACCGAGAAGTGCCAGATCGGCGCCGTGACTTTGCCGCTGCCCTGGTCGAGTGACGGCAGCAAGTCCAGGATCGTGCCGAGCAGGTCATCCAACAGGTCGATCGTCAGCGAGCTCTGCGGCCGGTTCTGACAGTGCGAGTAGTCCAGCGACAGCGTCGGCGGCAGGAAGAACTTCTGACCCTGCGGCTGGAACACGACCGCGATCGTGTCGCCCGGGATCGTCGTCGCCGTGATGTGCGTTGACTGGAACACAGCCAACGGCGGGACGTTCAAGGAGTGCGGGCCGAACTTGATCTGGCCGCCCCAGAATCCGACGGTGCCGCTGCCGGTGTATGGGCCGCCATTGCCCTGGCAGACGAAGAGGTCCGGCTTGCCGCCGAGGCCTAGGGCCCCGAGCAGGTCGCCGACGACATCTTTGCTCTGCGGCGCGACGGCCGTGGGGCCGGCCGTCGGTGTCGCCGCAGGTGACGACGGGGCAAGAGGTTGCGTGGAATCATCGCCGCCGCACGCCCAGAGGGCGGCGCTGACGATCACGAGAGCAGTGGCGTACGGACGCATGCGCAGCATTAAGGGTTCCTCACCGAGATTGGCACGAGAGGGTGGCAATCAGTACGCCGAATGGTCGAGACCGCTAACTCGTTGCGGTACAACGACGCCAAGTGTTTGTGTAGTTTTGTCCCTACAGGCAAAACGCCAGAGGGTCGCGCAAAACGCGAAAAAGGGCTACCGGTGCGCGATTCGAGCTAGGCGGGGCGCGTGGGCAGCGAGAATGTGAAGGCGGACCCCGAGCCAGGCGTGCTGGCGGCGGTCAACTCGCCACCCATGCCACGAGCGAGATCGCGACTGATCGCGAGACTAAGCCCGACGCCGGCGGCGGGGTCGTTCGATTCGCGATCGATCTGGACAAACGGCTCGAAGATCTTCTCGAGCTTGTCCTTGGCGATGCCGGGCCCGGTGTCGCGCACGATGATGTCGACTTGTATGCCGCGCCGAGATGAGGCGAGCGAAACCTTGCCGCCACTCGGCGTGAACTTCACGGCATTCGACAGCAGGTTGACGATGACCTGCTGCACTTTGTCCGGGTCCGCGTGCACCTGGCAGTCGGAGTCGCACGATGTCGAGAAGTCGATGCCCTTCGCCCGGGCCTGCGGCTCGATGAGAGCCGCGGCGCTGGTGATGGCCGCGGCGACCGAGAGATCCGCGGGCGCGTAGCTCACCGTCGCCCCTTCGAGCTGCACGAACTTGAGGACTTCGGTGATGAGCCCAATCAAGTACTCGCCCGCGCGCCGAATGCGCTCCAGATCGTCGCGCTGCGAATCCGTGACAGGCCCGCGGATGCCCATGGCTAGGAGCTCGACATAGCCTGCGATGGCGTTGAGCGGCGTGCGCAGCTCATGACTCATCGTCGCCAGAAACGCCGATTTCGCGTGGTTGGCCTCGTCCGCGCGCCGCCGCGCGGCCTCGGCCTCGGCGTGCTCGCGCTTGGCCTCGTCATAGAGGCGCGCACGCTCGATGGCCTGGGCGCACTGACGGGCCAAGGTCGTGAGCAATGCCCGGTCGTTCTCGTCGAACCCACGCGGGGCGGTGAAGTCGAAGGAGAGCCCACCCATCACGCGCCCTTCGATCGTCAGCGGCAAGACCGCGAACGCGGACAACGTTGGATTCTCCTTCAACGTCTCGGCGAGCGCCGGAAACCGCGCCTCGTACTCAGCGCGATTCGTGATGAAGATCGGCTCGCCCGTCGCCACGACGTCCGGATACGGCAGCCCACCGATATTCGGAAAAACCCGCCACTGCCGGACCGTCGCCTCCGGCACTCCCGTCATGGCGAGGATCTCGAACGATCGCCGGTCGGCGGTCATGACGCCGACGGCGCCCGACTGCGCGCCAACCACGGTCGCGCCTTCGGACGCGACGATGTGCGCGACCTCCGGGGGGGACGCGGCGGCGGCGAGCCCCGCCGTCACGCGCTGCATCGCCCGCACGCGCACGCCCTCCGCCCGCAACGCGACCTCGATGCGCTTGCGCTCGGTAATATCCGTGGAAACGCCAAGCACCTGCTCGGCCCGACCACTGTCGCCAATGATCGGACATTTCACCGTCTGGAGGTAACGGACCGACCCCGACGCGTCCGTAATACGCTCCTCGGGAATGAGCAGCGGCCGACCTGACTCTATCACTTGTCGGTCAATGCGACGGAAAAACTCGACCTCGGCCTCGTTACTGTTGAAATCGACGTCGGATTTGCCAACGAGCTGCTCGATCGACGTGCCGTAGACGTCGGCGACTGCCTGATTGACCAGCGTGAAACGGCCTTGGCGGTCCTTCGCGAACACGAAATTGGGATTGATGTCGATCACTTGGCGCAAAAATCGCCGCTCGGTCGTGAGCGCGACACGTGCGTGCTCGGCCAAGGCGGCCGATTCTCGCATCTGCGCGCTGGCCGCTTCCTGTTCAGCCAAGCGCCGCTCGAGGGCCCGGGTCAATGTGACCGCAACGTAGCCAGCGAGCACCGCTGCCGCTGTCAAAAGAATCGCGGTGAGGATGCGTGCCGAAGTTGAGGCCGACGCGAAAGAAGCAACTCCCCCGGCCGCGATGAGTATCGCCGGTCCGACAATCGCCACGGTACGGAGGGGTGCCGTCTGACGCATATGTAGCACGAAATTGTACGGCTTAGGGCGCTTGGAGCCAGAGTAAACGTAAACACAACGCCGGTTCGCCTCTTGCATGGTTGTGCTCGTATGGCTCGTGACGTGACGACGACTGGACGCGGACTCGTGTGGGCTGGCGAACCCCAGTCGACGCCCAGCGAGCGCGCGCTGGCGCTGCTTCTCATTAGCCCCGATGAGAAAAACCGCGCCGCGGTCAAGCGAGCGCTCGGTGATCTCACGCTCACGGCTGCGGTCGAGGAGATGCCTAACGCCGACGGTGTGATCGCGACGATGCGTTCGCAACCGTTCGACTGCGTGCTGCTCGACCATCAGCTCGCCGAGCACGGAGGCCTCGAGATGCTGAACGAACTGCGCCGCCTCGGGCTCGATGTGCCCGTCGTCGTGCTCACGGGGCCGAGCGACCCCGAGGCCGCAGCGGCCCTCATGAAGGCCGGCGCGACGGATTTTCTGCCGAAAGCCGCGCTGTCCACCGATCATCTCGAGGCGACCATTCGCGCGGCAGTGCGAGTTCACCGCGCGGAGCGCGCGCTCAAGGCGAGCCAGACCTGGGCGTCGACCGCGCTGCGCAGTATCGGCGATGCCGTGATCACGACCGACGCGCGTGGGAACGTGACGTATCTCAACCGCGCGGCCGAAGACCTCATCGGCTGGACCTCGGCGAACGCGCTCGGTCACTCCCTCGGCGAAGTCGCCGACGTCGTTCCCGATGACGACGGTCTGCCGCTCGAGGACCGGCTGAAGCACGTGCTCAGTGGGCACTCGGTCGTGTCGCAAGCCGACATGGCGCTCCGCGCGCCCGGCGGACGACGCGTGTCCGTCGACGTTCGGCTCGCTCGCATTCGCGCGGACCGGGCCGAGGGCGCGAGCGCGCCGACGGCCGCGCTGGGCACGGTCGTCGTGCTGCGCGATATCACCGATCGCAAAGCGGCCGAGGCGGCGCTCGAATGGGCGCGCGCGGACGCCGAGCGCGCACGGGGGCAGGCCGAGTCGGCCAACCGCGCGAAGAGCGAGTTCTTGGCGACGATGAGCCACGAGCTGCGCACGCCGCTCAACGCCATCGGCGGGTTCACCCAGCTCCTCGCCGACGGCATCTATGGTCCACTCGAGCCCCGGCAGTCCGAGGCGCTGCGGCGCATAAAGCGCGCGCAGGAGTTGCTGCTCGGTCTCATCAATGCGGTGCTGGACTTCGCCAAGGTTCAAGCCGGCCGGGTCCCGCTAGCACTCACCGACTTCGATGTCCAAGGCGTCCTCGACGATGTGCGCGCGCTGGTGCTGCCGCAGATGCTCGGCAAGGCGCTCACGCTCACGGTGCCGCCACTCGCCGGCGATCCGGCGGCGGTGCACGCCGATCGCGACAAAGTTCAACAAATTCTGCTCAATCTCCTCAGCAACGCGACCAAGTTCACGACGCGTGGCGGTCGCGTCACGCTCGGCTGGACGGCCGATCCGAAGACGGTCTCGGTGACCGTTGCCGATACCGGCGTGGGAATTCCCAGCGAACGCCTCGATGCGATCTTCGAGCCGTTCGTTCAGCTCGGCAGCGATCGAACGACCGTCGGACAAGGCACGGGGCTCGGGTTGGCCATCAGCCGCGAGCTGGCGCGGTCGATGAGTGGCGAGCTCACGGCGGCGAGCGAAGTCGGCGTCGGATCCGTCTTCACGCTCGCATTGCCGCGTGCGTAAGTTTGGCACCATGCCACGTCGCTTCCCGCTGGTCCTCATCTTGGTGGCGGCCTGCCGGCCGACCGCCGCTCCGATCGCGCCTGCTCCGGTCGCCGCGCCCGCGGCGACTACCGCGGCTGCATCAGGTCTCACCTCGGCGCCGGACGGCTGGCACCTGATGGACGAGTCGGCCGACCACGTTCCTGGGATCGGCGTCACCAAGGCTCGAGCGGAACTGCTCGCGGGCAAGGCGCCGAAGCAGATTGTGACGGTGGCGGTGATCGACGGTGGCGTCGACACGGCGCACAAGGACCTTCGGTCCATTCTCTGGATGGGCGATAAGCAGCGTTTCGGGTGGGATTTCCAGGGCGGCCCCAATGGGCAGGACGTTCATTGGGACACCTACGAGCTGACGCGCCTCGTCGTGCGGTGCCGCAAGCACACGGCTCCCGCGCAGTACACGTCGCAGTGTCCGGGCCTCGATGCGGACCTCATGAAGCGACGCTCGGACGCCCAGCAGCAGGTGGAGCGGATTCGCGAGGTGTCAGAAGCGCTCGAGCGCGCCACGGCCGCGCTACAGCGCTCGCTCGGCTCGGCGCCCCTCACCCAGGAGAACGTCAAGGCGCTCAACCCGACAGATAGCGCGACCGCGCGGTCCAAGCAACTCTATCTCGTGCTCATGCAGCGCGGCGCGACCCCGGAGGTCATTGCCGACGCGCTCACCGAGATCCAGGCGCGGCTCGACTACGAGCTCAACCCCGACTTCGATCCCCGGTCGATCGTCGGCGACAACTATGCCGACGTCCATCAGTCGAATTACGGAAACGCGAACGTCATGGGCCCGGATGCGAAGCACGGGTCCCACGTGACGGGCATCGTCCACAGCATCGACTCATCGGCCGTGCGCATCATGATGGTGCGCGCCGTGCCCGATGGCGACGAGCGCGACAAGGACATCGCGAACGCGATCCGGTTCGCGGTCGATCACGGGGCCCGCGTGATCAACATGAGCTTCGGTAAAGGGTACTCGCCCGAGAAGTTCGCGGTCGATGAGGCCGTCCGGTATGCCGACGCGCACAACGTGCTCATGGTGCACGCGGCCGGTAACGATGGGAAAGACCTGAGCTCCTACGCGAACTTTCCGACGCCGGCGTATTCCGACAGCGGCCATGCGCGGAATTGGATCGAGGTCGGCGCATCCTCGTGGCAAGGTGGCGATACGCTCGCGGCGTCGTTCAGCAACTATGGTCAGCAGCAGGTCGATGTCTTCGCGCCGGGTGTCGACATTCTGTCGACGGTGCCCGGCGACAAATACGAGAAAGACAGCGGCACGAGCATGGCGGCGCCGGTCGTGACCGGACTCGCGGCCCTGATTCTCTCGTATTATCCGGACCTGAGCGCGGCGGATCTCAAGCGCATCATCCTGGCATCGGCGACACGGTACACGAATCAGATGGTCGTGCGCCCGGGCGCAGAACATGGCGAGAAGGTGCCGTTCGGCTCGCTGTCGTCGACCGGTGGCATCGTCAACGCGTATGCGGCGCTGAAGCTGCTCCAACAGCCGTTGCAATAAGCGCGAGCGGAACCCGACGATAGCCGGGCCACCGCCGGGGCCCGATGGCGAGCTGACTCGAGATGCCGCCGTCGAGCGCCACGGCTCGGCGGCATCCGAGTCGGGCCATGAGTGTGGCCATCTCTGGGATGGTCGGCCCGAACGGTAACGTGGACACACGGCCATCGTCGGTCAAGAACCGGGTCAGGCCGATGAGCACCCGCCCGTCCGTGAGCAGCCCGATCGCTGCGCGGCTATCGCGATGCTTCAAGTCGACGCCGCGACCAGTCGCGCGGAGCTGCTCAGGGATCTCCCCGTCGCCCCACAGGAGCGTCGGGTACGATTCGAACGCAGTACTCACGTCTCGTTCGGCCGCGGCACTGTCGGCGCGGACGAGTCGGACGGCGCCCGCGCGGTCGATCACCACTGCCATGGCGAGCGGACCGCGCCCCAGTGGCTGGACTTCAACGCCGTTGCGCACGACCCACCCCCATGGAGTGCCGCCGGCGAACTGCCCGGCGTTGACCGCGAGCGCCGCATCGCTCGGCGCACTATCGATCGTCCACGCCCCGCCTAGCCCCGCGTTCCGAGTCGCCGCGGCGAGCGCGAAGCGCACTCTCGTGGGGTCGATGCGCGCGAGCACCAGACGAAAGCGCTCGCCGCCGGCCGCGAATCCCAATTCGCTCCATTCGACGCCGTTGGCACTCGGCGTCCAATCCCGCACCCACCGGACATTCAGCTCATTCGACTGGCGCGGCGCGTCCGCCGTGATCACGAGGACGACGGCGCACGCGGCGACCGGTCGGATCACATCACCGCCGTGACCAGCGGCTCGAGACGATTCTTGAGCGAGGCCAGCGTCGCGGCCTCCTCCGGAGCGAACACGTAGCCGGGTCGACTGCCGTGGTCGGGCGTCGCGTAATACGCGGCTACGCGCTCCTTGAGGAGGGCGTACTGCCGGTCCGTAAACTGGCCGACCGTCAGTGCCCGATCGACCGGTTGCTGCTTGAGGGCGTTCTGCTCCGTCGGGCTCGGACCGCACAGCTTGCGAAGCGAGTCGGCGCTGAGCGGCACGGCCGCGGCGGTGGCTTGCGTCGACAGTTGCTGCAGCTGGGCAGCGATTTTCTGCGTCGTGGCGACGTCGCCGGCGGCGGCGGCCTTCTGCATCTGGAGCGCCAAATCTTTGCCGCGCGCCTGGACGGAGTTGGTGGAGCTGTTGCGCGCCGATGACTCGCACGACGAGTACGCACTCCCCGTCTTCCACGCGATGGCCGAGCCGGCGACGGTCTTGCGCTCGCTCGCCTCGGTTTCGAGGGCGCGGGCGAGTCGCTCGGCGACGGCTGGTGTGATCGGTACCAGATCCGGCGTTCGCGCGTCTGGCGCGACCGCGAGAACGCTGAGGAGGATCGCATAGTGGGTCATATCCTCGACAACGTGTCGATCGCCCCATCGTTCTCAGTGAGAAGGTTCTCGCGTTGGCCGCGTCACTGCGATGAAAGATCCTTCAATCGGAGATCATCGCCCATGCGCCGCCTCTTCATAGCTTGCGCCACGGTGCTGTGTGCCAGCACCGGATTCGCCCAGCAGCCGCTCGCCAACAATTACATCTTGAGCCTCGGAGTCGGCGGCGGAGCCACCATCCCCACCGGCAACGGGGGCAGCTCGGTCAAGACCGGGATCAACGGTCAGGCCTATGCGCTCGTGCAGTTGCCCGGGTTCTTCGCGCTGCGGTTCAACTTCGGGTATCAGAAGTTCGACTACAATATCAATAACACATTGGGTACCACGCCGGGCACTCGCGAGATCTTGAGCGGTGTCGGTGGACTGCAGATCAACCTGCTGCATGGGCCGGTCCGTCCCTATATCACCGCCGGCGTCGGCGCGTTCGAGCTCAAGGGGCCGACTGACAGCTCCGCGACGACCGCGTCATCGACCATGTCGAGAATCAACTTCGGCATCGACGCGGGCGCCGGGTTGGCTGTCGTTGTCGGGCGCGTGAGTGCGTTCGCCGAAGGGCGCGTGCAGAACGTCTACACGAAGGACGGCGGCTTCATTAAGAGCGCGAAGCAGATCAACGTCGTGCCCGTCACGTTCGGTCTCGCCGTCGGGCTGTTCTAGCCTAGGCTAGCTGGTCAGCGCATCGGGATAATCGCCGAGCGACGCTCGCTGCCGTCGCGCAGCGTCGCTCGGACCCACCAACTGAGCGACCCACTCGGGAGCGTCTTGGGCAGCGCGGCTGTCGTATCCGCGGCGCTCTCGTGGAAGATCGTCACGCCGGAGGCGTCGACGATTTCGACGTCGTAGCGCACGGCACCAGGAATCGCGCGCCAGACGAGCGAACCGTTCATGGCGCCGACGAGCGCGATGTCGGACGACGGGGACGAGCCGCGGGTGGGGTTCGGCCGCTGGAGCTGGGTCACCGTCAGGGCGCCAGCCGCCACGAGGACGACGGCCGCGGCGAGCCACGGCGTCACGGACCGGCGCGTTCGCGCCTGCGTATTGACCTGCTCGGCCGCATGGATCGCGCGCAGCAGCTCGAAGTCTTGCTTACAGGCCACGCAGGACATGACGTGATCGAGCGTCGCCAAGCGCGACTCCTCGTCGCCGGCGCGGGTGATCAGAGCCTCGAGCGCCTCGGGTGACGGGCAGTCGGCGCGTTTGGTGAGGGAGCGCGTGTATATATCGCGCAGCTGAGAGCCAGTCATGCGGTACGCGGCCCAATGCCGCGGGCGGTTAGTGCTTCGCGCAGGTCGGCCAGCCCGCGGTAAAGCAGATTGCGTGTCTTGGCCTCAGTCCATCCCATAAGTGCAGCGATCTCCTCGCGCGGATAGCCCATCAGGTACATGCGCACCACCGGTCGGCGGCTCGCCGGGATGGTGTCGACTGCGGCATCTACGGCGCGGCCAAGCTCCGTCGCGGCGAGCGACTGCTCCGGATCCAGCGCCGGAGCGGGCGCGTCCACCACGTCGAGCGACTCGGTCGGCAAACCGCTGCGGCGCCGGCGTATCAAATCCAAGGCCGCACTTGCCGCTGTCTTGTACACATACGACGTGCCAGTCTCGGAAATTTGCTCACTTCCGCGGGCGTTCCAGAGCCGTATACGCACGTCCTGAAAGACCTCATCGACCTCTTCTGGTGAGAGGCCGTACCGCCACCCCGCTTGCCGAACAGCGGCGGCGGCACGGGACACCACGTGGTCGAGCGCCCGCGAGAGAGGATCGGTCACGGGATAGCAGTATATAGGTGATAGGGCGCATTACGTTAGCGCTCATGGCGGTGACCGCTTGCCTGGCGCTGCTCCTACAGCTCGGCGACCCGCGCGGGGTCGTCCGGGCTGCCACGCGCGCGGTCGAGGGGGACAGTACTGCCCAGGTCGCGGCTCATTGGCAGGGCGCTGCCGCGACGCTTGGCCTCGCGACGATCGCTCGCCTCACGTACCGCTATGCGCAGGCTGAGAGCCTTTACGCGGCGGTTGGAGGGGTGTATGCCGACCTGGGGCGTGGCTGGGCGGGGGTAGACCGCGACATCGTGCCGATGGCCGAGTCAGCATTCGCGCGCGCGGAGCGCGGCGCGGCGCATGATCCGTTAGCGCGAGCCGAGGCGATGATCGGCCTGTCGATGATGCGGGCGGCGGCCGAGGGCATCCCCGTGGGGTTCACGTTGCTGGACTCGGCCGAGAAGCTGCTCCCGCCAGGCGAGGTGGCGCTGCGAGCGGAGATCGCGTTTCGTCGCGCGACGCTGGCGGCCATTCTGACACGGCCCGACGCGCGGGCGCTGATCCAGCAGGCCGTGCAGCTCGCGCGAGAGGCCCGCATCCCGAGGGCCGAGGCGCGTGCGTGGAGGGCGTTGGCCCTCGTGTACAAGATCGGCGCCGAGTCCGACTCGAACGAGCGCGTGCTCGAGCGGGTCGAGCAATTGCAGCGCGCGGCGCATGACCATTCGGAGCTCGGCGTGACGCTGATCCGCCACTCCGAGATCTATCACGAGAACGGCGACATCGGAACCATGCGCAAGTGGGCGGTAGCCGCCCGGATCGAAGGCCTCGTGTCCGGCAACGGCCTCGTGATCGCGGGCGCGTCGACGGTCCTCGGTATCGCCGCGCTCGAGCTCAACGACTATCCGTCGGCCGCCGCGCGGCTCGACGAGGCGCTGGCCACCTATCGCGCGATCGGCGACACGGGTGGCGTCTACACGACGCTCGCCTATGAGGGAGATCTCGCGACCGCGGCCGGTGATCTCAGCCGCGCCCGCGCGATCTACGAGAGTGAGCTGGCGTTCAACACGAGGCTCGGCGACACCTCGCAGGTCTTCGATTTCGAGCGCGGGCTCGCGTCGATCGACCTCCGCGCGGGCGCGCGAGCCCAAGCGACGCGCGATCTCGACTCGGCCGTGGCATTGGCGAAGGCCGACCATCATCCCGAGTGGGCCGTCGGCGTCGACCTCGAGCGGGCGTTGATTGCGCTTGCCGACAGTCAGCCAGCTCGCGCTGTGGCACTGCTCGATCGCTATGTCGGGACGCGGGACACATCAGAGCACCTGATGCGATATGAAGGGCGCGTGCTGCGCGCCGAGGCATACGCTGCCGCCAACCGACTCGGTGACGCCGAGCGTGAGCTCGCGGGCGCGGAGGATGAGATCGACGGGTGGCGGGCAAGGCTCACGGAGCGCGACCTGCGGCTGCTCGTGTTCCAAGCTGGGCCGCAGGAGGTCAACGATCGCGACATGCACATCGCGATTGTGATTCACGCGTTGGCACTCGGCGGGAGGGCACCGGCGGCGTTCGCACTGGCCGAGCGGCGGCGGGCACGCGATCTGGCGGATCGCATCGCACAACTGTCGGCGTTGGACCCGAATAACGCAGCGCCTTCGGCGACTGCTTACCGGGTCACGGCGGATAGCGTTGCCGGAATGCTCGATTCGACGACCGCGCTCGTCGAGTTCGTGACTGGCGCGCGAAGCGCGCCGACAACCGTGTTCGTGGTGAGCCGAACTGGAGTGAGCGCGTACCCCGCGCCGAGTGCTGACTCCCTCGCCGCGCCAATCGGTCGGTTCGTGGCGTTGCTCGAGGCCGGACAGGACCCGCGTGCCCTCGCCCGATCCCTCGGCGCCGCGTTGGTCAAATTCGACGCCAGAAGGATCATTGTCGTGCCCGATGGACCACTCCACCGGCTCCCGTTCGACGCGCTGATTGGCCCCGATGGACGCACGCTCGTCGAGCGCACAACGATCAGCATCGCGCCATCGGCCGGCGTGCTCCTGGCTCTGAGACGCCGAGCGATCGCCGATCGCGCGCCGCGCATTCTGGCCTTTGGTGACCCGGCCTTCGTCAGCTCCACCGGCACCGGCGAGTATCGCTCGGCCGTCGTCGCCACCGGCCTACCGCGACTCCGAGAGTCGGGCACGGAAGCCCGCATGGTCGCCGGTTTCGCGAGAATCGCGACGGTGCGGCTGGGCGACTCGGCGAGCGCCGCCTATCTCAAGCACGCCGCCCTCGACTCGTTCACCGTGCTCCACTTCGCGACGCACGCGATCGTGGACGACCGGAGCGCCGACCGGACGGCGCTCGTGCTGTCACCCAGCGGCGGCGAGTCCGGGGTCGTGACGCCGTCCGATGTCGCTGGGCTTCACCTGCACGCGGACCTGATCGTGCTCTCGGCATGCCGCTCGGCTGGAGGCGTGGTTGTCGACGGGGAGGGTGTTCAAGGACTGACGGCGCCGTTCCTCGAGGCCGGCGCCCGGAGCGTCATGGCGACCGAGTGGCGCATCAAGGACGAGACGACGGTGGCGTTCGTCCGCGCGTTCTATGCCGCGCTGGCGCGCGGACTTCCGGTGGCTGATGCGCTCCACGCGGCGAAACTCGAGCGTCGTGCCTCTGGCGCTCCGCCGGGTGAATGGGCAGCGTTCACCGTTGTTGGCGATCCGACTGTCCATGTCGCAGCGCTCACCCCTCGCCCTCGCCGTATCCCCGTTGCCCTCATTATCCTGGTCGTCGCGATCATCTTGGGTGTTTGGGCTCGTCGCGTGCCTCGGCGCGTGTAGCGACGCGACCGCGCCGCCGCGGCCGGCGCCGATCGATCTGAGCGGAGCGTGGCGCACCGCATCGGCATCGTCGCAGCACATTGACAGCGCGGCATTGGCCAGTGCCTTTGCGCAGGCGTCGAATACGCTGGGGCTGCGTACGCTGCTCGTGGCGCGGAATGGGTATCTGATCGCCGAGTACTATCACGCACCGGTGACAGCTGACAGCTTGAGTGACGTGAGGTCAGTCACGAAGAGCATTACGTCAATGCTCATCGGGATCGCGATCAATCGCCGCGAGCTACCGGGCGTGTCGGAGCGATTGGATCAGCTCATTCCGCCAAAGATCGCGACGATGCGATCGGACGAGGGTGCGATCACCGTCGAGAATCTGCTGACGATGACGGGCGGCTGGCAGTGGAACGAGTGGACCGCGAACGATTACAACCTGTGGGCCGGCGCGCCCGACCAGATCGACTACCTGCTCGGGCGTCCGCTCGCGAATAGTCCAGGCACGAGTTTCACCTATAATTCCGCCGCCGTTCACATGTTGGGCGTCGGGTTGACCGTCGCCACCGGGATGCCGGAGCAAGACTACGCCCTCGCGCATCTCCTCGGGCCGCTCGGCATCAGCGCCATCGCGTGGGAGACGGGCGATCGCGGCTACAACAATGGCGCCGCGGGCATCCAGTTGCGCACGCGTGACCTGGCGAAGATCGGCCAGCTCGTCTTGCAAAATGGGCGTACCGCGACGGCGCAGATCGTCCCGTCGGATTGGTTGAACAAGTCCCTCACGGTACACGAGCGGATCGAGGATCAGTACGGCGCCGCCAGCGGCATCAACTACGGATATCTCTGGTGGTTGACCGACAAGTTCTGGCTCGCCTGGGGATTCCGCGGGCAATACATCTACATCGTCCCTGATCAGCAGCTGGTCGTCGTGGCGACCTCGGCGCTCGATGCGCCGGAGCCGTCGGATGACGAAGCAGTTGCTGTCCTCGATCTCATCGTGTCAGGGGTCGCGCCCGCCGTTCACTAGCTTGCCGGGCCAGGCGGCGATGCCGCCGGTCATGTTGCGCACGTCCGGGATTCCGGAGGCCGTCAGGAGACTCGTGGCGATCGCCGACCTCGAGCCGGCTTGGCAGTGCACGACGATCGGTCGCCCGCGTGGCACCTCGTTGAGCCGGGCCGCGAGCGTCGCGAGCGGCAGATGAATGGCCTCGGCGAGATGTCCGGCATCCCATTCGCTCTCGTCCCGCACATCGAGCACGACGACGTTCCCCGCGCTGAGCGCATCGGCCAGGCTGCGCGCGTCGATTTGGGGGACCGTGGCGATCGCGCCGCCCGCGTCGCGCCAGCGCTCGAGCACCTGGCGCGTGAAGCGGCCGGCCACGCGATCGAGACCGATGAGCGCGAGATCGTGGGTCGCCTCGATCGTCGCGCGTTCATCATCGCCGATCAGGTAGATGTCGGCGTCGTAGGGCAGGACTGAGCCCGCCCACGTGGGGAACGCGCGCGTGAGCGGAATGTTGATCGTGCCCGGTACGTGGCCCGCCGCGTAGGCCTCGGCACGGCGGAGGTCGACGATCGTGGCCTTGGCGTCGAGCAGTGGACCGAGTGCGGCGTCCGGCATCCGTGGTGGGCGCGGGACCGTCGGCTCGCGGTCCGGACCGTCGCGGTTCACTCGCTTCATGATCGCGAAGTAGCGTGGGGGCTCGGGCTGGCCGCTTAGGACCGCGCGGACGAACGTCTCTTCATCATCGATCTTGAACGCCCAATTCGTCTCGAGCTCATACCCGAGCGTGGTGCTCGGCATGGCGCCGAGGGCTTTGCCACACGCTGATCCTGCTCCATGTCCAGGCCAGATTTGCAGATCGACGGGGAGCGTTCGGAAGCGCCGCAACGATGCAAAAAGTGCTCGGGCGCCACTCTCGGCCGTCCCCTGGATTCTGACTGCCCGCTCCAAGAGATCAGGCCGCCCCACATCGCCGACAAAGATGAAGTCACCCGTCAGCGCACCCCATGGGCGATCGGCGCCGCTATCCGTCACGATGAAGATCACGTGCTCCGGCGTATGGCCGGGCGTGTGCATGACGTCGAGTCGCACGTTGCCGACGCGGATGGACTGCCCGTCGGTCAGCGAGTCGGGCAGCAGCACCTGGCCGCCGGTCCGCGAGGCGAGGGCGCGGGCTCCGGAGACGAAGTCGGCGTGAATATGCGTCTCCGTCACGTAGGCGATCGCGAGGCCCACGGCAGACGCCGCGTCGACGTACTGGTCAATATCGCGGTTGGGATCGACGACGATCGCCTCACCGCTCTCTTGGTCGCCGATGAGATAGCTCGCGCTCGCGAGCTTGGGTTCGAAGAAACGTTGGAAATACACTAGTCGGACACATCCTCAAAAAGCATGGCGGCTCGTTCGTGCTCGAGGCCCATCTCGGTCACGAGCCGCGTCAGTCCGCGCGCCAGGGCGCGGCGGTCGCGGACGGGCAAGCGGGCGAGCGCCGCGATCATGGCGCTCTGTGGCGGGTCCGGCGCGCGCTCGACGGCCGAGCGGCCGGCGGCGGTGAGGGCGATCACGACGCGGCGGGCGTCGTCGGACGACCGCTCGCGCCTGACGAGACCCCGGCGCCGCATCCGTTCCACCACTGGCGAGGCGGTGCTCTGGTCGGTATACGTGCGCGCGGCGAGCTCGTTCAGCGACTGCGCCGGCGAGTCGCGCAACGCGTGCAGGACGAACAGCTCGGCCGCCGTCAGCCCGGCCGCGGCGGCGTCGCGGCGAGAGGGCGACCGGATGCCTTGCACGAGTCGGCGGATCGCATCGAGCGTCGCCCGGACGTCCGCTCCAATCGTCCGGTTCATGGGCGCAAGATACATCGGCACCGATACATTTTCTTCTTCGATGCGCCGATTCGTCGAGTGGTTCAACAAGCGGGAACTGAGCGAGCACACGATCCTCCTCGGCTTCTCCGTCATCATCGGAGTCTTGTCGGCGCTGGGCGTCGTCGCCTTTTACCGCGCGATCGATCTGTCGTACTTCGCCTTCTATCGGTCGCCCGCGAGGATCCTCTACCGGCCCCTCATCACCGGGGCCGGAATGTTCGTCGCGTGGTGGATCATGCGGCGGTTAGGGCAGGGGCACGAAGGGGTAAACGTGCCGGACGTCCAGATCGCCGTCGTCAAGCGCGGCGGCCTTGTGCCCGGCCGCCCCGCCATCGCGCGGACTCTCGCCAGCGCGGTCACCATTGGGTCCGGCGCCTCGGCCGGTAGCGAAGGGCCGGTCGTGGTGCTCGGCGCGGCCATCGGGTCCGCGCTCGGACGAGCGTTTCAGTTCACGGCGGATCGGGTGCGCGTGTTTGTCGCCTGTGCGTGCGGCGCGGCGATCAGCGCGGCGTTCAATGCGCCATTGGCCGGGGCGTTCTTCGCGCTCGAGGAGATTCTGGGGTCGCTCAGCGTCGCGTCGTTCTCGCCGGTCGTGGTGGCCAGTGTCGTGGCGGCGGTCGTCTCACGGGCGGTGTTCGGCAACCATCCAGCCTTCCCGGTTCCAACGCAATACGGATACGAGTCGCCGCTCGAAGTCGTGGTCTTCTTTCCGCTGCTCGGCGTCGTCTGCGCGCTCGTCGCCGTCGGGTTCGTCCGCACCTACTTTGCCGCGGACGCTGTGTGCGCGGCGCTCCGTCGGCACATCCCGGCGGGAATCGTTCCCTGGATCGCGGGCGCGATCGTCGGTGCGCTGGTGTGGGTATCCGGCGGGCTGCTCGTTGGCTACGGGCATCTCGCCATGCATATCGAGATGTTCGGGCGGCTCCCGTGGTACACCCTGCTGGCGCTCAGCGCCGGCGGGATCGTCGCCACATCGATGACGCTGAACGGTGGCGGGTCTGGTGGCGTGTTTACGCCGTCACTCTACGTTGGCGCGGCGACCGGTGGCGGTGTCGGCGTGCTCCTGGCGCAACTCTTTCCGGGCCTCCATTTGCACCCGGAGGCGTACGCGGTGGTCGGTATGGGAGCGATGATCGCTGGCGCGACCGACGCGCCCATTACCGGGATTTTGCTCGTGTTCGAGATGACGAACGACTATGCGATCGTGCTGCCGCTCATGTTGACGGTCGTGGTGACCCACTTCGTCTCGCGCCGCCTCGAGCCGGATTCGCTGTACAGCGGATGGCTGCGCCGTCGCGGCGAGTCGATCGAGCATGACGTCGAATCACTTGCCGTTCGCGATGTATATGATCCTGCTCCCACGGTGATTCAGGAGCACGAGCCGCTGAGCGAGATCATCGCGCATCTCGACAACCGTAGTCAGTCAGTCTTTCCCGTGATCGACGCCGAGCGGCATGTGGTCGGCGTGTTGACGATCGGCGACTTGGGCCGGCTGGCGACCGCCGCCGGCGCGCTCGGGACGCTGGTCCGTGCCTTGGATATCGCGCAAGAGACGGAGACTGTGGGGCCGAACGATTCTTTACGCAGCGCGATGCGGCGCATGGGGGTTCGCGGCGCGGCCGCCGTCCCGGTCGTCCAGGACGACAAGCTCGTGGGATTGATCAGCCGCGCCCACATCCTAGGTGCTTACGAAAGGCACTAGCGGTTGTGCGTGTAGATCAGGTCCATGAGCTCGTCGTACATCTCCGACGCCTCGTCGGGCGTTCCGCGAATGGCCTTCGTCGCACAATGCTCGAGATGATTGCGCATGAGCTCGCGTCCGACCGCGCGAAGAGCTTCTTGCACCGATGAGATCTGCGTCATGATGTCGGCGCAGTAGCGCTCCTCGGCGACCATCTTGTGGAGCCCGCGCACCTGCCCCTCGATCCGACGTAAGCGTTTGAGCGTGCGTTCGGTCGTCCCGGGGGTGACGGCGACGGCTTTCTTGGTTGGCATCAGTCGACCTCACGCGGCGGAGCCGCAGGCTGTTGGTGACCACGCTGATCGAGCTGGCCGCCATCGCCGCGCTGGCCAGCATCGGGTTGAGCAGTCCGCTTGCCGCGATCGGGATCCCGATTGCGTTGTAGACGAACGCCCAGAACAAGTTCTGCTTCATCACGCGCATCGTCGCGCGGGCGAGGCGAATGGCCTGGGCCACCGCGCGCGGGTCGCCGCGCATGAGCACCACGTCCGCCGCATCGGTGGCGACATCGGTGCCGGTGCCCATCGCGATCCCAACATCCGCACGGGCGAGGGCTGGGGCGTCGTTCACGCCGTCGCCGACCATCGCGACCACGCGGCCCTCGGACTTGAGCGTCTCGATCATCTGGACCTTGCCGTCCGGGAGTACGCCAGCGACCACGCGCTGGATGCCGACCTGCTCGGCCACGGCACGCGCGGTTGACTCAGTATCGCCAGTGAGGAGCACGGGCTCGATGCCCAGCGCTCGCAACTCGGCCACGCCCGCGGCCGCCGTGGGCTTGACCGGGTCCGAGACGCCGAGCGTGCCCGCCAGGGCGCCATCGATCGCCACGTAGACGCCCGCTTTGCCGTCGCCGCTCACATCAATGTTCTGCTCGGTCATCAACCGAGCGTTGCCCACGGCCACGGTGTGACCATCGACGATGCCAGTCACGCCACGGCCCGTGTGCGACGAGAACGATGAGGGTGCGCCGAGGCGAAGCCCGGCGCCTTGGCGTGCGATCGCAGCCGCCAGGGGGTGCTCACTGGCTGACTCGAGCGAGGCAGCGAGGCCGAGGGCCAACGAGTCGAGACCCTCAACGTCAGTGACGGAAACCTGGCCCGCGGTGATCGTCCCGGTCTTATCGAAGACAACCGTGTCGACGTCCGCCACGCGCTGCAGTGCCTCGCCGCCTTTGATCAACAGCCCGAGCTCGGCGCCCCGCCCAGTCGACACCATGACGGCGGCAGGCACCGCCAGCCCCATGGCGCAGGGGCACGCGATGATCAGCACCGCGACCGCTGCGGTAAGCGCGTGCGGTATCGTGCCGACGAACGCCCACGCGACAAAGGTGACGACTGCGATGCCGATAACGGTCGGCACGAAGATGGCACTGACGCGATCGGCCAGCCGCTGCATGGGCGCGCGGCTCGACTGGGCCGAGCGGACGAGCGCTATGATGCGAGCCAGCACGCTGTCGGCGCCGAGGGTTGTGGCGCGATAGCGAATGGAGCCTGTGCCGTTAATGGTGCCGCCGATGACGCGATCGCCGGTGGCCTTCGTGACGGGGATCGACTCGCCGGTCATCATGGATTCGTCGATCGCGGTCTGACCGCTCACGATCTCGCCGTCGACCGGCAGACGCTCGCCGGGTCTGACGACGATCGTCTCCCCGGCGCGAACGTTCTCTACCGGGATGTCGAGCTCGGCGTCGTCGCGGACCACGCGAGCGATGCGAGGAGCCAGGTCGGCTAGGGCGCGGAGCGCCGAGGTCGTTCTCGCTTTCGCTCGTGCCTCGATCGCGTTGCCGGTGAGCACGAACGCGATGATGACAATCACGGCCTCGTAGTAGACGTCGGGGCCGAACAGCGAATAGAGAAACGCCGCGCCGGTGCCGATCGCGATCAGCGTGTTCATGTCGGTGGATCCGTGCCGCGCCGCGGCCCACGCGCGGAGATAGATCTCGCGTCCCGCCCACAGCATCGCCACCAGGGCCATCGCCAGGAGCCCGATGCGCCAGTGCACCAGCAGGGCGGCCGCGGCGAGCGCCAGGCTGACGGCGGCTTTGCGCGTGGCGACCGCTTGGTCATCCACCGGGAGCGCGGCGCCGTAGCCGGTCTTGCGGACGGCGTCGAGCAATCGCGCCGGGTCGGTGCTCGCGGGGTCGTACTCGACGGTCGCGTTCTCCAGGAGCAGATTGACGTGGGCGTTGTCCACGCCCTGCTCGCGCTCGAGCGCGCGCTGCACGCGCGACGAGCAGGCCGCGCACGTCATCCCGGAGACCGGAAACGTCACTGTTACCACGGGACGGGCTCCAACACGTCGTAGCCGGCGTCGGCGATCGCGGCGACCAGTTGGTCGACCGTCGTCTGGCTCGGGTCGAAGCGCAGGTGCGCCATGCCAATGTCCACGGCGTCGAGCTCGACGCCGCGGAGCTTGCTCAGCTCGGTGCGCACCGCGCGCACGCAGTGGTCGCAGCTCATGCCGCCGATTCGTAGGGTGATCTGTCGCATGTCGCAATATACCCCTACCCCCTAGACGTATGTCAATATTGTGGCTCGACGAAGCTCTCCCCGACTCGCTAACCGCGGCGCCGCTGGCGGATTCGACCACGGCCGATGTCGCCATCATCGGCGGGGGCTACGTCGGGCTCTGGACGGCCATCCATATCAAGCAATTGGACCCGGCCTGCGACGTCGTGGTGCTCGAGCAAGGCATCTGCGGTGGTGGCGCCTCGGGGCGAAACGGCGGGTTTGTGCTCACGTGGTGGCCGAAGATCGATACCCTGGTCGCCCTATGTGGCGACGCTGAGGCCGTTCGGCTCGCGAGCGCGTCGGAGCATGCCATCGACGAGATCGCGGCGTTCTGTCGGGCCGAGGGCATCGATGCGCACTTTGTCCGTGGGGGGTGGGTATGGTCCGCTACGAATCGCGCTCAAGAGGGTGCTTGGGATAGTGTGCTGCGCACCTGCGACCGACTCGGCGTCGCTCCTTTTGCGCGGGGCGATATGGCTCGTACCGGTTCGAGCGTGCATCGCTCCGGCATCATCGAGGCGAGCAACGCCACGGTTCATCCGGGCGCTCTGGCTCGGGGATTGATGCGGGCCGCCTTAGCGCGGGGCGTCCGCATCTACGAGCGCACTCGCGTGGTCGGGTTCACGCGAGATGTTCCCGTCACCGTGCAGATCGCGGGGGGCCATCGGGTTCGCTCCGAGCGGCTGGTGTTGGCGAACGGCGCCTGGGCGAGTCGTGTGCGCGAGCTGTCGCACCGTATGGTGGTCGTATCCAGCGACATCGTCGCGACTGAGCCGATTCCCGATCGGCTTTCGGCCATCGGTTGGACCGATGGGTCCGCGATCACCGACTCGCAGTTGCGCGTGCACTACTATCGGAGCACGCGCGACGGACGGATCGTCTTCGGCAAAGGTGGTGGCGCGATCGCGTTCGGCGGCGCGATTGGGCGCGGGTTTGATCGGGATCCGTGGCGCGCTATGGAAGTCGCGCGCGACTTCGCGCGGACTTATCCCGCGCTGCATGACGTAAAGATCACGCACGACTGGTCCGGCGCCGTCGAGCGGACGCTTACCGCGCTGCCGCTCCTCGGCCACCTCGGTGGCCTCCCGCACATCGTGCACGGGGTCGGCTGGAGTGGCCACGGCGTCGGGCCGAGTTACCTCGGCGCGAAGATCCTGGCCAGCCTCGTCCTCGGCCGGCGTGACGAGTGGAGTCAGGCCGGGATTGTTGATCAGGCGATGGGTGGGTTTCCGCCCGAGCCCCTTTGCTACTTGGGCGGAATGCTCGTGCGCGCCGCCGTCACGCGGAAGGAATACGCGGAGTGGGGCGACCGAAGGCCGGGAATCTTGGACTCGGCGCTCGCTCGGTTAGCGCCGAGCCACTGATACGGCCTCCTCGGCGCTTCGCGCCTCGTCGCCCTGACAGGACGGTGATTGTGCGTGATGCCGCTCGCGCGCGGTGCTCGATGCAGCTTCGCAAGGCAGAGTTAGGCGAGCGAAGCGAGCGGCGCGAAGCGCCACTCAGAACCGTTGTCGCTACCGCACGCCGAGTCCGGGGAAGCCCGCGAGGTCGTCGCTGATCGACTGCCACGTACTGAAGTAGTACTGATGCCCAGAGACGCCGTCAGGCCCATCGTCGTTCAACCCGAAAACGATGCCCGCGACGTAATACCGCTTGCGGGCATTGCGGAACATGACCGGGGCCCCACTGTCCCCCTGCCCGGCGCCAGCGCTCACGACGCCGCTGCAGGTCCGGATGTAGCCGTTGATGACGACGTCGGCGCAGACGGCGGTGACTGCGCCGGCGGTCCAGCCGGTGGAGCTGCCGACCTTGTCGACCGTGTCGCCCACGAGTGCCTCAGTGTAGCCGGAGAGGGTGAACGTCGGCTGACTGGGGTCGATCGCAGTCGGCCCATAGATCTGAGGGAGAAAGGCGCGGCCGACGGGGTGGGCGACGGCGCCGATGGTCGTCGCCACGCCTGGCGCGACTCGCACCAGGGCCGCGTCGCTCGCGCGACAGAACGCGTTCGTGGGACACGTCCCACCGCTCACGAACGCGGGATTGGCGACCACGCTGCCAATGAGATTCGCGCGGAGCGCGGTCGTGTCCGGCTGATACACGTTGGCCCCGATGTACCCACCGGCGGCCGGCGCGTGCTGCACGCAGTGCGACGCGACCACCATGTAGCGATGGACCGTATCGGCGAAGTCCCGCACGTTGGGCCCGTATGAGCAGATGACCGTGTAGGTCACGCCCGTCTGCTCGAAAAAGCCCGCGATACGGAGTCCCCCGACGGCCGGACGCACGCCACTCTCGACCGACCCGGCCTCGACGATGCGGGCGGTCGGCTCGATCTCGACGGCTTCGCGAGGTACGCCGAAGCGCGGGATCAGCCTGGCGAGCGCGACCGTGCTGCCGCTCGTGGCGATGCGCACGCGATTCGTGCGCTCGTCGACCGTGAGCAAGGCGACGCCGGAGGTGGTCAGCAGCGGTCGCAGGGCGGTCTTCCAGCGCCAGAGCTCAGCAAATGAGTACTGGCCGTAGCGCATTCGCATGTTGGGGCTCTCGCGTCCGCGCGCCAACAGCTCATTGATCAGCGCCCGTTGTGCGATTTCCTGCCGGCCCAGGTTCGTCAGGTAGACGGTGAGGTAGCCTTGGCCGTCTATGTAGGCGCCGCCGAACTCCGGAACGCGTGAGGCGACACGCGCCGAGACGGAACGCGGTGAGTCACTGGGGTAGCTCAGTACCTCGGTGCCGGCGCTAGGCACGACATGAGCGACTCCGTCGGCGGGCGCCGAGGGATGCACCACGCCCCGACTGCAGGCGAGACATACGGTGCAGGCGATCAGGGTGATGCGTGCTCTTTGCACTCTGGGAACGTATGATCGGAATCATGCTCTTGCCACTCCTTGACCGATTGATAAATGCGGGCATTATAACCGGCTATTGACGATACATCGCTCTCACACGCATGTAGCGACTCTTCCCACGGAGTGGCCATGAATCTTCGTATTGTCTGGATTGCGATGGCATTCGCCGCTTTCTCCGCGCGAGTCCAAGCGCAGGAGCGGCACATCAACGGAACGGTCGTGCGTGAGGCCGACCGGCAGCCGATCTCGTTCGCGCAGATTGGGGTGCAGGGCGGTACCGCGCGGACGCAGGCGGATGCGTCGGGTCGATTCCGCATCACGGCGCCCGCCGGTCCGCAAACGCTGATCATCCGCGCGATCGGTTTTCAGCCGAAGAATGTCGATGTCGCGGCGGGTGACAGCACCGTCGAGATCTCGATGGTCGAGGAGGCGACCAAGCTGAGCGAGGTCGTCGTCACCGGTCAGGCCACGACGACGACGAAGGCCAACGCGACGACGCCGACCGACCTCGTGTCCGCGGCCGATCTCAACCGCGCGCCGGCGCAGACGGTCGATGCGGCGTTGCAGGGAAAGGTCCCTGGCG